>Ga0154723_1043_pt22 | contig 24619 bp, 19 predicted proteins | sample Rifle2008BG16ft_FD_105731 | JGI IMG/M metagenome (GOLD analysis project Ga0154723, IMG submission 105731) | Chloroflexi bacterium RBG_16_70_13
GAGAGCCGCCCCGTCGGGGCGGTGATCGGCTGCACCCCGCGGGACGGGCGTGGCGGGCGGGTGATCGAGCCCTCCCACGGCAGTGAGGCGAAGCGTGACCGCTTCGACGGGCTCGTCCGGCGCGGCGTGGCCGTAGCGGGCGAGGTGGGCGGCATGGAATGCGCCTTCCAGGCGGCGGAGGTCGCGGAGGTGCATCCCGGCGAGCGGGATCGACAGCTCGTCGCCCTGGCCCACGTAGCGGCAGTCGGCACTGGCATCGATGATCGCCCGGCTGGCCGGGAGTCCGTCGGCCACGAACCTCTTCCGGAGCTCCCGGGCGGCGGCGCGGAACCAGGCTGCAAGCGCCGGCGCGGCGGCTCGGTCGAGGCGAACCATCACCGTCTGCGCCGTGTCGAGGCGTTCGTCAGCGCCGGCCAGGCCAACGGCGCAGAGCAGGCCCGGCGAGGGCGGCACCACGACCTCTCGCAGCCCAAGGTCGCGCATCAGCCGGGCCGCGTGGAGCGGGCCGGCGCCGCCGAAGGCGACGAGCGGCAGCCCGCGTGGGTCAATGCCGCGTTCGGTCGACACCCGTCGAACCGCCCCGGCGAGGTGCGCCGTCGCGATCGCGAGGATTCCCTCGGCCGTCGCCTCCGCGGTCATGCCGAGCGGCCCCGCGAGGCGGAGCAATGCCCGTTCGGCCGCGGCCCGGTCGAGTCGAAGGCTGCCCGCGAGCGGCGTGCCCTCGTCGAGCGTGCCGACGCTGAGATGGGCATCGGTTACCGTCGGATCTGCGCCGCCCCTTCCATATGCCGCTGGGCCGGGTGCCGCTCCGGCGCTCTGCGGGCCGACGTGGAGTCCCCCGGCCGAGTCGAGCCAGGCGACGCTCCCACCGCCGGCGCCCGCGGTGGCGATGTCAAGGGCCGGCACGTTCAGCGGGGCGCCGTCATGCCGCTGGAGCCCGGTGACGGGCGCCTGCCCGCCGCGAACGAGGCAGACGTCGACCGACGTCCCGCCCATGTCGAGCGCGAGGAGGTCCGCCATGCCGAGGCGCGCTCCAACCGCCATCGCACCCGCGACGCCGGCGGCGGGACCGGACAGGATGAGCCGGTGCGGCTCACGGGCCGCGCGCGCCGAGGGAACGAGGCCACCCGCGGATTCCATGACGAGGAGGGGCGCCTGGATGCCGTGCGCCATCGCACCCGTCCCGGCCCGCTCGAGGTACCGCTCCATGATCGGCCGAAGGCCCGCCGCGACGGCCGTGGTCGCGGCCCTGGGGTACTCGCGGACCTCGCGGGACACCTCCGACGAGAGCGTGATCGGGACGCCGGGCAGCGCCGCCCGCAGGGCTCGGCCGAGCTCCTCCTCGTGACGCGGCGCCAGGTACGAGAACAGGAGGAGGACGGCCACCGACTCCGGTCCTCGCCGCACGACCGTCCGGACGACCCGCTCCACCTCACCCGGTGTCAGTGGTCGCGTTGTCGTGCCATCGGCGGCGACCCGTTCCCGAACCGCGATGCGGTTGCCATCCGCGACCAGATCGGGCGGCCGCGGCTGGAAGAGGTCATACATGTCCGGCCGCTGGCCGGTGCGGATCGTGAGCACGTCCGTGAAGCCGTCGGTCGCGCACAGGACGACCCGAGCGAGCGCGCCCGTGAGCAGGGCGTTCGTGGCGACCGTCGTGCCGTGGACGAGTCGCTCGACAGCGTCCGGCGCGACGCCCCGGGCGGCAAGGGCGCCGAGCGCGTCGAGCAGGCCCCGCGCCGGATCGTCGGGCGTCGAGACGACCTTGGCCGTCGCGAGCCGGCCGTCCGCGGCAACCGCGACCGCGTCGGTGAACGTTCCGCCGACATCGACCCCCATCGTCCACCGGGTCGTCATGGAACCGCCAGAAGGGTGGGCGCCGGCTGCGGGCGCCGCCTGGGGCGCCCGTCGCGCGACGTGTCGATTGGTCGTCGGTTCAGTCCGGCGGGATCTCTTGGTACATGAGCCCCGTGTCGATCCCCGCCGCCCGGTTCCGGAACCACTGGACGACAAAGACCAGGATCCCGACGCCGAAGATGAGGAGTGTCATCGTCACGCCGGTCCGGTTCAAGTAGTCGAGCTGCGTTTCCGCCTCGCCGGCGCCAACTCGGTTCAGGATCGGGCTCAGCCCGGCGTACCAGTAGAGGCCGCCCGCCATGACGATCCAGACGAGACCCATGACCGGGAGCCACCGCGCAAACGGTGCGTCCTGGGCGAGGTCCGGGCGGGTGAACCGGACGAGGAGCGCGTTGACGCCGGGCATGAACCAGGTCAGCCCGGCGGCGAGGATGCTGAACCACAGCGTTGAGACGAGGTTGAGCTTGCCGTCCACGGGTGCGAGGAAGCCCAGGCCGATCGCCTTGAGGATGGCGAAGTTCTGGAGAAGGGCGAAGACCCCAGCCACGACGATGGCGGCGAGGATCGCGTTGGCCGGGGCATGGAGCCGCTCCGAGACGCGCCCGAACCACTCCGGGACCTGGCGGTCGAGACTCCAGGCGAGCTGGACCCGCGACAGGAACGCGATGTAGACCGGGCAGAGCAGGAACGGGAAGAGGGTCACCGAGAGCGATACGAGCGTCCAGATGGGCCACAGCCCGGGCGCCGCGATGACGCCCATGAGGGGCATCGAGTTCGGCTGTCCGAGCGGCAGGGCCGGGTCCGTGATGAAGCCCCAGTAGATCGCCCCCCAGGCGACCTGGCCCTCGAGGCCCAGCCGGTAGCTGATGAAGTCCGTGTAGACCGAGTTCATCAGGACGGCGATGGCGAGGGCGCCCAGGAGGGCGACGAGGATGCCCCGCCGGATGTTGCCCCGGATCTCGCCGGAGATGTAGGCGCTGTACTGGAAGCCGATGTAGTTCAGCAGCACGATCCCGGCGATGAACGCGAACAGCTCGGGGTTCAGGTCCAGCCCGCTCGTCTTGAAGCCCGCGGCGTCCCCGGCCGCAGCCAGCTGGTCGACCGTGAGGCCGCCGGTGTACTGGGGCAGGTTTGCCGCAAAGTTCTCGGGCGTGATCGCGACCATGCCCACGACGAACATCAGGCCAGCGCCGAGGAGCCCGAGGACGGCCAGCCAGGTGATGATCCGGTGGAACCGGCGCACCGACTGGAACGTGATCGCGGCGATGAGGGCCAGGACGATCAGCGAGGCGATGAGGCCCGGCACGCCGGTCACCGCCCCCGTGTCGTCGGTGAACCAGGCGTTCGCCCCGGTGAAGATTTCGCTGCCTGTGCCGATGCCGATGACCCGCCCGGTGATCTGGAGGTTGCGGACGACGATCGGGACCTCGAAGGCGATGATCGCCAGGCTCGCGAATGCGAGCGTCCAGCTCTCGAGCCAGCCGAGGAACGGGCCGATCCGCGGCACGATCCGGCTGGTGAACACGTAATCGCCGCCGGACCGCGGCATGACGCTCGTCAGCGAGGCGAAGATCAGCGCGAGGAGGACGCAGAACGCCCCCACGATGATCGATGCCCAGCCATAGGTCGTGAAGGCGGCGTAAGTCCCGATCGGGACGTAGGCCAGGGAGTAGAAGACCGGATACCAGCCCACGCCGGCACCGATGAACGCGCTCGTGTTGAAGAACAGGGCGTTGAGGACGCTGACCTCGCGGACCAATCCGGACGATTGGCGTGTGAAGAGCGCCCGACCAGACGTCGTGGCCATGTCGCGCAGCCTCCCTCCACCGCAGCCGCGCCGACGAGACCGCCGCGCGGCCGCCGTTCCAGCCCGGGTCTCCCAACCCGACCGGGTCCGCTCCCACCACCGGAAGCGGCGTCAGTATAGTGGCCTCGAATCGCGCCGATGACGCGATTCGGGCCGCGCACCAGCCGGAGGACCGCGGGCGGTGAGCCAGGCGAACCAGACGCTCGAGGACCCGCTTGGCGAGGCGCTGAGGCTCATCGCGCTCGCAGACGAGGGCGACCTGAGCCTGCGGCTCATGGGCGGCCTCGCCTTCCACGTCCGAGCCCCGGACTGGACGGCCAGGATCGATCGCACCCGACGTGACATCGACCTCGCGACCACCGGCCGGAGCCGGAAAGCCGTGGCGAGCCTGCTGGTCGAGTCCGGCTATCTTCCCGACAAGCAGTACAACGCCCTGTACGGACACAAGCAGCTGTACTTCGTCGATCCGCGCTTCGACCGCCCGATCGACCTCCTCGTCGACCGGCTGGAGATGTGCCACACCATCGAGTTCGGCGACCGGCTGGCCCTCGATCACCCGACGCTTCCGCTCGCCGATCTGCTGCTCTCGAAGCTCCAAATCGTCCGGATCAACCGAAAGGATGTCCTCGACGCGCTCGTCCTGCTCGCCGAGCACCCGCTTGCCGAGACCGATCGGGATGGCATCAGCGTCCCGCGGATCATCGGCCTCACCTCCTCCGACTGGGGCTGGTGGCGGACCGCGACCGACAACCTCGGCAAGATCGGGCTGTATTACGACGTCGAGGTCGGCCCGGAGGACCTCGACTTGGGGCGTCCGCTCCGGTTCGACCCGCGCGCGCAGGTCGACGCGCTGCGCGCGGCGATCGACGCGGCGCCCAAGTCGACGCGCTGGAAGCTGCGGTCCCGAATCGGCGATCGAATGCCGTGGTACGAGGAGCCCGAGGAGGTCGGCCACGGGCGCGATTGACGGCGCCACCGAACGCGCCCGGCCGACGAGCTCGTCCGGCGCTAGCCCGCGGGATCGCCGGACCGCCTGCCACGCTCAGGCGAGCGACACTCGCGCGACTCCCTCGCCCAGCCGGCGCTGGACCTCGGCCAGGAGGTCCGCGTCGTAGGCGACGGCCTGCTTCAGCTCCATCGGGAGGGCCGAGCCACCGGGCGCCGGGACGTGGACGACGACCCGGGTGTCGCCGGGGCGCTCGCGAACGAGCTGCCTGAAGACCTCCATTGCCCGGACCAGCTCGTCGGCCGGGGCACCCCCGAAGCTGACATGGAGGACGTGGTTCGGGCCGGCCATCTCGAGCGGGGCGGTCGGTGCCGCGGCCAGGGCCGTGGCGCGCGTCCGGGCCTCGTCGGGCAGGGCCGGCTCGTCGTCACGGTCGGCTGACGAGGCCAGGGCCGCATCCGTGACCGGGCCGGAGGTCGTGACCGGCTCCGCCGGCACGATCGGCGGCAGGTCGGCGACCGGCGACATCGCGGGCGACGCTGCCTCGGCTCGGAGCGGCGAGACGTACGGGACATCTGTCCGGCGGCTCGGCAGTCCGCGACCGGCCCCCGCAACCCCCACGGTCGCGACCGCCGTGACCGAACCCGCACCGGGGGCCGAGCGTACAGGAACGGGGCCGGGCCCCGGCCCGACCGCGACCGGCGCGCCGGGTCCCCCGTGGCCGTTGCGCGCCCCGGCCGCGCCGTTCCCGCCGGCGTCGACTGGTCCGCTGCCAGGTCCCACGGGCCGCCGCCGGAACGAACCCCGGTCTCCGGCCGCGACGTCGCGGGCGAAGTCCTCCGCACCCCTCGCCACCGCCTCGTCCCACGGCATCACGAGGTCGGCCAGGAGCGAGACGTCCTCCCCGCGATGGTCAACCCGCCCGGCGACCAGGAGGATCGCGCCCTCCGCCCAGGTCGGGCCGGTCTGCTCGTAGAGCTTCGGGAAGACGACGACCTCGATCGAGCCCTGGAGGTCCTCGAGGGTCACAACGGCCATCGTCGAGCGCGCGCGGGTGACAACGGTCCGCGACCCGACGACGATCCCGCCGATGACGAGGCGCTGGCCGTCGAGGGTCTCATCCGACTTCAGGTCGCCCGAGTAGGCCGTCACGAAGTCCCCGACCCGGTCGGCGACCTCGCCCATCGGGTGCTCGGACAGGTACAGCCCGAGGAGCTCCTTCTCCCAGCGCAGGCGCTCGCGGACCGGGGCCTCGGGCGTGGCCGGCAGCGGCCGCTCGAGGACCGCGGCGTCGTCGGCGCCCATCTCGAAGAGCGAGACCTGCCCCGAGATCCGGTCGCGCTGGGTCGCCTGCGCCGCCGCGACGGCGTCATCGAGGCCCATGATGACCTGGGCCGGGTGGCCGAACCCGTTGAGGGCCCCGACCTTGGCCAGCGATTCGAGGACCTTCCGGTTCGTGAGGCGAAGGTCGATCCGGGTACAGAAGTCGGTCAGCGAGCGGAACGGTCCCTCCGCCTCGCGCGCCGCGATGATCGACTCGATCGCCCCCTGGCCGACGTTCTTGACGGCCAGGAGCCCGAACCGAATGGCGTCGCCCTCGACGGTGAACTCGAGCTGGCTGCGGTGGATGTCGGGCGGCCGGACCTCGATGCCGAGGCGGCGGCACTCGGCGACCGCGGCGGCGACCTTCTCTTCCGAGCTCCGGAAGGCCGACAGGACGCTCGTCATGTACTCGACCGTGTAGTTCGCCTTGAGGTACGCCGTCTGGTAGGCGATGAGCCCGTAGCAGGTCGCGTGGGCCTTGTTGAAGCCGTAGCGCTCGAACGGCTCGAAGGCCTTGAAGACGGCGTCGATGGTCTGGGGCGGCACGCCCCGCTCCGCGGCCTGGCTGACGAACCGCTCCTTCTGGGCCCGCAGGACCGAGGACTTCTTCTTCCGGATCGCGTAGCCGAGCGTGTCGGCCTCGGGACCGGTGAAGCCGCCGAGCGCGATCGCGGCGGCCATGATGTCCTCCTGGTAGACGAAGATCCCGTAGGTCCGCTCGAGGAACGGCTCGAGCAGCGGGTGGAGGTAGGTGACCGGCTCCTGGCCGTGCTTCCGGCGGATGTAGGCCGGGATGTTCTCCATCGGGCCGGGGCGGTAGAGGGCGACCATCGCCGCGAGGTCGAAGACCGAGGTCGGGCGGAGCTCCCGGACGTAGCGCCGCATGCCCGCCGACTCCAGCTGGAAGATGCCGGTCGTCTCGCCCGACGCGAGGAGCTCGAACGTCGCGGCGTCGTCGAGCGGAATCCGGTCGAGGTCGATGTCGACGTTGCGGTGGGCCTTCACGGTGTCGACGGCGTTCTTGAGGATCGTCAGGTTCGAGAGGCCCAGGAAGTCGAACTTGAGGAGCCCGAGCGCCTCGATCGCGTGCATCTCGTACTGGGTCATCAGCGAATCCGAGTTCGTGGCCTTCTGGAGGGGCATGAGCTCGGTCAGCGGCTCGCGGCTGATGACGACACCGGCGGCGTGGGTCGAGGCGTTCCGGGCGACGCCCTCGAGCTGGCGGGCGAAGTCGATGACCCGCTTGACCCCGTCGTCTGCGTCGTGCAGCTCGCGCAGGGCCGGGCTGATCTCGAGCGCCTCCTCGAGCCGGATCCCGAGCTGGTTCGGGACGGCCTTCGCGATCCTGTCGACGTCGCCGTAGCCGTGGCCCAGGACCCGCCCGACGTCGCGGATCGCCGCCCGGGCGAGCATCGTCCCGAAGGTGATGATCTGGGCGACGTGGTCCTGGCCGTACTTCCGCGAGACGTAGGCGATGACCTCGTCCCGGCGGTCGTCCTGGAAGTCGACGTCGATGTCCGGCATCGTCACCCGGTCGGGGTTGAGGAACCGCTCGAACGGCAGGTCGTAGGCGATCGGGTCGACCGGCGTGATGCCGAGGGTGTACGTCACGATCGAGCCCGGCGCGCTGCCCCGGCAGGTCGTCTGGATGCCCTGCTCGCGGGCGAACCGGATGAAGTCGGCGACGATGAGGAAGTAGCCGGCGTAGCCCATCGAGATGATGACCCCGAGCTCGTAGTCGAGGCGCTCCTTGAGGGCCGCAGTGGGCTCCCCGTAGCGCCAGGCCAGGCCGCGCTCGCACTCGGCCCGGAGCCAGGACTCGGGCGTCTCCCCGTCCGGGACCGGGAAGTGCGGGATCCGGAGCTGGCCGAGCGGCAGCTGGACGTCGCACATCTCGGCGATCCGGCGGGTGTTGAGGAGCGCCTCGCGCTGGTCCGGAAAGAGGGCCGCCATCTCGGCCGCGGACTTGAGGTAGAAGGCGTCCGACTCGAACTTCAGGCGCCCCGGCGTATCGAGGTTGTTGCCGGTGCCAATGCACAGCAGGACGTCCTGGGCCGCGGCCTGGCGGCGGTGGACGTAGTGGAGGTCGTTCGTCACGACGAGCGGCAGGCCGACCTCGGGACCCAGCCGCAGGAGCTGCTCGTTGAGGCGGCGCTGCTCCGGGAGCCCGTGGTCCTGGAGCTCGAGGTAGAAGCGGTCCGGTCCGAGGATGTCGCGATAGCTGCCAGCGGCGCTCCGGGCGAGGTCCCAGTCCTCGACCTCGAGCGCCCGGGCGACCTCGCCGTTGAGGCAGGCCGAGAGGCCGATGAGGCCCTCGCTGTGGCGGGCCAGGTGCTCGCGGTCGATCCGCGGCTTGTAGTAGTAGCCGTCGATGTGGGCATCGGTGACGAGCCGGCAGAGGTTCCGGTAGCCGACGAGGTCTGAGGCCAGGAGGACGAGGTGGAAAGGCTGGGCATCGGCCTTGCCCTCCTTGTCCGTCATCGACCGGCGGGCGACGTAGGTCTCGACCCCGATGATCGGCCGGATGCCCTTGTTCCGGGCGGCCTGGTGGAAGGCGACCGCGCCGTAGAGGGCTCCGTGATCGGTCAGGGCCAGGCTGTCGAAGCCCTGCGCGCCGGCCTCGTCGACCATGTCCGTGATCCGTCCGAGGCCATCCAGCAGGCTGAACTCGGAGTGGCTGTGGAGGTGGACGAAGTCGTTCGCGGCGATGGTCATCGGGAGGCCAATGGTAGCCGCGTGGCGGCCGGCGGGCCCGGACGTCGGCTGACCGAACGGCCCTCAGCGGCCGAGGAGCGATTCCACGACCGGCAGGATCCGCTCGACCCAGAGGGCGTACTGCGCGCCGCTGGGGTGGAGGCCGTCGCGGGCCACGAGCGACCGATCCGTCGCCGCGCGGAAGGACAGGTCGTGGATGTCGACGACCACGATCCCGCGGGCCTCGGCCTGGCCGGCGAGGACCGCGTTGAAGGTCCGGATCCCGGCCGCCTGCGTGGCCGGGTCGCCGTAGTCGGCCCCGGCCGGCGTCACCGTGTAGTCGGGCGTCGTGACGACGACGATCCGGTCCGCCCCGACCCTGGCAACGAGCGCGTCGAGGATGCCCCCGACGTTGCGCCGATAGGTCGCCTCGGGGACGCCCTGGACGACGTCGTTGACACCGATCAGGACCGTCACGAAGTCCGGTTCAAGCCCATCGAGGGCCGGCAATTCGACAGCGATGACGTCGGCCGAGGTGAAGCCGTTGACGGCCAGGTTGGCGACCAGCCCGACTGTCGGCGGCGCGGGGCCGAGCGCTGCCACCAGCTGATCCGGCCAGCGCTCGTGGGCGCCGACCGAAGTCCCGATCGTGTAGGAATCGCCGAGGGCGACGTAGCGGAGGACATCGCCGGTCACAGCCGACGGGTCCCGGCTCGCAGCGCCTGGAGCCGGGCTCGTCGCCGCGGTTCCGGGGACGCTTGCCGGCGCCGGGGCCGAGGACGTCGCGGTCCCGCAGCCGGCGAGGATGGCGAGCAGCGTCCCTCCGACGGCCAGGTGGGCACCGACGCCGCGCCTCGTGGCCGGATCCTAGGGCAGCCGCCCGAAGGCATCGACGAGGATCCCCTCGAACCGCTCGCGCTCGATCCTGATGCCGACGTCCGCGTTCGGCTCGAGCCCCTGGCGGCGCATCCGGTGGGCCAGGCCCTCGCAGACCGTCCGGCCCCGGGCCGGGCCGTCCGTCGTATCGACCCGGACGTTGTAGCGGGCGACGGCGACGAGATCCTCGATCGCGAGGTGGGCCACGGCGACCGCGTCATGGATCGCGGTCGTGGTTCCCCCATACCACTGGCCGACACGCTCGATGGCGAACTCGACGAGCTCGGCGGCGATCGCCGCGGAAGCCGTGCCGGTCGCCCGGAGCCGCGCCGCGGCCGCCGCGTCGAGGGTCGCCATGTGGGTCACGTCGAGGCCCATCATCGTCATCGGGATGCCCGACCGGAAGACGATCTCGGCCGCCTCGGGATCGGCGTAGATGTTGAACTCGGCCGAGATCGTGGTGTTCCCCTCCCCGATCGAGCCGCCCATGATCGAGAGATGGGCGATCCGCTCGGCAAGGCCGGGATGGAGACGGAGCAGGAGGGCGATGTTCGTGAGCGGGCCGATCGGCGCGATGGCGACGGGGAGGGACGCCTCGCGGAGGAGCCGGGCGATGAGCTCGACCGCGCCTTCCGGCCGGGGCGCTGCCGTGGACGGCGGCAGGACCGTCCGCCCGATGCCGCCCTCGCCGTGGATCGCGGTCGCCCGGACGACCTCTCCGGTCAACGGACCGGCCGCGCCCTCGGCGACCGGGATGTCCGGCCGGCCGTAGACCTCGAGGAGCCGGAGCGCGTTCTCGGTGCAGTGGCGGACGTCGGCGTTTCCGCCGACGGTCGTCACGGCCAGCAGGTCGAGCTCCGGGCGGGCGATGGCGAGGCCGATGGCGAGCGCGTCGTCGAGGCCCGGGTCGCTGTCGATGATGAGCGGGAGCGGCCGCTCGACGGTCCCGAGGGGAGCCGAGCGCACCACCGCCGGCACCGGGAAGAACGTTGGGCTGGCGACGATGCGGTCGCCTTCGGTCAGGCCGAACGCCACCCGTTAGCCCTGCTCGTAGGGTTGCCCGGCCGACGCCGGGCCGCGGACCCGGCCCACCACGCCGGCGACGACAACGATGGTCACGACGTACGGGACGCTGTTGAGGAGCTGCGGTGGAACCTGGGCCCCGAGGATCGAGAGCAGCGCCTGGGCCGAGTCGGCGAAGCCGAAGACGAGCGCGGCAGCGAACGCGCCGATCGGGTGCCAGGCGCCGAAGATCATCGCGGCCAGGGCGATGAAGCCCTTCCCCGCGGTCATCTGCATCTGGAAGCTGCCGGCTGTCGCGAGTGGCAGGTACGACCCGGCAAGGCCGCAGATCAGGCCCGCAAAGAGCAGCGCCCGGTAGCGGATCTGCAGGACGTTGATGCCGACCGTCCCGGCCGCGGCCGGCTTCTCGCCTGACGCCCGGAGCCGCAGGCCCCACCTCGTCCGGTAGATGAGGTAGGTCAGGACGAGGACGAGGATGATGCTGAGGTAGACGTACGGCCGGAGGGAGAACAGCAGCGGCCCGAGCACCGGGATTTCGGACAGGAACGGCAGCTGCATGGCCGAGACGTTGGGCGGCGTGTTGAGCTCGGGGCTACTGCCGAGGACGCGCAGGAACAGGAAGTTCGTGATCCCGACCGCGCCGATGTTGATGACCGTCCCGGCGATGATCTGGTCGACCCGGTGACGGATCCCGAGCCAGGCCAGGAGGAGGCCGAGGAGGCCGCCCGCGATCATTGCCGCGGAGACGCCGGCAACGGTGGCCGCGAACATGTTCCCGGTGGCCCCGAGGACGACGCTCCCGACGACCACGGAGACGCACGCCCCGATGAGCATCTTGCCCTCGAGGGCGATGTTGAACATCCCGCTGCGCTCGGACAGGATGCCGGCCAGGGCGCCGAGCGTGAGCGGGGTGGCCAGCTCGAAGCTGCCGCTCAAGACACGGGTGAGGTTTGCCGTCGTGCCGTTGAGCAGTGCGCCGAGGATCACCGTGACGTACGGCGCGAGGAGGACGAGCAGCCACGGCCGCCACCGGAACGTGGCGCCGCGCCACAGCTGGAGGGCCCCGACCAGCGCCGCGGCGAGACCGGCGATCATCCACAACAGGCCGACGCTGGTCGCGACCTCGAACGTCTCCCGACCCGTGGTGTAGATCCGGAAGCCGAAGATCGCAGGGGTCTGGAAGGAGCTGGACGCGAAGTAGAAGGAGGCGACGCCGAGGGCGAGGAAGGTCGCCCCTCTGATCCGGGCATCGCGTAGGGCGCGCCGGGCCGCCAGGCCCTCGCCATGAGGCAGGGGGCTCGCGACGGCCGCGCTCATACCGGCTCCGCCGGCGCGGTCGGCGCCACCGAGGCGACCTCTGGTGCGGGTTTGGGCACCCGGACCCGCCAGATCGAGCGGATGAGGCCGGGAGCGGCCACGAACATGATGACCATGGCCATGATGAAGAACAGCAGGTCGAACGGGATCCCGGACTGGATTCCCATGACCTTGCCGCCGGTCGTGAGCGCCCCGAACAGGAGCCCGGCCGCGACGACGCCGCTCGGGCGAAGGCCGGCGAGCAGGGCCAGCGCGATGGCGTTGAAGCCGATGCCACCGGACAGGTCGTTCGTGAGCTGGCCGGTAGCCCCGATGACGAGGAACCCACCGCCCATCCCCGCGAGCCCGCCGGACAGGGTCATCCCGAGCATCATCGAGCCGCCGGCGCTCATCCCGGCGTACCGGGCCGCGGTCATGTTGAAGCCGGCTGCCCGGAGCTCGTAGCCCTTCGTCGTCCGGAACAGCAGAAGCGACACGGCCGCCGCCATGACCATGGCGGCGACGAAGCCGTAGTCGAGCCGGATCGCCGGGAGGCTGATGATCGAGGGGACGTCGACCCAGGCCGACATGTTCTTCGAGATCGGCTGCGAGCTGCCTGGAGCCCGAAGGGCCGGCCCGAGCAGCGCGAACAGCACGACCTGCGCCCCGATGTAGTTGAGCATGATCGTGGTGATGACCTCGTGGGCGCCCGTCCGGGCCTTGAGGAACCCGGGGATGAAGCCCCACAAGCCGCCGAACACGACCGACGCGGCGATCGCGATGACGAGGATCACGAGCGACGGCAGGCCCGAGGTCTGGAGTCCGACCCCGACGATCGTCGCCCCCAGAGCGCCCACGATCAGCTGGCCGTCGCCGCCGATGTTGAACATGCCCGTCCGGAATGAGATCGCGACGGCGAGGCCCACGAAGATGAGCGGCGTGGCCGCGACGAGCGTCTCGGTGATCGGCCGGATCGCCGTGGCGATGGTTCGGTCGCTCGGGTTCTCGAACGCCAACCTGATCCGCTCCGGGTCTCCGAACGCGCCGGTGAGCATCGCGCCATAGCCGTTGAAGACGCCGCCGACCGCCGCGCCGATGGCTCCGAGCGGGTCGGTCCCGATCCGCGACAGGTTTTCGAAGTCGGTGAGAATGATCACGACCGCGCCGAGCAGCAGCGCCGTCACCACGGCCAGGCTCGGGACGATGGCCCGCCGCAGGAGGCTCCTCAGCGACTTCACGCGGCCGTGCCCTCACCGAACTTCGCGCCGCCCATGAGCAGGCCGAGATTCTCGAGAGTCGCGTCGTCGCCGCTCAGGATCCCCACGATCCGGCCGTCGAACATGACCGCGATCCGGTCGCCGACGGCCAGGACCTCGTCGAGCTCCGTGCTCACGATGACGATCGCCGCACCGGCGTCGCGCTGCTCAACGATCCGGCGATGGATGTACTCGATCGAGCCGACGTCGAGGCCGCGCGTCGGCTGGGCGGCGATGACAAGCTGGACGGGCACCGAGAACTCGCGCGCCACCACCACCTTCTGCTGGTTGCCGCCGGACAGCGCCGTCACCAGCGTCCGGATCGACGGCGTCCGGATGTCGAAGTCCCTGACCCCCTGGGTTGCGCGCTCGTCCACGGCCTTGAGGTCGAAGACGCCGCGACGGCTGTACGGCTGGCGATGGTAGGTGTCGAGGATGTAGTTCTCGGCGACGCTCATGAAGGCGATGAGGCCGTCCCGGCCGCGGTCCTCCGGGATGTGCGCGACACCCAGGTCGGAGACCTGCCGAGGGGTGGCCTTCTCGACATGCCGACCGCCGATCGTGATCTCGCCGGAGTCGATCGTCCGAAGCCCGGTGATCGCCTCGACGAGCTCGGTCTGGCCGTTACCCTGAACGCCGGCGATCGCGAGGATCTCGCCGGCCCGGACGTCCAGGTCGACGCTCTTGACGGCCAGCTCCAGGCGATCGTCTCGGACTACGAGGTCCTTGATGTTGAGGACCACGTCGCCCGGCTTCGCGGGCCCCTTCGGAACGATCAGCTCGACGTCACGGCCGACCATCAAGTTCGCAAGCTCCTGGCGCGTCGCCGTCTTAGGGTCCGCCGTTCCGGCGACCCGGCCGCGCCGGAGGACCACGATCTTGTCTGCGACCTCGATCACTTCGTTGAGCTTGTGGGTGATGAAGATGACGGTCGTGCCCGACGCAGCCAGCGACCGGATGATCCCGAAGAGCTCCTCGGTCTCGCTCGGGGTCAGGACCGCGCTCGGCTCGTCGAGGACGAGGATGTCGCTCTGGCGGTAGAGGGCTTTCAGGATCTCGACACGCTGCCGAACGCCGACCGGCAGGGTCTCGATCTTCAGATCGGGATTGACGTTGAGCTTGTACCGCTCAGACAGCTCGACGATGCGACGGCGCGCGGCGGCTCGATCGAAGGTGTGAAGGGGGCCGCGGACCGTCTCTGCACCGAGGGCCACCGCCTCGACGACGTCGAAGACCGGGACGAGCATGAAATGCTGATGGACCATCCCGACGCCGGCCGCGATCGCGGCGTGCGGGTCACTGAAGACCCGAGGCTGGTCGTCGACGAGGATCTCGCCCGAGTCCGGCTTGTACAGGCCGGACAGGATGTTCATCAGCGTCGTCTTGCCGGCGCCGTTCTCACCGAGCAGGCCCAGGACCTGGCCCTTGTCGACCGAGATCGAGATCCTGTCGTTGGCCAGGACGCCCGGGAACCGCTTCGTGATCTCGCGAAGTTCGAGCCGCATCGCGGGGCTGCCCTCAGCTCAGGGATGGAACCCGCCCCCGGCCCGCGAGTGCGGGCCGGGGGCGAAGATGGGGCGCTAGTTCTGCGGCTGGATGTCAGTCGCAGCCGCGGGCGAGGTACTCGCAGACGGAGATCTGGCCGCTGACGATCATTCCCCGGAGTTCCTCGATCTCGGCCTTGAGCTCGGCCGAGATGTCGTCCTCGTAGTCGTGGTACGGCGAGAGCAGCACGCCGTCGTTGGCGAGGATCCCGGCGTAGTCCGTACCGCCAAGGTACCCGCCCTCGACCTGGTTGAAGAAGTCGAGGACCGAGACGTCGATGGCCTTCTGGGCCGACGTCAGCAGGGCCGCATTGGTGGGCGCGCCCAAGCTGATGTACTGGTCTGTGTCGACGCCGATCGCCCACAGGCCGTTGTCGTTCATCGCCTTGATCGAGCCGTTGCCGGTGGCGCCGGCGACCGGATGGACGATGTCGACGCCCTGATCGATGAGCGTCTGGGCGAGCTGCTCGCCCTTGGCCGGGTCGTTCCAGGGGTTGTCGCCGCCGACGAACGTCCCGCTCGAGTCGCCGTCCCAGCCGAGGAGCTCGACGGTGGTGCTGTGAACCTCGTTGTAACGGGCGATGCCGGCGTACATGCCGTCCATGAAACGGGTGACGCCCGGGAACTGCTGGCCGCCGTAGGTGCCGATCTTCCCGGTCTTCGTGTACCCGGCCGCCAGATAGCCGGCGAGCATCGCCGCCTGGTCGATGTGGTAGTCGAGACCCGTGAAGTTCGCCGGATGCGGGGTGTCATCCTCGTTGCCGCAGGTGAAGTCCGGTCCGCACAGGTTCCAGGCCGTGTCGACCTGGGCGAACGCGAGATCGGGGTAGAGCTCGGTCGCGGCGGCCGTGGCATCGCCCTGGAGGAAGCCGACGGTCACGATCGCCGTACAACCCTGGTCGACGAGGCGGGTGATGTTCGCCGCGTAGTCGGTCGCGCCCTGCGCCTCGCTGAAGTGCGTCGTGAAGCCGGCCGCCTCCGCGTCATCGAGGCCCTTCTTTGCGAGGTCGTTGAAGTTGCGGTCGCCGAGGCCGCCCGTGTCAAAGGCCACGCAGGCCACGGTGGTCTTGGCCGTCGGCGCCTCGGTCGGCGTGGGCTCCTCCGAGCCCGCGGGCGTCGCGGTCGGGGTGGCGCCGGTTGGGGACGGGCTCGCCCCGGGCCCACACGCCGCGAAGGCGATGGCTGCGGTCGCGCCGAGCGCGAGCAGCCGCGTGGAGATGCGCAACGTAGATCCTCCTCCAAATGTCAGTCCGGCACGCCTGTTCACGGCATGCCGATCGTCCGGCGCAGAATACGCTACCCGACGCTGGCGCGTCGACGCTCACATGGGTCTGCGGACCGCTATCTTGCACCGTCGGAGGCCGCGCTGGAAGGGGTCCCGGCGACCCGTCAGAGGGATGACCGAACGATGACGATCGACCGCGCCGGCGCCCACCGGCTGGCCGACCTCCTCGATCTTCACGAGGGCCGCCCCGGGGTCCCGCTGCTCGGGGGCGCAGGGATCCGCGCTTACCTCTCGACGCGACCGCGGATCGCCGTCATCGGCGCCTCACCAGAACCTTGGCGGCCGTCGAACGGCGTCCTCCGGGACCTCGTGGGGCTCGGCTTCGATGTCGTCCCGGTGAACCCGGCGGCGACGCTTGTCGAAGGCCTGAACTGCTATCCAACCCTCGCCGCGGCGGTCGAGGCGACCGGACCGATCGATCTCGTCGACGTCTTCCGCCGGGCTGAGGCCTGCCCGGCTCACGCCCGCGAGGCCGTGGCGGTCGGCGCGACCTGCCTCTGGCTCCAGCTCGGGATCGCCAGCCGGGAGGCCGGCGAGATCGCGGCGGCCGGTGGGCTCGCGGTCGTCATGGACCGCTGCCTTGCGATCGAGGCGGCCCGCCTGTGATCGCCGGCCGTTACCGTCGCCCGGCCAGGAGGCGCTGAGGGACGTGGACCGATCCGACTGGTGGACGACCCTGCCCGGCCCCGCGCTCGAGGCGCTCGGAGAGACGTGGATCCCCATCGGCGCGCCGGGCTTCGCGGGCCGGGAGAAGGCCCGCTGGCGGAGTCTGCTCGACGCGCGCTTCGGCGCCGACGGCTGGCGGATCGGCCATTTCGTGCGGGGACGGATCGTCCCGCCGGCCGAGGCAATCCTGGAGTACGAGGCCGCCTACCAGGCCTTCCTCCGCGACCGCCGGCCCCTCGTGGCCTTTCTCGCCGGAACGTGCGGCAACGTCTACGACGACGAAGTCGCGAACGTCTTCTCGGATTCCTACGGTCAGCCCGCGACGCCCTCCAACCACTACCAGGATGTCGCCGTCCGGCGCGTCATCGCCGCGCTCGCCGACGATCCAGCGTGGCCGGAGGTCCGGCCGACCGAGCCCGGTGACGCCGATCTCGTCGATCTCGGCACGGGTCGCAGGCATCGCGTGCCCCGGGCGTACGGCTTCGGCGGCGACCATCTCCTCCAGATCCGGGAGCCCGATTCGCCCGGCTATGCCCTCAGCCCGGCGGTCGTGCCGGTCCACGACCCGGACCTGATCGCGACCCTCCCGGGCCGCCAGGAGTGGTACCACCTCGAGGGCTGCGCCCACCTCTCGGTCGAGGCCTTCTGGCAGATGAGCAAGGTCATCGAGGTCCGCTACGACCGGTTCCTGGCCCTCGGGCCGGGCCGGGCCGACCCTCTCGCCGGCCTGTGACCGACGGAGCGCCCCGCGGGGCCGCGGAGACGCTGCTCCTCGGGACGATCAGCCTCGACCGGTACCTCGGCTCGGCCGTCGTGCTGCCGGGGGGCGGCATCCTCAACATGGCCTGGCACTGGCGGAACCTTGAACGCCCATTCGGGGTCGTGACTCGCGTCGGCGCCGACGACGGCGGGCCAATCCTCGCCTTCCTCGACCGCCATGCGATCGCGGCGGTCGGGGATGCGGTCGTCGCCCCCGGCCGGTCGTCGTCGATCGACATCGCGATCCGGCCCGATCGCCAGCCGGACATGCAGAACTTCGTAGCGGGCGCCTGGGACGGCTTCCGGACCACGCCCGCTGAGCGATCGACCCTCGCGGCGGCCCGCCGCCTCCACGTCGTCCTCACGGAGGGAGCCGTCGCCGAGCTCGCTCGCCTCGGCGGCGAGGGCGTCCTTGCCCACCTCGAGGTCTCGGCCGACTTCCTCGGCTTTCGGCACTACGACCTCGAGCGCCTGGCGGCGACGATGGGTCGCGTCGATCTCGGCTTCATCGGTTGGCCCGGCGATGCCGACGCGTCCGAGGTTCGGGGGATGCGCGACGTCGCCTTCGCACTGCGCCGGCTGCTCGTCGTGACGATGGGCTCGCGGGCCATCCGCGTCTTCGACGGACGGTCCGGGCCGAGCGAGCGGCGGTACGAGGTGACCCCGGTCGAGGTGGCCGGCACGACCCTCGGCTGCGGCGACGCCTTCATCGCCTGGTTCCTCGACGAGCTGTTCCGGAGCCGGGACATCGACCGGGCGATCGAGCGTGGCAAGGCCGGTGGCGCGCTGGTCACGGGCTGGGTGCGACCGCTCCCCGACGACGCCTATCTCACGCCGGCCACCGACGCACTTCCGACCAGCCTTCGCACGACCTGAAGGAGACCCCGATGCCCCAGATCCACCTCCACGCCGAGCCCGGCGACTACGCCCCGGTGGTCCTCCTGCCCGGCGATCCCAACCGGGCGACGCGAATCGCGGCCCGCTTTGACGGCGGCCTCGAGGCGAGCCGGCTCGTCTCGGCCCACCGAGGCCTGCTCGGCTACACGGGGAGGGTCGACGGCGTCCCGGTCAGCGTCCAGACCACGATGATGGGAACGCCCACGACCTCGATCGTCGTCGAGGAGCTGCTCATGCTGGGCGTCACGACGTTCATCCGGGTCGGGACGACCGGCGGCTTCTCCGGGACGCAGATCGGCGACGTGGTCGTGGCCCTTGCCGCCGCCTCGGCCTCGGGGATCGGCGTGGTCCTCGGCGGCGGTGAGCCGACCGCCCCGACCGCCGACCTCGCGGTCGTCCTGGCCCTGCGGCGGGCCGCCGAGGCGGCCGGGCTGACGGTTCACGTGGGTCCGGTCGTCACCTCCGACGTCTTCTACGACCCGCACCCCGACGGCGTCGTCCGCTGGGGCCGGCGCGGCTACCTGTCGGCCGAGATGGAGACGGCGGCGCTCTACCTTCTCGCGATGCGGGAGCGGGCGAAGGGCCGGCCCGTCCGGGCGGGCTCCATCCTGACCGTCTCCGACGTCATCGCCGATCCGTCGCAGGCGGAGGGGGTCCGGGCCAGCGGCGACGAGGCCTGGTTCCGACCGCCCGAGGACGAGGTCACCCGGCGTGTCGACCTGACGATCGGGGCGGCGATGGCCGCGGCCGCGGAACTGGGCCGGAGCTGACCGACCCGCCCGGCCCGGGTCGTCTCAGCGGACGTACGAGAGGCCGAGGGCGAAGTCCTCGAGGAGGTCGTCGACGTCCTCGCATCCGACGGACACTCGGACCATCCCGCCCTGCTTCGGCCGCGGGTAGACAAGGGTGCAGATGTCGCCGAGGCTGACCCCGATGTCGCAGAGGCGGAGGTGGTCCGTGAAGGCGGCCATGCCGGTGATCCCGCCGCGGGGCTGGAACGTCAGCATCGCCCCGCCCGGGCCCTCGATGAGCCTGGTCGCCACGTCGTGGTCGGGGTGCGAGGCGAGGCCCGGGTAGCGGACCCAGTCGACGGCCGGCTGGGCCTCCAGCCAGGTCGCGAGCTGGACGGCGTTGTAGGAGGCGGCCCGCGAACGGAGCGGCAGGGTTCGGATGCCGCGCATGACGAGGAAGCTGGCGAACGGGCTGGCCGCCTGGCCGAGGGCGTCAGTCAGCTTCCGAATCGGGTCGAGGAGGGCCTTGGGGCCGGACACGACCCCCGACACGACGTCGCCATGCCCGGAGAGGTACTTCGTCGCGGCGTGGACGACCATGTCCGACCCGTGCTCGATCGGGCGGAGGAGGGCCGGCCCGAGGAAGGTGTTGTCGGCGATGACGATCAGCCCGTGGCCATGGCCGAGCTCGGCCAGGGCGTCGATGTCGGGGACGCGCAGGCGCGGGTTCGTCGAGGTCTCGAAGAAGAGGACCTTCGTCTGCGGCGTGATCGCCGCCTCGACAGCGGCGAGATCGGTGATGTCGACGCGCGTGACCCCGATGCCTCGGCGCGGGAAGTCGTCGCCGAGGAGGACCTCGGTGATCACGAACAGCTCGTCGCCGACGACGACGTGATCGCCGGCCTCGAGGTGGGTGAGCAGCGTCGACGACACGGCCGCCATGCCCGACGACGAGACGATCGAGTCCTCGGCGCCCTCGAGCGCGGCGACCTTCTCCTCGAGCGCCCGGTTCGTCGGGTTGCCCGTCCGCGAGTAGAAGTACGCCCCCGGCTCCCAGGCCAGCGCCCGGTCGACGGCGTCCTCCTTCTCGGCGGCCGTGTCGAACGAGAACGTCGAGGTCGCGTAGATCGGCGGCTTGTGGGCCCGGGTCGTCGGGTCGGGCCGCTCGCCGGCATGGATGGCCCGGGTGGCGAAGCCACGCCCGTCCGTTCGTTCCCGCATCGGGACCTCGCGCTGGTGGGACTCGTTCGAGGTGGCCGCTCGGCCGCCCGCGGCTCCGTGACCGCCCGGTCAGTCTAGGGGAGCGCGAAGCCGGCGAAGACGAGGACGAAGCCGATTCCGGCGATAACGGCCCCGTTGCGGGCCTGTCGCCGGAGCACGTCCATGGCGACCGAAGCGCCGGTCGGCCCCGAATCGCGGAGCCCGCCCCGCCAGGCCTCGTAGCGGGCGACGTTCGCGTCCTGCTCCTTGAGTGCCCGGTAGCGCCGCCAGGGCTCCCGGGCCCGGAGGTACCCGAGGCCGATGAGGGCGACCCCGGCGATCCAGAGGACGACGTTGAGGCTCCCCATCAGTCACCCTCCCGCCGCGAGGCGCTCCCGAAGCGCCGCCTGGACGACCGCGGCGTTGGCCTGGCCGCGCGTCTCTTTCATCACCGCCCCGACGAGGAAGCCGATCGCCTGGGCCTTGCCGGCCCGGACGTCCGCAACCGCGCCCGGGTTCGCGGCGATGACCTCGTCCACGATCTCGCCGAGCGCCCCGGCATCCGAGATCTGGCGGAAGCCCTCTTGTTCGATGATGGCCGACGTCGGGGTGCCAGTTTCGATGTGCAGCGACAGCACCTCACGCGCGTTCGCGAGTGAAATCGTGCCTTTGCCCTGCTCCGCGATGAGGTCCGCGAGCCCCTGGCCCGTCGAGTTGCCAACGAAGCCCTGTTGTGAGCGATCGATCCTCGTGTTCGACGCGGCTGCGTATTCCTGCGTCACCCACCGGCCTACGTCCACCGGGCGCAGTTCGGGTCGAGCCGCGAGTGCTCCTTCAAAGGCCGTAACGAGGTCGTTGTTGGCGACGATTGTCCCCGCCACGCCCTGCGCAAGCCCGAGGGTGCCGTAGCGACGCCGCCGCTCAGCCGGCAGCTCCGGCAGCGCCGACCTGATCTCGGCGAGCCACGCGGCGTCGACCCGCAGCGGCGGCAGGTCCGGCTCGGGGAAGTAGCGGTAGTCGTCGGAGGTCTCCTTGACCCGCATCCGGTAGGTCTCGCCGCGCTCGTCGGACCAGCCACGGGTCTCCTGGACGAGCGGCTCGCCGGCATCGAGCGCGGCCGCCTGTCGCTCGATCTCGAAATTGATCGCCCGCTCCACGCTCCGGAACGAGTTCATGTTCTTGACCTCGACCTTGGTCCCGAACGCTTCCGTCCCCCGCCGACGGAGCGAGACGTTGGCCTCGACCCGCATCTGGCCGCGCTCCATGTCGGCGTCCGAGGCCCCGATCGTCCGGACCAGGAGCTGGAGCTCCTCGGCGTAGCGGCGGGCCTGCTCGGCGCTCCGGACGTCGGGCTCGGTCACGATCTCCATGAGTGGCACGCCCGAGCGATTGAAGTCAACGAGGCTGATCCGCTCCCCGCCGGGTCCCGGGGCATGGACGAGCTTGGCCGTGTCCTCCTCGAGGTGGGCCCGGGTGATCCGGATCGTGAACGGGCCGTCGCTCGTGTCGATCGTCAGCTCGCCGGCGGCGGCGAGCGGCAGGTCGTACTGGCTGATCTGGTAGCCCTTCGGCAGGTCCGGGTAGAAGTAGTTCTTGCGGTCCCAGCGGGTGTGCTCCGGCGTCCGCGCGCCGATCGCCGCGCCCGTCGCGAGGACAAGCTCCACGGCCCGGCGGTTGATGACCGGCAGGGCGCCGGGCAGACCCAGGCAGACCGGGCAGGTGTGGCTGTTCGGCGCGGCGCCGTCATAGGCGGTGGAGCAGCCGCAGAACATCTTCGAGGCCGTCCGCAGCTGGCCGTGGACCTCGATCCCGATGACCGGCTCCCAGTTCTCGACGATCCCGGCCAGGCGATCGGTTGCCGCCGTCGCGCTCACGCCGCGCTCCGGCAGCGCGCGACGAACCTCCCGATGCGCACGAGTGCCTCCTCGAGCTGTTCGTAGCTCGTGGCGTAGCAGGCGCGGACGTGGCCCTCGCCCGATGGCCCGAAGGCTCCACCCGGGACGACCGCGACGTGCTCCTCGGCGAGCAGCCGCTCGGCGAACGTCTCGGAGTCCAGGCCGGTCGAGGTGATCCGGGGGAAGGCGTAGAAGGCACCCCGTGGCTCGAACGTATCGAGGCCGATGGCGTTGAAGCCATCGACGACGAGCCGCCGGCGCCGGTCATACTCGGCGAGCATGGCGACGACGTCCGGCTCGCCCTCCTCGAGGGCAACGAGAGCGGCATCCTGGGCGACGGTCGGGGCCGACATGATCCCGTACTGGTGGACCTTGACGATTCCCTCGAGGATCCCCGCCGGGGCCGCCAGCCAGCCGACCCGCCAGCCGGTCATGGCGTAGGCCTTCGAGAAGCCGCCCATGAGGATCGTCCGCTCCCGCATGCCCGGCAGCGACGACATCGCCCGGTGGGTGTACGAGCCGTAGGCGAGTCGGTCGTAGATCTCGTCGCTGTAGACGAGGAGGTCGTGACGAACCGCGATCTCGGCCAAAGCGTCCTGGACCTCGGGCGGCAGGACGGCGCCGGTCGGGTTGCACGGGTAGCCCAGGAAGAGGGCCTTCGTCCGCGGCGTGATCGCCGCCTCGACGGCCACGGGGTCGATCGCGAAATCGTCCTCGAACCGGGTGGCGACGTGGACGGCCGTGCCGCCGGCGAACACGATCGCCGGCACGTACGCGACGTACGACGGCTCATGGAGGATCACCTCGTCGCCCGGATCGCAGGTCGCCCGGAGGGCGAGGTCGACCGCCTCGGACGCGCCGACGGTGACGAGGAGCTCCCGCGCCGGGTCGTAGCTCACGCCGTAGCGCCGCTCGAGGTGGCGATGGAGCGCCTGGCGAAGCTCGACGGTGCCGTAGTTGGAGGTGTAGTGCGTGCGGCCCTCGCGCAGAGATTCAACGCCGGCCTCGATGATGTGGCGGGGGGTGTCGAAGTCGGGCTCCCCCACCCCGAGGCTGATGACGTCGTCCATCGTCGCCAGGATGTCGAAGAACTTCCGGATCCCCGACGGCGGCACCGCCAGGACGCGTTCAGACAGTGCCCGCTCGGCAAGCGGCGGGCGGGTCGACTCGACGGTCACCCCGGGAACTCCTCTGGGTGGGCTCGGATGTACGCAGCTCGATCAGGCTCCGCGTCGGGCAGGCTGAACCAAGCCTCATGAAAGGCGTCGTCAGCTCGGTCGGGTGAATCCTCGCTCAGGCCTGACGCAACGAGATCGGCGAGTGCGTCGGCGTGCTCCTCGAGACCGAGGAGCCGAAACCCATCAATGGCATCGGGCAGCAGACTGTCGACCGCGTTGTAGAAGACAGCGGGCGCGCCCCCGTTATCGATCTCGCCCTGGATGACCCGAGTCGCAACGATCGCCCGCTGACCCGGCGTCCAGTGGGGCAGGCACACGAGCGGCGCGGAAGGCTGCCCATTGCTCGCCTCGTCGAGGAGCTGCTCGAGTACCGGCTGGACCGTCGCGGAGTCGTCCGGCTCCTCGCCCGCCGCCGCAGCCAGATTCCGCTCGACGTCGCGCCACCGGGCCGGATCGTCGTCGATGGTCGTGCCGAGGCCCTTCTCGAGTCGACCGACGAGCTCGGAGTCGAGCGTGATCCCGAGGTTCTGCTCGATGAACGAGCGGAGCCCCGGCGTGTGCTCTGGTGCCATGGCATGAAGCGTACGATATCGATGCCGGCGTTCCTGGTGCTGTGGCCCCGATGACCCGCCGACGCCGCCCACCGGACCCACACCCGCTGGTGTGACCTAGGGTCACGTTCCGCAGGTCCAGGCGGCCCAAGTGGCCCTCAACGGCGCGCTCCGAGCCCGTCCGTGACCCTGGGTCGTCAAGACGCATCGAGGACACCGACCGCAGCGCACGTGGGCTCCCTCGGCCCGCGATTGTTGACTGAGAATCACGGCCGAGGCGCACTTCGCAGCGCCGGATCAGTCGGCGGGGGCCGCCTCGGTGGCCATCGCCTGCTCGACGACGGCATCGACGTCGCGATGGAGCGCCGCCCGGTCGCGGGTGAGCTTCTCCGCCCGGGCCTTGATGCCGAGCATCTGGCGCTGGGTCATGACGAAGACGCCGAAGCCGAGGACCGGGGCCAGGAAGCGCGATGCCGGCGTGCCGCCGTCCATCCGGACCCGGAACCGCTCGATGAGCCGGGTCCGCCCACCGTCGAGCGGCTCGAGGGCGAAGATCCAGGCCGCGGTGAACTGGGGCGGCGTCGCCGTCTCGAGGAACCGTCCCGAGACCGCCAGGCCGGGCGCCTGGGTCGCGGGAACCGGCGCCTCCTTCCGCGTCGCGAGGACCTCCGGGTCGATGTAGAGGACGAGCGCCTGCCCGGGCTCCACGACCTTCACGACGAAGCCGCCGCCGGGATCGGTCGGCACGATGTCCCCGACCGCGATGGACTGGTGCTCGGGCAGGATGGCGTCCGAGCTCGCGCCCTTCATGTCGATGGCGTCGTAGCTGTACCAG
>Ga0154723_1110_pt4 | contig 18009 bp, 17 predicted proteins | sample Rifle2008BG16ft_FD_105731 | JGI IMG/M metagenome (GOLD analysis project Ga0154723, IMG submission 105731) | Chloroflexi bacterium RBG_16_70_13
TCTGGTCCTCGGCGAGCAGAGCTTCCAGCAGGTCGCCGAGGCCATCCGGGCCTTCCTCGAGGCGAACCGGCTGTAGGCCTCCGGGCGTTTGTCGAGAGGGCGTTTGTCAGCCGGGCGTTTGTCAGCCGGCGCCCTCGATTGGTATCATCCGCCGGCTCGCGAGGCGACTCGCTCGGCCGTGCCGCATTCGTCTAGAGGCCCAGGACACCGCCCTCTCAAGGCGGAGATCATCGGTTCGAATCCGATATGCGGTACCAACCTCGCCATTAGCGGCCGGATCCGAGTTCCGGTCGGGGTCGCGCCGGCAACACCCCGGGTCGTGGCTGAGACCGAGGCGGTGCGCAGGCGCACCGATTGCCTCCGCGCGGTAGTTGTGCTGGCGTCCCAGCCGCGCGATCCTGTGCGCTCCACGACCACGGTGTGTTGCGCCCTAGGCGGGGGTCGGGCAGGAGGAGTGACATGACCCGCGCGACCGCACTGGGTGCTGCTCTCGCCCTGTTGCTGGGACTCTCAGCGGCCGGCGGCGTGGCGGCCCGCGCCGACCATCAGACCTCGCCGCTGCTGTGGCACCCGCAGACCGGCCTGTCCGGCCCGGTCGCCCCATCCGCTCAGGCCACCCTCGTTCGGCGGTCCGACGGCGTCAGCTTCTCGATCCGGACCCAGCAGCTGCGTCCGCATCACGCGTACACCGTCTGGTTCGTGGTGATCAACAACCCGTCGGCGTGTGCGGCGACGCCCTGTTCCGGGCCGGACATCGTGCTCAACCCGAACACCGATTCGCAGGTCACCTATGGCGCCGGTCACATCAGCGGCGGCAGCGGCCGGGCCGGCTTCGCCGGTTCCTTCCAGGCCGGAGTGATCGAGGGCTGGTTGCCCGAAGGCGGCCTGTGGGACCCGATGACGGCCGAGATCCAGCTGGTCCTCAACGATCACGGGACGATGCTGCCCGCCTTCATGCCGGAGATGACCCACACGTACCGGGCCGGCTGCACGGACGCCAGCCTCCCGGGCTTCTTCCCTGATTCGGCAAAGGCCGACGGCACGCCGGGGCCGAATGCCTGCCAGCTGTACCAGGCCGCCGTCTTCCAGCCCTAGACCGGGTCGGCCTCGGCGACGGCCCCGAGGCGGGCCATCCCGGAGCGGGCGCGCGCGCTTTCCGGGTCGAGCGTCAGCGCCTGGCGGAAGCACGCCATCGCCAGCGCTGCCTCGCCCACGGCCGCGTATCGATCGCCCAGCTCGATGAGCAGGGTCTCGTGGCGGGTTCGCAGGTACTCCCGCCGTTCCTCGACGAAGACCGAGTCGCCGTAGAAGGGACAGTCGTCGAGGAAGGCGCCCCGATACAGGTCGCGCGCCTCCTCCAGCACGGCGCTCCGCCCACGCCCCTGGAGTCCGGCGGCCTCGTCGAGGAGTCGCTCGAAGGCGGCGACGTCGCTCCACTCGACGACGTTCGGCGCGAGCCGGTAATGACCGCCCTCGTACGAGATGACGTTCCCGCTTTGGCGGCCGTCCTCCAGCACGGCGCGGAGGCCTCCGAGCGTCCGATGGAAGGCAAGGTCCCCACGCTTGATCGCGAGGTCGGGCCACAGCAGCTCGACCGCCTCATCCTTGCTGATGCCCGCCGGGCCACGGTCGAACAGGAAGGCAAAGATGGCCTGGGCCTGGCGGGAGCCCGCCTTGTCCCCGCCCCAGCGCTGGAGCTGCTGCCCGCCGCGCTCCACGTGCATCGGTCCGAGCGCCCGGATCCGCAGTCCGGCGACCACCGGCGGGCCCTCCTCGGCGAGGGCGTAGGCAACGGCCTCGGCGGTCGTCATCGCCTCACCCTCCCGCGTCAGTCTCTCAACCTCCTCCGGCGTGAGCGGCAGCTTTTCCCGGTCGTGCCAGAGGGGACGGACGCCGCCCGGTTGGCTGGCGTGGACCATCAGCATGATCGCGCTCTCGCTGATGCCGCGGATGCGCGCGGCCGCCGCGGCGAGGCGCACGGCCCGTCGGGCGTCGCCGCCGGCCGCCGCGGCGCGGGCGAGGTGCTCGATGACCGAGTCGAGGCCGGAGACGTCGTCGACCTCGGCGAAGATCGGCAGCGCCTCTCGGAAGTGCCCGGTCGCCAGCTCGTGCTGCCCCGCGACCTGGGCGGCCGCCCCTCGCATGGTGAGGGCCCAGGCCAGCCCGAACGGATCGTCCAGCCCCCGGAACCGGTCGAGCGCCAGGCCGATCTCGTCGATGGCCGCCTGGTTGTCGCCGGCAAAGTGCCGGTTGCAGCCGAGGGCCCAGAGGAGCCATGCCTCGCCCATCGGGCTGCCCAGGGATTGATAGAGCTCGAGCGACTCGATCAGGAGGGTCCTGCCGCGGACCGTGTCCTTCACCGCCGCGACGCAGCTGATGGCGTGGCCCAGGTCATAGAGGCTGCTGGCCACCTCGGCCGGGTCGCCCTGCTGGCGGCGCAGCTCGAGTGACGCCTCGTACAGCTGCATGCACGGGAGCCCGTCGTTCTGCCAGTAGGCAAGGCTTCCGGCAGCCGAGAACGCGCGAGCCCGGATCTGCGGATCCACCTCGGCGTCGGCCTCGAGCAGCTCGGCGAGGACCTGCCTGCCTTCGCTCATGTGGGCGCGGATCTGCCAGAACCGCCAGAGCGCCGCCGCCAGACGCATGCCCAGCTCGAGCCGGCGGTGGTCCAGCGCCCAGCGCAGCGCGGTCCGCAGGTTGTCCAGCTCGCCCTCCAGCTGGTCGAGCCACCGCCCCCGCTCGACGCCGGTCAGCTTCGGCGCCGCCCGTTCGGCCAGGTCCAGGAACCAGATCGCATGGCGCTCCATGGTCTGGCCGTCCTCGTCGGTCGCCTTCAGCTGCTCGTCGGCGTACTCGCGGATCACCTCCAGCATGTCGTACCGCGGCTCCCCTCCCGGATCGCTGTGTCGCCGGATGAGGCTCTTGTCGAGCAGCGAGGTCGTGAGGTCGAGGGCGTCCTGGCCCAGCTCCCACGCCGTGGTGACCGCATCCGCGGCATCGAGCGACCAGCCGCCGCGGAAGGCGGCGAGGCGGCGGAAGAACGCCTGCTCTTCGGGCGTGAGCAGGTCGTGGCTCCAGGAGACCGCTGCCCGGAGCGAGTGGTGGCGCTCCGGGATGTCGCGAGCGCCGCGGGTGAGGAGCTCCAGGCTCCGCTCGAGGCGGCCCAGGATCGACGCCACCGGGAGGGCCTTGGCCCGGGCCGCCGCGAGCTCCACTGCCAGTGGCAGCCCATCCAGGCGCCGGCAGATCTGGACGACGTCACGGAGGGTTGGCCCATCCGTCTCGAACGTGGCGTCCACGGCCCGGGCACGCTCGGTGAAGAGCTCCACCGCCTCGGCCTCGGCCGCCCGCGGGTCGGTGGCATCGTTCGGGACTCGGAGCGGCGGCACCTCGAACTCCCATTCGCCGGACAGGTGCAGCGGCTCCCGGCTGGTCACGACCACGTGGAGCTCGGGTGCGCCCGCGAGCCACTCGGCGACGACGGCGGCACCGCTCAGCAGGTGCTCGAAGTTGTCGAGGATCAGAAGCAGCCGGCGCGGACCCAGGTGCTGCGCCACGACCTCGGACATCGGGGTGCCGGGCTTCTCCGAGAGGTCTAGCGCCCGGGCCACCGCGTGGCCCACCAACCCGTCGTCCTGGATCGGGGCCAGCGGAACGAACCAGGCGCCATCGGCAAACGTGCCGAGCGCGAGGCGGCCGAGCTCGACCGCCAGACGGGTCTTGCCGCTGCCGGGCGGCCCGGCCAGGGTCACCAGGCGGTGCGCCGCCAGCAGGTCGCGCAGCTCGCGGAGCTCGGATGCCCGGCCGATGAGGCGCGTGGCGGGGACCGGCAGGGCATGGGGCATCACCTCGGTCGCGCTCCGCAGGGCGAAGGCGGTCAGCCGGCCATCCTCGGTCGTGACCGATTCCGCCCGCAATGCCAGGCCGTCGGGAAGGCGGTGGCCGATCGCCTCCACCGCGGCCGGGGTCAGCAGGACCGATCCGGGCGGCGCGTGGGCGGCGAGCGCATCGGCCTCGGCGCGGGCTTCCTCGGGATTACCCAGGGCGATGGCGATGCCGATCGTGCCCGCTCCGTCGCGATGGGGAACGGCGCTCATCAGGAGGAGCGCCGCGGCGACCGCCCCGTGCACGTCGTCGAATGAGGCGGAGCGGAAGGGCGTGGGCTTCACCGCGGACACGGCCGAACCGCGGTCCCCGTCGGTCGGGCCGGGCGACGGCGCCACCCAGGCGGCGAGGGCACCAACAGCGGTAGGGCGTGTCATCGGACGCATCTCACGCGCGCGCATTCTGGCGCAGCGCCGGGCCGGCGTCGAGGGGTTTGGCCGGGCCTTCGGTGGGCACTTCGGCTGGCACTACGGCCACCGACGCCGGATCGGCTCCGTAGTGGCCGACGTGGATGATCCCTGCGGGTACCCAGCAACGAGCCAACCGACCTCACTCGACACTCGGAGGAAGACATGCGCACCCGAACGCTCGCAAGCCTCATTGCCGCGGCCAGCCTCGTGCTGTCCGCCACCGCAGCCTCGGCCGCCGGCAGCTGGGAGACAGCTGACGTGGTCGGGCAGGGCCTCGCCGGACCCGTCGTCGCCGCGGACGGCGCGTCCGTCCTTCGAACCCCGAACGGCGTCGCCGCCAGTCTCACGATGGCCACGCCCGAGCCGGGCAGCTATACCTATCCGACCGGCCCCACGGGCAGCGGCGTCGCGGGGCACCCCGAGGCCTTCAGCCTGTGGGTCTTCATCTTCTACAACCCGGAGGAATGCGCCGGCGCCATCTGCGGTCCGGGCGACCTCATGAACGACCCCGACGTGATTGCCGGCGCGTACAACGCCGGGGGTCACCTCGAAGGCGGAGCCAACCTGCATCTGCAGGGCTTCGTCAATAAGGACAGCTTCACCTTCGGCGGACCGAATGCCGAGACGCTGGGCCGGGCCCTCTCGATGGGCTTCGACCTGGCGGATGCCGATATCCACCTGGCGGTGGCGCCGCACGGTGGGCTGGATCCGGCTCTGCTGCCGGGATCCATCTCGACCCCCGTCGGCAGCCCGGCGTCCTGGTGGCTGGCCATCTTCCCGCCCCTCAGTTGAAGGGACAGGACGGGGGTGGGCCTCCGGTCCACCCCCAGCGTACGAAGGAGATGGCGACCTAGACCATCCAGGCCTCGATCCACCCTGCCGTAGGGCCGGGTCCAGACCACGCCGGTGGCCGGGCGATCGGCTCGGCCACCGGGCAGATGAGGTGATGTCATGACCCAGCTCACATCGTTCCGCGAGCGACCAAGACTCGCGTGGGCAGCCGCGGCGCTGTTTGCGGCCTCCGCCGGCGTCGGCCTGGCAGCCGCGGTCCAGGCACCGATCTGGCTGTTGGGTGTCATCGGGCTGGTGCCCCTGCTCCCGCTGCTGGCCGCGGCTGCAATCCTCACCGCACGGGCGACCGACGGCTGGCTGGGGCTGTTCCTGGTGCTGGCCCTCACCCAGACGGCGCACGTCGGGGAGCACCTGGTCCAGATTGCCCAGCTGCGGCTCCTGGGGCTGAGCGGACAGCACGCTCATGGCGTCTTCGGCGCGCTCGATATCGAGTGGGTCCATTTCATCTGGAATGGGTGGATCGTGATCGCGGTCGCCCTGCTGTTGACCCGCTTCCGGAACAACCCCTGGTTGTGGGTGACCCTGCCGTTGGCGGCCTGGCACCTCGGCGAGCACGTCGTCCTGATTGCGATCTATCTCGCCAGCGGCACAGCCGGCAACCCCGGCCTGCTGGCCGCGGGTGGGCTGCTGGGCGGTGGACTCCCGCTTGCGCGGCCGGAGCTCCATCTCGCCTATAACCTGGCCGAGACCCTGCCGCTGCTCATCGGGCTGGGCTGGCAGTGGCGTCGGTGGAACCATGCGCCACGGATGGCCGCCGGCACGGCGTGATCCCGCGAGTGCGGCACCGAGAAAGCGACTCCGCCGAGGCGATGGAGGTGTATGAGGCGGTGAACGGCCTCACGCCTGCCCAGCTCGAGATCGGGCTCTTCTGGTCGGACGATCCGGGGCAAACCGCCACGCCGCTTGGCCACTCGGCCTCGATCCTCGGTCAGGTCCTTCGCGTCGAGGATCGATCGCTTGCCGACGCGGCGGTCGCGTACGCCCGTCTCGGCCTTGCCGTCTGCGACGCGTTCATCGCCTGCTGGCGCGTCAAGTACGTCCGCAACATCGTCCGGCCGATCGGCTACATCGAGGAGCACGTCGATCCGACATGGGGCGATCCCCTGCCGCTGGCGACCCCTCCGTTCCCGGAATACGCCTCGGGCCTCTCGGTGCAGTCCGTCGCGGCGGCCGAAGTGCTGACCGCGACCTTCGGCGCCACTGCCTTCACTGACCACACGCACGACGGTGCGTGGGAGCCACCGTGGCAGCCTTGCCGATGCGCCGATGAGGGCTCCACTTGTCACCCACGAGCCTGCGGTCCAGGTCAGCGCCCCCGGCGATCCCCGTGGGCGCCTTCCTGTCCGGCAGCGGGCTACGCGGTGATGACGACCTTCGCCCGCGCCTTGCCGGTGCCGACGTAGCGCACGGCCTCCCGACCCTCGGTGAGCGGATACGTCCGATCGATGGCCGGCCGGAACGTGCCCGCCTGGATGAGCTCGGTGATGGTGACGAGGTCCTCGATCCCGGGCTTCGCCACGAAGAACGTCACGCGCTGGCGGAGCAGCCGCCTCCGGAGCATGACGTTGATGATCCGCCCGAAGACCCCGAACCAGCCACCGTGCTTCGCCGCACCGACCTGGACGAAGATCCCAGTCGGGGCGAGGACCCGGCGAAGGCTGGCGACCGACCGCGTCGCGGCGATGTCGAGGACCGCGTCGTAACGCTCGGGACGCCGGGTGACGTCCTCCTTGGTGTAGTCGATGACGTCGTCCGCGCCGAGCGATCGGATGAGGTCGACGTTCAATGGGCCCGTCACCGCGGTGACATGGGCGCCGAGCGCCTTCGCGAGCTGGACTGCGAACGTGCCGACTCCGCCACCCGCGCCGTGGATGAGGACCCGCTGTCCCGGCTTGACCTGGGCGTGGTCACGCAGTCCCTGGAGGGCGGTGTGGCCTGCGACGTTGAGGGTCGCTGCCTCCTCGAACGAGAGCTCGGGTGGCTTCCGGAGCAGCCGATCCTCCCGGGCCGAGACGTACTGGGCGAAGGTTGCGGACGCGCTGCCGAGGACCTCGTCGCCGAGCTTGAACCTGGTAACGCCTGGGCCGACGGCCTCGACCGTGCCGGCGAGATCGACGCCGCGGATCGGGTCGTCCTGCTGGCGCATGACCTTCCCGATGATCTCCAGCAGCAGGCCGCCGTGCGTCGTGTGCCAGTCGAGGGCGTTCACGGACGCGGCGCGCATCCGCACGAGGACCCGCCCCTCCGTCAGGGCGGGCACGGGGACGCCCCGGACGTGGAGGGAATCGGCAGAGCCGTAGCCCTCCTGCACGAGTGCCATCATCGTGTCGCTCCGGCGTTCCGCGTCGTCGGCCGCGGCCGGCAGGGCTGATACGGCAGTCATCGGTCCGAGCCAGCCGGCGCCATGAAGTTCTTCGAGTTCGGGCTCGACCTCATCCTGGACGGGATCGAGCGCCGCCGCGACGCGCCGTAGTCGCGGCGCGCCGGTGGCTCGGCCGCTCCAGCTGCGGTGAAGTCGCCCGCGAACGAGTCTATCGCGATGCACAGCGGGGCCCGGTCTATGGGCGCCCTCGACGACTCAGTCCTCATGGGGATCGAGATTCCCGTCGCTCAGGTCGACGAGAACCCTAGAATCGGCACCAGGTCGGTCACGGGCGTGGCCGCGTACGTGGGGGGTTCGAGCTGAACCGCGGATGGGCGAACGGACCTCCCGGGATGCGGCGCGGACTGCCAGCCGTCGTGGCAACGCTGGTCGTCGTTACCCCATGCGTCGCCTCGGGTAGCCCGGTCCCGTCGTCGAGCGGCTTTCCCGAGCGCATGCGGTCCGGGTGACGGTCCGACGCCCAAGCCCACTGCCGACGTCGTCTTCACGAACGCTAACGTCGTCACCATTGACCCCGCTCGGCCGCGGGCCGAGGCCGTCGCGGACCGGGGTGACACGATCGTCGCCGTCGGCACGAGAGCGGAAGTCGAGGCGCTGGCGGGGCCCTCAACGACGGTCGTCGATCTCGCCGGCCTGACCCTCGCCCCCGGGTTCATCGACGCCCACCAGCACCGGATCGGCGACGGCTCGTCGGTTCTCGGCAGGGAGCCGCCCGAGCTTATCGATGCCGCGATCGCGCAGGGCTACACGACGATCCACGAGCTCTATGTCGACGAGCATCGCCTCCAGGTGCTGCGGGACCTCGACCGTGCCGGAGACCTCCGACTGCGGGTCAACGCCTACCTCGTCGTCAACGAGAACAGCGCCGAGGGCCGGCTCCTGGGCGACTACTTCAACGACCATGAGCCCGGGGAGTCGGTCAGTCCGCACGTCCGGGTAGCCGGTCTCAAGGTCTTCACCGACTTCGCCAATGCGACGGTGCTCCTGTGGAACCAGGCCGATCTCGACGCTTTCGTCGCGGCCCGCCACGCCGAGGGCTGGCAGCTCGCGATCAAGATCGTCAGCGCGACGTCGCTGGCGATGATCCTCGAGGCCGGGGCGGCCGCCCATGCCGCTGACCCGACCTTCGGCCAGGCACGCCCGCGCCTCGAGCACATGCTCTTCGCGACGCCGGAACAGATCGCGGACATCTCGGACCTCGGCTTCGTGCCCGCCATAAACACGAACGTCCCCGGCCAGCTCGTCGGCGAGCCGGACATCGAGGCCCTCGGCGCGCGCGAGCCGGTGGGGGCGTATGCGCCGTGGCGCAGCCTGTTCGAGGCCCTCCTTACCCCGGCCGGGATCAGCGGCTTCCCGAGCTTCCACGTCGAGGAGCCGACCGGGGCCCCCTTCGGGTCGCCGATCCACCTCATCTACCAGGCCGTGACCCGGGTCGGCAACCTCGGCACGCCCTCTCCGGCGGAGCTGCTCGAGGAGCCCCTGATCCCCGAGCAGGCGATGGCGGCTCACACCATCAATGCCGCGTCCGCGGCGTTCGAGGACGATGTCAAGGGCTCGATCACCCCGGGCAAGCTGGCCGACCTCGTCGTCCTCTCGGGCGATCCGCTGGCGGTCCTACCCGCGGCGATCAACGACATCACCGTTCTCATGACGATGATCGGCGGACGAGTGGAGCACTGCGCCGCCGGATCGGAGGCCATCTGTCCCGACCTGAGCCCATCGGGGACCCCCGCGCCGGGTGCCGGCTCCACGCCGCCGCCGAATGGCGTCAGCCTCGGCGCGGGGGCCACCGTGACCGCCTCGAGCGAGCTCCCGGGGGCGGAGGCCGACCGCGCCGTCGACGGCACGCCGGCCCACTGGAACGCGGCGGGGCTTTCGCCGCAGTGGATCGAGATCGTGCTGGCCGAAGCCCGCCGAGTCGACGCGATCAATCTCGTCGTGGCCCAGGATCCCGGCGGCCCCAGCCGCCACGAGCTCTGGGTTCGGCGAACTGGTGGCGAGCCCACCCTCGTCCAGGTGTTCGAGGGGCTGACCGCCGATGGCGACGTCCTCCGCTTTGAGCCGGCCGCGAGACTCGAGGCTGTGGAGCTCGTGAGGGTCGTGACGACCGACGTCGGGGACCTCTTCCCGGCGTGGAAGGAGATCGAGGTCATCGGGCCGCCGGGTTCCTGAGGGCCCGGACCTCGACGCTCGGTCAGGCGAGACCGCGGGCCGCCCAGGCCCGCGCGGCGATCGTAAACGGTGCGGTCGGCAGCGCCGTCTGACAGCGGCCGCGGAGCTCGGCGCGACGGTCCGGATCGAGTCTTGCCACGAACGAGCCGGCGGGGCCGACGCCTCGAGTAAAGGGCTCCCACCAGTCCTCGAACGTGGCGTGCTCGCGGGCAATGGTCAACGCCGTCGCCTCGACGTCGTGCAGCCCGGCCGCCTCGAACAGTTCCGCCAGGTGGCCCTCGCGGGTGCCGGGCAGGTCTGACTCGTCATGTGCCCCGGGCTCGATCTCGCGGGCAGCCTGCCAGAAGACCCGCAGCGGGCCCCCCTCACCGCCGTGGTCCCAGACGCAGGCGGCGACGACACCGCCCCGACGGGTCACCCGGGCCATCTCCACGAGGCCGGCCACCGGGTCTGCCATGAAGTGGACGACGAGCTGGGCGAGCGATGCATCGAAGGCCTCGCCCGCGAACGGCAGCCGATCCGCCGACGCGCGCCGGACGTCGACCCCCGGGTGGCGCGTCCGCGCCGCGGCGACGAATGGTTCGGACGGATCGACGGCGGCGACGGCCGCGGCGCCCAGCCGGGCGACGAGCTCGGTCGTGAGGGCGCCGGGCCCGCAGCCGACGTCGAGCGCGCGCTGACCCGCGTGGAGGCGGGCCAGATCGGCGAGCTGCGGCGAGAGGAGCACGGAGTAGCGGCCCATGAAGCCGTCGTACGCGGCGGCCTCGACGTTGAAGCTCATGGCCCGAAGTCTACGCACGACCCCTCTCGTGGCCGCCCGACCTTCGGCGGTGCGCGCTGGCACCGGGACGGTCCGGCGCCGCGCGTCGCGGCCATTGATTCTGCAAGGTCCGCGGCCCACACTCCCGGCCATGAAGCGACGCGGCGCCGTTCAGGCCCTTGCCCTTGTCGCGGCCATCACGGTCGGCGTGCCGGCTGTCCTGGCCGCCGACCCCACGGCCAGTCCGGGCGCCGGGGAAACCGCAAAGCCCGGCAAGGGCCCGAAGGACGCGAAGGCGCCCAGGGTCGAGATCACGCTGAACGGGACCATCGAGCGCACGACCGACGCGAAGGGCCGGCCCACGTTCGCCCTGACCGCGGGCGGGACGACCTACGAGCTGTCGGCTGGACCCAAGTGGTTCCATGGATCGAGCGGCGGCCCGCTGGCAGCCTACGTGGGCAAGTCGGTGGAGGTCCATGGCTGGCATCGCGACGGCTCCACGAGGGTCAGCGTCGACATCGTTGACGGCACGCGGATCGTCACCACGGGTCGGCCGCCGTGGGCCGGGGGGCCGAAGGTCCACGGCCAGAAGCACCCCGGCTGGAAGGCCTGGCATGAGCACGGCGGGCGTGGCCACGGCCTCGGGCGCGAAGGGGCGCCCGGCCAGTTGAAGGACAAGCCCGCCCCCGACGAGACAGCCACGACCGGCTGACCGGGGCAGCGGGCTCGAGGGGCCCGACGCGGGGCGTCACGTTGCCCGGGCACGCCGTAGACTCGGCGGCCATGGGTCCACCTGCGCCGCGCCGACTGGTCATCCTGACCGAGGGCCAGTGGCACGTCCACAACGCCAAGACCGCGATGGGCGTGATCCGCTACGGCACGGACCGGGTCGTGGCCCTCCTCGACTCCGCGATCGCGGGCCGCAACGTCGCGGAGTGGATGCCCGGTCACGACATTCCGGCCGTCGCGACGCTCGCCGAGGCGCTCGCCCGGTCCGAGCCGCCGGACACCCTCCTCCTCGGCATCGCCCCAACCGGCGGGAAACTGCCGGACGCCTGGCGAGCCACGCTCCTCGAGGCCATCCGGGCCGGGCTGAACGTCCACTCGGGCCTCCATACGTTCCTCGGTGACGACCCCGAGTTCGCGGCGGCCGCGCACCTGGCCGGCGTCGAGATCGTCGACTACCGGCGGCCGCCGCCGCAGCGAAACGAGACGGCCGTCGGGCGGCGACACCGACCCGGCTCGCGGGTCCTCCTGACCGTCGGCACCGACTGCGCGATCGGCAAGATGTCGGTCGCCCTCGAGCTCCGGAAGTCGGCCCTCGCGGCGGGCGACCACGCCGTCTTCGTGCCAACCGGCCAGACCGGGATGATGATCGACGGCTGGGGCGTCGCGGTCGACCGGGTCATCAGCGACTTCGTCCAGGGGACGGTCGAGTGGATGGTCGAGGAGGGTGAGTCGCGGGGCGATTGGCTGATCGTCGAGGGCCAGGGCTCGCTCGACCATCCGGCCTATTCGTCGGTGACCCTCGGGCTCATCCACGGCGCGACGCCCCAGGCGATGGTCATGGTCCACAAGCCGGGGCTGCAGGAGCACGATTTCGACCACCTGCCGGAGGCCTCCTTCCCGATCGCCCGCCTGCCCGAGTTCATCGCCCTCCACGAAACGGTGGCGGGGCTCGTCGCCCCCGCGAAGGTCGTCGGCATCGCCCTCAACACCTCGTTCTTTCCCGACGACGCCGAGGCTCGCCGGATCATCGACTGGACCGAGACCGAGACCGGCCTGCCGGCGGCCGACCCCGTTCGCTTCGGTGCGGACGGGCTGTGGCGAGAGATCCGCCGGCGGGTCGAGTCGCTGCCGTGGGTCCGGGAGAACGACGCCCGGGGCCTGGCGTGACGCTCCGCCTGCGGCACGAGGTCCTGTCGCTGGCGCTCCGCGACCCGTTCCGGATCGCCCGGACCGAGCACGGCGGTGGCCACCGGGTCACGACGGTCATCGTCGAGCTCGAGGACGACCGGTTCCCGGGCGTCGTCGGATACGGTGAGGGCTATCCCGACACCTTCTACGGCGAGACGCCGGCCTCGATGGCCGCGCTCTGGCCGCTCCTCCTCGACGCCGTCGGTGAGCCCGAGCCGTCGACGGCCGGGCTCGAGGTCGCGGGGGCCGCGATGGCGGACGCCATCCGCTGGAACGGCGCGGCGAAGTGCGCCCTCGATTCGGCACTCCTCGATCTCGTCGGGAAGGCGACGGGTCGGCCGGCCTGGCGGCTGCTCGGGCTGTCGATGTCGATCCCGCCGACCGACTTCACGATCGGCCTCGACGAGCCGGCGGTCGTGGCCGAACGGGCCCGCCGGGCCGCCGCGTTCCCGGCCCTCAAGATCAAGGTCGGCGGCCCGGCAGACATGGCGACCCTGCGGGCGGTCCGTGAGGTCTACGGCGGGCCGATTCGTGTCGATGCCAACACCGGCTGGAGGCCCGAGGTCGCCGTCGCTCTTCTGCCCGAGCTCGTCGCCCTCGGCGTCGAGCTCATCGAGCAGCCATTCCCGGCCCGGCGCCTCGACTGGCTGGCCGACCTCCAGCAGGCCTCGACGCTGCCGATCGTCGCCGACGAGTCATGCGTGGCGGACGAGGACCTCGACGGGCTCGTCGGGGTCGTGGCCGGGGTGAACGTCAAGCTCGCCAAGTGCGGCGGGCCCGGGCCGGCCGCCCGGATGCTGGCCCGCGCCCGCGACCTCGGCTTCCGGACGTTCCTCGGCTGCATGGAGGAGACATCCGTCGTCATCGCCGCGTCGGCTGCGGTTGCGTCGCTCGCCGACTGGGTCGACCTCGACGGCAACCTCCTCCTCGCCGCCGACCCGTTCGAAGGCCTCGAGCTGGGCCGCGATCATCGCTGGCAGCTGTCCGACCGGCCGGGCCTTGGGGTCTTTCGGCGCCGTCCCTGAACCGTTTCAGGCGGTCCGGGGACAGGCTGTGGACAAGTTGGTGGACGAAAAGGTGGAGAACACCCCTTCCGGCCCGGGGCGCCCCGGACGTACCATGACGGGGTCGGTTGCGAGTCTCCCGGGAGGGGCCCGCCGACGACCCGGAATCATCGCCGCCGTCCACGGCACGATCTCGCCGTGGCCGCGTCGGCTTCGCCTTGCCCCGAAGGCACGAGGAGGAGAGGGATCGATGGTCGCGCGCCCCGCGCCGACGCCGGCGCCCTCGGCGGATGCCGTCGAGTTCGTGAAGTTCTGCTACCAGCGCCGAAAGGTCGGCTGGCCCGAGCTGTATGACGAGATGTGCGGCGTTGCCGGCCGCGGGCTCTTCCGGGGGTGGGGCCCGGACGACCTCGCGACGCATGGCATCGGCTTCAGCCTCGGTCAGATGCCGGCCCTCGCCGCGCTGGTGACCGAGATCGTGACCGAGGACCGGGCCCGGGCCAAGGCCCGAACGGCCGTGGCCGTGACTCCGGCGGGTGCCCCGGCTTCGGCCGGCTGAGCCCTCCGGAGCTCGAGCCCAGGGGCTGCCGGGCACACCGACCTGCGCCTGACGACGCTCGGATGGTCCGGGAATCGCGGAATTCCCGTGGCGGTGGCATTACGATGCGACCCGACCCTCGACGACGGACGAATCGGACGCCCAGGCCTCCCCAACATGCGTAATGAGGCATCAAGGACCGGCGTCGGCGGCCGCCAGGCAGCGATCTGGCGTGATATCGGCACCCGGGTGAGAAATCCGCTGCGGCGGGGCTCGAAATGGGCGCCCGCGATGGCCGGGCCTTCCCCGGAGGAGCCGTCAGGCGCGGATCTGGCGCCTCGCCATCTCGCCCTCGATCTGGCGCTCGGCCTCGACGTACCGGTCGATCTGCTCGCGGAGCTGGTTCGCCTCGGGTGCGTAGAGGTGGACCTGCTGCTGGAGGATGTAGCTGAGCCGGCGGCTCGTCATTCGGACGTGGTCCAGGTTCTTCATGAGGACCAGCGGATCCATCGCGGCCAGGTCGGACGGGTGGTACATCTGCTGCATGGCCCAATCGTAGCAAGGCCACCCCGCCGCGGGCTGCGGCCCGCAGGCCTCCCCCGCGGGGGAACGCCGGGATGAGCGCCCGGCTCCGGCCTCGCTGGGTCAGAGGGCCCGAAGGCGGGGCGGCCAGGTCCAGGCGACGGGCAACGTGGCCCCCGAGATCGCCCGCCGCCGGCCGGATTCCGACGCCCCGAGGACGAGGATCCGGTCGAGCTGCGTCGCCCGGCCCGCCTCGTTGCCCCACAGCTTCGTCATCTTCCGGTGGGCATGGACCTCGTCGAGGGCCAGGCCGGCGAGGCGGTAGCCCTCGGGCCGCGCGGCGTCGGCCCAGACGGCCTCGGCGAGCCCGATCCCGTTGCGGATCGCTCGCCCTCGATCGGTCGCGACGTCGCCGATAACGAGGACGACGATGGCGTCGTCGGTGAGCGCGGGTCGCAGCCCGCGGAGGACGTCGCGGAGGAAGACGAGGTAGGGAGCGCGGTGGTGGGCGTCGTCGAGGGCGGCGTCGATCGCCCTGGGGTCCTCGCCCAGGAACCAGGCCCGGAGCCAGTTGTAGTAGCCGTACTTCACGACCCGGAGGTAGGGCGGCGAGGTCAGGACCAGCCGGGCTCGGTCCGGAAGGCCCCGCGCGCGCAGGGCGGCCCGGGCCCGTGCGCCTGCGTCGCGGGCGTCGCCGACGAGCGAGATCCCCGGTCCCGGGGGGAGGGGGGCCCGGAAGAGTCGGTTCAGCTTCGCCCCGAGGCACTCGAAGACATCGCGCTCGGCAGCCCGGAAGGCGGTTCGGGCGGCGAAGTCGCGGACGTAGCGCGGGGCCATGCTGAACGTGTTGGGCATGAGGTCGGAGAGGTACGAGGCACTCTTGCCGTGGAGGATCCCGGTGATCGCGGCGGCGAGGAAGCGGTCGATCCGGTCGTCGAGCTTGAGGGCCGCCCGAAGGTACAGGAGCTGGGCGAACGTCCGGGGATGGAAGGCGATGGCGACCTCCGCCGGGACGGATTCGGGGCCGCCCTCAGGGTCGGCCTGGATCGCTGCCGCACGAGCCTCCCACGTCGGCGCCTCGGCCGGCCAGGCCAGTCGCAGGCGCGCCAGGCGGGTCCGTGCCTCCGCTGCGCTCGCCGGCTCGACCTTGGAGGCCGTCAGGAGATGAGCGAACGGATTCAGATCGTTGCCGACCCCGATCCGGCCCTCGGCCGTCGCCTGGAGCGGGGTCGTGCCGCGGCCGGCGAACGGGTCGAGGACGACATCGCCGGGCCGGCTGTAGCGCGCGATGAAGGCGTGGGCCAGGGCCGCCGGAAAGCTCGCCAGGTACGAGCACATCGGGTGGAACGGGTGGCCCCAGAGGCGCTGCTGGGCCTTCCACTCGGGCGCGATCTCGATCCGTGGCAGCTCCGTCTCGAGCTCGAGGGCGAGCTGGATCGCCGGGGCGGCGGCTATCGTGGCGATCGCGGGATCGGGGGTGGGCACGGGCACGGCGTCGATTGGCCTCGCGGTGACGCGTTGCGACACGGCGTGTTGCGACACGGACGGGGTGGGCTCCTCGTCGATCCGCGGACCGTCATCCCGGGGCGATCCGAGCGGGCCGGGAGGATAGCCGCCCGTGGCCGGGGGGCGCAAGGGGCCAATCGACCTATGCTCGTGCGCGCTGCCCCGGCCTGACCGGGCTGCGGAGCGCGGTACGATGGCGGCCCGTCCCCGTAGCTCAGTGGACAGAGCGGCGAGCTTCTAACTCGCGGGTCGCAGGTTCGAATCCTGCCGGGGACGCCAATGTCCTCTCTCGGGACATCGTGGACGCCTCTCTCACGAACCCGGCGACGGGTCCAGGCCCGGCTGGTGGTCGCGAGTGAGGTCGAGGACCGGCTCCAGAAGCCACGAGCCGTCGGCGCCCGACACATTCAGGCCGGCCGGCTTCGATTCCCTCCCGCTCAACGCGTGACGTAGCCGTCGAGGGCCGCGGCGACCCCGGCCGAAACGACCGACGTGCTGCCGAGCACGACGATCCGGCCGGGCTTGAGCCGGGTCAGCTCGGTTGCGACGACCGCCGGGATCGACGTCCCGGTCACGAGCAGGAGCGGTCCGCCCTGCTGTCCCGCCGCCGGGGCGCCCGACAGGGCGTCGGCGTAGCCGAGACCGGTCGCGACGTACACGACCGGCACGCCCGGCGCGTAGGTCGCCTTCGAGATCGCCACCGAGGTCGCATAGCGGTCGGCGCCGGCGAGTCGGCCGACGGCGGAAGGCCGACGACGAGCGGGACGATCACCGTCGCCCGCGTCCCGTGCCAGCTTGCGTTGACCGTCAGGGGGTAGGTCCCAGCCGGGAAGTCCTCCGGGACGGCCACGGTGAGGGTCACCTGCGTGGCCTCGAACCCGAACAGCTTCGTCCTGTCGAGGCCGGCGGTCACGCCGGCCGGGATTCCCGTCACCGACAGCGTCAGCTCCTCGAGGACGGTTGCCCGGGACAGCGTGAGCGTGACCGGGAACGATCCGCCGGCGTCCGTCACGCCGACCGTCGCCGGCGAGGCTGACATCGCGACCGAGCCCATTGGGCCGATCCGCGAGACGTCGAGGGCACGCTCGTGGGTGCTGTCGGGGTCGGTCGCGGTGGCCCAGCTCGTCGTGCCGAGGTACAGGAGGGCACGCTTGACCTCGGCCGGTGTCGCACCGGGTCGGCTCGCCTTGTAGAGCGCGATCGCCCCGGTCACGTGGGGGGCCGCCATCGATGTCCCCGACGACCAGCCGTAGGTGTTGTCGGGCTTCGTGCTCCAGATGCACTTGCCGGGGGCGATGAGATCGACGTCGGGCCCGTAATTCGAGAAGTCGGCGAAGGTGTCGTCGACGTCGTAGCCGCCCCAGCTCCAGCAGCGGTCGCCGCCCAGGCCGCCGGGCTTGCCGTCGGTGTCGGCGAGGGCCGAGACGGTGATGACCTCGTCGTAGGCGGCCGGGACGCGCTCGGACGCGGGGCCCGAGTCGTTGGCGGCGGCGGCGACCACCGTCACGCCGCTCTCGACGAGCCGGCAGATGGCGGCGTGGAGGAGGTCGGCGTTGGCCGCACCGCAGGCACCGTCGTCCGCCCCCCACTTGGCGACGCTCATGTTCACCGCCTCGAACAGCGGTCGCGACGCGTCCGAGGGATCGCGCTGGGCCGCGATCCAGTCGAGGCCGCAGATGTACCAGGACAGCAGGCCGGTCCCGTCCGCGGCCAGGATCCGGACGGCCCACAGGCGGGCTCCGGGCGCGACACCCACCACGCCGATGGTGTTGTCCTTGGCCGCGATCGTGCCGGCGACATGGGTCCCGTGGCCGTTAGCATCGAGCCAGGCCGTGGGGTCCGAAGTCGAGCAGTTGATGCCACCGACCACGTTGAGGTCGGGATGCGAGGCATCGATGCCCGTGTCGACGACGGCCACGTCGGCATCGACCCGGTCATCGACCCCGTCGATCCTCGCCGCCGGGGCGGTCCGGCCGCCGATCCTGGCGACGCCCGTGGGCATCGACTGCGAGGTCAGGGCGATCGGCTCGTCGGGCACGACCGCCGCGACGTCCGGGTCC
>Ga0154723_1100_pt5 | contig 15387 bp, 11 predicted proteins | sample Rifle2008BG16ft_FD_105731 | JGI IMG/M metagenome (GOLD analysis project Ga0154723, IMG submission 105731) | Chloroflexi bacterium RBG_16_70_13
CAGCCGATAGGCGGCCCGCGGGTCGAGCGGGACGGCGGCCGCGGCGTCGCTCGCGGACCGGAGGGACGCCTCCGCATCGGCGAGCGCGGCCGCGTGGGGCGACGCGGCACCGCCGGTCGGGGCTGGGAGGGCCGCCCGGGCGTCGGCGAGGTCGGTCGCGGCCGCGCGGAGCTCGTCGGCCAGGCGCGACTCGTCCTCGCGCACCGAGGTTGCCAGCTTGTCTACCGCATCGAGGAGGGTGGTGGCGCCAGCCACGCCCTCCTGGGCCGTCACGATCTCGTGGGCCGCCGTCCGCGGGTCGCTCTTGTCGATGGCCGCGAGCCCGCGCTCGACCGCGTCACGGGCTCCGGTCAGGCCCTTGCGTGCCTCGGCGACGTTGCCCTTCACGGCGCTCCACGCCGGTTCGGCGTATCGCCCGAGGTCAGCGAGCGTCGTCTCCGCAGCCGGCAGCCGCTGCTCCTGCGCCTCGACCTGCGCCGGCAGGCCGGCCAGGATCGCCGGGGCGTTGCGCTCGAGGTTCCGCAGCTCGCCGATCCGGGCGGCCTGCCGATCGAGGGCCGCGCCGGCCCGCCGGCAGCGCTCGACGATGTCGTTGAGCATCGCCACCCGCGTCGGCGGGTCCTCCGGTTCGGCGTCGTCGAGCTTCTGGCGAACGCCGAACGCGGCTCGGAGCTCCTCGCGGGCCTCGACGATCGCGGTCCTGAACGGCTTCGCCTCGTTCTCACCGAACTCGGCCTCGACGAAGCCGGCCTCCTGGTCGGCGGTCCGGGTCCGCTCGTCGATCGCGAGCAGCATCGCGTTCGCTTCGCGTGCCACCTTGCCGGTCTGGCGGTCCCGCTCCTCGGCCTCGCGCCGGGACGAGAGCCGGGACAGGAGCCAGCCGGCGACGATGACGATGCCGCCGGCGAGCAGGAGCAGGCCGAGGATCAGGCCGACGTCGATCCCGCCGATTCCGCCGTGCGCGTCGGGCGACGTCGAGGTCGGCGCGGGACTCGGGGCCGTCGAGGCCGCCTCGCCGAGCGCCTTCGCCGTCACGATTGCCGCTCCGCCGAAATCGCCGTCACGCAACGCCGGCTCGAGGCTGTCGGCGATGATCGAGTCGAGCTCCCGATCGGTGACCTCGTCGTCGAGCCGATCGGAGATCCAGATTGCGTCGGTCCGGTCGTCGATCGCGACGACCAGCAGCGCGTCGTCGGCGCCGAGCGAGTTGACCCTCGCCGTCTCGTCGGCGAACTCCGTGACCGTCAGGTCCTCGGTGGTGCTGACGAACAGCACGAACAGCTGGATGCCCTCGTCGCGGAGCAGGTCGTCGAGCGCGGCCTCAACCTGTCCGGTGTCGCCGCCGAGAACCCCAACCTCGTCGGTTACCGCCCCCTGCAGACGAGGCGGGCTGACGGCCAGGGCGGTCGACGCGCAGGCGAGCGCCAGGACGGCGGCTGCGAGCGCGGGAAGTCGAGGGCTTCGCATGCTCCCGGTCTGGCGGACACGAAACTGGGGACGCGTCCATCCTAGTCGTGAACGCCCGGAAGGGCAGGGACGCTCGGCCCGAACGGGTCGGGCCGAGCGTCAGTCACGACGAGTGCTGCGGCCGGCCGGAGGGCGTGCGAACGGTCAGGCCGGGTCGACGACGAAGTACGTGAATTCGACCGCGCTGGTGGCGGGACCGGTGAGGTGGACCGTGAAGCCGGTGAGGGGATCGCGATCGACCCAGGCGAGCGCCACCCCAGCGTCGCCAAGCAGCGTGACCGAGATGTGGCTCGAATCTCCGACCACGCCGTTGGGGACCGTGACGCTGCTCGCTTCGGAGGCGATCGATCCACTGCCGACCGACGAGAACCGGGACCGGCCCTCGACGAGGAGTCCGATATTGCCGACGGCGTGGACGGCGGCACCAGGCCCGGCGTCGGTGCGCCGTGCGAAGAGCGCGTCGCCCTCGGCGCTGCCATCGTGGTGACCGAACAGGGCGAAGCCCGTCCCGTCGTCGTGCTTGTAGGCGGCGACCGCGGCGCCGTGGCCGGGGCCAGTGCGATTCGAGATGATCGAATCGCCTTCTCCGTCACCGGTCCGACTGGCCTCGATCGCGTGGCCCGGGGCCGGGCTGTCGTTCTCGCCACGGAGGCCGGTTCCGCCGCCGTCGCCGGTGCGCGTGCCGACGAGGCCATTGCCTTCGCCGGAGCCTTCCCGAAGACCTCGCAGGGCCGAGCCAGGCGACCCGCCAGACCGTACGCTCAGGATCGAGTCCGCGTACTCGCCGGACTCGGACTCGTTGAAGGCCTCGATCGCAGAGCCGTGACCGGTCCCCTCGCGGCGGACCGTCAGTCCATGCCCGAAGGCCTCCCCTTGGCGAAGCGCGACGATGGCATTGCCGCTCGCGCCGTCCCGGATGACGTGCAGGGCGTGCTGGTCGTCCATGGCGCTCACGTTCTCGATCCAGGCGCCGGCGCCACCACCCTCTTCGTTGCGGCGGGCCCAGAGGGCGTGTCCGTAACCGGCGCCAACCCGATGGGCGGCGAGACCCTGACCGTCGGCGTCGCCGGCGCGCTGGACCTCGATCGCATCGCCCGCGCCACCATCGTGATAGGCCCGAACAGCTGAACCCGCGCCGGACCCGTGGCGTTCGCCATTGACGCCCTGACCCGGTCCTCCGTCGTGCCTGGCGCCCGAGAGTCCGTCGCCGTAACCGACGTCCCCGTAGCGTTCGGTATGGATGGCGTGGCCGTCTCCGTCCCCGCTTCGGTTCGCGTAGATCGCATTCCCGGGTCCGCCGGCCTCCCGGAACGCCGCGACGGCGTTCCCGTCCCCGGACCCGCCGCGGAACGCGTCAACGCCGTTACCGACGCCGTCCTCGATCCGCACACCGAGGACGCCGTCGCCAGAGCCCGACCCGGAGCGGATGCCGATCACTCCGTGACCACCACCGGCGTCGAACCGCTCGGCGCGGATGGCGTCGCCGTAGACGTTGTCGGCGTGGCGTTCGGCCATGATTGCGTGGCCGTCCTCGTCGCCGTCGCGATGGGCGAAGATGGAGTGACCGGTCCCGCCCGGCTCGCGGAAGGCGACGATGGCGTTGCCGTCACCCCCGCCGCTCCGGAACGCCCCGAGGCCGTTGCCGTTGCCGGTGCCGGTGCGTTCGGCGATGACGCCCGTGCCGTTCGCCCCGTTCGATCGGATGGCGCGGACCGCCGCACCGTCCTGGCCGCCACTCCGCTCGGCGAGGACCGCGGTACCGGCCGAGCCGCTCGAGTTCGTCGCCTTGACCGCCGGCGCCTGCGTGTTGCTCGAGAACGTGGCGGTGTTCGGGGGTGCTGCGAGCACGTTCGCGGGACCGGACAGGGCCACCGCGGCAGCACCTGCCCCCGCGCCCGCGACCGCCGCCAAGAACGCGCGTCGGTCGCGTGGTCGGGCCATCACGTCGGACGCATTCGCGTCACTAGCCGCAGCCTCATCTTGGATCTGCCTGGTGGAAGCCCGGGACATGACTCTTCCCTCCTCGGATGCACCGCTCGGTGTACCGGCACGACGCGCGAGGCCGTGGGACGTTACGGTCTCGGCCAGCCAGCCGGCTCGCGGGGCTAGTTCCTGGGCCAGGCCACCGGCGCTCTCCTCCGCGTGCGATGCCCCCCCGCCGGGCTCCAAGTTCGGGCCGATATATCACATCCCGACCTATGTGTCATCAGCCAGCGCAGAATCTGGTGCGCGCACGCACCGGCGTCGACGCGGCCGGCATCGACAGGCGGCTGCCCGGTCGAGCGACTGGGATGTGAAGCGAGTGCCCTGTCCCGCCGGGTATCCTCCGCGTTGATGGTCCGCCACCTGTCCCGGTCGATCCCGCTCGCCGAGCTCCACTGCCACCTCGGCGCGGCGGTGACCCCGGCGATCATGTGGGGGATCGCCCACTCGCAGGGCATCAAGCTCCCGACGAAGGACTACTGGGAGTTCCGCGAGCTCATCACGGTCAAGCCCCACGGCACGAAGTCGTTCGACGGCTACCTCCAGCTCTTCCACTGGACCGAGCTCATCCAGAGCTCGCCGCTGGCGGTCGAGCGGAGCGTCTACGAGGTCGTCGGCGGGGCGTACCGCAAGAACAACGTCACGACGATGGAGCTCCGCTTCAACCCGATGAAGCGGAACCGGGGCGGTGAGCAGGACCTCGACCACATCATTGCCGCGGCCGTCCGGGGCATGGACCGGGCGACCCTCGAGTACCCGATCAAGCCGGGCCTGATCTTCTGTCTCGACCGCGCCTTTCCCTACGAGCTCAACGAGATCATCGTCGAGAAGGCGATCGCCTGGCGCGATCGGGGCGTCGTCGGCGTCGATATCGCCGGGCCGGAGTCGGGCACCTTCCGGGTGGCCGAGTACCGGAAGCTGTTCCGGCGAGCCCGCCAGTTCGGCCTCGGGATCACCGTCCATACCGGCGAGGCCGGGCCGGTCGAGGAGGTCGCCCGGGTCGTCGAGCTCCTGGAGCCGGACCGGATCGGGCACGGCGTCAAGGCCGCCTACGACCCACGGGCGATGGCGATGATCCGGGAACGGGGCATCGTCCTGGAGATCTGCCCGACCTCGAACCTCAATACCAGGGTCGTCTCGGGCTGGGACGAGATCCGCTGGATCTTCGACACGTTCCGCCGCAACGGCGTCAGGTTCACGATCTCGACCGACGGTCCCGAGATGCTCAAGACCTACATTCGCGACGAGCTGGCGACGCTGGGGCGGCTCGGGATCCTCTCGGTCGAGGAGCAGGAGCAGGCAGCGGCAACCGCTATGGCCGCCTCGTTCGTCCCGAACGTCTCCGACGTGCCGCTGCCGGTTCGCCAGCCCGCCACCCGCGAAGCCGTGGAGCGCGAGGAGGCCTGAGGCCCCGCCGCGACGAGGCGCTTTCGCTGGGGATCGCGCCAGGGCACGCGGCTCGAACCGAGCGCTGCGCCGGCGGCTCAGTCCCCGGCGCGGGTCTCCACCCGGAAGGTGCACGACCGGTCGCCCGATGCAATGTGCGTCTCGCGCACGACATCGGCGCCGAGGACCTCGCGGAAGAGGGCAAGCTCGGCCTCGCAGCACGAGCCAGCCTCACGGGCCAGGTGGAAGATCGCGCAGTTGTGCTCGCGGAGTCGGATCGTCCCGTCCGACGCCACGATCGCCTCGGCGAGGTAGCCGGCGCCGTCCTGGATCACGGCGAGCTCCCGAACCCGGTCGGCGAGTGGGGCATCGGCCGCGACCCGCGCGGCGAGCTGCTCCCGGAGGCGGGCTCCGAGCTGCTGGCGGCGTGCGGCGAACACCTCCTCGACGAGGTCCTGCCCGCCGACCGAGGCGATCGCGTCGAGGAGTGCCGAGGCGAAGCCGTTGTAGTCGGCCGGGAAGAGGTCCTGGGCGTCGGGCGTCACGTCGTAGAGGTGGCGCGGCCGGCCGACCCCATGACGCTCGATGGCGTGGGCGACGAGCCCGGCCTGCTCCAGCGCGTGGAGCTGCTGGAGGACGCCGGTCCGGCTGGCGCCGAGGTGGGTCGCCAGGCCGTCGGGCGACATCGGGCCGCGCTGGCGGAGGTTGACGAGGATCGCCCGGCGGAGCGTCGAGGGCGAGGGGCTCGCGACCGATCCAGCCACGCCTGCGCCCGGCAGGCGCCCGATCGCCGAGACGGCGACGCTGTCGCGAAGGTCGGCGTCGGGGCTCGGGACGGTCTCCGACATGCGGGGAGGCTAGCAGGAAACGCCGGTTGCGGTCGTCGGCCGGCCCGGTCGCCACCGGCCGGCAAAGGTGGCCGCGGGAAGGCTCCCACGTGCGTGGCCGAGCGACGGCGCCCCGCCGGCCCGGCCTGCTACCCTCCGGCCGTGGACCTCGACCTCTCGACCGAGCATGCCCTGCTCCGCTCGACGATCCGCGACTACATGGTCGCGGAGGTGGCCCCGGTGGTCGAGGAGCACGAGCGGGAGCGGCGCTTTCCGGTCGAGATCGTCCGCCACCTCGGTGAGATGGGCTGGTTGGGCATCCCCTTCCCGGAGGACGAGGGCGGGGCCGGGCTCGACACCCTGGCCTACGCCATCGCAGTCGAGGAGATCGGCCGGGTCTGGGGCTCGCTGGGCCTCATCGTCGCGGCCCACACCAGCCTCGGCTGCGGCCCGCTCCACCTCGCCGGCAGCGCCGAGCAGATCGAGCGCTTTCTCGTCCCGATGGCCAGCGGGAAGGTCATCGGCGCCTACGGGCTGACCGAGCCCGGGGCCGGCTCCGACGCCGGCGGCACACGGACGACCGCCCGATTTGAGGAAGGGCCGGACGGCGGCAGCTGGGTCCTCGACGGCGGCAAGCGGTTCATCACCAACGCCGGCCACGCCGGCACGTACGTCATCACGGCCCGAACCGGCTCGAAGTCGGACGGCTCGGCCGAGATCAGCGCTTTCATCGTCACGGCCGACACTCCGGGCTTCCGCGTCGGCCGCCTCGAGGACAAGCTGGGGCTCCATGCCTCGGCCACCGGCGAGCTCTTCTTCGACGCCTGCCGCGTCCCGGCAGGGAACCTCCTCGGGGCTCAGGGAGAGGGCTTCCGAACCTTCCTGAAGATCCTCGACGGCGGGCGGATCAGCATCGCCGCCCTCGCCCTCGGGCTCGCCCAGGCCGCCCTCGACGCGGCGATCCCGTACGCCCAGACCCGGGAGCAGTTCGGCCGCCCCATCGGCTCGTTCCAGGGGGTCGCCTTCATGGTCGCCGACATGGCGACCGAGATCGAGGCCGCCCGGGCCCTCGTCTACCGCTCCGCCTGGCTCAAGGACCAGGGCCGCGACTACAGCCTGGCGGCGGCCCAGGCCAAGCTCTTCGCGTCGGAGGTCTCGAGCCGGGCGACGAACGCGGCGATCCAGATCCACGGCGGCTACGGCTACGTCACCGACTACCCGGTCGAGCGCTACCTCCGGGACGCGAAGCTGACCGAGATCGGGGAGGGGACGAGCCAGATCCAGCGCCTCGTCATCGCCCGCCGGATCCTCGGCCTGCGAATCGTCTAGGTCCCGGGCCCGGGGAGGCGTGAGCTTTGCCTTCGGGCCGCCGATGACGCTGCCAGCATCAAACCCCGGGTTGCGATGGGAATAGCGCGACCCCCGGCTCGCGAGCGCCAGGGTCCTACGCACGAATCACGCCCACCGCGAGCTCGGCGAGACCGGCAGGCATCGCTTATCCGACCCGTGACCGCCAAGGTGATGGTGGCACCGGAATCAGGCGCGGCAAGCGCATCCGAGGCAGGTGATCGGACGCGGGTCACGGAACCTCGACGTGGGTGTCAGTCGGCGACCAGCCGGACCAGCAGGCGCCGGTCGCTGTTCGCCCCGACGCACGTCTGGAGGGTCATGCTCGGCACCGCCTGGGCGGCGATCGCCCAATCCACCACGTCCGGTGTGACGACCCGGATCTCGGTTACCCGGTATGTGCGGACCCGGCCATTGCCGTCGGCGTAGACCGTTGTCATCCCGACCTTGAGGCGGCCCGAGACGTAGGCGTCGTGAAGTGGCTTCATGACGCCCCAGGCGTGCCCGAAGAGGTAGACGTTGTTCGCGCCTGCGCAGCCCCAGCGATAGACTCGGTTGGCCGGCGGCGTGCTCCGGGTGCAGGCGAAGGTCTCGACCGAGCGGGACAGCCCGAGCGACGGGATCCAGAAGTGGTTCTTGCCACTGTAGGTGGGCGCGGCGGCCTTCTGGGCGGCCGCCTTCTCGGCGGCGGCCTTCGCCTCGGCGGCGGCGCGGGCCGCTGCCTCGGCCGCGGCACGCTCGGCGGCGATTCGGGCGTCGAGGAACGGCCGGATCTGGCCGAGCCGGAGATCGAGCTCGTCAGGCTCGGCGAGGCTGACTGTCGAGGCACGGGCTTCGAGTCGACCGATCGAGCGACCACCCGCCCGGCGGGCAAGATCGACGCCATCGGCCTCCCGGGCGGCTGTGGTCTCGACGGTTGGTCCGGGCGTCGGCGCCGCCGCGAGCGACGGCGCGGGCAGGGCGGCGGCGGCGCCGACGACGAGGGCGAGGACGAGGCGCGCGAAGAAGTGGCGGCGGTCGCGCGAGGACATGACCGGAGGCTCCCGCACGCGGTGCGCCTGGGCAGCCACCCGGTGGTCCCGGCGGGCGTGGGACGGTCGAGCGGTCCCGGGTCAGGTCCCATCGCCGGGACCCGGACGTTCGTCCGGGGGCTTCAGCCGCCGGCGCCGGCCGCGGCGGTCATCGCCTCGCGGACGGCGGCCTTGAACTCGGGCGTCCAGGGCCCCTGGCCGGCGAGGACGAACGGCCTCGCGTCGACCATCTCGACCGTCGCCGGGTCCGTCGCCCACTGCGCGACGCAGGCATCGATGTCGGGCCGGCGGCGGTCGTACGTCTCGCCGTTCCGGAAGATGTAGACCCGCAGCCGGGTTGGCTCGGCCTGCCCGAGTCCGCTGGCATCGAAGCCGATCGCCGTCGCGGTCAACGAGTCGTCGTCGCAGCCATCGTCACCCGAGACGATGTCGGCGAGGTCGAGACCCCGGTTGGCGAGCTCGCCGGCAATCCCCGGGAAGTCGGCGGGCGTCGGCGCCGGCGGTGACTCGAGGATCGCGCCGCAGCCGGCGAGGAGGACTCCGGCGATCGTGAGCATCGCGAGCCACGGCCGAATCCGGCGCCGGCGCCGGCCGCCGGTTTCACCCATCGGTCGATCCCCGAGCCGCCCGCGTCGCGGCCAGGGCCTCGAACGGCTCGAGCGAGCGGCGGTCGGCGAGGGCGTCCCTCGAGGCGGCGTCCACCGCGGGCGTGCCCCCGAGGATCCGCTTGACCGGCACCTCGAGCTTCTTGCCGGACAGCGTCCGGGGCACCGCCGGCACGGCGACGATGTCGTCCGGGACGTGGCGCGGTGATAGGCCGGTTCGGAGCTCGGTCGCGATCCGCTGCCGAAGGCTGGCGTCGAGGGCTCGGCCTTCGCGCAGCGCTACGAAGAGCAGCAGCTCGCCCGGGCCGCCGCCCGGGTCCTCGAGGTGGATCACGAGGCTGTCGGCGACCTCGGGCAGGGCCTCGACGACGGCGTAGTACTCGGCCGTCCCGACGCGCACCCCGCCGCGATTGAGGGTCGCGTCGCTGCGGCCGGTGATGATGCACGAGCCCCGTTCGGTGATCGTGATCCAATCGCCGTGGCGCCACACGCCGGGGTACGTCTCGAAGTAGGCGGCGCGCAACCGCGAGCCGTCGGCGTCGCCCCACAGCCCGACCGGCATCGATGGCATCGGGGCGGTGATGACCAGCTCGCCCTCCCGCCCGATGACCGACTGACCGTCCGCGTCGAAGGCCTCGACCCGCGCCCCGAGCATCCGGCAGCTGATCTCGCCGACCCAGACCGGCACGAGCGGGCACGGGCCGAGGAAGCCGGTGCAGAGGTCCGTGCCGCCGCTGAGCGAGCCCACCGGGATCGAGGGCGAGACGGCGTCCCGGACCCACTCGAAGCCGGCCGCCGGCAGCGGCGCCCCGGTGGATCCGACGCCGCGCAGCTCCGATAGGTCGAGGCCCGCCGCGCGCCCGGGCTCGAGGCCCGCCTTGCGGCAGGCCATGAGGAACGGCGCGCTCGCCCCGAAGTACGTCGAGCGTGTCTCGGCGGCCACGCGCCAGAGGGTCGCGAGATCGGGGTACGCCGGGTTGCCGTCGAAAGTCACGATGGTGCTCCCGACGGCGAGCCCCGAGACCAGGTAGTTCCACATCATCCAGCCCGTCGTCGTGAACCAGAAGAAGCGGTCCTCGGGTCCCAGGTCCGTGTGGAGGGCCAGGGCCTTGAGGTGCTCGAGAAGGATCCCGCCGTGGCCGTGGACGATCGGCTTCGGCAGCCCCGTCGTGCCCGACGAGTAGAGGATGTAGAGCGGGTGGTCGAAGGGCACCCGATCGAACTCGAGCGGGCCTTCATGATCGAGGAGCTCGGCCCAGCCCAGGGCGTCCGGGATCGCGGCCGCCCGGCCGGGGTCGAGATAGGGCACGACGACGGTTGTCTCGAGGCTCGGCAGCGAAGCCCGGATCTCGGCCACCTCGGCCGTCCGGTCGATGTCCTTGTCACCGTACCGGTAGCCGTCGACGGCGATGAGGACCTTCGGCTCGATCTGCCCGAAGCGGTCGATGACCGCACGGGTACCGAACTCCGGGGCACACGAGGTCCAGGTCGCGCCGACGCTGGCCGCCGCGAGAAGGGCCACGATCGTCTCGGGGATGTTCGGCAGGAACGCCGCGACGCGATCGCCGCGACCGACCCCGAGCGCCGCGAGGCCCGTCCGGCACCGCGCGACCTGGTCGCGCAGCTGGGCGGCGCTAAGGTCGAAAGGCTCGCGGGTCTGCGATCGGCCGATGACCACGATGTCGTCGGGTCCGCGGCCGGGCAGGCGGAGGGCATGTTCGGCGTAGTTGAGGCGGGCCCCCGGGAACCACCGGGCGCCGGGCATCCGAGCGTCGGCGAGTGCCAGCTCCGGGCCACCGTCGGGACGTGTCGTGCCTTCCGGCCGGACGTCGAAGTACCGCCACACGCTCGCCCAGAACGCCCCGAGATCCCCGACGGACCAGCGCCAGGCCTCCTCGTAGGTCGCGAATCGGAAACCGCAGGTGCCCTCGAGCCATGCGAGGTAGGCCCCCATCCGGCTCCTCGTCCGGGCATCGGGCAGGGGCGTCCACATGACCTCGGGCGTCATGCGATCCACGGTATCGCAGGCGTGTCCCGCTCGCCCTGGCCCGCGGACGATCCCTGACTGGCGTCAGACGCCTCAGCCCCCGATGCCGCCGAAGCCGAGCGGCTCGGTGGTCGCGTCGCGGCCGGGAAAGACGCTGCCGTCGAGAAGGGCTCGAGTGCCGATCTCCTCGGGCAGGTCGATGGTCCACGGCGTCGGACCGCCAGCGGGACAGTCCGGATTCGGATCGCGGCGGCTTGTCAGGATGATCGTGACCGCGTCGCCAGCGATATCAAGGAGCGGCGGCTCGATCCCCTCCTCGGCGGGTCCAGCGTTGCAGCCGTCGACGATGACGCTCACGGCGATCGACCTGCCGGCCTGATCCGGGACGCCTTCTGGGAGCCACCAGGCGAGGCTCACGGTATTGCCCGTGACGACCCGCCGCGGCTCGCACGAGCCCCAGCGGAACGGTCGCCAAGCGTTCCGATCGGCCTCGAAGGTGACCGAGACGTAGCTGTTCCAGGCGGGATCGGCGATGAAGTTGGCGAACTCCATGAACGGGCCGGAGCGCCCCAGCCGGCGCCAACCGGTCGCGGGCATGAAGTCGTTCTCAGGCCTCGACAGGAACTGTCTGAGAGCCTCGGCGGCTGCGTCATCGTCTCGCTCCGCAGCACCCGGCTGGAGGAGGGCCCCCGGCAGGAACGGCACCGTGTCGCAGGCATATGGCGCGGCCATCACGGGCGAGAGGGACGCTGCCGGCGGGCTCCCGCTCGACGCCGGGGATCCGCATCCGGCCATGCCCGCGATACCGATGACGATGGCGAGCGCGCCGGGCAGAAGCCTCACGCCCGCTGTGACGCGCCGCCTAGCCCTTGCGTGGCGCCGGGGCGTACCGGGCGGCGCCGGCCACCTTCGTCTCGAAGCCGCTCCCCGCCCGGCCGAGCGTCGCGCCAGCGTGGCGGAGCGGAACCGTCGTCATCGAGATGATCCGGAGGCCGGCATTCGACCGCTCTGCGGCATCCTCCGCGATCGCCGAGAAGAGGTCAGTCGCGACGATCTCCTCGCCGGAGTCCTCGGGCTGGAAGACCACGATGAGCTGGTCCTCGCCCGCCAGGAAATCCTGGTAGTGAATCGAACCTCGCCGTCGTGACAGCCACCGTGACGGTGCTCAGGTTAGCCGCCCCGGGCGCGGCGCTTCGCCTCGCGAAGTCGGGCGAGCGTGTCGGCGTCGGTGCTCCCGGGCGGCGGGGTCGGCTCGGGCGGCGCCTCGGGAGTCAAGCCGCGCCCCGCCGGCGATGACGGGGGGGCGGGCGGCAGCGGCGCGGAGACTGGCGCCCCGGACGTCCGAACGCGGCCGAACAATCGGCGCGACGGCCCCGATGTCGCGACCGGCGCCGTCACCCCAGCGCTCGTGCCCGTCGTCAGCTGGTCCGCGCCCCCGTCCGCCGCCGCCTCCGTCGCGCGCAGGATGGCCGCTCGCGACGCCGCCCCGGCCGCCCGGTCTCGGGCTGCGAGCATCCCGGACGCCGCCGCGGTTCGCGGGGCCGCGGCGCCGCGCCCGCGCCACGTCCGGCCGACCCACGCCCGGGCGTCGGCCAGCTCCCGCCGCCCGATCGAAACCCGCCGCAGGGCGATGTCGAACGGCCACAGCAGGAGGGCCAGGATCAGCAGCCACGGCCACAGCTCGGTGAATGACGATGTCGTCGTCAGGTCGTGCCGCCAGGGTTCGAGCGGCGTCAGGATCTCCCGGCCGGCGGTCGCCGCCCGGAGCGTCGCCAGGAACGGCTGGTTGGCACCCAGGACCCGGTACTCGGCCGCGACCGGCGCCACCAGGCCCACGGTCCGCCCCAGCGGCGACGCGCCCGGCCGGATCTGGGTGATCCGGACCGCGTAGGCGCCCGACTCGATCTCGCCGAGGTCGGTCTCGTAGACGCCCGGGGCGACCTGGTCGAGGTCGGCCTCCACCGGCTCGAGCGACGGCCCGACAAGGACGGCCGAGGTTGAGTAGAAGTCCCGCGGTGAGCCGTCAGATTCCACGGACTCGACGTGGAGCCGGGTCTGCCCGTCGACGGTCTCGAAGGTCGCCTCGATGCCGCCCGTCTCCTCGCCCGGGAAGGTCCAGCCGACGAGCTGGCTGAAGAATTTCGAGAAGCCATTCCAGGGCACCCAGTTCCTGGCCCAGCGCCCGGTCGAGTCCGACGTCCAGGCGACCGACCGACCCAGGCCGTACTGCCACTGGGCGAGAAGGGGATCGTCGCGGGCGGTGGCGAGGACCTGCTGGGCCGCCGACTTGATCGTCGTGCCGTTGTAGCCGAGGAGCTGAGGGAAGCCCTGGTCGAGGCCCCGGAGGATCGGCGACGAGCTCGTCTGGATCGGGAAGAAGGCCTCCTCGATAATCTGCTGGCCGGCGACCTGCTCGGTCTCCTTGAGGAAGATGTCGGGGATCGCGGCCGGGTTGGCGGCCGAGTAGAAACGACCCCCGCCGTTGGTCGCGAGCTGCTGGAGGAATGGGTTCGAGCCGCCGCCGGCGCCGACCGTCGAGAGGGTGATCCCGGCGGCCTTCATCCGGGCGATGATCGCGTCGTACTGTCCCGTCGATGACCAGCCGTCGGTCAGCAGGATGATATGGCGCCGGGTCGCGCTGGCCTTCTCGAGCGAGCCGACCGCCTGCTCGAGGCCGGAGTAGATGTTCGTCGTCCCGTTCGGCTGCATCGTCGCGACGTCGCCGGCGAGGTCGTCGATCTGGCCGAGCGGCCGGGTGTTGACGACCCAGTGGGCCTGCTCGTCGAAGGCGACGACGCCGAGCTCGTCGCGGGCCGTCATCGCCGCCGCGGCCCGGAGGATGGCCTCCTTGCCGATGTCGATCTTGCGGACGCCCTGCATCTGGCTCCCGCCACCGCCTCCGCCGTCGAACGAGTTGCAGTGGCAGGCGTCCATGGAGCCGGACTTGTCGATGACGACGACGAGGGCCACGTCGGGCTGCTGCTGGCGGTTCCGGACGCCCATGTCGACGGGCAACGTTTCCTCGATCGGCGTCTTGGTGTAGCCGCCGGCGCCGTAGCTCTCAGGTCCGCCGACCATGACCAGCCCCCGGCCGAGGTCCCGGACGTAGACCTGCAGGGCGGCCAGCTGGCGATCGGACATCCGGATCCGGGGAACATCGACCATGACGATGCTGTCGTACGTGGCGAGCCCGGCGAAGTCGGTCGGGAGGGCCTCCGGGACGATCGAATCGACGTCCTGGCCCTCCAGCTCGAGGGCCCCCACCAGCTCGGCCGCGACCGCCTCGTCGCCGGCCAGGACGAGGATCCGGGGTTCGCCCTTCACGATCGTGTTCGAATCCGCCCGGTCGTTCTGGCTGAACGTGTCGCGGCCGGCCTCGACGACGACCCGGAAGGTGTGGAAGCCGGCCTCCTCGACGTCGGCGATGTCGAAGGTGATCCGGTTCGCGCCCTCGACGAGGTCGAGGGCCTCGGTCGCCACGAGCTGGCCGTCGGCGTAGAGGCGGACGGTGGCCGGCTGGGCGACGCTCGAGACGATCGTCGCGACGGCCTCGATCGTCTCGCCGATGCGCGCCGTCGAGGGCGTCTGGAGCCGCTCCACGAGGACCTCGTCCCGAGCCTCGAGGCCGATGACCCGGGTCTCGACCTGGACCCCGCGGGCCGCCGCCAGCGCGGCCTCCTGCTGGCCCCGGCCGGTCGTGTCGTTGCCGTCCGAGATGAGGACGATTCGCTTCTGCATCTCGTCCGGGAAGAGGGCCGAGGCGAGTCGCAGTGCGGCCCCGATGTCGGTGGCTCCGGTGACCGGCGTGGACCGCAGCCGGTCGATCGTCCGGAGCTCCTCGGGCAGCCGCTCGACGAGGGCGTCCCTGCCGAAGGCCACGACGCCGGCGGCATCGCCGTCGGGCATCACATCGAGACTCTCCCGGAGGAAGGCGAGGGCGTTCTCGCGGCCCTCGTTCCCGACCGAATCGGAGAGGTCGACGACGAAGACGGTCGCCAGGCGATCCACCGGCAGGACGAGCTGGAAGCCCGCCAGGGCGAGAACCAGGGCCGCCAGGAGGGTCGTCCGCAGCGCGAGCGCAACGCGTCGCCGGACCGTCCCGATCCGCCGCCGCGCGGCGAGGTGCGGCACGACCGTGACGAGGAGCGCGGGGATGAGCAGCAGGAGCCAGGCGGGGGCCTCGAAGCGGACGCCCATCTACGTCCCCCGCCCCTGGCCGCGGGTCGGGGCCGGTGCCCCTCCGCCGCCCCGTCCGAGGCGCGTTCGAAGGCCGCGCCAGAGGCGGGTCACGGCGTCGCGCTGGTAGACGACCCACTCGGCCAGCAGGACGAGCAGGGCGACGAGGACGATCGGGACCCATAGCTCGTCGCGCGCCGGCGGCCGATCCGCGGCGGTGCCCTGGCCAGACCCCGCCCCGGCGGCCCCCGACGCCGCCGGCGAGCCCGACGGAGCGGGGCTGGCCCCAGCGGTGCCGGACCCGCTGGGGCCGGGCGTCGCCGGGACCCCACCGCCGAGAGCCTCGATTTCCGACGCGGAGCCCGGCGCGATGTTGGATTCCGCGGGATCGAAGAGATCGACCGCGAAGCGCTTCGGGGCGTTGGGGTCGGCGGGCGGCGCGGTCGGGCCCGGCGTCGGCGAGACCCCCGCCGCGGGCGTCGGCGAGGCCGACGGCGATGGGCCGCCCGAGGCAGTGGGCGCCGCGCTCGGGGTGGCCGTCGAGGCCGGCGTGGGCGTCGGCTCGGGATAGACGGCGA
>Ga0154723_1065_pt1 | contig 14125 bp, 11 predicted proteins | sample Rifle2008BG16ft_FD_105731 | JGI IMG/M metagenome (GOLD analysis project Ga0154723, IMG submission 105731) | Chloroflexi bacterium RBG_16_70_13
CCTCGATCGAGCCGACCTCGACGCCATCGACCAGCACGACGACCTCGAGGCGGCCAAGCGGCCCGGACGCGAGACCGAGAACGGACACCTGGCCGGTCCCGAGCCAGTTGGAGCCGGGAGCCGGCCCGACGAGGACGAACGAGGCCACCTGCGCGCTCCCGAGTGGGCTCGCCGCTGGGCCGGACCGCGCCAGCCAGCCCCCGATGACGGCGCCGACCACGACGAGCGCCAGCACGGCGAGCGTCACGGCGGCGCTCCGCCGACCGCCGGACGGTAGCCGCCAGCGTGGCACGAGCACCCGCATCGGTTGACGTTCCGAGGCCGCCTCAGACCCGGGCGGTCAGCGGTCTCCCGGCCGGCGACCCACCAGCCACCACGCGGCCGGGAAGGCCGCGGCCGCGAGAACCACCTTCAGGAGATCGCCCGGCAGGAACGGCACGAAGCCGTCGGCGATCGCACGGTCAAGGGACGTGCTCGCGACGGCCATCCACCACGGCACCGCGATGAGGTAGATGCTCAGGTTGCCGATGACCATCGCCGCGATCGAGCCGAGGAGGTTGCGATCCCAGCCGAGCTCGGCGAGCCGCCCGACGATCCCCGAGGCCACGATGAACCCGATGAGGTACCCGCCACTGAGGCCGATGAAGACGTCCACCCCGGAGCGCCCGCCGGCGAAGACCGGGAGGCCGACGAGGCCGAGGGCGAGGTAGAGCGTCGACGAGGCGACCCCTCGCCGGAAACCCAGCGCCCCGCCGGCCAGGAGGACGGCGAACGTCTGCCCGGTGACCGGGATGGGGTTGTTCGGCAGGTAGAACCGGAGCTGGGCCGCGAGGGCGATGAGGATCGTCCCGGCCAGGATCAGGGCGACGTGCCTGGCCCGGACGCCGATCCCCTCGGAGAGCCGGATCGGGACGAGGAAGTCGGCGATGGTGATGCCGCGCTCCTGCGCCGGCAGGCGATTCAGCCTGGGCACCGTGATCGTCATCCCTCTCCTCCGCGAGCGAGACGCCGGTCGCTCCGGTCGACACGCGGGCCGAGTCTAGCAGACGTCCCCGGGGGCTCCGACCGCTCGCTGATCCCGCGCCGTTTCCTGGATTGCCGGTTTCCGGTCATGAGCGTGACTCATCATCCCGGGCCTGTGCCCACGTGGCGACCGCCGGATCGAGCGGCGCTGCAACCGGAGTCGCGGCGCGCCAAGCGCGGCCGAGGCAGGACCGATGAGCCAGCCTCATGGCGCGGCCCGCGGCGAGCGGGAGCGCGACCGGGTCAAGCGCCCCGCAGCGCGGCGCCGTCGGCCCGCTTACTCGAACTTGAGGGCCCGGACGATCGAGACGCGGGAGGCGAGACGGGAGGGGTACCAGGCCGCGATCGCGGGACCCGCGAGGCCGAGGACCGCAGCGATCGCGATCGAGGCCCACGGCAGCCCGGCGGACGCCACGAGCCCGCCCGACAGGAAGAGCAGCACGGCGCCGACGCCGAGCCCCACGACGGCGCCAAGCACTGCCCCGACGAGCCCCAGGATCGTCGCCTCCACGACGACCATCCGGGACGCCTGGCGGCGGGTCATCCCGATCGCCCGGAGGACGCCGATCTCGTGGACCCGCTCCACGACCCCCATCGCCAGCGTGTTGACGATGCCGAGCGCTGCGACGAGGACGGCGACGAGGGCCAGCGCGTCGAACAGCCCGAAGACCCGGCCGAGGGCGTCGGTCACGGCCCCCTGGACCCGCGACAGCGGGTTGGCCTCCAGAGCGGCATCGCGGGCCGCCGTCTCGAGCGCCTCGCGCGCTGCCGGCCCCGCGCCGTCCTCGAAGCGAACCGCGAAGACGTCGGCGCCGGGCACGCCGATCGGGCCGGACGCGTCTCTCCAGCCCACGAGGATCGCCTCGCCGCCGTCGCCCGGGATCGAGCGCTCCACGACCCCCACGACGCGGAGGTCGAGGGTCGTCCCAGCGCCGAGGGCGAGGCTGATCGTGTCGCCCACGCCGAGGCCCAGGCGCTCCGCGGCCGGCAGCGGCAGGATCGCGGCGCCGCCGACATCGAGGGCCCGCAGGGCGGCGGCTCGCTCGCCGTCGATGAACGTCAGGCGCCCGTCTGCCAGGAAGTCGGCGCCCACGATGGCTGCGGCGTCGAAACGAAGGCCCCGGATCGCGAGGTCGAACGTCGCGATCGGCGTGACCGAGCGGACACCCTCGATCGCGGCGAGCTGCCCGCGAATGGCCTCGCCCGGGCCGATCGGCCGGATCGAGGTCACGACCTCGTCGCCCGGGACGACGTCGGCGAGCCAGGCCGTCGCCGCGTTCCGGGCGGCCTGGGCGGTCCAGCCCAAAGCGACGATCATCGCCAGGCCCACGACGAGAGCGCCCAGGGTCAGCGCCGTCCGACTCCGGTCGCGCGCCAGGGACCCTCGGGCCAGGCGCTCCTCGAGGCGAACGAACGCCGCGAGCGGGCTGCCGAGGATCCGCGCAAGCGGCGGCAGGACGAACGGCGTCGCGAGCGTCGCGGCGAGGAGGACGGCGTAGACGCCGAGGGCCCGGTCGGCCCCGGTCGCGCCCGCCGCCGGCGGCCAGGCGAGGAGCGCCAGGATGGCCACGGCGACAAAGACGAGGGCCAGCCAGCCCAGCCGGGCGCGCCGGGTGGCGGGCAGGTCCAACCGGGCGCGGAGGGCCTCGACGGGCGAGATCCGGGCCGCCTGGATCGCCGGCTCCACGGCTCCCGCGATCGTGATCGCGACGCCGACGAGGAAGGCGACGGCGAGGCTGCCCGCGTTCAGGCTGCTGACCTCGGCCGGGAAGCCAGTCAGGGCCCGCACCGAGCCGGCCATCAGGGAGCCGAGCAGCAGCCCGAGGACCAGGCCGAACGCGGAGCCTGCGATGCCGATGACGAGCGCCCCGGCCAGGACGAACCTGACGACCTGGGCGCGGGTCGCCCCGGCGGCGCGGAGCAGGCCGACCTCGCGAGCGCGCTCCCCGACCGTCATCGACAGGGTGTTGACGATGAGGAACGAGCCGACGAAGAGGACGATCGCGGCGACGAGCGCGGTCGTCGCCTGGAAGTCGGCGGTCGAGGCCCGGAGGCCCTCGGCGAGATCGGCGGGCGAGGACAGGACGTACGGCTCGAGCGTGAGGCGCTCGGCCAGGCGCTCGGCGACGTCACGGGCGCTGACGCCGTCCGCCAGGCCGATGTCGACCCGGGTGACGCCCTCGAGGCCGAACGCCGAGCGGGCGACGTCGACGGGCACGATGACCGCCCGCCCGGCGGCCCCGGCCACCGGACCCGGCCCGGCGATGATGCCGATGACGCGGAGGGTCGTCGGCTGGTCGTGGCCCTGGATCCGGAGCTCGCTGCCGAGGATGTAGCCGTCCGCCTCGGCCAGCGATTCGGTGATGAGGGCGGACGGCTCGTCGATCCGCGCAAGTCGGGCGCCGGCCACGAGCTCGAGCTCGTGGAGGCGAGACCAGGCGACGGGCTCGATGCCGACGACCGTGACCGCCTCGCGCGCCTCGGCCCCGGCGGACGTCACCGGCGCGCCGAGGAACGTCCGGCGCTCGATGGAGGGGGCGGCGACCTCGATGCCGTCGGTCATCCGGATGGCCTCCACCGTGGCCTCGGACAGGCCGCCCTCGAGGAACGCCGCGACCCGCAGGTCGGCGCTCCCGACGACGTCCCGGACGGTCCGGTCGACCGCCGCCTCGATGCCCGCGCTCATCGCCAGCGACGACGACAGGACCCCGACGCCGAGGGCGACGCCGAGGGTCGTGAGAAGCGTCCGCAGCGGTCGCGCCGCGAGGATCCGCCAGGCGAGCCGGTCCAGGCCCACGCGGACTAGAGGCCCACCTGGGCGAGCCGGGCAATGAGCGGCGCGGCGGAGTGATCGGGCCGCCGCCCGAGGTCGATCTCGTCGCGGATGCGCCCGTCGCGGATGACGAAGACGCGGTCGGCGTACGCGGCGGCGCGGGCATCGTGAGTGACGAGGACCACGGTCTGGCCGGCGCCGTCGCACGACTTCCAGAGCGCGTCGAGGAGCTCGCCGCCGGTCGTGTAGTCGAGGTTGCCGGTCGGCTCGTCGGCGAGGAGGACGGACGGACGGGTCACGAGCGCCCGGGCTACGGCGACCCGCTGCTGCTCGCCGGCCGAGAGCTGGTCGGGGCGGTGGCGCTCCTTGCCCTCGAGCTCGACGAGGGTGATGACCTCCCGGATCCGGTCCCGGAGCTCACCACGCGACGTGTCCTGCCCGGCGATCGTGAAGGGCAGGGCGATGTTCTCCCGGACGTTCAGGAGCGGGATCAGGTTGAAGGCCTGGAAGACGAAGCCGGTCCGCTCGCGGCGGAGGCGGGTGGCGTCGTCGTCGGACAGGTGAGAGATGTCCTCGCCCTCGAAGACGACCGCCCCGGTCGTCGGCTGGTCGAGCCCGCCGAGGAGCTGGAGGAGGGTGCTCTTGCCGGAGCCGGACGGGCCCATGAGGGCCACGAACTCGCCGGGCTGGACGGCCAGCGACACGCCCTTGAGCGCCTCGACGCTCGATTCGCCGAGCTCGAAACGCTTCGTCAGGTCGTGTGCCTCGAGGATCGGGGGCATCGCTCCTCCGGGGTCCGGGCTGGGGTCGAGGTCGGGGCCAGTGTAGTCGCGGTGCTGCGAGCGAGGCGTCAGCCGAGGCCCGGTAGCGATCCGCGAGCCCACCCGCCCAGGGCGGGCCGGTCAGTCGCCGAAGTAGGCGCCGGCGACGTCGCCCACGATCGTCTCGAGGAGGCCGGTCGCGAAGGCCGGGTCCACAACCTGCATGGAGCCGCCATCGCCTGGCGCGGCGGAGTCCTCCCCGAGCTCGGGCGGCAGGGTCCCGGGCCGATCGGCGAGCTCGAGCGGGTCGGGAACGACGGGCGCGGGAGTCGGCGGGGGCGACGGGGTGGGTGTCGGCTCCGGGGTGGGCTCCGGGGTCGGAGCGGGCGTCACGACGACGGTCGGGGCGGGCGTCGCCGCCGGCCTCGGGGTCACCACGGGCGGCGGCGCCGTGGGCCGGGGCGTCGGCTTCGGGGTCGGCTTGGGCGTGGGCTTCGGGGTCGGGGCGGGGGTCGGGGTCGGCGCCGGCGCGGTGCTGCACTTGTCGGCGAAGAGGACCGTCCACATGTGCTTGCCGTCGGCGCCCTTGTAGGCCCCGATGCCGATGACGTCCCAGCCGCTGCCCAGGATGTTCGCCCGGTGGCCGGCCGAGTCCATGAAGCCCTGCTGGATGGTCTGGGTGGCGATGTCGTCGGGGAAGTTGTTCGTCCCGATGTTCTCGCCGGCGACCTTGAAGCAGTAGCCGTCCGCCTGGAGGTAGTCGAAGACCTTCTTGCCGTCGGGCGGGATGCTGTGGCTGAAGTAGTCGCGGTCGATCATGTCCTTCGATCGCCAGCGGGCCATGTCGCGGAGCGCCGAATCCACCGTCAGGGCCGGCAGGCCGGCGGCGGCCCGGGCCTGGTTGGTGAGGGTGACGAGGAGCGCCTCGTCCTCGGCCGAAAAGCTGTTGGCGTCCCAGGCGAAGACCGACGAGGGCAGGGCGATCGTGAGCGACAGGGCGGCCACGATGGCCAGCCCCGCGAGGGACCGGCGGGGCCGGGCGACGGGCGCGAGTCGGGGTGCTGGGTTGAGGGTCATGGCTCCGGGCACTTCGTGATCTGGTCGCTGGCCGACCGGCCGGCCTCCACCGAACCGGGTCGACGATCACGCTATGGCGGGGCCTCGCGGCCGTCCGCGGCTCCATGGTCCGGGGCAGGACCGACGGCGGTACCAGCGGTGCTCACCGGACCGCACCGGACGACAGCCAACCGGTCATCCGCCAGGCCCCGCACGGCCTCGGCCACCATGCACGGCGGTCGTCATTGAGCCCCGGAACGACGGGGCGGTCTGAGCCGTCATTCGACACGGATCGTGTCGACCCACTTCACCCAGTCCAGGCCGCGTCGGTCCGGCGCGATGAGCCGGAGCGGCGCCCCATTGGCGGCGGGGAGTGCCCGGCCGGCGACGGACCAGGCAAGGACGCAGCGCCGCGCATCGGCGATGTCGAGCGAGGTTCCCCAGCCGGTGACGGAACGGACTTCAATACGGCGAGCCGCCGGCGCAACGACCGCCTCGTCGAGCACCGCCGACAGCGGAACACCTCGCCAGGCGGTCTCGATCGCCCAGCCGGAGGTGCAGTCGAGGACCGCCGTCGACTCCACTTCGCCGAGCGCCTGGAGCGAAGCGAGATCATGATTCGTCCGCCGGTCGACCGCACCCTCGACCGTCAGGCTCCAGGTCGCGAGGTCGATCGCCGGGGTCGGCTCGCCGAAGAAGGTGGTCGGGATCGGGACGCCTCCGGCGGCCAGCCAGCGGGAGCCGGTGAAGCGGCGAACGCCGCCAACTGCTCGTTCGATGATGCCCGCGATCGCCCACATGGCCACCCCTGCGATCGCCATCGCGCCCGCGCCCAGGAGCGCTCGACGCGTGAACGCCCGATCGCCCACCCGAGCGAGCGTGTCGCGTCCCGGTCGAAGGAGGCGCCAGCGCCTTGGCAGGACGTGGACGATGACCAGGGGGACGAGGATGAGTCCCGCCCAGGCGTGAAGCGTCAGGATCGTCCAGCGACCGAGACCGGCGCCGCCCGCGTCGATCCAGATGAGTTCGCCCGAGGCGACCCAGAGGTAGCCGCCTGACAGCGCGGCGACGGCGAAGAGCGAGACGACCAAGCCCAGGGCCAGGCGGGCGACGCTCCGGCCACTGAGCGCTCGCGGCACGCTTCGGCTGATCTTGACGGCGACGGTCAGGGCGAGTGCACCGGCGAGGAGCCCGTGCACGACGAACAGCCAGCCCTGCTCGGGATGTCCGGCACGGAGCGAGAGGAGCCCGGTCGTCGCCATGGCGACGACGAGGACCGCGAGCGCTCGATCGATGCTGGCCGTGGACATGGGCTCACTCGAGCCCTCGAATGATCCAGGTCGATTCCAGCGTGTAGACAGCGGTTGACGCGGTCCTGCGCCCGGTGATGAGTGGGCCCTGTTGGACCGGTTGTCTGTCGCTCTCGTCGATCGTCATCCAGTTCGTCCGAGTGTGCCGGTCGTAGGTACTGCTCGTGTCCGGGAAGCATCCCGTGACGGTGACGCTGGCATCCGGCCCGATCGTCGTCAGGCTCCCCCAGTAGGTGGCCGGTGTCGTCGTCGAGTCGACGATCAGGAAGCTTCCCGCGGCCGAATCCGGGTTCTGGGCGAGGTCCACGCTGACGCCGCTGGACGAGTACTGGCAACCTCCCGGGATGCCGCCGCCATGCGACCACGTCCAGCTGCCACCGGTCACCTCGTAGCGCTGCCGGCCTTCCGGCAGGCTCGCGTCGGTCACGGGACGCAGGACCAGCTCCCCCGTCGTGGTCTGAACGACACCCTGGGCCGTGTAGGTCCACGAGAGCACGGCCACGAGGGGTCGAAGCCCGACAAGCCGGGCGGTGGACTCGTCGTCGCTCTCGCCGCCGCTGGGCAGCTCGACCCAGGCTCGGACGGAGACCGTCATGTCCTCCTCGAAGTCGAACCCGAGCGGCACATGGCCGGAAACGCGCCACTCGTCGCGCTCATTCCGCTCGCCGCTTGCGACGGGCTGTGGCTCCGCCTCCACGCCGTCGACCGCGACATGCAGGATGGCTCGCTCGGCGTCGCGCTCGGGAACTCCGTCGACCTGGACGAGGTAGGGTGCCCCGTCTTCCTCGCCGTCCCGCGGCTGGCCGTCGATCGGAATCTGGGATTCGGCAGCGAGCGGCTGGCCTGTCTCGGGCTCGAGAAGCGTCACGATGTCGCGGATCCGGAGGTCGCCGCCTGCCGCCCGTTTGCCGAATCGCAATTGCGCCCCCGTCACGCTCGTGCCGAGGTCGTCCAACCGCATGAAGGCCTCGTCGGCCGGATAGCCTCGCCCCGCGAGATCCTCGTACAGGACCAGGGCCGCATCGTGAGCGTCATTGGTGTCGACAGCCCCGTCCCAGCCCAGGAACACGCTCGTCGTCCCGCGGATGGCGTCGGCGAGATCGGTCGCGTCGCTGCCGAAGACGTTGCAGCCATTGAAGAACACGAGGGCGTCCCTCAGGCCGCCCCGGTACTGGGCCCGGAAGAAGTCGGCCGTCAACAGCACGATCTTGATGCGCGTGCACCGGCCCGCCTCTTCCTCGTCCGGTGGGCACGGATTCTCGACCTCGCCGAGTTCGAGACCGCGATCGGGCAAGTCCAGGACCGCCGCCTTGACTTCGACGCCCGGCTGATCCGGGACGGTGCTCGTCAGCGTTCCGGCGGCGATCGAAGCTCGACAGGCAGACTCCTGGCAGATGCGGAAGCCGTGGGAGACGACGTGGACGACCTGGAGGCTATCCCAGCCCTTGAAGCTGTCAATGCCCACACTCGAGGCGTCCGCGGTGGGGTTCGCGATGTGCCTGACGCGGCCCTCGTACCCCCGCGTGGCCGAGAGGATCCCGGCCACCCCCGCCCCGTCGTCAGACGTCCCGAAGTCCCACTGGAACGGCGATAGCACCACGGCGCTCTTCGCGTCGACGGGCTCTCCGACGATGTGCTGGAGGCTCGTTTCCGGTTGAGAGATCGGTGACCGACTGGTCGCTGTCGCTCCTCGGTCGAGCGTGCCATCGGCTGCTCCGCCGCTACCCGCCGAACTCCTGGTTCCGAGGGCCGCATTCCGAACGATCCACGTGCCGCGACCGCCGTTCAGCCGGAATCGGATCACCGCCTCGTCGGCCTCGACCTCGGCCATGCCTTCGTGCGACATCAGCCAGGCCGCGACATCGGCAACCCGGCCGCCCGCTTCCAGCCGGTCGAGCGCCTCGCCAGCGAGCGAATCGCTGCGCTCGATGATCTCCGCCGGGACCTCCGGCAGCGAGCAGGGATACCCCTGCGTCTCGCACTCGAGGGCGACGGGTGCGGCCGAGGCGTCGGATCCTCGATCGCCATTCGAGGACGCCGGGCCGGATGACGTGCAGGACGCGGCGACAAGGGCGAGACCGGCTGCCCAGGCGCCAAGAGCCGTCCGGAGGCGACCGCGCTTCCGGACGCTGCCAGGTCGCTCGCACCTCTGCCATCCAGGTCCCATCGACCCACCTGTTGGCGGATTGCGCCGCAGGATACCAGTGCCCGTGGTCGCAGGCGAGAGCCGGGATCCTCGGGCCGGCCGCGTCAGGCGGCGACGTCTGATGGCGAAGCGAGGGGCCGGCTACCGGCTCGACGGGACGGCCGCTGAACTCCGCGCACTCGTCCTCCCGAGGTGCGAGATGGCGGTCGCTCCACGTTTGCTGCGGGCCGCCCTGGCGGACGCCGAGGGGAGGACGCGTGATCGCCGGTACCGGTTCGGCTGAGCGGCGCTGTGGCCGGCGGATTCCCGGTAGACTGCGCTGGCTCCGGCTCGTGGCCCCAGGGCGTATGACTGACATCCGATGCTCTGGACGCGTCCATCGGCGACGCGGCGGAGGGTCGTCCGGTCGAGTCATGTGCTGTCACTGAGCACGGTTCGGCGCGAATCGTCGTGGTGGCCTTAGCTCAACTGGCAGAGCATCGGATTGTGGCTCCGAAGGTTACGGGTTCAAGCCCCGTAGGCCACCCCACACCTTCCCTGGGTCAGGGTCGCCGATCGCACGCTTGCCGCGGGACGACCAGCTCGATGAGGAGCGCGGCGAGGGCCGCAAGGGCGATCGGCGCGACCGGAATGCCGGAGCTCTCCCCGGGACGACTCGCGACGGGATCCGTGTCGGTCGCCGGCGCGGCCAGGACCGTGAAGGTGAACGGCAGCAAGCCGTACGGGTTGTTGTCACCGTCGACGATGTCGGCCTCGCATCTGAGTGCCAGGGCGTACGTGGCGGGCGGCACCTGCGGCACGATGAAGGACGCCCGCCGAGCCTCTCCCTGGATGGCTACCGTGAGCGGCGAGATCGGATACGTCCGCGTCCAGTCATAGGACCCGTCCACCCATTCGAGCCGGTTCTCAAGGCCGGGGACGCATCCCGGCCCGAACGGGACCATCGTGACGAGCGTGTCGGGCGCGCCGGACGTCCGGTCGACCTCGATGCACGCGGCGTCGTTGGTGGCGCAGTCCGCCCGCACGGGGGACGGGGACGCCAGGAGGCCGAGGATCGCCACGAGCGCCGCGACGACGAGAGCCGGCAGGAGCGCGGCTCGCACCTGAACTGAACGCGGACGCACCGCGGAGCTCATGGCCCGAGGATGGCGACCGGTTCATCGCCTGCCAAGGGCCACTCGGCCTTCGGCGAACCGGATCACCTCGGACGTTCGCAAGACTACCCGGAAGGGCGCTCTCCCCACTTGCGAACCGTGTCGCACGTGCGAGGCTCGCGACGAGCGGGGGCGACTCCCGCCCGCCCAGATCGTCCGCTCGGTGCTCGTCGCCTGCCTCGTCGGCCGACGGCTCAGGCCGGGCGAGGGCGGGCCATCGCGGCGACGCGGGCCGCGTGGCGAAGGGCGGCCACGGGGAGCGGCGCATCGCCGTGGGCGACCGCGAGCCGCCAGGGGTACGGCGCCCAGCGTGTCCATCGGGCGCCGAGGGTCGCGTCGTCGGCCGGGCTCGAGCGGCCCGCGTGGAGCCCGGCCCGGGTGTCGAGCGGGACGCCGGCCGCCCAGCGCGCCAGTCGCTCGGGGACGAGCCCTGCGAGGACCACGAGGCCGCCCGGTCCGCCGGCTGCGAACCGATCCGGGAGCCGGCGGGCAGCTAGGCGCAGCGCCGGGTAGATGAGCCTGGGGTGCGGTGCCCCCGCGAGGTCGGGGCCGGCGGGTGGGCCACCGACCTCGGCAAGATCGAGCCACTGGCGGAGCCGGCCCCGCGCGAGGAGCAGGTCGCTCGTGGCGTGGATGGCCAGGTGGGCGGCGAAGGCCGCCGCCGAGGGCAGGATCGCCGGCTCACCGAGGACCTTCGCCTCGGTCGCGCCGGCCCACAGGTGCCCGGTGAGATCGTCGTCGTCAACCCAGCCCCAGAGATGGCGCCGGGCCTCCGTGTGCAGCTCGATCCGCCGCGGGTTGTCGGGATGCTCGCCGCCCGCCGTCACGACGGCGTCGTTGCCCGGCAGCTCGAAGGTGTCGTGGGTCGGCCGCCGGGTCCGGTCAGGGCGCTTGCGGTAGCCGAGCGACGCCAGCGTCATCCGTGAGGCCTCGAGGTCGACCGCCCGGACCAGGAGGTCGAGGTCGGCCATCGGGCGCCGGAAGGGGTCGGCTCCCGGCCGGGTCGCGAGGACCGCGCCCTTGAGCGGCATGACCGGCAGGCCGGCCGCGGCGAACGCCTGCAGGGCCGCGCCGAGCTCCTCGAGGAGTCGCCCGATTCGGAGCCGGTTGTGCTCGTCCTGGACGGCGAGCCAGGCCCGGAGGTCGTCAGGGAGCGCGGCGACGACCTCGATGGCGGCGGGATCCCGGGCCAGGAAGGGGGCCAGCCCGTGCGCGGCGATGAGGCGCCGCAGCGCCAGCGCGACCCGGCGATCGGCGAGGCGGTCCGCCTCGATGCCCGTCCCGGCGGCGCCCTCGAGCCAGCCGCCGAGCTCCCGAATGAGCGGGTCGGCGAGGTCGCGGGGGACGCGATGCGGCCCGCCCTGCGGCGGGTGCGCGCACCGCGCCTCACCGGCCGGCTCGTCAGCCATCGCTCGCCGCCTCGGCCGGGCGGTCTCTACCGACCCGCGCCCATGCCATGGCCCAGAGGCCGATCACGAACCAGGCCAGGGTCCGGCCGGGCCCACCGACCCAGGGGTAGTCGTCGAAAAGCGAGACGACCGCGAGGGCGGCGAGGGCCGCCGACGCCCCCGCGAGCTCGGCCGTCCAGCGCCGGCGGGATCCGGACGCGAAGGCCGCGAGGAGGAGGATCCACGGCCCGGCAATCAACAGGAGGTACGCAAGCCCACCGGCGATTCCCAGCTCGCCGGCCACCGCCAGGGCGACGAGGTGCGGCGCGTAGAAGGCGTACGGGAAGTCCGGCTCCAGCTGGCGCATCGCCATCGGGACGGCGCTCGCGCCGGCCCCGGTCAGGGGCCGCTCCAGGACCACCCGCCAGCCCAGCCGGATCTGTTCGACCCGCTCGTCGATCGAGCGCTGCTCGGTCGCGCTGACCGATGGGGTGAGCCACGTCCGGGACGCGATCGGGTCCCGGGCCAGCCAGCCGACAGCCGCGACGACAGCGAGGGCGAGGGCCGCGGTCGCAAGCCATCGCCGGACGGGGCGGACGCCGCTGCCCGGGCCGCGGGCCGCGAGGGTGACCAGGCCGACGACGAGGCCGGCGAGCCCGGCCAGCCAGGCGCTCCGCGAGAACGTCACGACGAGCGCGGCGCTCGCGAGGACGACGACCGCGGCCTGAGCCAGGCGCGCGGTCCGCGACGTCGTCGACACCGACACCAGGACCACGAGACCGCAGGCCAGGAAGCCGCCGAGGACGTTGGGATGGGGCGTCAGGCCGTAGGCCCGGAGGATCCTCGTCCCGTCCGAGATCGTTACGACGCTCGTCCCGGCGACTGCCGGGTCCAGCGGCAGCTCCCCGATCCCGGACAGCCCCACGGCCCCGCCGGTCGAGACCTGGGCGATCCCGACCGCGGCCTGGATGAGGAGCATCAGGGCGACCGGGACGGCAAGGGAATCGAGGCCCTCGACCTCGTTGAGGACGTACAGGGCAAAGACGGCACCGACGGTGATGCGGGTGGCGCCGACGACACTCAGGCCGGGCTCCACGCCGAACGGGATCGTCAGCCAGGCAAGGCCGATGAGGGCGAGCGCGGGCACGCGCAGGGGCCATGGCCCCAGGTCGATCCGCCGCCGGTCGAGGCCGCGGGCGAGGAGCCACAGGACGAGGGTCGACACGACGAGGACGTCGACCGCGTATAGGACGAGATCGGCGAGAACGGCCGAGACGGCTGCTGGAGGATGGGCCAGGACGTCGGTCCGGGCCCGGAAGGGCATCGCGACGATGAGGACGGCGAAGGCCATGCGGGCCCCCAGCGCGAACAGTCGGGCGAGCCCCGCCCGGGCGATCACCAGGGGCTCCCATCCGAGCCGACCACATCGGCGATCACGGACCGGATGGCGGCGGCAAAGACGGGGACGTCGAAGCGGTAGGCCGAGGCCACGAGCGCCGCCGGATCCAGGGTCACGTCGCGCGCCCGGAGCATCGCCTCGGCGAAGGCATCGGTCGTTTGCACGGGAACGAGGAAGCCCGTCCGCCCGTCGTCGACGATCTCCAGGGCGCCCCCGGCGGCGAACGCGATCGGAGGCCGGCCGGCGGCCTGGACCTCGGCCATCGACAGGCCGAAGTCCTCCGCGCCGGGGACGAGGAGGCCGTCGCAGGCGGCCATGGCCCGCGCCACGTCCGCGTCGGGGAGGTGCCCCAGGAACCGGACGTCCGGCCCGGCGATCCGCCGCAGGCGCACGAGATCCGGCCCGTTGCCGATGACGTCGAGCCCCGCCCCGATCCGGGCCGCGGCCGCGATCGCCAGGTCGAGGCGCTTGTACGGTCGGAGGCGGGCGACGACCAGGAAGCGACCCGACCGCTCCGCCTCCGGCCGGAAGGCCGCCGCATCGATCGGCGGGTGGACGACGTCGGCGTCCCGCCCGTGGATTCGGCGCAGCCGAGCCGCGGTGTGGGCGGAGTTCGCCACGAGCCGATCCACCCGGGCCACGGCGCGGCGATCGGCCCGCCGGAACCAGGCCAGCGCCGGGCGCAGGACCCGCTCCTGGGCCCGCTGCTCGCGGAAGTACTCGTCGGTCTGCCAGATGAAGCGAGCCGGCGTGTGGACGTAGGCGAGGTGGCGCGCCCCCCGCGGCGGCCTGGCGTGGTAGGCGAACGCCGAGGTGCTCGAGACGACGAGGTCGACCCCCTCGAGCCGGAGGCCCTCGAAGGCCGCCGGCAGCAACGGCGCGAGGGACGCCAGCGGGGCCCCGGCGCGGAGGAGCGGCTGGAGCCGGCTCGACCGGATGTCGCGGCCGGCGAGGGCGGGCGGCAGGAGGCGCCGGTCCACGACGGACGCGGCCACGATCGCCGGCTGAAGGACGTCGTGGAGGACCGCGACGACCCGCTCGGCACCGCCGAGCTGGGTGAAGTAGTCGTGGACCAGGGCGACCCGCATCCGATACATGGTGGCCGATCACCACGA
>Ga0154723_1093_pt8 | contig 12903 bp, 12 predicted proteins | sample Rifle2008BG16ft_FD_105731 | JGI IMG/M metagenome (GOLD analysis project Ga0154723, IMG submission 105731) | Chloroflexi bacterium RBG_16_70_13
GCGCTCCTCCTCGGCAGAGCGCAGGAGGTCGCTCGCCCGGGCCTCCGCGGCCCTGGCCCGTTCCAGGGCGTCGGCGGTGGCGCCTTCGCTCTCGCGGATCTGGGCCAGGGTGGCCTCGAAGGCCCGCTGGTTGTCGCTCAGGCGTGATCGCGCGTCGCCCACGATCGCCTCGGGCAGGCCGAGGCGCTCGGCGATCGCGAAGGCCTGCGAGCCGCCGGGCAGCCCGATCGTCAGCCGGAACGTCGGGGAGAGCGTCTCGAGGTCGAACTCGACGGCCGCGTTCGACGCCCCGGGTGTCGTGTGGGCGTAGGCCTTGAGCTCGGCGTAGTGGGTCGTGGCGGCGACGAGGGCGCCGGCCCGGATGAAGTGGTCGAGAAGGGCCTGGGCGAGGGCCGAGCCCTCCGTCGGGTCCGTGCCCGCGCCGAGCTCGTCGAGGAGGACGAGCGTGCCCGGCCCGGCCGCGGCGACGATGCGGGTGATCGAGCGGAGGTGACCCGAGAACGTCGAGAGCGACTGGGCGATCGACTGCTCGTCGCCAATGTCGGCGAAGACGTCGCGGAAGACCGGCAGACGGCTGCCGGAGGCGGCGGGGACGTGGAGCCCCGCCTGGTGCATGAGCGAGAGGAGGCCCAGGGTCCGGAGGGTGACCGTCTTGCCGCCCGTGTTGGGGCCGGTCACGACGAGGGCGGTGAAACCGTCCCCGAGGCGAATGTCGATCGGAACCACCCGCCCGGTGAGGCCGGGATGGCGGGCCGAAAGGAGGATGACCTCCGGCCGCTCGGCGGTCGCCGCGCGGACGCCGTCCATGTCCGCCGCCAGCTGGGCCTTGGCGGCCCAGAGGTCGAACCGGGCGAGCGCGGCCAGGGTCTCCCGGAGGGGTCCGGCGTGGGCCGCGACGAAGGCCGACAGCTCGTCGAGAATCCGGCCGACCTCCTCCTGCTCGGCGAGCTGCGCCTCGCGCCAGGCGTTGCCGAGCTCGACGACGACCAGCGGCTCGATGAAGAGGGTCTGCCCGGATCCGGACGCGTCGTGGACGATGCCCTTGACGCGGGCCTTCGCCTCGGCCCTGACCGGCACGACGTAGCGGCCGTTGCGGAGCGTGACGATCGGCTCCTGGAGCGCCCCGGCGATCTCCGAGCCGACGAGGGTGTCGAGGCGCCGGCGAAGGCGGTCGTAGGCGATCCGGACCGCCGCGCGGAGGCTCCCCAGGCGCGGGGAAGCCGTATCGAGGAGCTCGCCGGCGGGATCGAAGGAGCGGACCAGCGTCGAGCGGATGGCCGGCAGCGCGTGGAGCTCGCGCGACAGCGCCCGGAGGAGGGGCCGCCGATCCTCGGCCAGGGCCGCATGCAGACGGGTCGCACCCTCGAGGGTCTCGGCGATCTCGAGGAAGTGGGCCGGATCCAGGCGCCCGCCGCGGGCGGCTCGCTCGATCCACGGCCCGATGTCGTGGGCCGCCCCGACCCCGACCCCGGGTCGCTCCTCCAGGATTGCGCGCGCCTGGTCGGTCTCATCGAGGCCGCGGGCGACGAGCACCGGATCCGCCTCCGGGACGAGGGCCTCGGCGAGCCGCCGGCTCGGCGGGAACGAGGTGTGCGCAGCGAGCCGCTCGCGGACGAGCGGGAACTCGAGGAGCGCGATCGAGCGGGCGTCCATCGTCAGCGGCCGACGATCCGGACGGTCGGGCTCGAGGCGTCGAGGAACCGGTACGGCAGCGAGATCCACGGCTCGCCGGCATAGGCGACCCCGATCCGCGGGGTGCGGGTGATCCTGACCGGCCGGGCGCCGGGCGGTGCTGCCTCCAGGTGCAGCGCGGCGGTCGGGTCGCAGAGATCCCGGCCGGTCATCGAACGATCGATCGAGAAGGCCGCCGCGACGAGGCCCGGACCGCCGGCCAGGCGGCGGTCGGGGGTGTGCCGTCCCGCAGAGGTCTCCGACCCCGGCGATCGGCGTCGACGGCGCGCGGCCGCGTGCGCGGCCAGGGCCGCCCGCATCGCGATCATGCCCTCGAGCGGCTCCACGGCGCGGATCAGGACGGCGCCGGCCCGGCCGCTCGGGCCGCTGACGACGTTGAGGCAGTCGTACATCCCGTAGACAAGGTACACGTAGGCCACTCCCGGCGGCCCGAACATCGGGGCGGTCCGCGCGGTCAGGCCCGCCCGGGCGTGCGAGGCGCGATCCTCTGGCCCCAGGTAGGCCTCGACCTCGACGATCCGTCCCACGCGGCGCGGGTGCTCCGGGACCGACGAGCCCGCGTCACCGGGATCGCCGCCCGCATCGCGGACGAGGAGCGTCCCAAGGAGCGCCGCGGCGGCCTCGACCGCCGGACCGGCAAGGAGCTCCCGCGGGAAGCCGGGGCCTGCCGTGCCGGACCGAGGGCTCAGGGCGCGAAGACGTCCTTCACCGCGGGCGGGAAGGCGAAGCCGAAGATCAGCAGGATGAACGGCACGATCCGGTCGCGGACGATCGTCGCCGTCAGCGACTCGTTGAGCGCCCCGTGGATCTCGCGGATGAATGGGAACTCGGCGGTGGTGCGCTCGGCGCCGACGGTCAGGAAGAACGGGTCGGTGATCAGGAAGAACGCCCCCAGGATCAGGCCGGCCTCGATGACGCCGATGACGCCGCCGAGGATCTCGTCGATGACCGGGTACTGGGCGAACAGCGGCAGGGGTCGGTAGAAGAGCTGGATCGCGATCGTCGCCGCGACGCTGCCGGCCAGGAAGACGGTCCCGAACGCGATCATGTGGTTGTACTCGGTCGGGTACTGGGTCCAGTTGTTGGCCAGGAACTCGCCCAGCGGCGCCCGGACCTGGGCCGCGACGAGGAGCGAGATCAGGATCGAGGCCGTCCCGAGCAGCCGCCGGATGATCCCCTGCATGAAGCCGAGGATGAACATCCCGAAGAGGGCAAAGAAAACCAGGAGGTCGATCGCGTCGATCGACGTGATGGCCCCGATGATGTCCACCGTGCTCCACTCCCCCGGCCCGGCGCGTCGGAGCGACCGTTCGGTCGCTGCCGTTCCCGGGCGGCCACAGGGTAGCAGCGCCCTTTCGGCCGCCGCAACCGGATCGTTGCCGCGGCGCACCCGATCGATCGATCGGCCGGCGACCCGCCGGACGGATCCCGATCAGCTCCGGAGGCGCCCGCCGGCGGTCTCGAGCGCCCGCACCACCGCCGCCATCGCCGCCTCGACCTCGGCCTCGATGAGCGTCCGATCCGCGGCGGCGAAGCGGAGCCGGAAGGCGAGGCTGCGCTCCTCGGCCGCGAGCGGGGCGCCGCGGTAGACGTCGAACAGCCGGACGTGACGGAGGAGCGGGCCGGCGCTGGCCCGGATGACCATCTCGAGCTCGCCGCTCGGGCGGTCCTCGGTGACGACGACGGCGACGTCGCGCTCGACGTCGGGCTGGCGGGACGGGGCCACGGCCCGCGGGACGGGAAGCTGCCCGGCCGTCAGGCCGCGGACCGACAGCTCGGCGACGATGACCCGTCCGCGGACGTCCCAGGCCTCGACCAGACTGGGGTGGAGCTCGCCGATTCTGCCGGCCAGGCCCGTCGCGCCGGTCCCGTCGATCGCGCGGACCTCCGCTGCCCGTCCCGGGTGGAGGCTCGGCTCCGACGGGACCGGCGTGTACGAGGGCTCACCGAGCCCGAGGTAGCCCGCGACGAGGGCGACCAGGCCCTTGGCATCGTCGAGGTCCGCGTCGCGAGCGGGCCGATTCCATGCCGGCTGGTCGAGGGGGCCCCACAGCGCGAGCGCAAGGCGCCACCACTCGCTCGTTGTCTGCCCAACCCGGCCGTAGCCCTTGCCGACCTCGAAGATCGCGACGTCCGGGCGCCCCCGCCGAGCGTTTGAGGCGACGATGTCGAGGAGGCTCGCGACAAGCGACTGGCGAAGGACGGAATGGTCGGCCGAGAGGGGGTTCGTGACCGCGATCGGCGTCCCGCGCGCCTCGGTCTCGCCATCGGCGACGTCGACGGGCTCGCGCCAGCGCACCCGATCGAGGCTCGCCGGCGCCACCAGCGCGTGGGTCACGACCTCGCGCAGGCCGGCCCCGACGAGCGCCCGACGCAGGCCGTCGCGGAGCTCCAGCGGTGAGGATCGGAAGGGCGGCATTGATGTCGAGGGCAGGGTCGACGGGACGAGGTCGTAGCCATGGATGCGGGCCACCTCCTCGGCGATGTCGGCCTCGATCTCGATGTCGCGGCGCCAGGTCGGGACGACCGCAACGAGGACATCGGCCGGATCGGCCTCGACGACGAGTGGCCGCTCGCCGGCGGCGACGCGGACGTTGACGCCAGCCCCGGACCCGGCGGTCGTCGGATCGTCGCCGGCCCCGCCGGCTTCGATCGCCAGCCCCACCCGCTCCAGGACCGCCGCCTGTTCGGCGGGCGCCAGCGCGGTGCCCAGGAGCCGGTTCACCCGGGCCGGGCGGAACGCGACCCGGGCTGGCGGCGGCTCGGCCGGGTGCGTGTCGACGACGCCCGGGGCGACCGTGCCGCCGGCCCACTCGGCGACCAGGCGCGCGGTCCTGTCGGCGCCGATCCTCGCCAGGCGATGCTCCTGGCCCTTCTCAAAGCGGAGGCTCGCCTCGGAGCGGAGGCCGTAGCGGAAGGCGGTCCGGCGGATGCTGATCGGGTCGAAGATCGCCGATTCCACGACGACGTTGCGGGTCGCGTCGGAGACCTCGGATTCGGCGCCGCCCATGACCCCGGCGATTCCGAGCGGCCCGGCCGCATCGGCGATGAGGAGCGTCTCAGGGTGGAGCTCGCGATCGACGTGGTCGAGCGTCACCAAACGTTCGCCGGGCCGGGCGAGCCGGACGACGATTCGGCCGTCGTGGACAGCCGCGGCATCGAAGATGTGGATCGGCTTGCCCAATTCGACCATGACGTAGTTCGAGGCGTCGACGACGTTGCTGACGGGCCGCACGCCGGCGGCGATGAGGCGCATCTGAACAGAGGCTGGGGACGGGCCGACCCGGACGTCCTCGACCCAGCGGCCGACGAACCTGGAGCACAGCGTCGGGTCCTCGACGTCGACGCGGAGGCGCTCAGGGGTTGGGCGCCCGGCCTCGGTCACGGTGCTGTCCGGAAACCGGACGCTCGTGCCGGTCACCGCGGCGATCTCGCGCGCCAGCCCGACGATCGAGAGCGCGTCCCCGCGATTCGGCTTGACGTCGACATCGAGGACGACGTCGCCGTACAGGCCGGCGAGCGGCACACCGAGCGGCGTGTCGGCCGGCAGGATCATGATTCCGTCGGCGTCGGCGGTGAGCTGGAGCTCATCGCCCGAGCAGAGCATCCCGTTGCTGACGACACCCATCTTCTCGGTCCGCTCGATTCGGCGGTCGCCGGGCAGGACCGCGCCCGGCAGGGCGACCGGGACGCGATCGCCGGCCGCGATGTTCGTCGCCCCGCAGACGATCTCGAGCGGCTCGCCGCTGCCGGTCGTCACCCGGGTGAGCGACAGCCGATCGGCGCGGGGATGCCGCTCCACCGACAGGAGCTCCCCGACGACGACATTCCGCCACTCGAGCCCCCGGTGCTCGATGCCCTTGACTTCCATGCCCAGGAGCGTCAGGCGCCTGGCAATCCAGTCTGGCGATTGCTCCAGGTCAACGTAATCGCGCAGCCACGACAGCGGCACTCTCATCGGAATTGCCCCAGGAAGCGGAGGTCGTTCTCCATGAACAGGCGGAGGTCGGTGATGCCGTGCTTGAGCATCGAGATCCGCTCCGGGCCCATCCCGAAGGCGAAACCCTGGTAGCGCTCGGGGTCGAGGCCGCCGTACTGGAGCACCACCGGGTGGACCATCCCCGCGCCGAGGATCGTCAACCAACCCGTCCGGCCGCAGGCCGCGCATCCCGGCCCGCCACAGACCAGGCATTCGACGTCGAAGGCAACGGACGGCTCGGTGAACGGGTAGTAGCCCGGCCGGAAGCGGGTCCTCTTGCCGGCCCCGAACATCGCGTGGGCGAACTGGTCGAGGAGGCCCTTGAGATCGGCGAGCGTCGTGCCCTCGTCGACCATGAGGCCTTCGACCTGGAAGAACTCGAAGCCGTGGCTCGCGTCGACGGCCTCGTAGCGGAAGCAGCGGCCCGGCAGGAGGACGCGGATCGGCGGTGCCATCGACTGCATGACCCGGATCTGGCCGGGCGAGGTGTGGGTCCGCAGGAGGTGCCCGGGCAGGTCGACGTAGAGGGTGTCCCACAGGTCCCGGGCCGGGTGGTCGGGCGGGATGTTGAGCATCTGGAAGTTCGTCCGGTCGTCCTCGATCTCGGGCGACTCGACGACGACGAACCCGAACTGGGCGAAGATCGCCGCGATGTCGGCCATCGCCTCGAGGCTCGGGTGGAGCGAGCCGCGGCGGATCGGGCGACCCGGCGTCGTGACGTCAACGCGCTCGCGGGCGAGGCGGGCGTCGAGCTCGCCGCCCCGGAGCGACTTCCCTCGATGGCGGATGGCCGCCTCGATCCCCTCCCGGACGGTGTTGGCGACGGCCCCGACCCGCGGCCGGTCCTCGGCCGGCAGGGCCCCGATCCCGCGCAGGACGGCCGTCAGCCGGCCCCTCTTCCCGAGGAGCTCGATCTCGAGTGCCTCGAGGGCGGCGCTGTCCGGCGCGGCGGCGGCCTGGGCCATGGCCTCGCTGCGGAGGTCCTCCAGGTCGCCGGTCAGCTGGGCGAGGTCCATCGGCGGTGAACGCCTCCATCGGGAGTGGCTGGATGGTAGTGGGTCGTCCGGCATCGAATCAGGAGCCCTCGATCGTCGCTGACGTCGAGGGCTCGGTGGCGGCGGGATAGCCCGGCGGTCAGGCGCCCTTCGCCACCTCGACGATCCGGGTAAACGTGCCTTCGTCGCGGACGGCGATGTCGGCCAGGATCTTGCGGTCGATCTCGACGTTCGCCCGCTTCAGGCCGGCGATGAACTTGCCGTACGGAAGGCCCTGGGCCCGGACCGCGGCGTTGATCCGGATGATCCAGAGGCCGCGGAAGTCGCGCTTGCGCTGCTTCCGGTCTCGGGTCGCGTAGGCGAGGGCGTGCATGAGCGCCTCGCGGGCCGGCTTGACCAGCCGCGATCGCGTTCCCTTGCGGCCCTCGGCGTCCTGGAGAAGCCGCTTGTGGCGGGCGTGGGCGGTGACGCCGCGCTTGACTCTGGCCATCTGGTCCGGGTGCTCCTAGAGGTACGGAAGCAGGCGCTTGACCTGCTTCGCATGCTCGGCGCTCATCACCGTCTTGCCCGCGTAGCGGCGGGTTCGCCGGGACGACTTGATCTCGAGGTGATGGCCGCGCCAGGCGTTGACCCGGACGACTTTCCCGCCACCCGTCACGCCGATGCGCTTCTGGGCAGCCTTGTGGCTCTTCATCTTCGGCACGGCTGCCGTCACTCTCCCGTCGTTGCCGGCTGCGGTGCCGGTCGTGCTACCGGCCTCGGGGCCGGGTTCGTTGCTGCCGGCGTCGCCGCCGGGCGGTTTGTAGTCGTCGCCGCTGCGGGTGCGGGTGCCGCCCGCGCCGCTGGTGCCGGTGCCGCCGATGCCGCTGGTGCCGGTGCCGGGGCCGCGGTGGCGGGCGCCGGTGCGGCGGGTGCCGGTGCGGCGGGTGCCGGTGCTGCGGGAGCTGCCGGAGCTGCCGCTGGCGGCCCGGTGGCCGCTCCGTCCGCGGCTCCCGGCGGAGCCCCGTCCTCGGCGGATCGGCCCGGCCTCGCCGGAACGTCCTGGCCCTTCGGCTTGTGGGTCGATGCCATCGTGATGAACATCGACTTGCCTTCCAGGACCGGTGTCCGCTCGGCGATGCCGTGGTCCTTGACCTGGTCGGTGAACCTCGCCAGGAGGGTTCGCCCCAGCTCCGGGTGAGTCAGCTCGCGACCCCGGAACCGGACCGTCACCTTGATGCGATCGCCGTCCTCGAGGAACTCGATCGCCCGATGCACCTTTGTCTCGAAGTCGCCGATGCCGATCTTCGGCGAGAGGCGGACTTCCTTGAATGTCACCGACCGCTGGCGGCGCTTGGCTTCCTTCTCCCGCTTCGTCAGCTCGTACTTGTACTGGCCGAAGTCGAGGAAACGGGTGACCGGCGGGGAGGCCATCGGGGCAACCTCGACGAGGTCGAGGCCACGTTCCTGCGCCATCTCGAGAGCCTTCGGCGTCGGCATGATGCCCAGCTGGTTGCCCTCGTCGTCGATCACCCGAACCTGTGGGATCCGGATCATCTGGTTGACGCGCAGGTCTCGGCTGATGGTTGGTCCTCCGGCGTTCGGTGAATCGATCGTGCGGACACGGCGGCGCTGACGCCTTTGACCGCCGCGGGACTATACCACGGGGTTTCGGGGCGGGACAACGACGGGCCGAGTGACCCTGCCGGCACCGCGCCACCGGGCGGATACTCGGCCCGAGGTGTCCCGATGAGACTGCCAATCCGCAAGCGCCAGGAGCCCCACCCGGATCCGTCGCGACCGCACGAATTCCGCCAGATCCACGACCCGGGGATCATGGCCATCGCGGGCGGCGCCGGCATGAGCCGCAGCTTTGGCGCGGCAACACCGGTAGCCGTGACGGACAACTTCATCCGGAAGTCGCGCTGCGGCGTGCCCGGATGCGGCCGCGAGCGCCACGACCCGATCCACGAGGCCGACCGCGACTCGCAGCTCTGACCCGGCCCGCCCTCCTGGCCGTGGCGCGGGAGGTCACGGGTGACTCGTCCGCCGGGTCGCGGACGCCTGGCCCGGGCCCATCCTCGGCGGCGGCCCTCGAGGTTCACGCCTCGCCGCTCACGGCTCGCCGCTCCCATCGCATCCCCGGACGCTGCGTTCCGCGCACCTCCGCCGTCCTATCATTCGGCTGCCAGGCGAAGGTCGCTCGCCTCCCGGCAGGATCGGACAGGAGGACGCTCAATGCGCCGATTCGTATCCCTGGCGTTGGGAGCTGGATTGCTCCTGGGTCCGGTGGCTCCCGTGTTTGCGGTCAGACCCGACGCGAGCTGCCCAGACGAGTCGTCGGGCTTCGTCACCGTCGACCAGCAGGGCTGGTGGGACAACACCGTGGCCGGGTTCGTCGCCGAGGGCATCCCGGTGTACATCGGGGGCGATCCGGCCAATGGGTTCACGGAGGAGTTCGAAGACTTCGCGATGGCGTTCGGCTTCGCCGACGCCCAGGCGTTCTACGACTATATCTGGGGCCCCCAGTGGCAGAGGATCGACAGGAACGACGACCTGCTCGTGTGCATGAAACCCTATCCCCTCACGCCGGGGAACCCTGCCTACCTGTTCAACGGCATCGACAACACGGCCAATTAGGCCCCATCACGCGCCTCTCGCGGCGGCCTCGGAGGCGAGGCGGTCCGCGAGGGACTCCCAGGCTTCGGGCGGCTGCTGCTCCCCGGCCCTCGTCCGGGGAGCCGCGGTCCGCGCCTCGACTTCGCGGTCGCCGAGGACGAGCATGTACGGCACTTTCTGCTCCTGGGCGACCCGGATCTTGTTCTGCATCCGGCCGTCCGAGGCGTCGACCTCCACGCGAAGGCCGCGGACCCGCATGATCGCGGCGAGCTCCCGGGACGCTTCCACATGTCGGTCGGCGATCGGGATGATGACGGCCTGGACCGGCGCGACCCAGAGCGGGAAGGCCCCGGCGAAGTGCTCGACGAGAATGCCGATGAAGCGCTCGAGCGAGCCGTAGATCGCGCGGTGGATGGCGATCGGTCGCTGCTCGGTGCCGTGCTCGTCGATGTAGGTCAGGTCGAAGCGTTCGGGCAGCATCGTGAGGTCGATCTGGATGGTGGCCATCTGCCATTCACGGCCGAGGGCGTCGTCGATGTAGATGTCGATCTTGGGAGCGTAGAAGGTGCCGTCCTTCGGCTTCAGTTCGTACCTGATGTCGGCGGCCGCGAAGGCCTCGATCGTGAGGCGCTCGGCCCGCTCCCAAAGCGCCGGGTCGCCGATCGCCTTGTCCGGCTTCGTGGCGAACGTGAACCGCGGCTCAAGGCCGAACCAGCCGTACGCCTCCCGAACCTCGCCGAGCAGGGCCACGATCTCGTCCGCCAGCTGGTCCGGCCGGACGTAGATGTGGGCGTCGTCCTGGATGAACTGCCGGACCCGGGTCAGGCCCGAGAGCGTGCCCGACCGCTCATTGCGGTGAAGCCGCCCGTATTCGCTGAAGCGCAGCGGCAGGTCGCGGTAGGACCGCAGCCGGGAGCGGTAGATGAACGTCGATTCGGGGCAGTTCATCGGCTTGAGGCTGAAGGTCTGGCCCTCTGATTCCACCAGGAACATGTTGTCCCGGTACAAGTCCCAGTGCCCCGACTGCCGCCACAGCCGCTCGCTCACGACGATCGGCGTCGAGATCTCCTGGTAGCCGCGCCGGAGCTGGAGCTCGCGCATCGCCGACTCGAGCGTCCGCCAGATCGTCTGGCCCTTGGGATGCCAGAACGCCGACCCGGGGCTGACGTCGTGGAATGAGAACAGGTCCAGCTGGACGCCGAGGCGACGGTGGTCGCGCTTCTTGGCCTCGGCCCGCCGCCAGAGGTAGCGCTCGAGGTCCTCGGCCGTCTCCCAGACCGTGCCGTAGATGCGCTGGAGCATCGGCCGCTTCTCGTCGCCGCGCCAGTACGCCCCGGCGACCGAGAGGAGCTTGAGCGGCCCGATCTTCCCGGTACTCGCAATGTGGGGGCCTTTGCAGAGGTCGCTGAACGGCCCGTGCCCGTAGAACGAGGTGACGGGCGGCGGCTCGCCGGCCTCGGCCGCCCGGCGGGCAAGGTCGTCCAGGATTTCCACCTTGTACGACTGGGACTGGCCCTCGGCGGCGGCGCGGGCCTCGTCGAGGGGGACCTCCTTCCGGACGAAGGCGTGGTCGGCGGCGATGCTCTCGCGCATCCGGGCCTCGATCGACTCGAGGTCCGCCGGGGTGAGCGGACGGGGCAGGTCGAAGTCGTAGTAGAAGCCGTCGGCGATGGCCGGCCCGATCCCGAGCTTCGCGCCGGGGAAGAGGTCCAGCACAGCCTCGGCCATGACGTGGGCGGCGGAATGCCGCATGGCGTCGAGGGCGTCGTGGGCGCCGGCATCGAGCAGCTCGTCGGCGGACCCGCGCGCGGGCGCTTCGAGGAGCTCCTCGTCCGGCCGTGCCTGCTCAACCATCGCCTGACCTGCCTCTCTCAAGAATCGAACGACCTCCCGTCCGACAGGACGAGAGGTCTGGCCTCCCGCGGTTCCACCCGCCTTCACGACCCCGTCGACGTCGGGGTTTGGCCGACTCGAGATCGCGCGCTCGTGCCGCGCTAACGGGCGGACCCGGACCGGTTCTCCGGTCGCTCGCGGGTGGTGCCGTCGCCGTTCGGTCGCCGGGCTCTCAGCCGTGGCCCAGCTCTCTGGGGACCGATCCCGTCGTGGCGCGTCCCGCTCATCGCGTTCGCTATGGAGGAGAGGATACCCCACGGACCGCCGCGCTCGGGCTCCCCTGCTTCGCGGCCCGGGTGGTGGGCGGTACTGGACTCGAACCAGTGGCCTCATGCATGTCAAGCATGTGCTCTAACCAACTGAGCTAACCGCCCGCGGCGGGAAAGGGTAGCACGGCCCTCCGCTGCTGGCGGAGGGCCGTGCCGCGCGCTCGGCTAGGATCCGTCAGCCGCCCGAGGTGAAGGCCCCGCTGGCCCCGATCCACCCGACCACGATGACGGCGACGATGACCAGGACGATGATCCAGCCCCGACTCAGGCGCATCGAACCCTCCTTACCAGCTCTGGAGGCAGCACGAGCTGCCGGTGTAGCCGTTGACCGAGGCTCGCATGCCGTGGCTCACGGTGATCGGCGAGCCCTTCCAGATGAATGACACGTCGAAGTTCGACCCGTAGTTCGTGTCCGGAAGCCCGCTGTGGTAGCTCCCGCACCAAGTGATCGTCACCGTGTACCCGATCGCCGATTGGGTGCACGTGACCGACGTCCAGGAGACCTTGCCGGTCGATGAGTTGCGGACGTACGTTGCCGTCGCGGTGACCGACCAGAGGAGCAGGATCGACTGACTCTTGACCCAGGTCGAGCCGCAGTGGGTGTAGCTGGGCGGCACGTAGCAGGCGGCCGCCATAGCGACGCCCTGGGTGCCGCCTCCGCTCTGGACGATGACGTAGCACGCCTTCCTTGCCGATTCACCCGACGCCGCCATCGCGGCCTCGCACTCTGCCCCGCTGATCCGGACCTTGGACACCGACTGGGCGGCGCTCGCCACCCCGGGGGCCACCGTGGCCAGCACGATGGCGCCCGCAAGGGCGAGCGCGGCGCTTCGCCCGTGCCGTGAGAACTGGAGCACTCCCGACCCTCGTTTCCCTGTGGCGGGCGGCGGGGTCGATGGAGCCACGCTAGCAGCGGCCGCTTACCGGCGGCTTATCTGGCGTGGCGGCGCCCGGCGCCGGCGCTTCCCCGACCGCCTGTGAACGGCCCGGCAATGGCCGGCGCCGAGTCCCGCGCCGGGCGATGATGGCCTGGTGCCAGACGACGCCTACGCCCTCATCGACGCCGGCGACGGCCGGCGGCTCGAGCGGTTCGGGGACCTCCTCACGGATCGACCGGCGCCGGGCGCCACGGAGCCCCGGCGCGCCCCGGAGCGCTGGGCCGACGCGGCGATCTTCCACACCGGCAGCGGCTGGTGGGCCGCCGACGGCATGGCGCTCGAACCGGAAGGCCACCCGCTCACGCTCGCCGGCATCAGCCTCGAGATCCGACCCGCCGCCGGCGGGCAGGTGGGGCTCTTCCCGGAGCATCTCGCGAACAGCGCCTGGCTGGCCGGCGTCGTCCGCGCCCGCACCGGACCTCCGGGCACTCGGCCGCCCGACGTCCTGAACCTCTTCGCGTACACGGGCCTGGCCACGCTCGTGGCGGCAGCCGCCGGCGCCCGTGTCGTCCATGCCGACGCTTCCCGGCCGGCCGTCG
>Ga0154723_1054_pt7 | contig 12875 bp, 12 predicted proteins | sample Rifle2008BG16ft_FD_105731 | JGI IMG/M metagenome (GOLD analysis project Ga0154723, IMG submission 105731) | Chloroflexi bacterium RBG_16_70_13
CAAGGCGGGGCGGCACGTTCGCACTGCGGGGCGGCACGTTCGCAAGGCGGGGCGGCACGTTCGCAGCCACCGTCGAGCCCCGACGAAACGACCCTTCGTTTCTGATGCGCGTGTACGCATCACGCCCTCATCGGAGGGCGGGCGACGACGCCGGCCACGACCGCCCCGATGCGCACACGGGCATCAAGCATGGAGGTGACGTTCGCGCGCCCCCGTTTCACGGCCCGGATTCGCGGCCCCGGCGGGTTGACCATGACGCCCCGCGGGGTGAGGATGCGGCTTGTCGCCGAGGCGCCGCGCCCGATCCCGCGGGCGCGCGTCGACGACCCTCGGAGGGGAGATCGCATGTCGCGCGTCATCCGTCGCCCACGTTCCGCGATCCTCGCGCTCGGCGCGGCCGCGGTCCTGCTCGCGGGACCGGCCGCCGTATCGGCCGCGAAGCCATCGGCCGACGACCTCGGGGTCCTGTTCGGCCTGGCCACCACGAAGGACGGCAGCCTGCTCGTCGCCGACGCGACCCAGGGCATCGTCGCCATCCGCGGCGGCGAGCGAACGCTGTTCGCGGCCCTGCCAGGCGCCACGGACGTCGGCGCGGTCGGCGTCGGCAACGCCTTCGCGATCACCGGGGGTGGCCCGCCGGGTACCGGCGCGGCCTCGTTGTACCGGATCTCGAGTGGCCACGCGGCGCTGGTCGCCGACCTGTTCGCCTTCGAGGCGGATGTGAACCCGCATCCCGCCGAGGTCGATTCGAACCCCTTCGGCCTGACCGTGCTCAACGGCGGCGGTGTCCTCGTCGCCGATGCCGGCGGTAACTCCGTCCTCTACATCACGGGCCAGGGTCACGTGGATTGGATCGCGACCCTCCCCACGGAGCTCGGCTCCACGGCGAACATCAAGGCGCTGTTCGGCTGCCCGGCCGGGCCGCCCGACTTCTGCAACCTGCCCGACATGATCCCGACCGAGGCCGTCGCCACCGACGCCGTCATCGGGCCTGACGGCGCCGCCTACGTCAGCGAGCTCAAGGGCTTCCCGGCGCCGACCGGCGAGTCGCGGGTCTGGCGGATCGAGCCCGGTACGCTCCACGCCGAGTGCGGGACGAGCGACGCCTGCGAGGTCGTCGCCGACGGCTTCACCTCGATCGTCGACCTCAACTTCGGGCCGGACGGAACGCTCTACGTGACCGAGCTCGACGAGGCCAGCTGGTGGACGGTCGAGGTCTTCCAGGCGCCCACCGGCGGGACGATCAACGCCTGCGCCTGGGGCTCGTTCCCGTTCGACTGCGACGAGGTCGCGACCGGCCTGCCGATCCCGATGTCGACGACGATCGGCGGCGACGGCACGCTCTGGACGACGCTCCTGTCGCTCGTCCCGGGCGAGGCCGACGTGGTGCCCGTGCAGTAGCGAGACTGGCACTCCACTAGCCGAAGCCCCGGCCGGCCGGCCGGGGCTTCGGCGTTTCCGCGACGAGGTTCGGTCAGGCTGCCCTTTCCGGCGCGTTGGCCCCGGCGGGATCGCTTGGCTCGCCCGGCTCGATCGGCAGGTCCGCCAAGCGCTTCACGAACCGGCCGAGGGCCGATGGCGTGCAGCCCAGCCGCTGTGTCGCGACGAGCACGCTGAGGGCGACGCCGAGGACGATCGCGACGATCACGAACGGCAGGATCTTCTTGAACATCGGCGCACCTCCCGCGCTGGCCATGGTCTGCCCACGTCGGGGGCGCCCGTGGGTGCGTCCATCGAAGCAGCGCCGGGCACCGGGCGCCAGAGCCGGACGGCCTCGCCGGACCGGGCCGATGTCATGCGCGCGGGCGCCACGCGGTTGATGTCATACGCGCGCGGGTGCGGCGGCCTTGAATGTCACGTGCCTGCGATGGCCGGCAGCCGTCCAGAAGAACGGTCGCAGCCGTCGAATCGCCATGCTCCGGGCAGGAGGCCAGCCATGTCCACGATGACCCCCGTCCGTGACCCGATCGGCAAGATCGACCCCGCATTCAGCGACCCCGCGGCGTCGCCGACACCATGGTGGGAGGCGCGGCAGCTCCTGGAATCGGCCCAGATCTACTGGCTCTCGACCGTCCGTAGCGACGGTCGGCCGCATGTGACGCCGATGGCCGGCGTGTGGGTCGATGACGCCATGCACGTCACGACCGGTGACGACGAGCAGAGGCGACGCAACCTGGCCGCCAATGCCCACTGCGTCCTGACGACGGGCTGCAGCGGGATGACCGGCACCGACGTCGTCGTCGAGGCCGACGCCGAGGAGGTCATCGATCTCGGGCGACTCCAGGTCGTGGTCGAAGCGATCGCCTCGAAGTATCGGAACACCTTCCCGTACGAGGTCGGCGACGGGCACCTGAAGATGAAGGACCGCAAGGACAGCGTCGTCCGCTGCTACCGCCTCCGAGCTCACAAGGTCTTCGGGTTCAAGAAGGACGATCCTGTGGCCCAGACGCGCTGGGACTTCGAGGGCGCCTGACCCAGGGGCTTCGCGCGACCCGGCCTTCGCCGCCCCGGCCGGACGACATGTCCGTTCTTGATGCCCGTGGACGCATCACGCGGACGAGCGGGTGGCGGGCCAAAGTGCGGTGGTCCGGCTTGGTCGGGACCCCCGGGCACGTAGCATGCGGTGGTGAAGTCGACCGAGATCACTGTCCGGACTGGCACACGCCGCGGGCTGTTCGATCTCACCGCCGAGTGCGAGCGCTTCGTGGCCGGTGAGGGTGACGGCCTCCTAAACGTCTTCGTGCCGCACGCCACGGCGGGCGTCGTCGTCATGGAGCTCGGGGCCGGCTCGGATGCCGACCTCGTCGCGGCCATGGATGAGCTGCTCCCGCGCGACGATCGGTGGCGCCATCGGCACGGCTCACCCGGTCACGGCGCGGATCACGTGGTCCCGTTGCTGGCGTCCCCGTCGGTGTCGATCCCGGTCATCGGCGGCCGTCTCGCGCTGGGGACGTGGCAATCGATCGCCCTTCTCGACCCGAACGAAGACAACGACGTCCGAACCGTCCGGCTCAGCTTCGTCGGCGGCTGAGGGGGGCCCGGCCGACGCGGATCGAGGTCGACGGCACGCGTCAGCCGGGGACGACCTCGATGCCGCCGCACAGGACGACTGATCCCGGGTCGATCGAGCCGCCTCCCGACTGGATGAGGTCGCCGGTGTGGGCCACGAGCCGGCCCTTCTCGTCGAGGAGCGCAAGCCGATCGCCGTCGACGACCGCCGAGTAGCCGAACGGGAAGATCGGCCGGGTGAGCTCGCCGGTTCCGGGCGTCTGGAGGCCGATCCCCCAGGCCGCATGCGGCACGAGGATGCCGGTGATCAGGGCGTCCATGCAGGCGTTGGCAGGTGCGGCGGCCGTCGTCACCCGGACCGAGGTAGGCGGGGTGGGCGTCCCGTCGCTGCCGCAGGCCACGAGGAGGACGACGAGCGCGACCGAGGCCGTGGCCAATCGGATTCGGACGCCCGGGCGCGAGTCCATACCCGTCCGACGCTGCGCCGCGATGACAGGTTGCGCTCCACCCACGCCGAGAACCACATCCATTCTCGATGCCCGTGCGCGCATCGGATCCGAGCGGTGCCGCCGCGCCACGGTCGATGCGTGCACGGGCATCAGAAACGGGGGTGCGTTTCGACGAGAGCGCGGTCGCACTCGGCCGTCTGCATGCCCAGCAAGGCCGGCGTCACCGCACCGCGCGAGTGATCGCCAGGATCTCTTCGCCCCAGCGGGCCAGCTTGGACGGACCGATGCCCTTGATCCGGCCGAGGGCCGGCATCGTGGTCGGGCGGCGATCGGCGATCTCGATGAGGAGGGCGTCCGACGCGACGACGTACGCGGGCACGCCGTCGGAGCGGGCGGTCGTCGTCCGCCATTCGCGAAGGGCGGCCATGAGCGGCGAGTCATCGCCGCGGCCGCTCGCCGCGCGGGCGGCACGGCCGGCGTTCATCGGGGCGCCGGGGATGATCGTGACCTGGCCGGGCACGTGCGGCGGCCGGCCCTGGCGGCCCTCGAGCGCGGACAGGAACCGGCTGGGGCGGCGGCGGCCGGTCTCGCGCCGCTCCGCCCAGGAGAGTGAGAGGCTGCGGCGGGCGCGGGTGAGACCGACGTAGAGGAGGCGCCGCTCCTCGGCGATCGCCTCGTCGGTCTCGGCCTGGCGGATCGGCAGGGTGCCCTCCTCGAGCTGGGGCAGGAACACGGCATCCCACTCCAGGCCCTTCGCGCGATGGAACGTCAGGAGGTTGACGCCGTCGCCAGAGCCCTCGGCCTCGGCGGCGGCCCGGGCGTCGAACTCGGCGACGAGGCCGGTGGCATCGATGTCGTGGCGGGCGGCGACGGCCTCGGCGGCGATCTCGAGGACGAGGGCCAGGTTCGCCGTCCGCTCGCGGGCCTCCGCTCCCCCACCCTGGCCGTCCGCCTCGAAGCCGAGGTCGGCCCGAAGCCGGGCGTCGAGGGCGGCCAGGAGCTGCGAGCCGACGATGTCGTCCGGCAGCCGCCGCAGGATCCGGAGCGCGTCGCGGACCTCGCCGCGCTCGAAGAAGCGCTGGCCGCGGACCCGGAACGGGATGCGGGCCTTCGTCAGGGCGGCCTCGATCGGCGGGATCTGGGCGTTGATCCGGACGAGGACGGCGATCTCGGACACGGAAGCCTGCTCGGGCGCGCCGCCGGCCGTGGAGCCAACGGTCAGCGCCCGGATCCCGGCCACCAGCCCGGCGAGCTCGGCCTCGCCGTCGGCGTAGCGGCGGATCGAGGGCGCCGGCCCGGCCGTCATCGTGGGCACGAGGCGTTTCCGTCGACCCTCCGCCGCCAGCAGGCGGTTGGCGAGCTCGAGGATCTCCGGCGAGGAGCGGAAGTTCCGCGACAACGTGATCTCGCGAGCGCCCGGGTGGCGCGTCACGAACCCGGTGAGGAAGTCGGACGAAGCCCCGGTGAACGTGTAGATCGTCTGGTCCTCGTCGCCGACGACGCACAGGTCGTCGCGCTCGCCGAGCCACAGCTCGAGGAGCCGCTGCTGGAGCGGGTTGGTGTCCTGGTACTCGTCGACGCTGAACCAGCGCTTCCGGGCACGGACCGTCGCCGCGGCGTCGGCGTCGGCCTCCAGGAGGTCGACGGTCTCGAGGAGGAGGTCGTCGAAGTCGATGCGCCCGGCCCGGGTCTTGGCCCGCTCGTAGTCGACGAAGACGCGGCTGACGAGGTCGGCGGGGATCGGCGGCTCGCGGCCGGCGGCCGCCGCCTCGCGCTCGTAGGCTCGCGGCGTGATCCGGCGGGCCTTTGCCCACTCGATCTCGTCGGCCAGGTCCTTCGAAGGGGTGAAACGGTAGTGGCCCGGCAGCTGGCGGGCGAGGCGGCCGACGATCACCGCCTTCGAGTCGAGGAGCTCGGGCAGCGGCTGGCCATCGTGGCGGGCCGGCCAGAAATGCCGGAGCTGGCTCAGGGCGTGGGCGTGGAAGGTCCGGGCCGTGACGGCCGGCAGCCCCAGGGCGTGGAGGCGCTCGACCATCTCCTTCGCCGCCTTGTCCGTGAAGGTGACGACGAGGACCTGCTCGGCCGGCACGGCGCCCGTCGCAATCGCGTAGGCCGTGCGGCGGCTGATGACCCGGGTCTTGCCGCTGCCGGCGCCGGCGTGGATGGCGACCGGACCGGTCACGGCGCGGACGGCGGCTTCCTGCTCCGGGTCGAGGTCGGCGAGGAGGGCGGCGGGATCGAGGTGTCGGGGCACGGCCCAAGGGTACGGGCGGGCGCTCACTCGCGGATTAGCGCGGCTCCCCCGCCCGCCATGCGCCGATCGGGCGGCTGCGCAAGCCTGCCGGTCCCGGGATTCTCGGGACGGCCTGGGTGGTGTCATATGACGGCGACGGTCATGAACCCGGACGAACCCCTCTCGAGTGCCACAATCCGGTCATAGCCACGGCGGCTCGGGCAGCTGCTCGATCGGGACCGGCGTGACGGCGGTGGATCAGGCGCCAGCGCTGACGAACGCTCCCAGATGAACGATCTGCAGCCCGTTGGTCTCGGCGGCAAGGCTGGCCGGCCAGCCGCGATCGTTCGTGGCGAGGACGCGCGCGCCGTGCACGAGCGCCGTCCCGATGACGATGGCGTCGGGCATCGAGATCCCGGTCGCTGCCCGGATGCGGGCGGCCGACCTGGCGATGGGGTAGGTCACGTCGGCGAGGCGGATCGAGCCGATGAACCGGAGGAATCCTTCGACTGTGCCGACGGCAGCGTCGCCGGCCCGGAAGGGACGGACGAGGAGCTCGGCGGCGGTCAGCGTGGAGAGGAGGCCGGGATTCCGGCCCGTCGAGAGGCAGCCGTCGAAGATCCACGTCGCAGCAGGGCTCACCGCCTCCGTGCCGACGAGGTAGGCCAGTGTCACCGAGGCATCGAGGGCAATCAGGGCCGTCGGGGGAACAGCTAGCTCCAGCCCATCGAAGTCGACGCTCACTCCCAGCCCTGCCGCTCCTCGGCGAGGGCCGCGACGGGATCGCCATACACCTCCCGCAGGGTACCGGCATAGCTCGCCCGGATCCGATGGAGGCGCACGGTGTCGGGATCGGCGGGGTCAATCTCGACGACGACCCGCTCCCCTTCGGCGAGCCCGCCCGCCTGAACGACGGGGTCCGGCAGGGTGAGCTGGTTCCGACCTCTGAGCCTGGCCTCGGCAATCACACTGGTGCTTCGCATGTGCGAATGATGCTGCGGGATTCGCAGTGCGTCAAGGCCGAACGCCGACGGTGGTTGACAGGCTACATTGGCCGACCCCGATGAGACGGTGGCACCGGAATCAGACACGCCAGGCGGATGGGGCCCTCGGTTTGCTCGGTGCGCTCTGCCTGGCTCGGGCTGTCGCTGGTCTACCCGGCGCCGATCGTCAGGCTCCTGGGCCAACGACCATGATCGTGTCGTCGCAGAGCACGACGAGCGGATTGCCCTCGCCGCCGACGAAGCCGCCACTCGACTGGATGAGATCGCCCGTCCGGGCTACGAGGCGACCGTCCTCGTCCACGAGCGCGACGCGATCGCCATCGACCGCCGCGCGATAGCCGAATGGGAATACCGGCCGCGACAGCTCGCCGGTCCCCGGGGTCTGGAGAGCGAGCCCCCACCCGGCGTGCGGCACGAGGACGCCGCTGATCAGCGCCTCCATGCAGATGTCGGCGGGAGCGGGCTCGGTCGTGATGCCGACGAGTTGGGGGCTCGGGGCCGGCTCGCCACAGGCGGCAAGCAGGCCGAGGGGCAGGAGCGCGGCCATCAGTCTCCGATGCACGATCACCTGACGCTCCAGGGGCGCGGCTGGTGCCCGCCGGAGTCGTGCGGCGCCGACGGGGGTCACGAAGGCCTGATGACCGCGCGATCTCGGCTCAGGGAGTCACCTTCACCGAATCACAGCCGTAGAACGTGAACGTTCCGGCGGTGGTCGTGAACGTCCCGATCACGCACGCCTCGACGTCGGCGAGGGTCATCCCGCTGTCGGCGACGCGGAAGTGGAGGACCATGTCCAGGTCGCGATCGCGGGTCTTCTCGTTGAGCTCGCGGGCGTCCTGGATGTGGCCCGCAGCGTGGATCTCGGGCGCGCCGCCGGATGGTCCCGCCAGGACCGAGGCCGGCCCGAAGCGGACGCTCAACGGGTCGATCGTCGTTGCGTCGAATGCCAGCGGCAATCCGTACTCCCCGGCCTCGGTGGTGAGGACGGCGACCGCCGCCTGGCCGCTGAGGTTGAGCGAGTTCGGGAAGCCGCCCGGCTGGATGTTGATCGCGACCGGGACCATGCAGTCGACGGTGACGCTCGCGGCTGCGGCGTTGTTGGATGGGTCCGGATCGATGTCGTCCGAGTCCGCCAGTGCGATCGAGTTCGCGAACCCGAAGGTAGCCAGCCCGGGCGTGCCGCAGGTGATCGTGAACGTCTCGTCGATGGTCCTCGGGTCGCCGGTGGCCACGGCGAGCGCGGTCTCCGAGGATATCGTGGGCGTGACCGACGAGCCGGCCGGAGCCGTCGCCAAGCGCGACACGGCCACGTCGACCGGCGACGACGGCCCGAGATTCGCGACCACCTTGCGCAGCGTGAGCTGGACCGGATCGCCGATCACGACCGCCGTCGGCGGCGAGAGGGCCACGAAGCTCACGATGGCGAGGTCTGCCTTCGCCTTCACGAGCGTGGTCGCGGCGGCGCTGTTGTTCGACGGGTTGGGATCGAGCTGGAAGCCGGAGACGGTCGCGCCGTTCACGATGCTCTTCGGTCCGCCGTTCCCGTAGACGAGATCGGCCGGGAGATCGACGGTCACCGTGAAGCTGGTCTCGCTGCCGGCGTTGAGCGTGCTCAGGCTGCAGGTGAGCGTGCCGGCCGGCGATTCGACGCACGGGGCGGAGCTGGCCTCGAAGTCCGCGTCGGATGGCAGGTGGTCCACCACCGTGACGCCCGTCGCGCTCGTCGGCCCGCTGTTGGTGACGGTGAGCGTGTACGTCAGCTGCTCGCCGGCGAAGGCCGGATCTGGCGCGTCGCCCTTGGTGATCGACAGGTCGGCGGCCGGCAGTTCGACGCGCCAGACGCCACGGCCGGTCCCGAGGTAGACCCGCACGGTCCCGGCCAGGTCGTGATCGAAGCTCGCGAACTGCGGCCGGGGCAGGTGCGGGATTCCGCTGGACCCCGGCGTGAACGGGTCGCTGAGGAGCGACCACGTCAGGCCGGCGTCGCTCGAGAGGAAGACCCCGGACGACGCGCCGCCCGCAACGAGGATTTCGGCATCGAACGGATCAAAGGCCACGAACTGCGGCTGGAGGTACGGGAAGATCCCGTCGCCCGTCACGGCCGGGTAGTCGATGAAGGTGCCGCCACCCGACATGAGGTCGGACAGCTCTGCGTCGAACGTCCAGCTCGAACCGCCGTCGGTCGAGCGCATCATCCGCGGCGCGCCGTCGCGCACGACCGAGGCGTACAGCCGGCTGGCGTTCGCCGGGTCGACCGCGATGAGCCCGAAGCCCGCGCCCGCCAGGACCGGATCACCCGGCTGCTTCGGCGGGACCGGGATCGCCACCCAGCCCGAGACGCCCGGCGACACCTCGCGGTACGTCCACAGCTCGTCCGCCGCGAAGGGGGTCCTAGCTCCGCTGTCGGGCCAGAAGCAGCGGCCGGCGAGCACGTACGGCTGCGGCCCCGACGCCCCGGTCCCGATGTCGATGTGGCATGGCGGCCGGCTCGATGGCCACGTCCCGAGTGGCGTCTGGAACGGCGCGTTCGAGATGTCGGTGGTGTCGTAGACGCCAACCGGGATCGCCGAGCTATTCCAGGAGGTCGCCACCGAGATCACCGTCATGAACCGGCCGCCGCCGGCCGCCGCGATGAACTCCGGGATGTCGAGCGGCGGGTTGGCCCGGATGGTGGCGGGGGTACCCCCGGGCGCGGCCAGGGTCATGTTCACGAACCCCCGGTCGCCGGCCATGATCTCGCCGCCGTTGCTGGACGCCGCGACCTCGGCCGCGTCGGCCGCGAAGTCGTACGTGTCCCCGCCGATCGCATGGGCCCAGGTCGGGGCGCCCTTGCCCGCGTCCGCGCTGTAGTACAGGCCGTTGTCCTGGGTCCCGAAGTAGAGATCCTCGGCGTCTGCGCCGGGCAGGCTGACGACCTCCATGTCCCACAGCAGGAAGGCGTGGAGGCCAGCGTTCGCACCCTGGAACAAGGGGTCGTGGCAGGTCAGGGGGTCGTTCGCCCGGGCGTTGCGGTAGATGCCGCCGTCCGACGAGTAGTGGATCGGGCAGGCGTCGACGGCGAGCGTCGGGTCGAAGGTCATGTCGCCCGAATCGCCGTGGGCCTGCTGCGGCAGCTGGCCATTGCTGTCGGTGTAGGTGGCCGACCAGGCGCTGCAGCGCGAGGTCGTCGGCGAGGGCAGGGTCGCCGGCGTCGCGCAGGTGCCTCGCACGACGTTGCCGATTCCGGCCCAGACGTCGTAGCCGGTCGCGCGGTCGTTCGTGACGACGAACGGCAGGCGGCTCTTGACACCGATCGACGCGTCAGGGTTCGGGAGCGTGAGCCAGGTGACACCGGTCGGCGTGCCGCCGGCGTCGAATTCGACGACGCCCTGGTCCAGGTTGCCGCCTCCCGCCGAGAACACCTCGCCGTACGAGGTCGGGAAGGCGAACATTGCGAACACGACGTTCGACTCCTCGGGCGAGACCGCGATCGAGCAGAAGGGATTCCCGGGACTCGGGTGAGCGAGTCGTGTCCAGGCGCCTTCCGCGCCCGTCGGCGACACGAGCAGCCCGTCGTCGCCGCAGGCGTAGGTCAGCCCGCCGGCGAGCGAGACGACGTCCCAGACGCTTGACGGTGCGTTGTTCGGCGTCGGGTCGAAGCGCGTCCAGGTGTCGCCGGCGTCGGGGCTCCGGGCGAGGCCACAGTTCGTCCCGACGAGGATGTCGTTCGCGCCCGGCCGCACGGCAATCCCGAACGCCGACGGCTGGTCCGTGCGATTCACGGAGCAGCCGGCCGGCGCGGCCGGAAGCTGGCCGGACCACGTCGCGCCGCCGTCGGTCGAAACCTGGAGGACCGACGCGAGGTCGACACGGCCCTCGTTGAACGATGTCGCCACGACGCGCTGGCCACCGGTGGCAGCCGCCACGTCCCAGGCCGTCCCGGGCAGGTAGCCGTCGAGATGGAACCAGCTCGATCCGCCGTCCGTTGACTTGAACAGCCCGCCGACCTCGCTGGCCGCGAAGTACGTCGTCGCGTCGCCGGGGACCGCGGACAGGTTATGGACGCGGCCACCGTCGCGACCGCTCTCGCACGGGGCCGAGCAGTCCGGGATGCCGGCAGCCGGCTGGCCGGGGTAGGGACCCACGTTGTCAGGATTGATGTCGATGAACGTCGCGTCGGCGACGGGCGCGCCGAGGGCCTGCGAGACGGGGCCCGGAAGCGGGGCCATGATGGCCGCCGCCGGCGGCCCCGACGCTCCCCAGACGAGCGCGGCGATCGTGACTGCCGCCAGACCGATCGTCGAGCTGCGCCCCTGGATCCTGGGCTCGGCCGTCCCGCCCATCACGGCACCTCCTGGCAAGTGACCCGAAGCGGCGCGAGGCTAGCAGGCCACGTTCAGGAGATGTTCAGGTCGCGGCCGGCCGCGGAGTTGCGACCGCACCCGAGCGAGCTCATCCGCGAGGGCGTTCGCAAGGTGATCTCCGAGATCGAGGCCCAGCCGCGGTCGTTTCGAAGCCTCGCCGCCGGTCGCGGCGGCGGCGGGAAGGCGGTGGGCTGGACATCGGAGGCGCTCTATCGCAAGGCAATGGGCCAACGGTAATGGCGCTCGTCGTCGATGCCGGGGCACTCTACGCCCGGCCGATGCGGACGAACCGCGCCACGAGGCCGTTCGGGCCATCCTCGAGCACGAGCGCGAGACGCTGGTCACCACGGAGCTCGCGGTCGCCGAGGCGGACTGCCTGATCCTCGATCGGCTGGGGCCGGACGTCGAGCTCGCCTTCCTCGAGGACCTGGCCGAGGGCACGTTCGTCGTCGAGTGCCTGGACCGGGCCCAGCTCCGGGCGGCTCGCGACGTCGTCGCCCGCTACCGCGACCTGCGGCTCGGGCTGGCCGGCGCGTCGCTCGTGGTCATCGCCGAGCGATACGCCACGCGCCGCCTCCTCACCTTCGATGAGCGTGCCTTCCGGACCGTCTCCCCGCTCCAAGGCGGCGCCTTCACGATCCTCCCGGCCGACCAGCAGAAGTAGGCGGCATCCAGGGTCCTTGGTCCTTGGCGCCCCACAGCGGCATGCGTGTTGTTCCGCGAGGGCGGTCGGCGCTACCCTGACCGGGCGAGGAGGGAGCCATGGCACGCACCACCGCTGGCGGCTCTGCTGCGAGACACAGCGCGGATCAGCGCCATGCCGATGCCGTGACGCCGCGGCCGTGAGCGAGACACTCGAGCGAGGGCGCGCCGCCGCGGGGCGCCACGCGTGGGCCGAGGCCATCGAGGCCTTCATCGCGGGCGACCGCGAAGGCGGCCTCTCCCCCGACGACCTCCTGGCCCTCGGCCACGCCCAGTGGTGGAGCGGCCATCCTGACGAAGCGACCGAGGCCTTCGAACGGGCCTTTGCCGGCTACATCGAGGCCGGGCGCCCCGCCGAGGGCGCCGAGGTCGCGATGGAGCTCGCCTACCGCGCCTTCCGCAGCGGCCGGGAATCGGTCGGCGGCGGGTGGCTCGGGCAGGCCGCCCGACTCCTGGGGGACATCCCGGAGTCGTCGTCTCACGCCTGGCTCGCCACGTTCGGCGCCTTCAACGCCCTCATCCAGGGGCGCCACGACGAGGCGCTGGAGCAGCTCGAAGCGGTCATGGCCCTGGGCCGCCGCACGAACAACCCGTCGGCCCTTTACTTCGGCGTCAGCCTCAAGGGCTACGCCCTGATGTTGACCGGGCGGTGGCAGGAGGGCATGACCCTCATCGACGAGGCGGCCGCGGCGGCGGCGAGCGGCCAGCTGGACCTGCGCGTCGCGAGCGACATCTTCTGCACAGCGATCGCGGCCTGTCGGGACGCGGGCGACCTGGAACGGGCCGCACAGTGGGCCGACGAGGGCGAGCGCTGGATGAAGCGCAACGGCTCGGGCGGCTATCCCGGCGTCTGCCGCGTCCATCGGGCCGAGCTCAAGATGCTCCGCGGGGACTGGGCGGGGGCCGAGGTGGAGGCTCGCCAGGCCTGCACGGAGCTCGAGCAGTACCGGCTCGGCGACGCCGTCGGCTATGCCCCGTACGCGATCGGCGAGATTCGCCTCCGAATGGGCGACCTCGATGGGGCCGCGGAAGCCTTCGACCGAGCCTACGAGCTGGGTCATGACGCCCAGCCCGGCCTGTCCCTCCTGCAGCTCGCCCGGGGCGAGGTCGCGGATGCCGGGAAGTCGATCGCGCG
>Ga0154723_1043_pt14 | contig 12317 bp, 7 predicted proteins | sample Rifle2008BG16ft_FD_105731 | JGI IMG/M metagenome (GOLD analysis project Ga0154723, IMG submission 105731) | Chloroflexi bacterium RBG_16_70_13
GCGGCACGGGCTCGCAACCGACGCCGATCGGATGGGACCACGCCTGGCGCGGGATCCGGATCGCCACGCTACTTCTCCACCCCGCCGAAGACGACGCCGCGCATGAACGCCCGCTGGGCGAGGAAGAAGAGGACCACCGGCAGGAGCATGGCCATGATCGCGGCCGCCTGGATGAGCGTCGGCTGCTGCGAGTACAGGGCGTTGAACCGCGCCAGGCCCACCGCGAGCGGCTGGAGGTCGGGCTTGCCCTGCAGGTAGATGAGCGGCAGGAAGTACTCGTTCCAGGCCCAGAAGAAGTGGAACAGGGTGACCGCGATGATCGCCGGCACGGCCTGTGGGACGATCACCGAGCGGAGGATCCGGAACGGGCCCGCTCCGTCGATCATGGCCGCTTCGTCGAGCTCGCGCGGGATCGTCAGGAAGTACTGGCGGAGCAGGAACACGTTGTAGGCGTTGGCGAAGAAGTGGGGAATGATGAGCGGCCACCACGTCCCTACCCAGCCCAACGCCAGGTACAGGGCGTAGCTCGGGATCAGCGTGACCTGGAAGGGCAGAATGATCGTCGCCAGCATCAGGATGAACAACCCGTTGCGGCCCGGGAACCGGAAGCGGCTGAAGCCGTAGGCGACGCAGATCCCCGAGAGGACGGCGCCGACCGTCGACAGGCCGGCGATTCCGAACGTATTCAGGAACAGGCGCGGAAAATCGATCGTCTCCCAGGCCGCCGTGAAGTTGTCGACCTTGAGCGAGAAGGCCCAGTGCTGGGCGAGCGTCCGCGGGCGCCCGATCCAGGTGATCTCTCCGGCGCCGGGGTTCGCGGGGTCGATGAAGATGGCATCCTCGCGGTGGGGCTGGAGCAAGGCCCAGGCGTGGATCGTCCCGTCCGGGGTCGGCACGTCGTAGACCTTGAGCTCCTTGCCCTGGTACACGAAGACCTCGGGCGCGGCCGGGTAGAGCGGCGCGTCGACGGCCGTCAGCTGGCTCGGATCCTTGAACGCCGTGGCCACCATGTAGGCGAGCGGCATCAGGAACGCCGAGACGATCGTGGCCGCCACCAGCGTCACCGCGGAGATCGCACCGAATCGCCGCATGTGGTGGCGGAGCGGACCCGAGGCGGCCCGCGGCCGGCCGATCGGCCGGGCCAGCGCGGGCATCGCTCGCCCCCGGCGAAAACCCACGAGCCGGCCGTCTTGAAAAGCACCACGGTGAGGCCGAGGACGATCACGAACAGGAGCCAGGCCAGGGCCGAGGCGTAGCCCATGTGGAAGAAGCCGAACGCCTCCCGATAGAGGTTGAGGTTGAAGAACAGCGTCGCCCGGTCTGGATCGCCGCGGCCGTTGCTGACCACGAAGGCCTGGGTGAAGTACTGGAACGCCGCGATCAGGGCAATGATCAGGTTGTAGAAGAGGACCGGCGAGATCATCGGCAGCGTCACGTGGCGAAAGCTCGCCCACGAGCCCGCGCCGTCGACCTTGGCCGCGTCGTAGAGCTCCGTCGGAACGCTCTGGAGACCGGCCAGGAAGATCAGCATCATGTTGCCGATCCCCCACAGGCCCATCAGCCCGAGGGCGGGTCCGACCCAGAAGGTGCTCTGGAGCCAGTTGGGGCCCGGCAGGCCCACGGCCTCGAGGCCGTAGTTCAGCCAGCCAGTCGTGGCGTGCAGGACCCCGATCCAGACGATCGTGCTGGCCACGAGCGGGATCTGCATCGGCATGTAGAAGAGGGTCCGGAAGACGTTCCGACCGGCGAGGAGCTTGCTGTTGACGAGCATCGCCACGCCGAGGGCGGCGGCGAGGGTCAGCGGCACGACGAGCAAAGCGAACCGGAGTGTCACCCCCAGCGATTCGTGGAGGACGGGGTCGGTCAGCATCTGCTGGTAGTTGGCGAGCCCGATGAAGTGGATCTCGTCCGGCTCTCGCGGGTCGAAGTCGGTCAGCGACAGGACGAGCGAGGCGACCATCGGGATCGCCGAGAAGAGGATGAAGCCGACGATGAATGGCGCCACGAACACCAGCCCGGTAAGCGACTCGCGCTCCCGAACGGCTCGCCAGCCGCCGCGTCGTCGTGGGCTGGTCGGCAGCGGTTCGATGGCGGCCTGGGTCGTGCTCATCCGCGCCGGGTCCTCGGGCTCGTTTCCGTGGCGTGGATAGTCTGCGCCGGGGGCCGGCGGGGGCCGGCCCCCGGCGCATCAGGAGGAGGACGCGTTCAGTTGGCCGAGTCGAAGATGCCCTGGAGCAGCTCGACCTGGGCATCGAGCTCAGCGTCCAGGTCGAGGCCCGGCGTGGTCCACAGCTTGGAGCCGAGGTCCTTGTTCGCCGAGTCCGCTTCCAGGAAGTTGGGCATGAATGCCTCGTGGCTGGGGTTGTCAGGGTAGGCGAGCATCAGGGTCGAGACGTTCCAGTCGATCTCGAGCGGCGCGAACCGCTCGTCGAGGCCCTCGAAGAAGGCGGCTCGCTGGCTCTCGATGGCCGGCATGGCGCCCCACGTCGTGATGAGCTCGGGCGACTGGCTGAGGAAGCCCAGCGCCTCGAACGCCTGGTCCGGGTTCTCGGTCGAGTCGAGGATGCCGATCGTGTCGGCGTGGAGCTTCGAGGTGATGTTGCCGTCCGGCCCGACGGGCAGGACCGCGATGTCCCAGTCGGTGACGGCAGGCGTGCCCTCACCCGGGTAGACGCAGCAGGTGTACCACTGGTGGACGACGTCCATGGCGATCCGTCCCGACTGGAACGTGTTGCCGGCCGCCAGCGCCTGGACGGCGGTCTGGTTCGGGACGAAGTGGTCCTTCCAGATGCCGTCGTAGAAGTACTGCAGGCCGGTTCGCCAGTTGTCGGGCCACTGGGCCGTCGTGCCGTCGGCCGCGAGAACCGAGCCTGAGCCGCCGAAGACGGTCGACCAGGCGCGCGCGTCGTTCTCCGTGAACTGGGCATCGAGCCCGTAGACGTCGACGTTCGCGGGATCGAAGCTGGCGCTCGTCGCGTCGTTGCCGTTCGTGTCCACGGTCAGCTTCATCGCCAGCTCGCGGACCGTCGCCCATGTCCAGTCCTGGCCCTCGTACTGGGCCCCGACCTCGTGGGGTGGGTAGGCCAGCTCGGCCTCGTCGAACAGCGACTTGTTGTAGTAGATGAACGACGGGTAGACCGCCATCGGGATGCCGATCTGCTTGCCGCCCACGTTGTAGGCGTCGATCAGCGATTGATCGATCTCCGAGAGGTCCACGTCGGCGATGTAGGGGCCGAGGTCGAGCAGCTGGTCGCCGAAGGATTGAAGGGCACGGATCCCGATCGGACCGATGATGTCCGGGGCGTCGTTGGCCGCGATCCTGGTGGCCAGGGTGTCGGCTGCCTCGGTGTTGTCGACGACGGTCAGCTTGAGGTCGATGCAGTCCTGCGAATCGTTGAAGGCCGCGACAACCGCCTCCTCCTGCGGGATCTGCTCCTCGTTCTCACCGGTCCCGAGACCGACGTACCACTCGATCTCGACCGGCGTGCAGGGCGTCGCGCTGGGGGCCTCCGTTGCCGTCGCGGCCGGCGTCCCGGAGGGCGTCGGCGAGGCTCCGCTTCCGCACGCCGCGCCGACGAGGACGACGGCGGCGACGGCCACCGGGATTCTCATCCACGGCCACTCGCCCGTTCGCTGGTTATCGTTCATGCGATCGTCTCCTCCATCAACGAACCAATCCCTTGTCTCCGGGTGCGCGATCGATGGGCTCCTATCGTTTCGGCCCCCCCTCGCTCGACCGGCGGCGCACCAGCTGGGTGGCGAGAATCACCTTGCGGGGCACCGATCCGGGACGGGACGCCTGCTCGAGCAGGAGGCGGACCATCTCGCGTCCCATCTCCTCGATGGGTTGCCTGACGCTCGTGAGGGGTGGCTCGGCCGTGGCCGCGATCGACGAGTCGTCGAAGCCGACGATCGACACGTCCTCGGGGACCCGGCGATCGGCCGCCCGAAGGACCTGCATCGCACCGGCGGCCATGAGGTCGGAGGCCGCGAACACGGCGTCGACGTCGGGTCGGGCGGCGAGGATCCGGCGCATCGCCTCGGCGCCGCCCTCCTGCGTGAAATCGGCCGCGACCTGGAGGCTCGGCTCCACGACAAGACCACCGCCCGTGAGGCCCTGGCGATAGCCCTCCAGCCGGTCGATGCCGGCCGACATATCGGGCGGGCCGCCGATCGTGGCGATGACCCGCCGTCCGGCGCGGATAAGGTGGGCGACCGCGGAGCGAGCGCCCCCGACGTTGTCGACGTCCACGTAGCTGACCCCTTCGCCGCCGGGTGGGCGCCCGCCGACAACGACCGGGATGCCGCGCGCGGCGAGCGCGGCCGGCATGGCGTCCTCACCGTGGAGCGAGACGAGCAGCGCCCCGTCGACGTGGCCGGCGGTGAGGTAGCGCTCGACCCTCGGCTCTTCAGCGGGCGACTGCGGCATGAGCAGGACGAGCTGGAGGTTGCGGGCCGACAGCTCGGCGCTGATGCCCCGCAGGAGGCGCGGGAAGAACGGATCACCGAAGAGCATCCCCGGCGGCTCGGGGATCACGACGCCGATCGAATCGCTGCGGCGCGTGACCAGCGAGCGGGCTGCCGGGTTCGGGACGTAGCCGAGGCGCTCGATCGCCCGCTCGACCTGGCGCTTGGCCTCCTCGCCGACCTTCGGATTGCCGTTCACCACCCGCGAGACGGTGGCCCTCGAGACGCCAGCGACGCGCGCAACGGCATCGAGCGTGACGCCCCTGCCGTTCCCGGTCTCGCCAGCCGCCATGGTGTGCTCCCGGCGCCACGTGAGAGCGCTCTCACGATCTGGCGATCACGATATCACGGGCTGTCAAGAGAGCGCTTTCACACTCGACGACGTCGCCGAGCCCCGGCGGTGGCGGGCCGGTGGGAGCCCGGACGAGCGTTGGTACGTGCCCCTCGAGGTGGTCAGCGGGCGGCGGCGGCTCGCTTGCGGCTCGGGGGGCCGCTCCGAGCGACCGCGCTGCGGCCGTTGGACCCGGGCCGCGGTGCCCGGCCTGCCTCCTCGGCGAAGGTCACGTCGGAGAGCGGGATGAGGGGTTCGCCGCGGAGAACGCGGGCGAGGTACTCCCCGGTCGCCGAGCCGGCGATCGTGGCGAGTGCCTCCGGCGTTCCCTCGGCGATGATCTCGCCGCCCCGGGCGCCGCCTTCGGGGCCAAGGTCGACGATCCAGTCGGCGGTCTTGATGACATCGAGGTTGTGCTCGATGACGAGGACGGTGTTGCCGGCGTCGACGAGCCGGTGGAGGACCTGGAGGAGCTTCTCGACGTCGGCGAAGTGGAGCCCCGTCGTCGGCTCGTCGAGGACGTAGAGCGTCTTGCCCGTCGCTCGCTTCGAGAGCTCGGTCGAGAGCTTCACCCGCTGGGCCTCGCCGCCGGAGAGGGTCGTCGCCGGCTGCCCGAGGTGGATGTAGCCCAGCCCGACGTCGTTGAGCGTCCGGAGCTTCGCGGCGACCGTCGGCACGGCGGCGAAGAACTCGACCGCCTCGGCGACGGTCATCTCGAGGACCTCGGCGATCGAGCGACCCTTGTAGTGGATCTCGAGCGCCTCGCGGTTGTAGCGGGCGCCCTTGCAGACCTCGCACGGGACGTAGACGTCGGGCAGGAACTGCATCTCGATCTTGATGATCCCGTCGCCCTTGCAGTTCTCGCAGCGGCCGCCCTTGACGTTGAAGCTGAAGCGGCCGGGCGAGTAGCCCCGGACGCGGGCCTCGGGCGTCGCCGCGAAGAGCTCCCGGATCGTGCCGAACAGGCCCGTGTACGTCGCCGGGTTGGATCGCGGGGTCCGCCCGATCGGGCTCTGGTCGATCTCGATGATCTTGTCGACGTGCTCGGCGCCCTCGAGCGTGTCGTGGGCGCCGGGCGTCTCCCGCGAGCCGTGGAGCTCGCGCGCAAGGGCCCGGTAGAGGACCTCGGTGACGAGCGTGGACTTGCCGCTGCCCGACACCCCGGTGATGGCCGTGAACGTGCCGAGGCGAACGCTGACATCGATCCGCCGGAGGTTGTGGGCCCGGGCGCCGCGGACCGTCAGGCGCTTGCCGTTGCCCGCGCGGCGCGCCGCCGGGATGGGCACGGCCCGCTCGCCGCGGAGATACGCCCCGGTCACCGACCGCGGCTCGGCCAGCAGGGCCTCGAGCGGCCCGTTGGCGATGATCTCGCCGCCGTGCTCCCCTGCCCCGGGCCCGATGTCGATGACCCAGTCGGCCGTCCGGATGGTCTCCTCGTCGTGCTCGACGACAAGGACGGTGTTGCCGAGGTCGCGGAGCCGCGTGAGCGTCGCGATGAGCTTGGCATTGTCGCGCTGGTGGAGCCCGATCGAGGGCTCGTCGAGGATGTACAGGACGCCCATCAGGGTAGTCCCGATCTGGGTCGCCAGGCGGATCCGCTGGGCCTCGCCGCCCGACAGGGTCTGGCTGGTCCGGTTGATCGTCAGGTAGTCGAGCCCGACGTCGACGAGGAACCCGAGCCGGGCCCGGATCTCCTTCAGGACCTGGTAGGCGATCGTCCGCTCACGCTCCGTCACCCGTTTCGGGAGGGCGTCCGCCCAGGCCAGCGCGTCGGTGATCGAGAGGTCCGAGACGTCCGAGATGTCCCGCCCGTCGACGGTCACCGCCAGGGCCTCGGGCCGGAGCCGCTTGCCGCGGCAGGCCGGGCAGGGCCGCTCGACCATGTACTTCTCGAGCTCCGTCTTGATGTACTCGGAGTCCGTCTCCCGGTAGCGACGCTCGAGGTTGGTGACGACGCCCTCGAAGGTCGCCACGTACGAGTTCTCGCCCCGCTCGTGCTTGTAGCGGATGACGACTTTCTCGTCCTTGCCCTTCTCCGAGTAGAGGAGGTGCTCGATCGCCTCGGGCGACAGGTCGCGGAGGGCTGCCTTCGGGTCCCAGCCGTGCGCCTCGAAGACGGCTTCGGTGATCTTCATCCGCCACGACGCGTCGGTCGGCATCCGCGACCAGGGGACGACGGCGCCCGACAGGACGCTCTTCGAGCGATCCGGGATGACGAGCCGGGGATCGATCTCGAGGCGGGTGCCGAGGCCGGTGCAGGTCGGGCAGGCGCCATGGGGCGAGTTGAACGAGAAGCTCCGCGGCTCGAGCTCGTCGATCGTCGTCCCGTCGTAGGGGCATGAGTAGCGTTCGGAGAAGCGGCGCTCCTCGAAGGCCGGGGAGCCGCCCTCGCGCGAGGCCGGGGCGATGAGGACGACGCCCTCGCCGAGGCGGAGGGCGGTCTCGATCGAATCGGCGAGCCTGGGCGCGTCCGGATCCGACACGGCCTTGCCGCTCTCGGGATCGATCGGGTGGCCGGCGTCATCGCGGGCCCAGTCGTCGGGCGCCTCGGCGCGGCGGACGATGAAGCGGTCGACGACGACCTCGATCGAGTGTCGCTTGTACTTGTCGAGGGTCGGGGCATCGGCGAGGTCGTAGGTCTCGCCGTCCACGCGGACCCGGACGAAGCCCTGCTTGCGGGCCGCCTCGAAGACCCGGTCACCCTCGGTCTTGCGGTCCTTGATGAGGGGCCCGAGGACGAGCAGACGCGTACCCTCCGGCATCGCCAGGACCTGGTCGACGATCTGCTGGACGGTCTGACGCTCGATCTCGCGGCCACACACGGGGCAGTGCGGGTGCCCGATCCGGGCGAACAGCAGCCGGAGGTGGTCGTAGATCTCGGTGACCGTGCCGACCGTCGAGCGGGGGTTCCGGCTGGAGCCCTTCTGGTCGATCGAGATCGCCGGCGAGAGCCCGTCGATCTGGTCCACGTCGGGCTTCTCCATCTGGCCCAGGAACTGGCGGGCGTACGCCGACAGGCTCTCGACGTAGCGCCGCTGGCCCTCGGCGTAGATCGTGTCGAAGGCGAGGCTGGACTTCCCGCTCCCCGACAGCCCGGTGATGACGACGAGCCGGTCCCGCGGGAAGTCGAGGGTGACGTTCTTCAGGTTGTGCTCGCGGGCTCCGCGAACGACGATCCGATCCTGGGGCACGGTCGAAGTGTAGCGGACTGCGGCGAAACCGAACAGGTGTTCGTGGCGAGACCGGGTGGGCGACGCGGGGCTCGCCTACCTCGTGGCGCGGATCGCCTCGAGCCAGGCCACGTAGTGCCCGGCGAACTCCGGCGGAAGAGGGCCCGGGGTGAGCAGCCAGTCGCGGTGCAGCCAGGTCGGGTCCCCGACGATCTCGCTGGCCTCGACCGGCGCCGGCCCGGCGCCGAGATGGTGGAAGCGATAGCCGAGCGGCCGGAGCAGGGCCATCAGCGCAGGCTCGGTCGTCCCGGCGAGGACCTCGCAGATGATCCATGGCCGATCCGTGCGGAGGGTCTCGAGCCCGCCGGCGAGGACGTCGGGCTCGGTCGTTTCGGTGTCGACCTTCATGACCTGCGGCCGCCGCCCGGTCCGGGCCACGTACGCGTCGAGGCGTTCAACGGGGACCTCGACCGTGCCCGTGGCGGCCCGATGGCCCGCCCGCAGCGAGTTCGAGCTGTCGGTCCTGGCGGACAGGTAGAGCGTCGCCCGGCCGGTCTCGGCCCCCAGGGCGATCGGCTCGACCTCACAGCCGAGGTCGTTGATCCGAGCGAGCGTCTCGAACGTCGCGGCGAGCTGTGGCGTGGGCTCGAAGCCGGTCGCGTGGGCGGTCGTCGTGGAGGCCGCGATGATCGCGAAGATCCCGATGTTGGCCCCGATGTCGAAGACCTCACCCGCCTCGAGGACCGAGATCGCCGCCAGGAACGCGGCCATGGTCTCCGGCTCATAGCAGGCGACGCCGCCGTCGTCGAGGAGGCGCGGGACGTAGGACCGATACGGGGCCTCGACGCGGATCCGCGCTGGAGCCGCCACGGGCCGGACGGACGGCCCCAGGCCCGCCGGAGGACTCGGCATCGCGAGCTCGAAGCGGCGGACCGTCGGCTGCCAGCCCAGCAGCCGAGCCGGCAGGATCCGCCGGAGCACGCGCTTCACGGACTCCGGGAGCCGGCGAGCGACGGTGCGCCGCAGGCGCATCACGAGGGACATCCGCGGATGATAGGGATAGGCCGGAGAGACCGGGTGGCCGACGTTGAGGGCTTGGAATCAGCCCGGCCGGGGAGCCAGACGATCGACGTGACCCAGAACGCCAGCGTCAGGACGAAGAGGACCCGGACCATGCGATGGCCCCCCGCCAGCCTTGGGGGGCCGGGTCGAGTACTGTCGGAATCCGAGCTCCGCCTCCAGCTCAGCCGCCCGGGCCACGTAGTGGCGCGAGTAGAGCATCGTCCGCTGCTGCAGGACCCAGAAGACGAGCGTCACGATGACGCCTGCCAGCTTCAGCACGAGCACCGCCTCCCCACCCACCGGGGCGGCGACATGGCTGAATGTCGCGGCTACGAGGGCGCCCGTCGCGGTGACGAAGATCGTGAGCTCGGCGAACCGCAAACACGTTGAACTGGCGAGCGTTGGAGCTCGCGTCGAGGTACTCGTCCGGTGCGCGCTCCCCGGCTGACGGCATTCGACGGGGAGGCACGGCGCCCCCCTAGCGGCGGCGCCGCGGCGGGCGCGTGCCGGTCCGCTTCCGGATGTTCGGCGTGACGGTCCGGTCCCAGGTCGGCCGGTCCAGCCAACGGGCTTGCCAGCCGGCCTCGTCCTCGTGCTCGTCGCGGATGCCCGGCAGCCAGTCGGACGCCGTGCCGGCGCCGTCGCCGGCCTCCTCGCCACCATCGCCGCCGGGCGTCACGCCGACCGGCTCCTCGCCGGCGGCCACGACCGAGACCGAGGCGACCTCGAGCGCCGGCCCCAGGGGCTCGACGGGCGCCCCGGGTGCGTGCGAGGCGGGCCGAGAGCGCGCCGCGACCTCGGCGGCACGGGCCACGATGACCGACTGGTCCTCCGAGAGCACTCGCAGTCGGATCGACTGGATCTCGTCGCGGAGGGCGGCGGCCCGCTCGAACTCGAGCTCCTTCGCCGCGGCCTTCATCTCGGCCTCCATCCGCCGGATCAGCTCTTCGACCTTCTTCGTGTCGAGCTCGACGAGGCGGGCGTCGCGAGCCTCGCGCTCGGAGGCGTAGACGACGGTCGATTCGGCGACAGCCCGGAGCTGGTCGTTGAGGTCCCGGATGCCCTTGATGATCGTCCGCGGCTCGATCCCGTGCGCCTCGTTGTACTGCTCCTGGACCGCTCGGCGGCGGTCCGTCTCGCCGATGGCGGCCTTCATGGAATCGGTCATCGTGTCGGCGTACATGACGACCTCGCCGCCGATGTTCCGGGCGGCCCGGCCGGTCATCTGGATGAGCGACCAGGCGCTCCGCAGGAAGCCCTCCTTGTCGGCGTCGAGGATCGCCACGAGGGTGACCTCCGGCAGGTCGATCCCCTCGCGCAGGAGGTTGATCCCGACGATGACGTCATAGATCCCGAGCCGGAGGTCGCGCAGGATGGCGACGCGCTCGAGGGTGTCCACCTCGGCGTGTAGGTACTGGACCTTGACCCCGAGCTCGCGGAGGTAGTCGGCGAGGTCCTCGGCCATCCGTTTCGTGAGGGTCGTGACGATCGCCCGCTCGCCGCGCTCGACCCGGACCCGGATCTCCTCCATGAGGTCGTCTATCTGGCCCTCGGTCGGGCGGACGTGGATGACCGGGTCGACGATGCCGGTCGGCCGGATCAGCTGCTCGACGACCTGCTGGCTCCGCTCCAGCTCGTAGGGTCCCGGAGTGGCCGACATGTAGATCGCCTGGTGGACGGTCGCCTCGAACTCCTCGAACGTCAGGGGGCGGTTGTCGAGGGCCGACGGCAGCCGGAACCCGAAGTCGACGAGGATCTCCTTGCGGGTCCGGTCGTTCTTGTACATGCCGACGACCTGGGGGATCGTCATGTGCGACTCGTCCGCGACGAGCAGCCAGTCGGGTGGGAAGTAGTCGAGGAGCGTCCAGGGCCGGCTCCCGGCGGCCCGCCGCGACAGGTGGCGCGAGTAGTTCTCGACGCCCGAGCAGTAACCGAGCTCGCGGAGCATCTCGAGGTCGAACGTCGTCCGCTGCCGGAGGCGGGCGGCCTCGAGGGCCCGCCCCTCGGCCTCGAGCTGAGCGACCCGCTCCTCCATCTCGGCCCCGATGTCGACGATCGCCGACTGGAGCTTGTCGGCCGGGGTCACGTAATGGGTCGCCGGGTAGACGTTGACGTCCTTGCGCTCCGCCAGGAGCTCGCCGGTCAGCGGGTCGAGCTCGGTGATCCGCTCGACCTCGTCGCCGAAGAACTCGACGCGGACGAGGCGCTCCTCCGACGCCGGCTGGAACTCGAGGGTGTCCCCGCGGACGCGGAAGCGCGCGCGGGTAAGGGCCTGGTCGTTGCGCTGGTACTGGAGGTCGACGAGGTGGCGGAGAACGGCGTCGCGCCGGTACTGCCCGCCGACCCGGAGCCGCAGGACGGTCGCCCCGTAGTCAACCGGCGCCCCGATTCCGTAGATGCACGAGACCGAGGCGACGACGATGACATCGCGCCGCTCGAAGAGTGCGTGCGTCGCCGCATGGCGGAGGCGATCGATCTCGTCGTTCCGGCTGGAGTCCTTCTCGATGTAGGTGTCCGACCGGGGCAGGTACGCCTCGGGCTGGTAGTAGTCGAAGTAGCTGACGAAGTACTCGACGGCGTTGTCGGGGAAGAACTCCCGCAGTTCGGCGTACAGCTGGGCTGCCAGCGTCTTGTTGTGGGCCAGCACGAGCGTCGGCCGATTGGCCTTCTCGATCGTCGAGGCGATCGAGTACGTGTTGTGGACGACCAGCCCGCCAAACCCCGCCATGAAGGTCTCGGCTCCTTCGACGGAGAGGTCATAGACGTGGCTGGCCGGGGCGGAGACCGGCTCGACCGATGCCACGGTTGCCCAGCGGCATGCTGTCAGCCGTCGCAGGGCGTCCACGGGCGTGGCAACAGCCGGGCGGCGATGGGCTCGGCCGACGCCTCGCCGCTCGAACGCGCCGAGCAGCCGCATCGCGGTGCCTCGCCGGAGGCGGCGCTTCCCAGCTTCGATGAGCCCGATCGCGGCGCGCGATAGACCGGCCATGTGAGCGAGCTGTGCCTGGGTGAGGTCGAGCGCCAGGCGCGCATCGCGGACCCACGTCGCAGCCAACGGGAGGACGTCGGCGTTGCCACCGACGGTCCGGAGGAGCACCGCCGCAAGCTGTCGACGCTTGCGCGGATGGACGAAGCCGACGTGTTGAGCGAATGCTCGGAGGTCCTCGTCACCCCGGATGCTCACCTGCCAGTAGTTGCCGCCCTCGTGAGCGGTTCCGACGGCGCGCTTCCGGGTTACCGAGAGGCGAGCGACGACTCCGAATCGAAGGAGGGCGTAGGCGATCTCG
>Ga0154723_1092_pt25 | contig 12198 bp, 12 predicted proteins | sample Rifle2008BG16ft_FD_105731 | JGI IMG/M metagenome (GOLD analysis project Ga0154723, IMG submission 105731) | Chloroflexi bacterium RBG_16_70_13
GCATCTTCGTCGCCGGCGCTGCTGCGGGGCCCAAGGACCTCGAGGACACCGTCGGCATGGCGGGGGCGGCGGCGCTGCGGGCCGTCGGCGTCGTGCGGGGTGGGGCCGGCGCCGGGGCGGTGGCCGCCCGATGACCTGGGGTCCCGCGGTCTTCGGGGGCGGCGCCTTCGCCGGCGCCGGGATCGTCGATGCCGTCGATGCGCCCAGCGCCGTCGAGTTCATGCGCGAGGCACTCGTCAAGATCAGCGAGGAGGACATCGGGGCGGTCGCGGACCTGCTCGCGGGCAAGCGCGCCGATCTCGCGCCGTTCCTGGCCGAGAGCTCGCTCGCCGCCGCGAACGCCGAGGCGGTCCGGCCGATCCTGACCCGTGTCTTCGCGACTCGGCGGCGCTCGGACGACTTCCTCGTCGCCGTGCGTGCGCCCGTCCTCGCCGGCGCGATCCGCGATCTCGTCCACGGTGGCGGGCGGATCGAGACCCGGTTCGCCGCATTCGACGACGCGCTCGGCGCGATCGAGGCCCCCGTCCGGCGCGACCTCGCCGGGGAGTGCCTCCACTTCGCCGACCCGGATCGGTACTGGCTGTGGAGCCGCTGGATGTGGGATCCCGAGCCGCGCACCGGCGCCCTGCCGCTGGTCATGGTCGAGGACTTCGACTTCGCCGGCGCCGATGCCGGCGCGGTCTACCTCCGGGTCGGGGCGGCCACGGCCGCCGTCATCGCGACCGCGCGCGACCTCGGCTTCCAGCGAATGGGCGCCAGCCCCTTCGCGGTCGACGTCTACCTCGCCGCGATCTACGGGATCTACCTCTACACCGTCACCCGGCTCCGGATGACCCAGGAGTTCAACAAGGTCATCCCCCAGCTCCCGGACCTCGTCCGCCGGCTCCTCGGCGTCTGGTCGCCGGCCGCAGCCCCCACAGCGGGCCCGGCCCCGGCGCGGCGGAGCTGACGGCGATGAGCAGGGACCTCCCGATCATCAAGGTCGACCAGACCTTCGAGCTCGCCCAGGCGGTCGTCGACGGCGTCGACATCTCGGGCCACTGGAATCGGATGTTCAGCGACCGGTCGGTAACCGAGTACCCGACCGAGGCGATGGATTGGGTCACCTCGCTCGACGGCGGCGAGTCGCTGCGCGACTGCTACCAGTGCGGGAAGTGCGTGCCTGTCTGTCCCGTCAACCACGTCGGCGACTACGGGCCTCGCAAGCTCAACGCCAAGGTCCTGCGCGGCAATAACCTCCTTGACGACCCGGACCTGTGGCTGTGCACGACCTGCGGCAACTGCTACCGGGTCTGCCCCAAGGAGGTCAACCCGCTCCGGATCATGCCGGCGATCCGGGAGCAGGCGGTCCTCGAGGGCAAGGTCCCCGACGAGCTGTCCGAGGCCTTCCGGAACCTCCAGAAGTCGGGCAATCCCCACGGCCACTCGCCTCGCAAGCGGGCCGACTGGATCGCCGGCGCCGATGTGCCCGTGCCGCTGATCTCCGAGCTCGGCCGCCCGGTGGACGTGCTGTGGTACGTGTCCGACTACACCTCGTACCACGCCCGCGGCCAGGACGCGGCGCGGGCCATGGCCCGGATCCTGACCGCGCTGGAGGTCGACTTCGCCATCCTCGGCAACGAGGAGCGCAGCGACGCCGATTCGGCCCGCCTCGCCGGCGAAACCGGCCTCTTCGAGATGCTCGCCGAGAAGAACATCGAGTCGTTCCGGAAGTACGAGTTCAAGCGCCTCGTGGTCATGGATCCGCATGCCTACAACGCGTTCCGGAACTTCTACCCGAAGCTCGGCTGGGAGGGCGAGGTCCTCCACTACACCCAGTTCCTTGCCCCGCTCATCGACCGGATCGAGTTCCGCTCCAGGGTCGAGCTCGACGTCACCTACCACGACCCCTGCTACCTGGGCCGCAACAACGACGAGTTCGACGCTCCCCGGCGACTGCTCGAGGCGATCCCCGGCGTGCGCCTCACCGAGATGCCCCATAACAAGGCCAACGGCTACTGCTGCGGCGGTGGGGGCGGCGGGATGTGGCTGGACGGCTTCGTCGCCGACCACGTGTCCGAACGGCTCTCGGAGCGCCGCGTCCGGGAGGCCGTGGCCACGGTCGGGGCGGACGGCACCGGCGTCCTGTCGGTGGCCTGTCCCTACGAGCCGTCCCGCTTCGAGGACGCCGTGAAGTCGACCGGCAATGACGGCCGCATCGTCGTCCGCGACATCGTCGAGCTCATCGACCAGGCGATGCAGCCGCCGGCGCACTGACCGGTCAACCATTCAGACCCGCGAGGAGCCGCATGGACTACGTCGTTCTGCTCAAGCAGGTCCCCGATCTCGCCGAGGAGCTCGAGATCGATGCCGACGGGACCGGCCTCGACCGCGAGTGGCTGAGCTTCGTGGCCAGCGAATGGGATGAGTACGCCCTCGAGGAGGCCCTGCTGCTCCGGGACCAGGGTCACGGCGGCACGGTCACGTGCCTCGCCCTGGGCGTCGAGACGGGTGACGTGGACGAGCTCCTCGCGACCTGCCTCGCCAGGGGCGCCGATCGGGTCATCAAGGTCGGCTCGTTCGAGGCGCCGCCCGACTCCCACACGGCGGCCGCGGCCTTCGCCGACGCGCTGGCCCACGTCCACTACGACCTCATCCTCACCGGTGTCCAGGCGATCGACGACCTCGACGGCCAGGTCGGGCCGCTCCTGGCGACCCGCCTCGACCTGCCGCACGTGTCGGTCGTGACCCACATCGCCCTTGCCCACCACCACACGACCGTCACGGTCCACCAGGAGTACGCCGGCGGGATCGTGGCCGAGTTCGAGGCCACCCTGCCCGCGGTGCTCGGCGTGCAGACGTCACGGGAGACGCCCCGCTACGCGCCGGTCAGCCGGATCCGCCAGCTCATGAAGACGGCGACGATCGAGGCGATGGCCGGCGGCGGTGGGGCGGGGAGCGGCCTCGTCATCGAGGCGATGGCGATCCCCGAGACCGGCTCGACCGCCGAGATGATCAGCGGCAATCCCCAGGCCATCGCGGAGCGGATCGCAGCGATCCTCTCCGAGCGCGGCATCGGAACGGCGGTGGCCCGATGAGCGGCGACATCGTCGTCATCGCGGAGCACCGCGACGGGGCGATCCTGGACCCGACCTACGAGCTCCTCGGGCGGGCCAGGTCCCTGGCCGCGGCGAGCGGCGGCGAGGCCATCGCGGTCCTCCTCGGCTCGGGCGTGGCCGGCCTCGCCGGGTCCCTCGGCGCCGCCGCGCGAGTCATCGTCGTCGACGGTCCCGGGCTCGCCTCCTTCAGCCCGACGGCCTACCAGGCCGCGCTCGTGCCGCTCGTCCGCGAGCGTGAGCCCGCGCTCGTCCTCATCGCCAACAGTGGCTCGGGCATGGACGTGGCGGCCGGCCTCTCGGCGGCCCTCGACCTGCCGCTCGCGGCCTACGCGATCGACCTCACGATCGATGCCGGCGGTCCGCTCGCCACCTGCCAGCTGTACGCCGGCAAGATCCAGGCGAAGGTCCGCTTCGCCGGCGGTCGCGGCATCGTGACCGCGGTCGCCGGGTCGTTCCCGGCCGAGGCCGGCATGGGCCCGGGCAGCCCCGTCATCGAGACCGTCGCGCCGGCCGCGACCGACGACCGGATCCGCTTCGTGGACCTCCTCCGGCCGGAGGCCGGCGACGTCGACATCACCCGCGAATCCGTCCTCGTCTCGGTGGGCCGGGGGATCGGGGAGCAGGAGAACATCGAGCTCGTGGAGGCCCTCGCGGCCGCGCTCGGCGGGGCCGTCTCGTCGTCGCGCCCGATCGCCGACCTCGGCTGGCTGCCACGGACGCGGCAGGGCGGCAAGTCCGGGCTGAAGGTGAAGCCGCGGGTCTACCTGGCGCTCGGGATCAGCGGGGCCCCGGAGCATCTCGAGGGGATGCGCGGCGCGGAGCTCATCATCGCCGTGAACTCGGATGCCCGGGCGCCCATCTTCTCGGTCGCCCACTACGGCGTCGTCGCCGACCTCCTCGACGTGGTCCCGGCCCTGACCGCCCGGGTCGGCGGCTAGCCCTTCCCCGGAGTCGAGCGTGCCCGGTCGCGACGTCACCCGCGAGGTCTTCGAGGGCATCTCGTCGGGCGGCGAAACGCTCTTCTACGTCCTGACCGCCGTCGCGACGATCATCTTCTTCGTCGGCATCGGGGTCCGCCTCCGGAAGTACATCCGGGGCCGCCGCCAGGACGTCATCGGCTCGCCGCTGGGGTTCGTCGGCCGGGCCGCCCGGAGCCTGGTCGACACGGCGGTCAACCGGACGGTGGCGAAGCGCGACCCCTATGCCGGCGTCTTCCACGCCGCGATCATGTGGGGCTTCATCGTCCTGTTCATCGGGACCGCGATCCTGACGGTCGAATCGGACGTCATCCGGCCGTTCGCGCCGGACCTCAGCTTCTACTGGGGCGCCTTCTACCTCGGCTACTCGCTGGTCCTCGACGTCCTCGGCCTGGTGATGCTCGTGGGGATCGCGGCGATGGCCATCCGGCGGGCCCGGCGACCGCGCCAGCTGGACTACGGACGGGTCGACATCGCCCCCGCGACGACCGACCGGGGCGGCTTCCGGACCGGCGACTGGATCTTCCTGGGCTGGCTGGCGATCCTCGGCCTGAGCGGCTTCGTCCTCGAGGGCGCCCGGATCCTGGCCCACGACTTCCCGGACTTCGAGGTCTTCTCGCCCGTCGGCTGGGTCGTCGCCGGAGCGTTCCGGATCATCGGCCTGGACGCGGCCTCGGCCGAATCGATCCGCTACGTCACGTGGTGGGGGCACGCCCTGACGGCCCTCGCCTTCGTCGCCTACTTCCCGTTCTCGAAGGCCATCCACACCCTCGCCGACCCGGTCAACCTGGCCCTTCGCTCACCGCTCGCCGGGCGCCGCCTGCCGGTCCTCACCGCCTCGGGGCCGTCGCCGGCCGACGGCCACCTCGGGATCCGCGACCTGGCCGACCTCACCTGGAAGCAGCTCCTCGACGTCGATGCCTGTACGAAGTGCGGGCGCTGCCATGACGCCTGCCCGGCCGTGGCGTCGGGGGCGCCGCTGTCGCCCCGGGACCTCATCCTCGACCTTCGCCAGGAGGCCGATGCCGCCTGGTCCATCCTCGCCCCGCTGGGCGAGCATCGCTCCGACCACGCCTACGGCGGCGGGACGGCAGCCGAGGCCGAGGTGACGGCCAACGGTGGATCGCGCCTGGCCGGCGGCCTCATCAGCGCCAACACCCTGTGGTCCTGCACGACCTGCCTCGCCTGCGTCGAGGCCTGCCCGGTCGGGATCGAGCACGTCCCGACGATCGTCGGGATGCGCCGCTCGCTCGTCGACCAGGCGATCGTGTCGCCGACCCTCCAGGCCGCCTTCACCAGCCTCGCCAAGCAGGGCAACTCGTTCGGCCAGGCGGGCCGGGCCCGCGGCCGCTGGACCGACGACCTCGCGACGCCCATCGTCGACGCCCGGCGCGAGGCCGTCGACTGGCTATGGTTCGTCGGCGACTTCGCGTCGTACGACGTCCGCGTCCAGGAGGCGACGCGCCAGGTGGCCCGGGTCTTCCAGGCCGCGGGCATGGATTTCGGGATCCTCTACGAGGGCGAGCGCAACGCCGGCAACGACGTCCGCCGGGCCGGCGAGGAGGGCCTCTTCGAGCTCCTTGTCGAGCACAACGTCGGGCAGCTCTCGAAGGCCCGCTTCCGGCGGATCGTGACGACCGATCCGCACACGCTCAACACCTTGAAGTTCGAGTATCCCGACTTCGGCGGCGACTATGAGGTCTGGCACTACAGCCAGGTCATCGCGGCCCTCCTCGAGTCCGGCGACCTTCAGGTCAGCCGGCGGACGAACCGCCGGGTGACTTATCACGACCCGTGCTACCTGGCCCGCTACGCCAGGGTCACCGCGGCCCCGCGTGATGTCCTCGCGGCGATCGGGGCGGAGCTCGTGGAGATGCCCCGCAACGGCGCCAACACGTTCTGCTGCGGGGCCGGCGGCGGCCGGGTCTGGCAGGACGACAGCGGCCTCGCCGAACGTCCGTCCGAGCAGCGGATCCGCGAGGCGGCGACGCTCGCCGGCGTGACCGACTTCGTGACCGCCTGCCCCAAGGACCTGACGATGTACACCGCGGCGGCCAAGGCCACGGGCCACGATGGCCGCATCGAGGTCGCCGACCTCATCGAGCTCGTCGCCGCGGCGATCGAGCTGCCGGACGAGACCCCGCCGCCCGATGCCGAGGTCACGCCGACCCAGCTCGTCGCCGCCGAGATCCTGCCCGGATGAGCCTGCTGGAGCGCGAGTTCGACGCCGCCCTGACCGCCTGGCTGGCCCGGCAGGCCGCGGCCGAGGAGCGCCTGACCGCCTTCGCCTTCCGCGAGGGCCAGCCGGCGATCAAGCTGCCCGCCCCGACGAGCCAGACGGCGCTCCGCGCCTGGATCGTGGCGACGGTGGCGGACCCCGAGGTCGCGGCCTTCCTGGAGGGCCTCGGCGACGAGGGCCGGACGATGGCCGAGCTCGCCGCCGAGGGGCCGCTCGGCCTCGAGCCGGGCGATCGGGTCGCGCTAGCCGCCCGGGTCGGGGTGCTCGCGGCCGCCGGCGTCGTTGCCCGCGACCTCGAATTCGATCGGGTAGCGCTCACCGGGCTCGGTCGCGCCGCCCTCGCCCTCGCCGCCGTGGCGGAACCGGTTCGATGAACTGCCCGTACTGCCCGCGCGAGGGAACCCGGATGGAGGTCCACGCCCACCTCTGGGACGGCCACCCCGAGCAGGTCCGGACCTTCCGCGACGAGGCCAAGGGGACCCTCAAGTTCGCCCTCGACTGCCCCTTCTGCGACGAAGGCCTGGAGCGGGTCGCCAACCCCCGCGGCCGGGAGGCCGACTTCCTGGCCGAGTTTCGCCGCGAGATCGCCCTCGTCGCGTTCGACCTGCTCCTCTACCATCTGCAGGCGTCCCATGCCGAGCTGGTCGGGCTCCCGCCGATCCCCGAGGAGCCGGCGACCGCAGGAGGATCGCCATGACGGATACCCGGGGCTGCAATCTCCCCGACGATCTCTACTACTGGATCGAGAAGCACGCCTGGGCGCGCGACGACGGCTCGGGCGAGCTGACGATCGGGATCACCGACGTCGCCCAGAACCTGGCCAAGCGGGTCGTCGCGATCACGACCAAGAAGGTCGGCAAGGTCCTGGAGCGCGGGCAGAGCGTCGCCACCGTCGAGAGTGGCAAGTGGGTCGGTCCCGTGCCCTCGCCGGTGGACGGCGAGGTGACCGCGGTGAACGACGCCCTGGCAGCCGATCCGACGCTCGTCAACAGCGACCCGTACGGGGCCGGCTGGATCGTCCGGCTTCGGCCCTCGAACTGGGATGGCCAGAAGGGCGAGCTGGCCAGCGGCGCCGCGGGCGTCGATGCCTACGCGGCGTTCCTGGCCGGGGAGGGGATCAGCTGCGGATGATCGACCCCGTAGGCGGCGAGCGCCCAGGCAACGGCATCGTCCACCGCGGCTGCCTGATCCCGCTGGATCTGTGGTACGACGTGTCGCGAGACGTGTGGCTCCGCCCGGAGGGCGACGGGACCGTCAGCCTGGGCATGACGGACGTCGCCCAGACGCGGGCCGGGAAGGTCCTCCACATCACCTTCAAGAAGGTCGGCCGGCGGATCGAGGCCGGCCAGAGCGCCGCGACGATCGAGAGCGCGAAATGGGTCGGGCCGTTCCCGAGCCCGGTCGCCGGCACGGTCGTGGCGACCAACGCCGGGGCCTTCGCGGCCGACATCCTCGTCGCGAACCGCGATCCCTACGAGCTCGGCTGGCTCCTTCGCCTGGAGCCGGACGAGTGGGACCCCGGGGCGGCCGGGCTGGTCACCGGATCAACCGCCGTCGACCAATACGAGCAGCGCATCGAGGCGCTCGGCGTCTCGTGCATCCGTTGCGCCGACTAGCAGTGGAGAGGAGCCCCCGATGAGCCAGCACGACACCCCGATCCGGCTGCTCGACCTCGGGACAGTGGACCCTCTCCGCTCGCAGACGATCTTCCATGCCGTCGGCTACGCGCTGACCGAGGGCGCCCCGGACACGATCCTGCTCGTCTCGCCGAACGCGCCGTACGTCAGCATCGGCCGCCACCAGGACGTCGATCGCGAGGTGGATCGGGCGGTCTGCGCCGAGCTCGGCTTCCCGGTCATCCGGCGCGAGGTCGGCGGCGGCGCCGTCTACCTCGACGGCAACCAGCTGTTCACCCAGTGGATCTTCGACGCCGAGCACCTGCCGGCGACCGTCGAGGAGCGCTTCACCCTGTACTGCACCACGCTCGTCGATGCCTACCGGGCGCTCGGCATCGAGGCCGCCTATCGCCCGGTCAACGACATCCACGTGAACGGCCGGAAGATCGGCGGGACCGGCGCCGCCCGGATGGACCGGGCCGAGGTCGTCGTCGGCAGCCTCATGTTCGACTTCGACGTCCTGACGATGTCGCGGGTCCTGAAGGTCCCCTCGGAGAAGTTCCGGGACAAAGTCTTCCAGACGATGAGCGAGTACATGACGACGATGCGCCGCGAGCTCGGCGAGCCGCCGGCCCGCGCCGTCGTCGTCGATGCCTACGTCGCCGCCTGCTCGGCGGCCCTCGGCCGGTCGATCGAGCCGGGCGTCCTCCGGGACGACGAGATCGCCCTCGCCGAACGGCTTGATGCGCGTTTCGCCTCGAAGGAATGGCTTGAGGAGGGTGGCGGCCTGCGCCGCCCCGGCGTCAAGATCCACGAAGGAGTCCGGGTGGCCGAGGGCGCCCACAAGGCGGGCGGCGGGCTCATCCGATGCATGGCGGTCGTGCGCGATGACGTCCTCGAGGACATCGCCTTCAGTGGCGACTTCACGGCCCGTCCGGCGGACGTGCCGGAACGCCTGGCCGAGGCGTTGATCGGCTGTACGGTGATGGAGGACGCGATCCGAGCGCGCATCATCGCGTTCTACGAACAGGGCCGCCCGGAGACGCCGGGCGTCACGGCAGACGACTGGGTGACTGCAGTCCTGCAGGCCACCTCCACGGCAGTGCCGGCCTGAGGCCGGGCAAGGAACGGAGGCCAGCACGATGGTCGAGGCAGCAGCTGGGGCGCGGGCCGACATGGACGCGCTCATCCGGGATCGCGTGGACGCCATGGTCACCGCCCGGGTCGACGAGATCATGGCGCTGAAGGAGGCGGAGAAGGCGGCGAAGCCCAAGAAGATGGCGATCATCGCCACCAAGGGGACCCTCGACTGGGCCTATCCGCCGCTCATCCTGGCCTCGACGGGGGCGACCCTGGGCTGGGACGTCGGCATCTTCTTCACGTTCTATGGCCTGAAGATCCTCCAGAAGGACCGCCACCTGGAGGTCGGCACCACCGGCAACCCGGCGATGCCGATGCCCGTCCCCATGCCGCAGCTCCTGACGGCGCTGCCGGGGATGACGCCGATGGCGAGCTGGATGATGAAGCGCCAGTTCAAGGACCACGGCGTGGCCTCGATCGACGAGCTCGTCAACGTGTGCGTCGAGCTGGGCGTGAAGATGATCCCCTGTGGCATGACGATGGACGTCTTCGGCTTCTCGAAGGACGGCTTCATCGACGGCATCGAGCCGGTCTGCGGGGCGACCCACTTCCTCGACTGGGCGGCCGACGCCGACGTCTCGCTGTTCATCTGATACGGCTCCGCGGCCGGCCTGGCGGCCGAGGAGCACTCCGGCCGCGGCGCCGCCTCGGGCGCGCGCCCGCCGTGCGCCGGCCCGCCGTGCGCCGGCCCGCTGTGCGCGCCCGCGAGACCCCGCGGCGCTCTGGACCAGCAGTCTGGGATTCCTGCGTCGCGCCGTCGCCGGGCGGCGCTCACGCCCCGTCACGCCGGAGTCGTGGACTAGCAGTCTGGGATTCCGGCGTCGCGCCGTCGCCGGGCGGCGCTCACGCCCCGCCACGCAGGAATCGTGGACCAGCAGGCTGGGATTCCTGCGTCGCGCCGTCGCCGGGCGGCGCTCACGCCCCGTCACGCCGGAATCGTGGACTCCCGGTCTTGACGCTATGCCGGCCCGGTGAGGCGGTAGCCGAGGCCGTACTCGGTCGTGATGTACGAGCCACCCGGGCCGACGGCATCGAGCTTCAGCCGGAGGTTCCGGATCGTCATCCGGAGGAGGTGGACGTCGGCGTCGTAGCCCGCGCCCCAGACGCCGGCGAGGACCTGGCGGTGGGCGACGAGCTGGCCGGCGTGCTCGACGAGGTAGGCGAGGAGGCGGAACTCGGTCGGGGTCAGGCGGACCTCCTCGCCCCGGAGCCGGACCTTGTGCTCGTCGAGGTCCACGACGAGGTCCCGGAAGTGGAGGCGGCGGGGCCGCTCCGGGGTCGGCGTGGCGGCGCGCCGGAGGGCCGCCTCCACCCTGGCCAGGAGCTCGGGGAAGCTGAGCGGCTTCGTGATGTAGTCATCGGCGCCGAGCTTGAGGCCGTGGATCTTGTCGGCCTCGGCGCTCCGGGCGGTGACGAGGATGATCGGGACCCGGCTGAACTCGCGGATCCGTTCGATGACCTGCCAGCCGTCGAGGCCGGGCAGGGCCACGTCGAGGATGACGAGGTCGGGATGGTCCTCGTAGAACCGCCGCAGGGCGTCGTTGCCGGACGAGGCGCTGGAGGCGGCGTAGCCGGCCCGCGTCACCCACAGCTCGAGCAGGGCGGCGAACTCGGGCTCGTCCTCGACGATGAGGATCCGCTCACCCACGGGTCGCCGCCTCGCGCTCCCCGGCTCCCGTGGCCTCCGCGGCCTCCGCGGTCCCCCCGGCCTCCCGGCGTGACGATCCGCCGCCACCCCGGCGGCGAGCGTCGGCCAGCAGCGGCAGGGTGAACGTCACCCGCGTCCCGCCCGGCCCGCCCGGCCGATCGCCGAGCGACAGCCGGCCGCCGTGGGCCTCGATGAGCCGGCGGCAGATGTAGAGCCCCAGGCCGGTCCCCGGGATCCGCGATTCACGGACGTTCCAGGCCCGATGGAAGGGCTCCGCGACGAGCGCCCGCTCCGCCTCCGGGACGCCGATCCCCTCGTCGTCGACCGTCGCCACGAGCCAGTCTCCCCCGACGCTCGCCCCGACCACGACCGGCGTCTCGGCCGGCGCGTACTTCATGGCGTTGCCGACGAGGTTCTCGAGGACCCGGCCAACCCGCCCGGCGTCGACCTCGATCGGCGGCAGGTCCGGCGCAAGGTCGGCGACGAGCCGGGCGTCCTCGCCGGAGAGGACGAGGTCGCCCCGCAGCCGAGCAACGAGCGCCGCGAATGAGACGGGCGCCCGCTCGAGGATCAGGGGATCGGCGTCGAGGTGGGTCACGTCCAGGATCTGGGCGACGAGGTCGGTCAGCCGGCCCGAGACCTGCTGGATCCGCTCGATGTACTCGCGCTGCTCGGCCGGTTCGAGCTCGAGGTGGAGGAGCGTCTCGGCGTAGCCCCGGACGAGGGCGAGCGGCGTCCGCAGCTCGTGGCTGACCGTCGCCACGAAGCCCTCGCGCAGGGCCTCCAGGGCCCGGATCGCCGAGACGTCGCGGAGGATCCCGGTGGCCCGGATGTCGGCCCCCTCGCCGGGAGCCCGGAAGTAGCTCCCTGCGATACGAATGGCGGACCCGTCGCCGCCCCGGATCGTCCCCTCGCGGTAGTCGATCGCCCCCCGGGACGCAAGGACCTCGTCGAACGGGCAGGCCTCGCCCTGGTGGTTGCCGACGGCCGGGCAGCCGAGGAGCTCATCGCAGCGGCGCCCGCCGAGCGTGGCCGCGGCCACCCCGAGCTTGGCCTCCCCGGCCGGGTTGAGGCGCGTCACCCGTCGCTCGCCGTTGACCTGGACGATGACGTCGGTCGCCCCGTCGACGACCGCCGAGAGCTCGGACCGCTCCTGCTCGAGCGTCTCGCGGAGGCGTGCCCCGCCGAACGCCACGGCGATCTCGTGCCGGGCGAGCTGGACGATCCGGAGGCCGTCGGCATCGAGCGGCGTCGGCCCGCGCCGAAGGGCGGTGACCGTCGCCAGCGGCTCGTCGCCGAGGACCACGAGGGTCACGTCGTCTCGGCCGGCGGCCCACTCGCGCGCCTCCTCGACGGCCCGGAACCGCTCCGGCGGAGCATCCGGCGGGGCATCCCCCAGGGCATCCCCCAGGGCATCCCCCGGGGCCTCCACCGGGGCCTTCCCAGGCTTCCCCGGGGCCACGCCGGGCGCCCCCAGGGC
>Ga0154723_1091_pt4 | contig 11470 bp, 13 predicted proteins | sample Rifle2008BG16ft_FD_105731 | JGI IMG/M metagenome (GOLD analysis project Ga0154723, IMG submission 105731) | Chloroflexi bacterium RBG_16_70_13
ATCAGCCGAGGACCGCCGCATCCCTCGGCCTGGGCGGTCGTCGCGCCCTACGGCTTCGCCTGGTTGCCGTCGCGGCCGCCGCCGAGCTCACCGCGCACTGCGGCCGCGCCATTGACCGCGGACCACGCCGTCACGGCGTCGGCGAGCACGACGGATCCCGGACGGACGGCAAGGCGGTCATCGGCGCCGCGGATGCCGGCGCCGAGCTCGGCGAGCTGCCCGCGGTAGGCGGGCTTGTCCCCGTCCGACCTGCCGGACGACGGATAGACGTCGAAGTAGCCGTGCGTGCTCACGACGATGTGGGCGTCAGGCGACGAGAAGGGCGTTCGAGCCATGGTGTGGAATCCGATCCGTCGCGCGCTTCGGACCGGCGAATGAAAGCCCGGCGATGGCGACCAGTCCCACCACCTTCGGGCCTGCGCCCGATTCCGTCAAACGCGGGCCGGGTCGCCGTCTCGACCCGACCTGCGGTAGCCTGACCCGCACCATGCCGAAATTCGTGAAATCGTCGCCAGCGCTGGTCGCTCGCTTCGGCGAGGTCATGGAGCGCATCGCGGCGCCCGATGTCGCGCTCCGGCTGATGTTCGGGTACCCGTGCGCCTGGATCGGCGGCAACATGCTGACCGGCCTGTTCGCCGAGCAGTGGTGGGTCCGCGTCAGCGAAGCCGATCGCGACGCCCTCCTCGCCCTGCCCGGCGCGCACCCGTTCGAGCCGATGCCCGGCCGCGCGATGGGCCGCTACGTCGTCCTGCCGGCCGACGTGGCCGCCAGCGACCCAGATCTCGACGCCTGGCTGACGAAGTCGATCGATTTCACCCGGACGCTGCCGCCGAAGCGGTAGGTGTCGTCAGCCCGCGGTCGGCCGCGTCATGGCCGCCGGATCGATCGCGGCGTCGAACTCCGCGGCGGTGAGATAGCCGAGCGCGAGCGCGGCCTCGCGGAGGGTCGTCCCCTCGTGGTGCGCCTTCTTTGCGATCTCGGCCGCCTTGTCGTAGCCGATCTTCGGAGCGAGGGCCGTGACGAGCATCAGCGAGTTCCCGACGTGCTGCTCGATCCGCTCGGCATCGGCCTCGAGGCCCTCGACACAGTGCTCCCGGAATGAACGGCAGCCGTCGGTCAGGAGCTCGATCCCGTGGAGGAGGTCGTGGGCGATTATCGGCTTGAAGACGTTGAGCTCGAAATTGCCCTGCGAGCCGGCGATCGTGATCGCGGTGTCGTAGCCGAAGACCTGAACGCAGACCATCGTCAGCATCTCGGACTGGGTCGGGTTCACCTTGCCGGGCATGATCGAGGAGCCCGGCTCGTTCTCCGGGAGCCGCAGCTCGCCGAGGCCCGCTCGGGGGCCTGACCCGAGCCAGCGGATGTCGTTGGCGATCTTCATCAGACTCGTGGCGAGCGTCTTGAGCGCGGCCGAGGCGAAGACGGTCGCCTCCTGCCCGGCGAGCGCCTGGAACTTGTTCGGCGCGGTCACGAAGGGCAGGCCGGTGAGGTCGGCGATCCGGCGGGCGACCCGGACGCCGAACTCTGGGTGGGCGTTGAGGCCGGTGCCGACGGCCGTGCCGCCCAGCGCGATCTCGTACAAACCCGGGAGCGCGGCGTCGAGGCGGGCGATGCCGCCGTCCAACTGGGCGACGTAGCCGCTGAACTCCTGGCCGAGCGTCAGCGGAACGGCATCCTGGAGGTGCGTGCGGCCGATCTTGACGATCCCGTCGAACGCTCGGCGCTTCACGTCGAGGGCCTCGCGAAGGGCCCGAACGCTCGGGATCAGGTCCCCGACGAGGGCCGTGGCGACGGCCATGTGAAGCGCCGTCGGGAACGTGTCATTGCTCGACTGGCTGCGGTTGACGTCGTCGTTCGGGTGGATCGGCTTCTTGCCGCCGCGGGTGCCGGTCGCGATCTCGTTGGCCCGGCTGGCGATGACCTCGTTGACGTTCATGTTCGACTGGGTGCCCGAGCCGGTCTGCCAGACGCGGAGCGGGAACTCGGCCTGGAGCGCCCCGTTGGCAACCTCGTCGGCGGCCCGGACGATGAGCTCGCGCTTCTCGGCCGGGAGGAGACCGAGCTCGGCGTTCACCTCGGCGGCGGCCCGCTTCAGGATGCCGAAGGCGCGGATGATGCCGGGCGGCATCGTGTCGCGGCTGATCGTGAAGTGGTGCAGGCTCCGCTGGGTCTGGGCGCCCCAGTGGTGTTCGGCCGGGACCTCGATTGGGCCCATCGAATCGGATTCCGTGCGGGTCGCCCCGGAGCTGTCGCTTCGGCCGGCGTCATCGTGCTGGCTCACGCACTGAGTATGGCGCGGCGGCCGCAACTCCGGCAGGGCCGTCGGTCGTCCGGCGATGACCTCGCGACGCGCGGCCCGCGGCCGGCACGGCCTCCAGACTGGGAGTCTGGGATTCCTGCGCGCGCTGGCCGAGGCGCAGGGCTGGCGCAGGAGATCGAGACTCCGGGTCTTGAAATTGGTGCATGACGAGGCCCCGGTGGGCAGGAATCTCGAGCCGGAGCAGGATTCCGAGACTGTTGGTCTGGCCCGCCGAGGCGGCCGCCCGACGGGCATGGCGATTCCGGGGCCTTGACATTGGAGCGACTCCAGGGTCTAGGGTCTCGCCATGGCATCGACACCCGAGCGCGGCTTCCTCCTCATCGCCGACCTCAGCGGCTACACCGCGTACCTCTCGCGCGGCGAGATCGAGCACGCGCCGGCGATCGCCGGTGACCTCATCGAGACCGTCGTCGGGCGACTCGAGCCGCCCTTCCGGCTGGCCAAGCTCGAGGGCGACGCCGCGTTCCTGTACGTCGAGGACGGCCGGGCCGACGGCTCGCTGCTCCTCGATGCGATCGAGGTCGCCTACCTCGCCTTCCGGCGCCGCCTCCGGAGCATCGAGCAGGCGTCGGCCTGCGACTGCACGGCCTGCAGCACCGCGCCCCGGCTCGACCTGAAGTTCTTCGTCCACCACGGCGAGTACGTCCGGACCTCGATCGCCGGCCGCGACGAGCTCGCGGGGGCATCGATCATCGTCGTCCATCGGCTGCTCAAGGGCGCCGCGGCGGCCGCGGCCCACGACACCGACGGCCGGGCGATGGGCTTCGCGGTGTTCACGGCAGCGGCGGTGGCGGCGATGGGGGTCGATCCCGCCTCCCTCGGCGCGACGACGGAGGTCGAGGCGATCGAGCACCTCGGCGAGGTCACGACCCACACGATCGATCTCGAGGGTCGCTGGCTGGCCGAGACCGGCGCCCGACGGCTCGAGATCGCCGGCCGCGACGCGCTGTTCGAGGTCGAGGTCGATGTCCCCGCGGACCCGGCCACAACCTGGGCCCACCTGACGTCGCCAGGCCTCCGGCCGCTGTGGGAGGGCCCGATCGTGATCACCGAGATGGCCCTCGACGGCAGGCGCGGCGTCGGGACGCGGGCCCAGTGCGTGACCGGGCGCCTGGCGACGCTCGAGGAGATCGTCGACTGGCAGCCGTACGAGCACGTCGGCTACCGGCTCGCGGTGGAGGGCGTCGGCGCCGTCGAGGCGACCTACGATCTCGAGGCGGTCGGAGCGGCGACGAGGGTCCGGCTCCGCTGGGCCGGCGCCGGTTCGTCGCCGGAGGACGCGGCGGTCACGCGACTGCGAGGTGAGAAGATCGGGGGCCTCCGGCGGCTCGCCGCGGTCCTCGCGATCCCGATGGCGCCGCGGAACGGCGCCAGGCAGGAGCCGGCACTGGAGCTGGCGCAGGAGGTGCAGGCATGATCCGGTACTCGTCCGAGGTGACGATCGATCGACCGCCGCGGGCGGTGTACGAGGCGTTGCTCGATCCCGCGCGGTACGCGGAATGGACCCCGATGACCGATATGGCGTTCGATGACGACGGGCCGCCTCGTGTCGGGCAGCGCGGTCACTTCCGGATGAACGAGGGCCCGATCAAGGGCCGCCTCGAGATGGAGATCGTCGAGCTCGAGCCGGATCGCAAGGTCGGCTTCCGGGCGACCCATCCGAGCCTGGACTGGGTCGCCGTGAACACGATCGTGCCGGAGGGCAGCGGAACGCGCCTGACCTACGCCGGCGAGCTGTCGTTCCGCGGCGCGATGCGACTCATGGAGCCATTCATGAGCGGCGAGGTCCGGCGCGGCGAGGCCGCGGAGGCCGCGAAGCTCAAGGCGATGCTCGAGCGCGTCGGCGAGGGCGAGCTGGCGCCGGCCGAGGCCGTCGAAACGACCGCTTGACATTCGAGGCACTCCAAGGTTGAGTGCCGGCATGCGGATCGGCGAGCTCGCAGAACGGGTCGGGGTGCCGGCGGACACGGTCCGCTTCTACGAACGGGCGGGCTGGCTCCCCCGCCCGCCGCGCCAGGGCAACGGCTACCGCGAGTACGCCGAGGCCGACGTCGAACACCTCCGCCTGCTCATCGACCTCCGGCGCCTCGAGCTGCCGCTCGACGAGGCCGCCCGCCTCGCCTCGTACTGCCACTCCGGCCACTGCACAGATACCTCGGCCGAGCTGCCGGGCTTGATCGCGACGCGGCGGGCGGAGCTCGGTGAGCGGATGTCGAGGCTCCGTGATCTCGACGCCCGCCTCGCCGACCTCGAGCGCCACGTCGCCGAGGCCAGACCACGCAACCGCACCCTGAACGTGCTGTCGGCGACCGCACCGTGCTGCGACGCCGCCGCCGCCATCACCGGCGTCGCCGAGGGCGGCTGCGCCTGCTGCTCGCCGTCGGCCTGACGCTCGATGCGTGTGGCCTCGCCCTGGCTGGGGCGGCGCACGACTTCGCGAAATGACCATGGGACGAGCGTTATCCAGCGATCCGAGGGCCAGGGACGGCTCGTCGAGGCGGGATCACGCGGATTCGGGGGCCAATGCCCTTCCCACGGTCATTACGGGCGATTCGAGGTGGTTCCGGCCTCGGGTTTGGTGATAACGACCACCGGGCGAGAATTCGGCGCAGGCTCGACCCTGGGCAGCCAGACAGGGTCAGACGACGTGGGACTCCCCGATGAGCTCGCCGCGGGCGAAGCGCTCCAGGCGGAGCGCGGAGACATCGACGGAGGGCGCGGTGCCGGTCACGAGCTCCGAGATGATCTTGCCGACAATCGGGGCGTGTTGGAAGCCGTGGCCGGAGAAGCCGTTCGCGAGGTAGAGGCCCTCGAGGCCCTCCACGGGGCCGAGGATCGCGTGATGGTCGCGCGTCATCTCGTAGAGCCCGACCCACGATCTAGCCAGGCCGGCCTCCTCGAGGGCCGGCAGGACACGCACCGCCTGCGGTAGCAGCTCGCCGGCGATCCAGCGATCATCGACGACTGTTTCGAATGTCGGAGCCGCGTCGGCGAGCCGGGGCATGCCCATGAGCACGCCCGGGCCCTCGCGGTGGAAGTAGAACATCGTGGCGGTGTCGATCACGAGCGTCCGTCGCTCGGGCCGGCCGGCGAAAGCCGAGGTGGTCACTACGTGGCGCGGCTCGGGATGGATCGGCAGCTCGATGCCGCACGCGGCGGCGAGGGCCGGCGCCCAGACGCCGGCCGCGTTGACGACGACCGGGGCATCGATCTCTCCGCCGGGCGTCGAGACACCGGTCACGTGGCTGCCGTCGGCTGAGGTCCGGATCGCCGTGACCTCGGTCCCGAGGCGGATCTCCGCTCCGTGCCGGCGGGCGAGCGTCGCGTAGCCGTTCGTCAGTCCTGAGGGGTCGGCGATCCCGTCGTCCGGCCCGAACGTCGCCCCGACCACGCCGTTGACGTTCAGGCCCGGGACGAGGGCCTCGGCCGCCCCCGCATCCAGCTCCTCCACTCGCGCCCCGAGCGAGCGCTGCATGGCCGCCGCGGCGCGATACCCGGCCCAGGCTGCCTCGTCGCGGACGAGGAACAGGTAGCCATCGACGTCGACGTCGAGCGGCAGGCCGTGCTCCTCCGAGAACCGCCGGATCATCGCCACGCTCGCGAGCGAAAGCCGGACGTTGATCTCGCTCGAGAACTGGATCCGAAAGCCGCCGGCGCAGCGACCGGTCGAGCCCGTCCCGAGCGCCGCCTCGCGCTCGAGGAGGATGACCCGGCCGGCCCCCGCGGCGGCCAGGTGGTAGGCAATGCTCGCGCCCATGGCGCCGCCACCGACGACGACGGCATCGGCCGCGTCGGCCGAGCCGGCCGCGTCGGTCACGGGACCGGGTCCCCGGGGCGGATCACCCGGTCATGGTAGCCAGCCTCAGCGGGCGCTCGGGCTCCGAAGCGACGTCCGTGGCTCGACCGGCACGCGGAGGACGAGACGGTCGAACAGCTCGGGCAGGAACCAGTGCAGGCCGTACAGCTTGCAGCCAAGGCAGTAGCCCGAGACCGCAAGGAGCGTCTGGAGGCCGGCGACCGCGGCGATCGGGGCCCAGAACCAGGGCGTCGCACCCGTGGCGAACAGGGCGAGGCCGATCGCGATGAACGCGGCGCCGAGGGCCTGGGCGAAGCGCGGGCCGAGCTCCGGCTCCGGGTTGAGCGGCGCCCCCAGTCGCAGGGCGCCCCGGACCGACGGCCACGGACGGCCGAAGAGGAACCACTGGGTGCCGAGGGCGGCGCTCACCGCGAGGGCGACGCCGACGACGGCGGCGACAACCGGCAGGTCGAGGGCGATCCCGACGACCAGGGTGATGGCCGACACGCCGGCGCCGAAGCGCTGGCCGCGCGGATCGATGGTGCGAACGCGAATGACGGATGACACGGGTTGACCTCGAAGGGGTACGGGGCTCGTCCCGGCGGGCGCGGCGCGGGCGCGCGGCCAAGGCCGCGACGGCGCGGGGGCCGCGGCGGCGCGGAGCCGGGGTGGACGCTTGGGTGCGGACCGAAGGACGGCCGGTCTCGGCCGCCGGGCTCAGGCCCGCCGGAAACAGGAGCAGCGGCCCGGGATACCCGTGGGACGCGTCATCGAGGCGGAGGATACGGCGGACCTGACGATCGGTCGAGCGGGGCTCATTCGGCCAGCCCCGCGGCGCTGAACGCCGCGTACGAGGGCTCGATGGGCGGGACAAGCCCGCCGCTCTGGCTTCCCGCGCCCGGCTCGACGCCGAACCACTTGGCGTCCGGCGTCTTCACGCCGTTGCCGGTGATCAGCGCAACGACCTCGTCGTCAGGGCCGATGAGACCGCGGCGGACCGCCTGCTCGAGGCCGGCGACGGTCACGCCACCGGCGGTCTCGGCGAAGACGCCCTCGGTCCGGCCGAGACGCCGGATGGCCGCCGAGGTGGCCTCGTCCGGGACGGCCTCGATCGAGCCGCCGGTCCGCCGCGCGAGCGCCAGCGCGTAGCGGCCGTCGGCCGGCGACCCGATGGCGAGCGACCGGACGATCGTGTCGGGGGCTCGGACCGGCCGGATGTCGTCAGAGCCGGTCGCGAATGCCTGGGCGACCGGCGAGCAGCCCTCGGCCTGGGCGCCGATGAACCGGACGAGCCGGTCCTCGACGAGCCCCGCGGCGACGAGGTCCTCGAAGCCCCTGGCGACCTTCGTGAACAGCGAGCCGGAGGCGATCGGGGCAACGACGACGTCGGGCAGCCGCCAGCCCAACTGCTCGGCGGCCTCGAAGGCGAGGGTCTTGCTGCCCTCGGCGTAGAACGGCCGGAGGTTGACGTTGACGAACGCCCAGCCCTCCTCGTCGGCGATCTCGAGGCTCAGGCGGTTGATCTCGTCGTACGTGCCGCGGACCGGCACGACCGTCGCCCCGTAGCTCAGGGCGTGGTCGATCTTGGCCGGCTCGAGGTCGGCCGGCACGAAGACGACGGCCCGGAGGCCGATCGCGGCGGCCGCTGCCGCGGTCGCGCCGGCCAGGTTGCCGGTCGAGGCGCAGGCCAGCGTGTCGAAGCCGAAGGCGACCGCCCGGGCCGCGGCGATTGCGACGACGCGGTCCTTGAAGGACAGCGTCGGGTTCCGGGTGTCGTCCTTGAGCCGGAGCCGGCCCGGGGCGAGACCCAGCTCGGCGCCGAGCCGGTCGGCGCGAAGAAGCGGCGTCGACCCGACCGCCAGGCCGCGGGCCGGGACCTCATCGACGGGCAGCAGCTCGAGATAGCGCCAGATGCCGGGCGCGCGAGCCTCGATCGCGGCGCGGCTGACCTGGGCCCGGATCGCCTCGCGGTCGTAGACGACCTCGAGCGGGCCGAAGCAGGCGGGGCAGACGAAGCTCGGTCCGACCGCCTCGGGGCGGAAGCAGCTCCGACAGCGCAGCCCGACGATCCGGGGGCGGCGCGCGGGATCGACCTCGTCATCGATCTTGTCGTCGGACTCGGATTCGACGCCGGGACCGACGGGGGGGGCCGGCGGCACGACGGCGAGGCCGGTCGCGACCGGCGCGGCCATCATCGACGGCGCCTGGCTGCGCTCGTCGGTCGTGGTCGTCTCGGTCGTCATGGTCGGCTCCTGGTCGGGTGGGCGTGCCGCGGGGCGCGCTCGGCGGTTCTGCCTACCGATCGTGGCCGGAGAAACAGGAAACCCTTCCTGGGAGAGGAAGGGCTCGGGTGGATCCCTATCTCGCAGGTGGTTGTCCTGCCCGGACTTGGCACCTTGCCGGCGTCGCCGTCGGCAGGTTGTCGTGGCTTCGCAGGGCCGGTCCCTCCACCACTCTCGATAGGCTATTCGGTTGTCGCCGGATGGTACGGGCCAGACCGCCGGGGCGTCAACAATCGCGGGCTGCGCGAAGCACGGGCTGCGCGAAGCGTCAGTCGCCGGTCACGACGATCGTGCCGACCATGCCGTAGGCCTCGTGCTGCGGCAGGTGGCAGATGTAGCTGAAGGTTCCCGGCGTCTCAAAGGTCACGACGGTCTCCACGGTCGTGCCGGCGGGGATCGATTGCTCGGTCGGGCGGGCGCCGTGGGTAGGCTCCGTGCCGGTCCGGTGGCGCTCGTGAGCGGCGGCGTCTCCGACGATCCATTCGTGGTCGATAGGGTCGCCGTTCACGAGGACGAAGCGGATTGGAGCGCCGGCCGGCACGGTCAGGGTTCCGGGAGTGAACCTCGAGTAGTGGATGTCGATCTCGATCGTCCGGTCGCTCATGTCGGCCGCCCCCCGGCCGGCACCCATGGCGATGACCATCAGCCCGACAAGGGAGGCGGCAGCGAGCCAGCGACGCCGAGTCATCGAACGGTGGCCGTCCGGCCTCCACCGGCGCGGCTCGTGACAAGGAGGATCAGGAGCAGGGTGCCGGCCGCGATGATCGTCAGGGTCGTGAGCAGCCGTCCGACGTCGACCGCGCCCGCGGGCGCCGACGAGGCCACGATATCGAGGCCCGCCTGGTGGCGAGATGGCGTGCCTTGGCCGGAGGCGTCGATCGCGAGGTCGTAGCGGAGCTGGCCGGCGCTCGCGTCGACCTCGATCTTCGTCAGCCACCCGCTCTCGGGGACCCAGTCCATCCCGCGGTCGGAGCGGAGGTCGGCGAGGAGCGATTGGGTGGCCTCCTGGCTGTGGGCCAGGTCGATGCCGTTGGAGCCGCGAGGGCCGGGCAGGAGCGCCGGTTTGCGGTCGGTCAGGAGATAGACGTCGGCCTCAACCCGCTCGCCGCTCGTCTTGCCGAGGGCGAGGATCCGCAGCGGCACCCAGGGGTTGGGCGTGGGGATGGTGATGTGCACCGGCGTTCCATCGCCGATGTTCTGGCCGCGCTCCGCGGCCGCCGTCGCGTCAAAGGCCGCGGCGAGGAAGATCGGGCTGCGCGAGGCGTAGAACTCGAGGACCTCGGGAGCGTCTGGCGGCAGCCGGAAACCGTGATCCGCGGCCCACTGGCCGACCTCGGCCGCGCCGCCCCGCAGGACGGTCAGGTCCAGGGCGTCGATCCGGACCTTCATGAGCTCCTCGGCCGAGGCGGCGGCCCCAACCCGGGCGGCATCGAAGAGGAACTCGGGCTGCGGGTCCGTCTCGCGGAGGAGGCGCTGGAGGGTCCAGTCGCCGCCCTTCTCGACGCTCGTTGGGACGCCGGGGAGCGGCGTCAGCGAGCCGAACGCGCCGCCTCCTCCCGCGTACTCGAAGGCGGTCACGTAGTGCTCCACGCCGTCGTGGTAGCCGGCGAGCGTGGTGGTCCGCAGGAGGTTCACGGCCCCGTTCGGGCCGATGAGGCCGCCGCAGGCGAGCGCCGGCGCAGCCGAGACGAGGAAGGCGGCCACGAGGGCCGGGAGGAGGAAGATCCGACGTCGTGCCATCGCACTGGCCTCCGTTGGAGCCGGAGCGGGACGTCCGGCCGGTGTCGATGGCAGTTCGACGCCGGAAACGGCGGTCCGGTTCCTGGTTGCCGTGCCAGCGGCGGCAGACGCGCATGTCGACAGACCCACCAGGGTTCGCTGGGTAGCATCCAAGGTGGGCGCCGCCCAGCCTCACCGACCCGCGTGGCGGAAACCATCCCGGCGCGAACGTGGCTCGGGATGGATCGGTCGCGACGTCGCCGCCGGGCGACCGGCCGGGCCGGCAACGATGCAGGTGGGCGATTCCCCGGTGGGTTCCGGGGTCGCGGCCGCGGAGGTTCCCGGGGGCCAGCAACCGACCCGGCCGGCAGGCGCCTCGCCGACGGAATAGCCTGTCCACGATGCGCCGAGTGCTCCTCTGGATGGCCGCCAACGGCTGGCTGCGCAACCGGATTCCGAGGCTCTGGTTCGCCCGCAGGGCGGTCCGCCGGTTCATGCCCGGCGAGGACCTCGAGAGCGCGCTCGCGGCGGGCGTCGGCTTCCAGGTGGAGGGTCTTGGGACGCTCTACACGCGCCTCGGCGAGAACCTGACCCGGATCGAGGAGGCGAACGCCATCGCCGATCACTACCGCGGGGTCCTCGACGCGATTCGCGAGCGGCGCCTGGACGGCGAGATCAGCATCAAGCTCACCCAGCTCGGCTTTGACCTCGACCTGGAGCGGACCTTCCATCACGCGACGTCGCTGGCCGCCCAGGCCGCCGAATCCGGCAGGACCTTCTGGATCGACATGGAGGGCAGCCCCTACACCGAGTCGACGATCGCCTTCTACGAGCGGATGAAGGCGGCCCTCCCGAACACCGGCATCTGCCTCCAGGCCTACCTGAAGCGGACGGCGGCCGACGTCCAGCGACTCCTCCCCCTGCGTCCCGAGATCCGGCTCGTGAAGGGCGCCTACGCCGAACCGGCCAGCGTCGCCTACCAGTCCCGTCACGACGTCGACGCCAACTACCTCGCCCTGTGCGTCCTGATCCTCCATGCGATCAAGGCCGGGACTCGCATCCGGCTGGCGCTGGGGACGCACGACGTGCGGCTCATCGAGCAGGTCGCGGAGCACGCCGCGGCCCTGGGCCTGCCGAAGACGGCCTTCGAGGTCCAGATGCTCTACGGGATCCGGATGGACCAGCAGCGGCGGCTCGCCCGGGAGGGCTACGTCGTCCGCGACCTCATCGCCTACGGCGAGGCGTGGTACCCGTGGTACATGCGCCGCCTGGCCGAGCGGCCCGCGAACGTGCTCTTCGCCCTTCGGCAGATCGTCGGCTAGCCGCGGCGCGAGACGAGACGACCCCCGCCGG
>Ga0154723_1137_pt2 | contig 11091 bp, 15 predicted proteins | sample Rifle2008BG16ft_FD_105731 | JGI IMG/M metagenome (GOLD analysis project Ga0154723, IMG submission 105731) | Chloroflexi bacterium RBG_16_70_13
GTCGGCGCGCAGGCCGACCGCCGAGCGGAACCGGACGGCGTCCGGCTCGTCCGGGCTCGGCGTTTCGACCGCGACGAATGTAGAGGGGACCGAAGGGCTGGTGGTGCCGCAACCGGACAGCGCTGCGGCAAGGAACAGCCCCGCCAACTCGATCCGGCGCACCCTGTGGCTCACGGATCCGTCGTCCGCCGCTCCAGGATCACGACGTCGCGCCAGCGACCGGCGGGATCACGCCCCAGGCGCTCGTGCGTCCCGAGCCGCCGGAAGCCGGCCCGCGCGTGGAGGTCGAGCGAGGCGGTGTTCTCGACCTCGATGCCGGCGAGGAGTGTCCAGAAACCGGCCGCCTCGGAAGCCGGGATGACCGCTTCGAGGAGGGCCCGGCCGATGCCGCGGGTTCGGAACGCCGCGCCGACGTAGACGCTCTCCCAGGCGACGCCGCGGTAGACCGAGCGCGCGGAGTACGGCGACAGGGCGACCCACCCGGCGACCTCGCGATCGACGAGCGCGACGAGGCGGGCCCCGGGCACGTGGCCGGCATCGAAGGTCTCCCAGTCCGGGACCACCGATTCGAGCGTCGCGTCGCCGGTCGCGATGCCTTCGCCGTAGATCTCGAGGACACGCGCGGCGTGAGCGACCGTCATTGGCACGATCGCGACGCCATCAGCCATGGCGGCTCACGTCCGGTCGAGCGATGACCGGCGCCCTGAGCGTCCCGAGGCGCTCGATCGTGAGCGCGACCTCGTCGCCCGGCAGGAGCCACCGGCCGAGCGTCGCGTCCCTGACCTCGAGGAGGCAGCCCGTCCCGACCGTGCCGGAGCCGACGATCTCGCCCGCCCGGAGGTGGACGTCGGCGGAGGCCCGGGCGAGCATCTGGCCGAACGAGAAGTGGGCGGCCGCCCAGGTCCCGGCCGAGATCGCCGTCTCGGTGCCGTCCGCCGCCCGGACGGTCGACCGCATCGCCAGTTCCGGGCCGGTCGCGCCTGGCGCCCGCGCGTCGGCGACCTCGTCCGGCGTCACCAGCCAGGGCCCGATCGTGGTCGCGAAGTCCTTGGCCTTGGCCGGACCCATCCGGACGGGCATCTCGTCGCGCTGGAGATCGCGGGCCGACCAGTCGTTGAGGACGAAGTAGCCGCCGATGGCCGCCTCCGCCGACTCCTCGGGGAGATCGACGGCCGGGCTGTCGATGAGAGCGCCGACCTCGAGCTCGAAGTCCAGCTCGACGGAGCCGCGTGGCGCCCAGACGGGCTCGTCGGGACCGCGGATCTCCGAGGTGTTCGAGAGGTAGAAGACGGGGATCCGGTACCACGGCTCCGGGATCTCGCCACCCCGCCGATCCCACATCGACTGGACGTGCTGCTCGAAGGCGTAGAAGTCGCGGAAGGCCGGCGGCCGCAGGATCGGCGGCCCGAACCGCAGGTCGGCGGCATCGAGGACGGCGTCGCCCTCGGGGTCGAAGTCCGCGCTCGCGGCGCCCTCGACGAGCTCGCCGAGCGCCTCGACCCGGAGACCCCTCGCGAGGTGGTCGTCGAGGGTCAGGACGGGCAGGCGGAAGAGGACGTTGTTGTGGGCCCGCCGCTCGTCCCGGGCCACGAGCCGGCGCCGGGCGACCTCGAGATCGAGCCAGCGGCTCGGGGCCGGTTCCGTCGCGGCCGCACCGCCGAGGGCGGCGGCGAGACGCCACGGCGCGCCGGCCGGCGCGTGCCGTTCCCGAACGTGGGCAATCCGCATCAGATGAGTGTATGGAGTTCGCCGCGCGTTCCTCGCGGCACGAAGGCGGCCCGATCGTGCACCGCGAGACGACTCAGTGGACGGCCTCGTCGTCGAGAGCCCGCAGATGCCGAGCCAGCGTACCGAGGATGTGCCTCGAGATCTCGGGGGCGACGTCGAGGAGGGCGTGGAACTCCCGATGGCCCACCGCGAGCACGCGGCCGGGTTCGTTCGCGGTGACGGTCGCCGACCTGGGTCCCTCGGTCAGGAGCGCCAGCTCGCCCAGGGAGACCCCCGCGCCGCATTCACGGATCGCGATTCCGTCCCGATCGATCGTGAAGCTGCCGCTCACGACGATGAACATCTCGGCACCCGGCTCGCCCTGCCGCATCAGGACCTTCCCGGCCGGGATGTCGACCTCGTCCACGAGCTTGGCGATCCGCTCGAGCGCATGCCCGCCGAGCCCGGCGAAGATTGGGATCGACCGCAGGAGATCGATCTTGGGATCCTTCGGCGCCATGTCGCTCCTTTGGGACGCGCCTCGATTCGGGCGAGGCGAGGGCGAGGATACCTTGGCGCGTGCCTCCGGGCGAGACCTAGAACGGTTTCGCCCGCATCAGCCAGGCGAGGATGACGATCGCCGCGACGCCGATGACGGCCGGGACTTCGGGGCGGACCGCCGACAGGGCCGCCTGGAGCTCCTCGTCGGTGCCCGCGGGGCCGGCCGGGGCACCGGTCCGGTCACCAGGGACGGGCATCGCCAGCGTCTTCCGGACCTTGTTCATCGGCACGGCGGCGAGCGGCGTCATGGAGCCGAAGGCAACGATGACGACGACGATCGCCGCCCACGGCCAGAGCTTCGCGAAGTGGCCGCCCATGATCGCGGCCGCGATCCCGAGGACCACAGCCACGAGGAGCAGGATTCCGGCAACTGTCAGCGAGCTCGACGACAGGTCGAGGATCGCACCGAGCCGGGCCCGATCACGTTCTGCTCGCACGCGGAACATGACCCATGCCGACACGCCGTGGGCGGCGAAGGCGAGGATCACCATCACGATGTGCGCGAAGACGACCCAGCCGTAGAGATCCACGAGCTCGACCTCCCTCACAGATCCAGGACCCGCCCCTGCGGTGCAATCGAGGTGCCCGCTTGCGCCTTCCATGTTGCCCGGGATCGAGGCGCTTCGAAAGCCCTGGGCGTAGGGCGTGGCCGTCAGCCGCCGCGCCGGTAGGTGCCGGTGAGCGTCGCCTCGCCGACGGTATGGCTCGCGGCCGCCGCGCGGACAGCGTCCGCGGTCGGGGCATCGGTGAGCGTCGGCGCCACGTCGAGGGCGAGGAGTCGGAACGCGTAGCGATGCGTGCCGCTCGGCGGACAGGGCCCGCCGTAGCCGACGTCGCCGAAGCCGTTGCGCCCCTCGGCGAGCCCGCCGGCGACGCCCGAGACGCCCTCGGGCAGGCTCCCGGCCACCGGATCGATGGCGTGGGCGACCCAGTGGACGAAGCCACCGGCGTCGGGGTCGTCGACGATGAGGGCCAGGCTCGCCGTGCCGTCGGGCGCGCCCGACCAGGCGAGCGGCGGCGACACGTCGTCGCCGTCGCAGGTGTGGATCCGCGGGATCGAGCCGCCCTCGCTGAACGCGGTGCTGGTCAGGGTGAAGCGCATAGCAGGCTCCTCCGATGGCGCGCCGGTGGTCGCGGTGGGCGCGACGGTCGGGCTGCTCACCGAGCCGGTCCCGGTCACGGGCCCGCTGCAACCGCTCGTGACGAGAGCGACCCCAACGGCAAGCAGCGCGATCACGGCGCTCCGCGTGCCTTCGAGTCTACGGCGCCTCCCGCTGCGCGGCCACGAAGCGTCGATCCGGGGGCGCGGCAACCGCGGATTTCCAACGCCGAGACCGTCCGACTGACCAATACTCGTGGACGGCGTCCCCGATGGACGTCCACACGGGAGCAGCCGGTGGATCGCGACCTCGTCGAGGCGGCCCAGCGAGGAGATCAGGCGGCATTCGTCGACCTGGTCCGGTCGCGGGGCGATCGCCTCTACGCGATCGCGTATCGGATCCTCCGGGATGTCGATCGGGCCGAGGATGCCCTGCAGGACGCGCTGGTGATCGCCTGGCGGGACCTGCCGGACCTCCGCGATCCGGACCGCTTCGACGCCTGGGCCCACCGACTCCTCACCAACGTCTGCATCGCCGAGGCCGGGCGGGAGCGCCGGAGGATCGCGAACCTCCACGTGCTCCCGTTCGACGACCCGGCCGCGCCCGACGATCTCCTGACCCTGGCCGATCGCGACCAGCTCGACCGCGGGTTCCGTCGGCTCTCCGCCGACGAGCGCGCGATCCTCGTGCTCCGTCACTACGTGGGCTACGAGCCCTCGGAGATCGCCGACCTCCTTGGACTTCCCGCCGGAACGATCCGTTCCCGGCTCCATCACGCCCATCGCGCCATGCGCGCCGCCCTTGATGCGGATGCGCGGGCAGTCGCGGTCGGAGGGCCTTCCAGATGAACCAGCGCTCCGACATCGACCGCCTGCTCCGACACTGGATGGACGACGGACCATCGACGATGCCCGACCGCGTTGTCGACGTCGTCGCCGACCGGATCAGCGTCCAGCCCCAGCGGCTCACCTGGCGCCTCCTTCGGAGGCTTCCAATGAACCCGCTCCTGAAGCTCACCGCCGCGGTCGCCGCGGTCCTCGTCGTCGCCGTCGCCGGCTACAACCTGCTGCCCGCGCCGGCCGGGCCTGGGGACGGCCCGTCCCCGACGCCCCTGACGTCGCGATCGCCCACGCCCTCACGGACGGCCGAGCCGATCTCATGCGAGGACGACCTGCCCGGCTGTGCCGGCCCCCTGACCGCGGGAAGCCATTCCTCGAGCCAGCTCGAGCCGGGGATCGTCTTCGATGTCCCGCCGGGCTGGAGCAACGTCGTCGACCTGCTCGACGTGTACAAGCTCGATCCGGAATCGGGCTTCCCGTACATCCTCATCTGGACCGACGCCTCGATCGTCGATCAGGCCACGCCCTGCAGCACGGACCCTGATCCAGCGCTGGGCCAGAGAGCTGATGACTGGATCGCCTTCCTCACGACGCACCCCGGTCTCGTCGCCAGCGAGCCCGTCGACCTCGTGCTTGGCGACATCACTGCCCGCCAGGTGGAGCTCGGCGTCGCCCCGACGTGGACTCAGACCTGCCCCGAGAGCCCCAGTGTGCGAACCGTTGTGCTCCTGAACCAGCCCGTTGCCGGGCGCCCCAGCTCCTACGGCCTGGGGTCGAACAATCGCGTCCTCATCACCGTCGCCGACGTCGGCGACCGGACCGTCGTCATCGAGTCGTACGGGTCCGAGCTCGAAGCCGTCTTTGCCAGCGAGATGGAGGACATCAAGGCGGTCATCGGGACAATCCGCTTCTGTGGACCCCGGGTGACCGAGGCCTGCCAAGGTAGCTGACCCAGCGGCGGCCACGAAGCCGGCGCGGGAGCCTCGCCTAGAGGTTCCCGCGCCTCGCTTGCTCGATCTCGATGGCCTCGAAGAGGGCCTTGAAGTTGCCGACCCCGAAGCCGCGCGAGCCGTGGCGCTCGATGATCTCGAAGAAGAACGTCGGACGGTCCTGGATCGGGCGGGTGAAGATCTGGAGGAGGTAGCCCTCTTCGTCACGGTCGGCCTCGATGCCGAGCTCCTCGAGCGTCGCGATGGGCACGCCGACATCGCCGACCCGGTCGGCCAGCGACTCGTAGTAGGCGTGGGGCATGCCCAGGAACTCGACCCCGTTCTCGCGCAGCGCCCGCACCGTCGCGACGATGTCCTCGGTCCGGAGGGCGATGTGCTGCGTGCCGGCGTCGAGGTAGTAGTCCAGGAATTCCTGGATCTGGCTCTTCTTCTTGGCCGGGGCTGGCTCGTTGATCGGGAACTTGACCCGGCCGTTGCCGTTGGTCATGACCTTCGACATCAAGGCCGAGTACTCGGTGTGGATGACCTTGTCGTCGTAGTGGATGAGCTGGGCGAAGCCCATGACGTCGCGGTAGTAGTCGACGTACTTGTTCATGTCGCCGAGGGCGACGTTGCCGACGCAGTGGTCGATCTCGAGGAGCGAGAGGCCGCCGGCCGCCCGGGCCGGCTTCTTGACCTTCCGGAAGCCCGGCGCGAAGGCGCCGTGGAAGTCGCTCCGGTCGATGAACGAGTGGATGACCTCGCCGTAGGTGTGTATCGCGGTCCGGCGCAGGACGCCGTCCTCGTCGGAGCCGGCCTCGGCGAACTCGAGATAGGAACGGGCACCCCGCGAGGTGGTCTCGCGCCAGGCGCTCCGGACGTCGTCGACGGCGAAGGCGATGTCGTGGACGCCGTCGCCATGCCGGGCGACGTGCTCGGCGATCTCGCCGTCGGGTGACAGCGCCCCGGTGAGAACGATCGTGATGTCGTTCTGGCGCATGACCCAGCTGGTCCGGTCGCGGACGCCGGTCTCGAGCCCGGCATAGCCGATCGGGGTGAAGCCCCACAGGGCCCGGAAGTAGTGGGCCGCCTGGCGTGCGTTGCCGACCCAGAACTCGACGTAGTCGATGCCCTTGAGGGGCAGGAAGTCCTGCGCCTGGGCGTAGGCATCCTTGTTGAGGTGGGCGCCGGCCTGGTTGGCGGCCCCACGCGACAGCGTCTCGGTCATTGGACGCGCTCCTCCGATGCTGCGGTTGGAGGATAGGTGACCACCCATGGTAGACCCCTCGCCCGTCGGGCTCGCCCCAGCGGACCAGCATGCGACACTGCGCAGCCATGGGATCCCTCGACAGCCAGGCGGCGCGCCTCGAGGCCGCCGTCGATGCCATCCTCGCCCTGCGCGAGCGAGTCGAGGACGCCGGCCCGTGGCCGCTCGCGGAGCTCTACGGGACCGAGGCCGAGGCCAGCTGGGGCCCGCCGGAGCTCCTCGCCCACCTCGAGGAGATGCTCCCGTTCTGGCTCGGCGAGGTCGAGCGGATTCTCGACGGGCCCGCTATCGGCGAGGGTTCGCCGGTGCCTTTCGGCCGGGTCGCGAGCGACACGATCCGGATCGGGGTCATCGGGCGCGACCGGACGGTGCCGCTGCGGGAGCTGTTCGCGCGCGTCCGGGCGGACGGGGCGCGGGTCGCCTCACGGATGCGCGAACTGAGCGACGACGACGCCGGGCGACGCGGCCTCCACCAGTCCCGTGGCGAGTTCACGGTGGCCGAGCTCTTCGAACGCTTCGTGACCGGTCACCTGGAGGAGCACGTCGTCCAGCTTCGGGCGATCCTCGACGCTCGGGGGGCCTGACCGGCCGTGTTCATGCTGTGGGCGATCCCGATCGGGATCGCGCTGGGGTGGCTCCTGCGCGGCCGACTCGACGGCCTCCTCCACCTCGACTTCCGGTGGGCCTGGCTGGCGGTCGGCGGACTCCTCGTCCAGGTCGTCCTCTTCACCCCGCTCGGCAGCTCGGTGGCGGGCGACGCCCTCGTCCCACCGACCTATATCGCGTCGACGCTCGCCGTGTTCGTCGCCGTCGCCCGGAACGTCCGGATGCCGGGCATGCCGATCGTGGCCGCCGGCGCGCTCAGCAACCTCGTGGCGATCGCCTCGAACGGCGGCCTCATGCCAGCCGACCTGGGCGCGCTTGCCCTCGCCGGCTTCAGCGGTCCCGGCGAGCACACGAACAGCATCGTCGTCGCGGAGCCCGCTCTCCGGCCTCTGACCGACATCTACGCCCTGCCGGCCTGGCTGCCGCTGGCCAACGTCTTCAGCATCGGCGACGTCCTGATCGGGCTCGGGGTGGCGGTCGCGATCGTCGCGGCGATGCGGGGGGCGGGGCAGGCTGCGTCCCCGGGCGGACGAACATGACCGACCGCCGGCCGAGCGAAACTGGCCGGCCCTGCCCTTCCATATCGTCCGTGGGGTGAGCACTACGCCGGCTCCCCCCGGCCGACCGGGCCCCTGTCGCCCGGCGCCTTCGAATCTCGGCCTCAAGGTGTCTCCGCACTGCGAGATTCGAGCGCGGCGGCTGATCCGCGGCAACCAGTGCGGCGGCCGGGTTCCGTAGTGCCCGCGACCCGGTCAATACGGAGATTCCACGCGACGCCTGGTGGGCCGAGGCAGCGATCCCCGTCAGCGGCGCAGTCGCGATCGTCGCGGCGATGCGGGGGCGGGAGTCGACGCTCGGTCGCTGAGCGCCTACGTGCCGCCCCGCGGCTCAGCGGCCGCGGCGCTCGCGGATGACGCTGAGGGCGAGGAAGACGACGTTCGCCGGCCGCTCGGCGAGGCGGCGCATGAAGTACGGGTACCACTGCGAGCCGGTCGGCACGTAGACACGGACGCCCCAACCGTCGCGGAGCAGGCGGTCCTGGAGGTCCCGCCGGACGCCGTAGAGCATCTGGAACTCGAACCGCTCGGGTCCGATCCCGCGCTCGCGGGCGTAGGCAATCGCCTGGTCGACGATCCGGTCATCGTGGGTGGCGAGGGCCGGGAACGTCCCATCGTCGAGGAGCCGCTTCATGACCGTGACGTAGGCGGCGTCGACGTCGGCCTTGTCAGGGTAGGCGACCGTGGATGGCTCGCGATAGGCGCCCTTGCACAGCCGGATCCGGGCCCCGGTCGCGATGAGGTCCTCCGCGTCCTTCGGCGTCCGGCGCAGCGCGGACTGCAGCACGACCCCCACGTCGCCCGAGCCGGCCATGAGCGGTCGGAGCTCACGCCAGACCGCGAGGGTCGCGTCCGTCGTGGTGTGGTCCTCCATGTCGATCCGGACGAAGCCGCCCGCCGCCGACGCCGCGGTCAGGATCCTGGCCACGTTCTCACGGACGAGCTCGGGGCCGAGCGCCAGGCCCATCTGGCTGAGCTTGATGCTGACGTTGATGTCGAGGCCATGGGCCTCGAGGTACGGGATCGCGGCGACGTAGGCGCCGGCGGCCCCACGGGCGGCGGAGGCCGAATCGACCGCCTCACCGAGGATGTCGACGCTCGTCCGGAAGCCGGCTTCGCGGAGGCGCTCGAGGGCGGGCAGCGCCCCTTCGAGCGTCTCGCCGGCGACGAACCGGGCGACGATCGGGCGCGACAGCGGCATCCACCTCGCGAACCGGCCGATGAACCGGCGGCGTGACAGCCACAGCAGGATCGCCCGCATGACGGGCTCGACGATCGCGCCGAGGGCGTGGCGCAGCCGGGTCACGCGGACGGGTCCGGCGGCTGGCGGCGGCGCGGCGGCACGGGGGACGCCGCGCGAGGGCATCTCAAGTCGGCTTGCCGTCCTCCGGCGCCAGCGCCGCCTCGAGCTGGTCACCGAGCTCGATCGTCCGGCGGAAGGCCGCCCAGACGGCCTCCGAGAGGACCGTCCGGAGACGCCCCGACTCGAGCTCGTGGAGGGCGGCTGCGCTCGTCCCGCCCGGCGAGGTGACCATGTTCCGGAGCTCGGCCGGATGCATCCCCGACTGCTTCGCGAAGAGCGTGCTGCCTTCGAGCGTCTCGATCACGAGGTCGTGGGCCACGTGGCGCGCGAAGCCGAGGTGGACGGCGGCATCGATGAGCGCCTCCATGACCAGGAAGACGTAGGTCGGGCCGGTCCCGGAGACCGCGGTCGCCATGGCGACGAGCTTCTCGTCGTCGACCTCGAGCTGGACGCCGAGGGCACCGAGCAGGGCCGCGGCCTGGGCCCGTTGATCGTCTGTCGTCTCGGGGGTTGCGTACCAGACGGTCATCCCCTTGCCGAGCCTCGCCGGCGTATTGGGCATGCTCCGGACGACCTGGTCGTGGCCGAGGGCGCTCGTCAGGGCCCGGGTCGTCGCCCCGGCGAGGACGCTGAGAACCAGCTGGCCCGGTCGAAGGTGGGGCCGGACGTCGCCTGCGACGCGGCCGAGCATCTGGGGCTTGATGGCGAGGATGACCACGTCGGCGCCCTCGACCGCCTCCCCGTTCGAGGCGACGGTCCGGATGCCGTGGACGGCCGCGAGCTGCTCCCGTCGCTCGGCCCGGGGGTGGCTGGCCACGATCTGCGAGGGCTCGACGAGGCGACCGCGAAGGACGCCGGCGATGATCGCCTCGGCCATGACGCCAGAGCCGACGGTCGCGATCGTCCGCGCTGCGAGGGGGGACATCGGGCGAGTATGCCAGCCGCGCCGACGGGCGGCCCGGGTCTAGCGCGGTTTCGCGGCGTCAACCATCTCGCGGGCGGCCCCGCGATCGGTGTACCAGACGGCGTCCATCTGGGTGTAGGACGCCCACTCGGTCGGCACCTGGTCCTCGGGGAAGATCGCATTCACCGGACATTCCGGCTCGCAGGCTCCGCAGTCGATGCACTCATTGGGATCGATGAAGAGCTTCCGGTCGACGCCCTCTTCGTAGTGGATGCAGTCCACCGGGCACACCGAGACGCACGCAAGGTCGAGGACGTCAATGCAGGGCTCGGCGATGACGTAGGTCATGGGGCTTCGACTCCTATCGCGACGCGGCGCTCCCGCCCTCCTGATCGGGCGTCCGAAGCGTATCACCGGAGGCCGGCCCGGGCGTGGGCAGGGGGAGCCCGTCGGGCCCCACGAAGCGGACCGGAACCACCATCCCCTCGGCCCAGTGGCCGGGGATGTGGCAGCCCACGAACCAGCCCCCGTCGTCGGCGGCAGCGGCGGCGGGGACCGTCCACATGACATCCATTCGCTCGCCCGAGCGGACGACGATTCGGAGGCCGGCGAGCCCGGCCGCCACGGACACGGCCGGCGTCGGCCCGGGCGGAGCGCTCGCCGTCGCCGCCTCGGCCGCCTCCCAGGCCTCCTGGACCGGCCGGGGACCGAAGACCGTCTGGTGGACGGCGAGCCCGCCGTTGATCACCTGGACGACGACAGTCTCGCCGGGAACGAGATCGACGACCGGCGGGACGAATTCGAAGTCTGCCGCCACGATGACCACCGCCCGGGGGTGCTCCGAGGTCCCCGGCGTGATCCTGGGCGTCGCGTCGGGATCACCGCTGCAGGCCAGCGCCGAGACGGCGACAAGGGCCGCGAATCCGAGGCCGGTGGTCCGGCGAACGGGGCGCATCCACGGTGGCATCGAGGCGCCAGTCTAGGGGCGGATCGTGCTGGTCGGATCGTGCTTGACACGGACCCCCGGCCACCGGATAGTGCGCGCCAGCCGCAGGCGGGCCGAAGAAGAGACCTCCGGGTGCGATGCGCGCGGGCCCGGCCTCTCGGACCCACGAATCGCGTCAAGATCAGGCCGCACCCTGACGTGACCCGCACGAGGAGCCGCTTGGCCGTCACCGCGTCCGTCGATCCCGCATCCGCCGCCCGTCCGGCGGATCCGGAGCGTGCCGTGCCCGCGGTCCGGCTCGAGGGGCTCGCCAAGCATTTCGGCGTGGACGCCGGCCGCCGGGGCGCGGCGGCGAGGATGGGCGCCGCGGGC
>Ga0154723_1028_pt10 | contig 11004 bp, 10 predicted proteins | sample Rifle2008BG16ft_FD_105731 | JGI IMG/M metagenome (GOLD analysis project Ga0154723, IMG submission 105731) | Chloroflexi bacterium RBG_16_70_13
CCGCCGGCAGGCCGGTCGCCTCGATCTTGATGAGGGCCAGGTCCGTGTCGCTCGCCTCGCGGACGATCGTCGCGTCGAAGGTGCGACCGTCGGCCAGCTCGACCGATAGGCTGGTGCTGTCCTCGACGACGTGGCGATTGGTGAGGATGTACCCGTCGGCGGTGAGGATCACCCCGGAGCCGATCCCCTGGGTCGCCTGCCCGAACGGCGAGAAGCCCTGGGTCGAGAGGCCGTTCGCGGTGATCGTCACGACCGATTGGCGGGCCGTCGCGACGACATCGGTCAGGTCGACGACCTCGACGAACTCGGTGACCGTGGTGGATGTCGTGGTCGCTGCGGCATCCGGGGCCGAGGTCGCCGCAGGCAGGGCCTCGCGGACGACGACGAGCGTGGCCGCCGAGGCGAGTGTCGCCGACAGGAGCGAGGCGCCGAGGATCGCCGCGAGACGCGTCGCGCGGCGCGGGGGCGGCGAGCCGACCGCCGGAGCGCCGGCGGCTGATTCGGGTCCGGGAGTCGGATCGGGATCGGGGAGCGGCTGGTCCATCTCTGTGGCTCCTGAGATTTCTTCTCGACCCCTTCAGTCAAGCCCCGCCGCCTGAGATGGCCCTGAGAAGGTGCGCGGCCGCTCAGGCGCGGTCAGCGGCGGCGCCGGGCGAGGACCACGACCAGGAAGATGGCCGCCACGATCCCGGCGGCCGGGATCAACACGGCGATGAGGACGATGTCCAACGACGAGCTCCTTTCGATGGCGTCAACCCTGCGAGAGGCCGCCGGCGCTGAGCAGCCCGACGATCGGCAGGATGAAGACCACGAGCACGATGACGGTCGCGATGAGCTTTTCGCGCGTTGTCCAACGGCTCGAGTACCACACGAGCACGAGCCCGATGGCTGGCCCGACGAGCGGCAGCAGGAAAGCGCCAACCGAAAGCAGGAGGATCGCAGCGATCTCGATCATGCCCCACGCGGAGACAGTGGCAGCCACACCGGAAACGCGGGCGTCGATCCAGCGCGATGATTCCGGCTCGATTTCAGCCTCGGTCGCGACGATCTCCTCGGGCCGTCCGGGGCGCTCGAGGACGTTGTGGACGGTGACGGTGTCTCGTCGTCCGGCCTCGGCCAGGGCCGTATCGATGTGCTCGCGGACCTCGCCGGCGAGCTCCGTCCGCCGGCCTGGCGGGAGTGGCCAGGAGGCGGCCTCCAGGCGCCCGAGGTAGTCGCGGACGAGCTCGTCACCGTCCATCGGGATCTCCTCCCCTGGCTCCCCCGCCCAGCAGCGCATCGACGGCGTCGCGGAAGCGGGCCCAGTCGCCGGCGAACGCATCGAGCGCCCGGCGACCCTCGTCGGTGATCAAGTAGTAGCGGCGCGGCGGCCCGGCGTCGGATTCGCGCCAGGTCGTCGTCACGAGGTGGTCGCGACGGAGGCGCGACAGAAGCGGGTAGATCGTGCCCTCGCTCGTCACCAGCTCGCCGGCCGAGGCCAGAACGCGAACGATGTCGAAGGCGTAGGACTCCCGATCCCGGACCACCGCCAGCACGCAGTGCTCGAGCACGCCGCGCCGCAGCTCGGTCAGGGGGTTCCGTGTGTCGCCATGTACCATGCCAGGCATGATACCGCTGCCGCCGCCCGCCGCAAGTGACAAATGGCAGGAAGGTGGTGGAGATGGGGGAGAGTCGAACTCCCCGTCCAGAGCCCTTCGGCCGCGACCAACTACGAGCGTGTCCGATCATTTTCGTCGACCGTCGGGGCGAGGATCGGCACCCTCACCGTCGGTCCAGTCACGTGCCTCTAGATCGAGCTTGACTCCGGACTACGCGACGCTCATCCGGGCTGCAGCCCCGCTGCATGACGCTTCCACAACCCGCGGGACCGAGGTTGCTTCCACGCTCACCTTACCGCCTAAGCGGCGAGGGCGAGAGTCGACTGCTTGTTGGCAGGTACTTCGATTTGCCGCCTGTTTAACGAGGCCTGACGGCACCTCGGCTCGCGTTCACGGTCTTCCGGACCCTGTCGAAACCACGCATCCCCACAGGATCGAGACGCCTCGCGCGTCCCCGGGCGATTCTAGCCCACGCGCTGCGATCCTCCAAGCGCACTCGAGGTGAGGGAAGACCGCGGCCTCAATCGAGGCGGCGGACCGACGGGCTCAGGAGGGCCAGCGACAGGATCGCCGCCGAGCTCAGGCCGCCGACGGTGAAGACCGTCGCCGGGCCCCAGGCATCGGCCGCCACGCCGGCGACGACGAGGCCGACGGGCTCGAGGGCCGTCGAGCCGAGGGCATCGATCGACGACACGCGCCCGAGCTGCTCCGCCGGGACGAGGTCCCGGAGGGTGTTGACCCAGACGAGGCCCACGGTCGCGCCGCAGGCGCCGATAACGACCGAGACGAGCGCCACGCCGGCGATCCCCACGGGCAGCCCGGCGACGGCGACGCAGATCGCAAACGTGATCCAGGCGCCGTACAGGACCGGCCCTCGCCTGCGCAACCGGGCGCGCGATCCGAGGGCCACGGCCGCCCCGATCGCGCCGACCGAGATCATCGACTGGATGAGCCCGAGTACCGCCACCCCGCCGCCGAGATGCTCGCTCACGAGGAGCGGCAGGCCGGCCTCGAGCGGGCCCGCGAGGGTGATCCCGGTGACGCCGGCGGCGACGATCGCGATCCAGATCCAGGGCTCGCCGGTGACCGTGGCGAGGCCCTCGCGGAGGTCGGCCAGGGCCGAGCGCCTGGCGACGTCGATGCCGCCCGCCACCGGCGCAATCGGCGCAGCCGGGGCGACGAGCACCGCCGGCGCCGGGTCGCCCGTGACCGTCGAGTCGGGCCGGCCTCGCAGCGCAGGATCCGTCGCCCGGGCCCGCATCCGCAGGGCGAGGCGACGAGGACCGCCGACACGAGGTAGGACACCGAATCGAGGGCGAAGGCGAAGCCGGTCCCGCCCCCGGCGACCGCCGGCTCCGAGGGCCGGGCCCAGGAGCCGGGCAAACCGCCGGCTGAGCTGGTGGAGGCTGTTCGCGCTGGGGCGCAGTCCGGCCGGGACGAGCTCCGGGACCGCCGCCGCGTAGGCCGGGTAGAAGAACGCCTCGACGGCCCCGAACGTCGCCGACAGGGCGAGGAGATGCCAGAACTCCACGCGCTCGAGCAGGACGAGCGCGGCGATGACGGCGACGATCGCCATCCGGGCGAGATCGGAGGCGAGCATCACCAGGAGCCGCGGCAGGCGGTCGACGACCACGCCCCCGACGAGCGAGAAGCCGATGAACGGCAGGAGATGAGCCGCCAGGACGGCGCCCATGGCGGCGGCCGACCCGGTCAGCTCGAGGACGAGCCAGGCGAGTGCGATCTGGTGGACGGCATCCCCGAAGCGCGAGACCGTCTGGCCGCTCCAGAGCGTCGCGAAGGGCCCGGACCCGGAGCGAGCCGAGCAGACGCATGGCCGGTCAGTCTATGGGAGCGAGTACGATCCGTGGGTCGAAACCAACGCGGGAGGCGCTCCATGGACGAGCAGGCTTCGACCCCGACCGGCGGACGTCCCCGCTGCCCGATCTGCGGTCACGACGACTACCGGCGGGAGGCCGGCAAGCTCGATTCCGAGTGGGGCATCACCGCCCACCGGGTGGACATGCTGGTCTGCCTGACGTGCGGCTACGTGCTCCTCTTCTACCAGGGCAGCACGATCTTCGACTTCGACTGACCGATGCGCCTGACGGCCTGGGAGGAGGAACGGCTCCTCGTCTTCACCGCGGCCGAGCTCGCCCGCCGCCACCGCGAGCGGGGGCTGCTGCTCAACGCCCCGGAGGCGATCGCGATCATCGGCGACGCGATGTTCGAGGCCGCCCGGGCCGGGGCGAGCTTTGCCGAGGTCGAGACCGCCGGTCGCGGCGCGGTCCGCCCGGACGACGTCCTACCCGGCGTCCCGTCGCTCGTCGACGAGGTCCGGGTCGAGGTCCTGCTCGGCGACGGGACGCGCCTGATCGTGCTCCTCGATCCACTCGGCGCCGCCGCGTCCGAGCCCGACGGTCCGGGCTCGGTTCGGCTCGCGCCAGACGAGCTCCCGGATCCTACGGCCGGCCTGGAGCGCCGCCGTCTCGAGGTTCGGAGCACGTCGCGACGAGTGATCCGGGTCTCCTCACACTTCCCGTTCCACCGGGTCAACCGTCGGCTGGAGTTCGATCGCGGGGCGGCCGCGGGATTCCGGCTGGACCTGCCGGCCGGCGGATCGGAGCGCTGGGGGCCCGGCGAGGTCCGGACCGTCGAGCTGGTCCGGTACGCCGCCGGGCCGGCGGACCCCGAACCGACGCCGTGAGCCGCCTCTCCCGCGCCGAGCGCCTCGCCCGCTTCGGGCCGACGACGGGCGACCTCGTCCGCCTCGGCGACACGTCCCTCCGGGTCCGCGTGCGCGACGATCGCCAGGCACCCGGCGACGAGCCGATCTGGGGCTACGCGAAGGACTTCCGGATCGGGCTGGCCCAGTCGACGACGGTCGGGCCCTCGGAGCTCGACGCGGTCGTCGTGGGAGCCCTCGTCATCGATCCCGTCGTCGGCATCGTCAAGGCCGACATCGGCATCAAGGACGGCCGGATCGTGGGCATCGGGCGAGCCGGCAACCCCGGCATCTCCGGGGGCATCGACCTGCCGATCGGGCCGCACACGGCGCCCATCACCGCGTACGGCCTCATCGCCACCCCAGGCGCGATCGATTCGCACGTCCACACGATCAGCCCGAACCTCCTGCCCGCAGCCCTCTCGGCGGGCGTGACGACCCTCGTCACGGCCGGCTTCAGCGAGCCGCCGGCGGCGATGGAGCGGGTTCTCCGAGGCCTCGAGGGCTGGCCGGTCAACGTCGGCCTCCAGGCGAACGCCCGGGCGGCGGACGACACCGCGCTGGAGCCGCTCCTCGAGGCCGGCGCGGTCGGCTTCAAGATCCACGAGGACTACGGCGCTTCGCCCGAGCTCATCGACCACGTCCTCCGCCTGGCCGAGGCCCGCGACGTGTCCGTGAGCCTCCACACGGACGGCCTCCACGAGACCGCGGAGCTCGAGGACACGGTGGCGGCGATCGGCGGGCGGACGGTCCACGCCTACCACGTCGAGGGCTCCGGGGGCGGTCACGTGCCCGACGTCATCGGCCTCGTCCGTGAGATGAACGTCATCTGCTCGTCGACGACCCCGACGATCCCGTGGGGCGTCTCCGCCGCCCAGGAGACGCTCGCGATGACGATGCTCAACCACGGCACCAACTGGGCCGTGCCGGAGGACGTGGCCCTCGTCCTGGAGCGGCTCCACCCGGCGACGATGGCGGCGGAGGGCCCGCTCCACGAGCTCGGTGCGATCGCGATCGTGAACTCCGACTCGCAGGGGATGGGCCGGATCATGGAAACGGTCCGCCGGACGTTCCAGCTGGCCGACGTCATGAAGGCCTGGCGGATGTCCGAGGCGGGGCGTGCCGTTGTGACGGCTGCCGGGATCGCTCCCGACCCCGATCCGGATGACGACAACGACCGCGTCCTGCGCTACCTGGCCAAGGTCACCCTGGAGCCGGCGATCACCCACGGCATCTCCGACCATGTCGGGACGCTCGCGGCCGGCCGGATCGCCGACATCGTCCTCTGGAAGCCGGCCTGGTTCGGGGCCAAGCCCGAATATGTCCTCAAGGGCGGCCATTTCGCCTGGGCCCCGATCGGTGAGGGCAACGCCACCGTGGAACGGGCCGAGCCGACCCGCTACGCCCGCGACTTCGCCGGGCTTCAGCACGCGGCCCCGTCGGTCGCGGTGACGTTCGTCTCGAGAACGGCGGACCCCGAGCGCCTGCGGCGGCGACTCGACAGCGGCCGGGCGTTCATCGCCGTGGCCGGCTGCCGGGGCCTGACACGCGCCTCGCTCGCCCGCAATCGGGCGACCGTCGAGATCGTGGTGGATCCGGGCGACGGTCGGGTGACGCTTGACGGCATCGAGGTCGCCGCCCCGCCGGCCATCGACGTCCCCCTCAGCCGCCGCTATTTCCTCCGCTGAGGTCCCACCGACTCATGCGCGGGCGCAGCGGCTCGCGCGCTGCAGCCCCGCCGTGCCGCGGCTGGCGCGTCAGCCCCGGCGGGCCTCGGCCACGTCGCGCTCCATCTGGCGACGCGCGTCGCGCTCGGCGATGTCGCGCCGGCGGTCGTGGATCTGCTTGCCCCGGCCCAGGCCGAGCTCTATCTTGGCCCGGCCTCGCTGGCTGATGTAGAGGCGGAGCGGGATCAGGGTCAGCCCCTTCGCCCTCGTCTTGCCGAGGAGCTGATCGATCTCGGAGCGGTGGAGGAGGAGCTTGCGGTCGCGTTTCGGCTCGTGGTTGTCGCGAACGCTCGACGTCGACCAGGGAGCGATGTGGGCCCCGACGAGCCAGGCCTCGCCACGCTCGATTCGGGCGTAGGCATCTGACAGGTTGGCCTTGCCGGCCCGGAGGGCCTTGATCTCGGTCCCGGACAGGACGATGCCGGCCTCGATCGTGTCCTCGATCGAGAACTCGTGGCGGGCCCTCCGGTTGAGGGCGACGGTCTTCTCCTCGCCCATGGCAGCGGTGTCCTGTCAATTGCCCCGGGCGTGCCTGCGGTAGGCCCTCTGAGGTCGGAGGCCGATTCCCGGGAGGCCATCCGACCGAGGATCACGCACGAACGCCGGCCCTCTCGGACCGGCGTTCGTCTGCGGCTTCCCACCCGCTCGGAAGACCGGCTAGACGGTCATCTCCGGCGAGGTGGTGCAGCGACTGTGTTCTGACACTGCACATCACCTCCTTTCGTTCGCGGTGAACCCTACTGGATGCCGAGCGCTCTGGCAACCTGGCAACGGGCCTTCAGGCGGCCTTCGGGAGCGCGGCCCGGCCCGTCGATGCGTCCGTCAGGAACTCCACCGCCCGGTCGAGGACCGGATCCTCGCCGGCGGGCGTGTCGGCCGGCCGCTCCACGACGATGTCCGGGACGATCCCTTCGTTGTGAACCCAGTGCTTGTCGGGGGTGAGCCACTTCGCGACGGTGAGCTTCAGCCCGCCGTTGTCGTTCTCGAGGTCGATCCACTGCTGGACGGTGCCCTTGCCGTACGAGGTCGCGCCGATGAGCGTTGCCCGGCCGCTGTCCTGCATGGCCCCGGCGACGATCTCGCTCGCCGAGGCGCTGCCACGGTCGATGAGGACCACGACGTCGATGTCGGCGTCGATCGCGGTGACCTCCTCGTCCGGCTTCGTCTCGGTCAGCTTGCCGTCGGCATCCTCCTCCCAGAAGATCGGGCCCGAGGCGATGAACTTGCTGGCCACCGTCCGAGCCGCGGTCACGAACCCGCCGGGGTTGCCGCGGAGGTCGATGATCAGCTTCGTCTGGCCACCATCGATTGCCGCGTCGACCGCCTCGACGAACTTCGCGGCGCCGTTGTCCGAGAAGCCGGTCAGCCGGATGTAGCCGACTTCGTCGTCGGCCAGCGACTCGGTGATGACCTCGCGCTGGTGGATCGTGTCGCGGGTGATCGAGACCTCGAACGGGTCCCGGCCCTCGCGCTGGATGAGGAGGACGACGGTCGTCCCCTTCTCGCCCCGGATCCGGTCGCGGGCCTCGTCGGGGGTCAGGCCGTCGAGGGTCGAGCCATCGACCTGGGCGACGACGTCGCCCGGCTCGAGGCCGGCCTTCTCGGCCGGCGAGCCCTCGAGCGGTGCGATGATGACGAGTCGACAGTCCGGCCCGAACTCGGCGCAGTCGACCGTCTCCCCGGCGGCGTTGACCGTGCCGATCTCGGCGCCGATGCCCTCGAACTCGCCGTTGATGTCCTGGAGGGTCTGCCGGAAGTCCTCGGACGAGAGGTAGGTCGAGTACGGATCGCCGATCGCCTCGACCATCCCCCGGATGGCGCCCTCGATGATCGTCTTTCGGTCGACGGGCTCGAGGGCGTAGCGATCGCGGATCGCGCGGTAGGCATCCCAGAACGGCTGGAACGCTTCCGCCTCCGAACCCGGGGTGCCAGGCTGGTTCTCGGTCCGCTGGCCGAGGACGAAGCCCGACATGAACAGCGCGCCGCCGCCGAGGACCGCGACGAGGGCGACCGCGAGCCCCAGGGTCCAGCCGCCGCGACGGCGCGCGGGCGTGGCCACCGGCAGGAGAACCGGCACGTCACCGGTCAGGAGGCCGGTCGGGCCGGGCTCCTGGGGCGTTGGTGTGGCCGGCGGAGCATCGGTCGGGCGATCAGGGTCTTCGGGGAGCATCGCGACGTGGTCCTCATCGATTGGTGGGCGTGCCCGGTGAGCGGTCGTGGTCCCCGGACATCGCACGCGGCGGCAAGCCTACACGGGCTCGCCGATCGTACGCGCCGGGCGCCGCCGATGGATCGAAGGTGGCGGAAACCGAAGCGAACCCTCGCCGGACCTTCACGCAGGGGGTGGATTCGAGCCCGTCGCCGCGCCCGGCGCCGGCTCAGCGGATGAGGTACGTCCGGACGGAGATCCAGGCGCCGGTTACGCCGAGCCCGAGCCCGGCGCCCAACACGAGCAGGCTGACATCGCGGGCGATCGCCCCGACGCGGATCGGGAGGACCCGGAAGAACTCGAACATGAAGGCCCCGAGGGGGTCGGCGAGGGCGGCGATCGTGGCCAATGTGATCGCCGCGCCGAGAAGGCCGACGAGCGCCCCCTCGAAGACGAACGGCCAGCGGATGAAGGCGTCCGATGCGCCAACGAGGCGCATGACCTCGATCTCCTCGGCCCGGCCCACGACCGCCAGGCGGATCGTGTTGATGATGATGAACAGGACGATCGCCCCGATGACGGCGAGGATCGCGAGGCCGGCCGTACGGAGGAAGTCGGTGACCGTGATGACCCGGTTGACGAGGTCGGTGATGTTCTTGACCCGCTCGACGGCGGGGTCGGCCCGGAGCGTGTCCATGACCGTCCCGAAGTCACTCGGGTCGCGGAGCTTCACCTCCAGGCTGGCATGGAGGGGGTTGGCGTCGAGGTAGCGGGTGAGGTCCTCCTCGCCCTGGGCCGCGCGCGCCTCCCGGAAGCGGCGGAGGGCCTCGTCCTTCGAGACGAAGGCGACCTCGCGGACTTCGGGCAGGGCCGTGATCCGGGCCTCGAGGGCGGTGACGTCGGTCTCGGAGGCGCTCGCCTTGAGGTCGGCCACGACTTCGACCTTCTGCTCCACGAAGGCAAGCCCGGCGAGGAGCCCGTTCTGGACGATGAAGAAGCCGGCCAGGAGCAGGAGCATGAGGGTCATCGTCGCGGTCGCGGCGAGGCTCATCGCCACGTTCCGCCAGAAGCCCTGCCAGGCCCGGGACACGCTGAACGCGAGGAACCCGATCATGAGCCGCACCCGGCGGTGGCCACGCCGCGCCCGGCGGCGGCCACGCCGCGTTCAACCACGCCGCGCCCGGCGGCGGCCACGCCGCGTTCAACCGCGCCGCGTTGAACCGCGCCGCGTTCAACCACGCCGGTGATACCCGCCGCCGAGCTCGTCGCGGATGATCCTGCCCTCCTCGAGGGCCACGACCCGCTTCCGGAGGGCGGTGACGACGTCGGCGTCATGAGTCGCCATGAGGACCGTCACGCCGAGCTCGTTGATGCGGAGGAGGAGCTGGATGATCTCCCAGCTGATGAGCGGGTCGAGGTTGCCGGTCGGCTCGTCGGCGATGACGAGCCGGGGGTCGTGGACGAGGGCCCGCGCGATCGCCGTCCGCTGCTGCTCGCCGCCCGACAGCTGGCGCGGGAACTGCTCCGCCTGCTGGGTGAGGCCGACGTGCCGGAGGGCCCGCGCCACGGCCGGCCCGATCCGGCCACGCGGCGTGCCGGTGACCTCGAGGGCGAAGGCGACGTTCTCGCGGACCGTCTTGGTCGGCAGGAGCTTGAAGTCCTGGAAGACCGTCCCGATCTTGCGCCGGACGTGGGGCACCTTTCGCCGGGGCAGCCTCGCGAGGTCCTCGCCGTCGAGGATGACCTCTCCGCTCGTCGCCAGCTCGTCCCGGATGATCAGCTTCATGAGGGTCGACTTCCCCGCCCCCGACGGGCCGACGAGGAACACGAAGTCACCCTCCGGGACCACCAGGTCGACGTCCCGGAGCGCCTCACGGCCGTTCGGGTAGCGCTTCGTGACGTCGTTCAGGACGAGCAGGTCGCGCCGCTTGATCGGGGTTGGCTGCCAGGCTCCGGACTCGGTCGGGCTCTCCGCCGAGCGCTCCTCGGTCGGGCGGTCGGTGACGGCGTCGAGGGTCAAGGTTGGCTCCGCGGCTCGAGCCGCCCCGGATCGCCGATCCGGATGCGGGGCTGGACTCCGACCGCGGGCACGGCGCTTGGAGCCATCGTCCCGCCGAGGCTACACCCGGCCGCCTCGACGCGCCAACCCGGGCCGGTGCGGCCGGCTCGCTCCCGAACGGTCGACCCCGACGACCAGCCTGGCTCATCAATCGAGCCCCGGCCACGCTCCGCCCTGCCCGACTTCGTCTCCAGATCGGCCGGCGCGGCGCTCGGCCACGCTCGCTTGGCGCCAATCCGATGAGCCAGGCTCATCACCGGCCGCCACCGGCTGGTTCGTACCGGTCCCTCAGAGCAGCCCGGGCGAGATGGGCAGGTAGCGGGCGAAGTCGGCGAACGGGCGGGACCAGCAGACGAGGACCGGGAAGCCCTCCATCCGCAACCCGGCCCGGACGAGCATCTGCATCGTTGCGCCAGCGGGACCGGGCACCCAGATCGCCGACGCGCCGCGGGGCACGACGGCGTCGATGAGGTCGGCCACGATCGGTGCATGGAGGTCCGGGTCGCGCGTCGCGATCGGCCCGATCCGCCCGACTTCGGACGTGTAGCCGTAGCCGAGGAGATCGCCCCGACCGTCGCGATAGGCGAAGCCGATCCGGCCCTGGCGGCGGACAAAGTCGTGATCGATGCCGTGGCGGAACCCGAGCGTCGTCTCGTCCAGCTCGTCGATCTCCATCTCCAGCGTCGGCCTGCCCACGCGTCGGCCGGCGCGGTCGGCGCCGTCCAGGGGAGCCGCGGTCACGCCCGGCG
>Ga0154723_1103_pt5 | contig 11003 bp, 7 predicted proteins | sample Rifle2008BG16ft_FD_105731 | JGI IMG/M metagenome (GOLD analysis project Ga0154723, IMG submission 105731) | Chloroflexi bacterium RBG_16_70_13
GTCCGTCCTCGTGGGCTGTGCCCTGGAGCTGGCTCTCTCCGGGGCGCGGGTCCAGGCCGAGCGGACCCGGGTGGCCCAGGAGCTCGCCATCGGACGACGCATCCAGCAGGCCCTCCTGCCGAGCCGCTACCCCGTCGTCCCGGGCTGGACGTTCGCCGCTCGCTACGAGCCGGCCCGCGAGGTCGGTGGCGACCTGTTCGACGTCTTCGCCGTCCGCGGCCAGGCCGAGCGGATCGCCCTCGTGATCGCCGACGTGACCGGCAAGGGAATCCCCGCCGCGGTCCTCATGGCCGACGTCAAGGCCCTCCTCCACGCCGCGACCGACAACACCGACGCCCCGGCCGAGGCCCTCCGGCGCGTCAACGTCGTGCTCGTCAACGAGCGCGCAACCGCCCTCTTCGTCACCGCCGCACTCCTCGTCGTCGACGTCGCATCCGGCCGAGTTCGCTATGCCCTGGCCGGGCACGAACCGCCGCTCGTTGCCCGGCGCCGCGGTGTCGTGGACCGGCTCGAGGCCTTCGGGCCGATCCTGGGGGCATTCGGCGACGCGACGTACGAGGAGCACGAGGCGGCCCTGGAGCCCGGTGATGCCCTGACCCTCTATACCGACGGGATCACCGAGACGCGCAACGCCGAGCGGGGGTTCTACGGCGACGACCGCCTCCTCGCCAACGTCGGGCAGGCCTGCGGCCGGCCGGCCGAGGAGATCGCCCAGTCGATCGTCGACGACGTCCAGGCGTTCCGCGGCGACGCCGAGGCCTTCGACGACCTCACCCTCCTCGTCGCGGAGCGGCGGCCGCGGTGATCGGCGGGCGTCGGCTTCGGTCCTTCGGGCGCGACCAGCGCCCCGGTCGCCGACCGAGCACCGTTGGGCCTGAGATGCATCGCGCAACGCTCGCCGCCGTCGCGATCGTGATTGGGGCCACGGGCCACCTCGTGCTGGCGCCGGGCACCGGGGCCCGGGCGCCGGCAGCGCCGGGATCGCCTCCGGCTGCCTCGTTCGAGCAGCTCGACCGTTCCGCCATCAGCGACCGAGCCACGGACAGCCGGCCGGAGCCGGGCGAGCGGGCGCCCACCGCCACCGGCATCGACGACTGGGGCCTGACCATGTTCGTGGATCCCCGACCCGCGAGCGAGGCCGCTCTGGCGACGGCCACCCCGGCGCCGCCGGAGGTCGTCCGCTTCCGGCCGCGGGACGGCTGGACGGACGTCGGCCGCTCAGCCCAGCTGTCCGTCCGCTTCACGACCGCGATGGACCATGCCACGACGGAGGCGGCCTTCCACGCCACGATCGACGGAGTCGACATGGCGGGCACCGTGCGCTGGGCCGAGGGCGACACCGTGCTCGTCCTCCGGCCATCGACTGCCATGCCCTACGCCGCAGTGGTGGAGCTGCGCGTCGACCCAGGCGCCCGCTCGACGGCCGGGCTCGAGGTGGCCGCGATGACCTCGGTCACGTTCACGGTGCAGCCGCGGCCCCGGCCGACGTCATCGGGGAGCGCCGCCCCCAGCGGCTGGCAGTGGCCGCTCATCGGGCCAATCACGCAGTACTTCAGGCAGACGCTCACCGCGTACGGCATCCACCAGGGCATCGACATCGACGGCGACACCGGGGATCCCGTGCGGGCGGCGCGGTCCGGGGTCGTGGTGGTCGCGGGCTACGCCGACGAGTGCGGCGGGCTCCAGGTCCGGATCGACCACGGCGGGGGTCTCCTAACCTGGTACCGGCACCTCTCGGCCATCGAGACGACGGTGGGAGCCCCGGTGACGGCGGGAACCCTCATCGGGCGGGTCGGCGCCACCGGCTGCGCCTTTGGCTCCCACCTCCACTTCGGGGTGGGCGACGACGGCGAGTTCGTCGATCCACTGCGCTACCTGCCGCCTCGCTAGAGCGAGCCGGAGTAGCCCGAGGGCCGGTCGGATCGCCGACCGGCCCTCGTCTCGGGTAGTCGCTGGCTACGGCACGCTCACCCGGTTGCCGTAGATGTTCTGATCCAGACCGCCGGCGTTGGCGCAGGTGTCGGGGCCGAATACGCCCGGCGAGGTCTCGGTCCGGCATTGCCAGACATCGAAGCCGTCGGCCGGTCCACTCTCGCGCGGATCGGTCCCCGGGACGACGTCCCGGTTGTCGGTCCACACCACGTACGCCTCCAGGCCGCCCTCGGCAAGCCCGTTGCTGTCGGTGATGGCGACCCAGTTGTAGTCCCCCTGGAACGGGATGTTGCGGTTGCCGAACATCTCGTACTGCGGCTGATGGCCGACATCCGAGACCTTGGTCGAGGACCACGTGTCGCCACCGTCGGCCGAGGTGGCAACAAACGTGTTGACGACGTTGGCGTCGTCGCAGGCCGTCGCGTCCTCGTCGTTGCCGATCGGCCGCTGGAGGCTGTAGCAGGCGTCGGTGCGGCTGTCCTGCCAGACGACGGCGAGGCCGCCGCCCAGGGCGTCGATGTCCGGGAAGAACTGGTGGCCGATCCCGCTTGCATCGTCGACCTTGATTGGGTCGCTCCAGCTCGCCCCATCGTCCGTCGATCGGACGACGTAGACGACGGAGCGGCCCACCTGGCCGCCACCTGCGGAACGGTAGCTCGAGGCGCTGCCCACGATCGTGCCCGGGTCGACGGCGTTGTAGGCCAGCCAGACACCATCGCTGGAGCTGGACTGGTCGGCCGTCGAGCGGGGCTCGAGCGGGATCCGCGCGAAGACGAAGCCGGTCGGGCAGGCGAACGGTCCGTCGCCGCAGTCGCGCGAACCGTCGTTCGGAGCGTAGGGCACGAAGTCGCGGACCTTGCGCGCCGGCGCGAAGCTCGCGCCGCCGTTCGACGAACGGGCGAAGAACAGGGCGTTCTCACCGACGACCGAGGCATCGTCGAACGTCCGGAACGTCACGTAGACATCGCCGTCACCCTCGATCGCGATATCGCAGCCCTGGACCGACCCGGTGAACCCGTGGACGCTCAGCTGGATTGGCTTGCTGAACGTGTCGCCCATGTCGGTCGAGCGGCTGAAGTAGATCTTGTTCTGGCCGTTGCCGGTGAATCGGCTCCAGCAGACGTAGACGTTGCCGTCGGTGGCGCCGCCGGTGCGGTCGACCTCGAGCATCGGCTTGTCCTGGAAGATGCCCCAGAAGTTGCGCGACGGCGTGCCCTTGCCGACGATCCGGGTGCGCAGGTAGTCGACCGGGTAGCCGCTCTCGTCGGGCGTCGTCGCGTAGGTCGCGACGTAGACGTCGCCGTTGATGGCGCCGCCACGATTGAAGCTGATTCCGCCGACGAACAGGTTGCCGGCGTTGTCGAAGGCCGCGATCGGATCGCCGGCCTCGGTATGCCGCCCAAACAGCGGCGAGGCCATGCCCTCGGCCGAGGTGTCAGCCGGGTAGCCCGGGACGAACGAGTTCGTCCAGCCCTCGCCGCCGTCGGTCGAATAGGCGAAGCCCTGCCAGCCGGCGCCGAGATCGGTCTGGGAGTAGTCGTTCCAGCCGGCGACCACGAAGTCCGGGTCCGTCGGGTCGATCACGGCGAATGGCTCGTTACCCTGCCGCCGGCTCCCGCCGTCGTTCGAGTCCGAGTCGCCGTCGCCGGCGACGTCATCGGCCGCCGGGCTGGTGTTCGAGTCGTTGCAGTGGTCGATGGCCGCGTCAGTGCCGCCGTCGTGGCGGACGCAGGTGAGCCCGGTGACCTGGTCGTCCGTCCCGTCGCCGACCACAGCGACCGCCAGGCCGGGCGTGGCCGTAGCGGCAAGAAGGACGCTGCTCGCAACGAGGGCGGAGAGGATTCGTCGGGCGCGTCGCATTTGGATCATCAGCCGATGGTTCCTCCGTGATGCCGGGACCGTCCCACGGCTGGTCCTGCCGACGGGCGGTTCCAGGGTGACCATGATGCTACCTCCGGTTCCGGGATGAGGCGCCCCCCTGCGCGTTCCAGTCTCGTTGCAGACGGACGGGAAGCGTTGCGCGCGATCCGCCACCAGGCTATCGGCCGCGCCCGGCAGCCGATCCGGCGGCGGTTCTTGCGCCTCGGCTGACGCACCGCGCTCGGGCCTGTCAGCCCAGGCGGGGGCGTCCCATCGCGGTCCGGTAGAGCTCGTTGAAGTCGAACAGGAGACGATCGTTGCGGGGGTAGACCCCGGTCCGGTAGGCGCGCGACGCCACGCCCCGCTGAGCCCGCTCGCAGACCGCCCAGTCCTGGCGGCTGATGAGGTCCCACAGCTCGACGACCGGTTGCGGGTCGAAACCGGGCTCGGCGATCGTCTCGGGCCGGAAGAGGAACTCCGAGGTCACCGTCGTGTGGCTCGGCGAGCGTGGCTCGAGGAGATAGGTCATCACCGCGTCCGGGTGGAGATTGACCATGAGGTTCGGGAACTGGTGGGCCCCGAAGTAGAGGTGGTGATCCGCCTCGTTGAGGCCCGGGAAGCGGGGCAGGGCGGAGAGCCCGGTCAGGGTGAAGCTGGAGACGTCCTCGCGCATCCAGTTCCCGCCGTCGGGCGCCTCGCCGTCCCAGACCTCGCCGAGCCGATAGAGCGGCACGAGCTTCACGAGCTCGGGGTGGATCGTGGGGCAGTGGAGGCACTCGTCGAAGTTCTCGACGAGGATCTTCCAGTTGGCCTCGACCTCATAGACGAGGCGCCGGGCGACCCGCAGCTCCCCGAGCCGGTAGCGCTCGAAGTCGGTGATCTTCTCGGTGCTGGCGGCGAGCGCGTCGAGCAGCGGCGGCACATCGGCGTTCAGGCTCACGAAGATGAACCCGCCGTACTCCTCGACGGCGATGCCGTGGAGCGGGTGGTCGGCTCGCGCGAAGTCCTCGTCCTCGTGGACGTTGGGTGTCCCGATGAGCCGGCCGTCGAAGTCGTACGACCAGGCGTGGTAGGGGCACTTGACGGCCTTCCCGAGGTGGCCGCAGGCGGGCTCGTCATCGAGGATCCGGGTCCCGCGGTGGGCGCAGACGTTGTAGAACGCCCGCAGCTCGCCGGCCAGGTTGCGGACGACGAAGATCGATTCGCCGACGAGATTGCGGACGACGTAGTCGCCGGGGCCCGCGACCTCTTCGGCCCGTCCGACGCAGACCCAGCCGCCGAACCAGATCCGTTCCCGCTCCTGGTGCCAAACGGCGGCGGAGGTGTAGTCAATCCCGGCCAGGGTCGGCCGTGGCCGCCAGTCCGCGGCCCGGGTCCGCTCCAGGCTGGGGTCGAGCTGGGTCATCGGCGCGCCCGCCTCGTTCAGCGCGTCAGCGGGTCCGCGGGAAGCCGAGGTCGACCTTGGACGTGCCCGGATCGGGCCAGCGCGAGGTCACGACCTTGGCCCGGGTGTAGAACTGGATGCCCTCGGGACCGTACATGTGGAGGTCGCCGAAGAGCGATGACTTCCAGCCGCCGAAGCTGTAGTACGAGACCGGGACCGGGATCGGGACGTTGATCCCGACCATGCCGACGTTGACGTCGAACTGGTACTGGCGTGCAGCCCCGCCGTCGCGGGTGAAGATGGCCGTGCCGTTGCCGTAGGGGTTGTCGTTGACGAGGCGGAGCGCTTCCTCGTAGGTTTCGACCCGGGCGACGGTCAGGACCGGCCCGAAGATCTCGTCCCGGTAGGCGTCCATGGCCGGCGTGACGTGGTCGATGAGCGACGCCCCGAGGAAGAATCCGGCGGAACCGCCGTACAGCGGGTGCTCGCGGCCGTCCGCGACGACGGTGGCCCCCTGTGCGGGGGCGCTCTCGAGGTACGAGGCGACCTTGTCGCGGTGCTGCTTCGTGACGAGTGGGCCCATCTCGGCCTCTGGGTCGGAGCCGGGGCCGACCTTGACCTTCGGCAGGCGCCTGGCGATGGCCTCGACGAGCGGGTCGGCGACCGAGCCCACGGCGACGATCGTGGCGATCGCCATGCACCGCTCGCCGGACGACCCGTAACCGGCCGAGACGGCGGCGTCGGCGGCCATCTCGATGTCGGCGTCGGGCAGGACGACCATGTGGTTCTTGGCGCCGCCGAGAGCCTGGACCCGCTTGCCGTGGCGGGTGCCGGTCTCGTAGATATAGCGGGCGATCGGGGTCGAGCCGACGAAGCTCACCGCGGCGATGTCGGGATGACCGAGGATCCGGTCGACCGCGACCTTGTCGCCCTGGACGACGTTGAAGACGCCATCGGGGACGCCGGCCTCCCTGAGGAGCTCGGCCAGGAAGAGCGACGCCGAGGGGTCCTTCTCCGAGGGCTTGAGGACGAACGTGTTGCCGCAGGCGATCGCGTTGCCGAACATCCACATCGGCACCATGGCCGGGAAGTTGAACGGGGTGATCCCGGCCGCGACGCCGAGCGGCTGGCGGATCTGGTAGACGTCGATGCCGGTCGAGACCTGCTCCGAGAAACCGCCCTTGAGGAGATTCGGGATCCCGGTCGCGAACTCGAGGTTCTCGAGGCCCCGGGCGACCTCGCCCAGGGCGTCGGACGGGACCTTGCCGTGCTCCGCGGTCAGAAAGGCGGCGATGTCCTTGCGATGGGCGTCGACCAGGTTCCGGATCCGGAACAGGATGTCCGTTCGCTTCGACAGCGACGTCGCCCGCCAGGCCGGGAAGGCGGCCTTCGCCGCGGCGATCGCGGCGTCGACCTCCTCGACCGAGGCGAAGTCGACCTCGCGGGCGAGCACGCCCGTGGCGGGGTCGAAAACGGGCCCCCGGCGGCCGGACGTCCCGGCCACACGCTGGCCGCCGATCCAGTGGCTGACGGTCTCGCCGCGGGGCGACGACCGCTCGATCTCGGGCTCTGCGACCTGGGTCATGGACGGAACCTCGGGTGGAACGCGGCAGCTGGCTGAGCTGCGACGGCCTCAACGATACCGCGCCCCGTCGAGCCCCTCGCCGGCAGGCACCGTGGGATCCGGGCCTGGCGTCGCGAGCTCGATCTCGGGTGCGATCGGGCTCGAGTCGCTCGGATCGGGCGACCACGGGACCGTCGGATCCGGACCGATCGACGGGTCTTCCGCGTCGGGCGCGACCGGGACGGTGGACCCGTCGGGCGGTGACGACGACGGGACGACCGGAGCGCCCGATGGCGACGGGTCGACAAGAACCCTCGAGGGCGAGGGGTCGACAGGAGCGCTCGACGACTGCGGGAGGACGAATGGCGCCCCGCAGGCACCGAGAAGCAGGAGCGCGGGCAGGAGCGCGGCGCGGCGGGTGAGCATGCGAAGAGTATGGCCCGGAGACGGAGAACGAGCCCCCGGCGGTGCCGGGGGCTCGTTGATCGTTGCAGGGATTCGGGAAGGTCAGTTCGCCGGATCGACCCAGATCGTGGCGTACTTGTTGCCCTGCCCGACGCCCTTGATCGTGAACGAGACACCCCAGGAGAGGTCGTCGGGTTCGCTCACGACGAAGAGCCCATCGCCCGGGTTGCCGGTGCCGAGGACGATGCCGGCCCCGAGGTCGAACTCATAGAAGTCGGGAACAGGATTCCCGTCCGAGTCGACGAACCGTGTGGAGTACGGCGCGTTGCCGCGCGACGGCACCACCACGGAAGCGTCGATGTCACGGAAGAACAGGGAGCCGTTCGGTCGGATCTCGATGCCCGGGTAGTACCCGAGGCGATCATCGAAGCCGCTCACGCCCGGCTGTGGAGCGAAGTCAGTGCAGTACAGGTCGTACGAGCCTGCGGGCGACTCGAGGCATTCAGTGAATGCATAGGTCGGGTGCATCGTGAAGGCCAGGTTCGAGGCCTGCGGGCGTGACTGGATGTTGTTCAGCGTGGTGGGATCCTGGTCTGCCGCATCGCCCGTCCGTCGGAGCGGATCGAAGTGGGAGTCGACCAGGAGCAGGCCGCCCTTCGAGCCGGTACTCGGCAGGGCGAAGGTGTTGCTGGTGACGTGGTTCACGCCGCCGTACTGGATGTCGCGGTACCAGACCAGCATGCCCGGCGCGTTGTACGGGACCCGCTGGACCGACCACTCACCGGTGTCGAAGCGGAGGTAGTCGGAGTCGTAGGTGTACTTCAGGCCGAGGTCGAAGCCATCGAAGTTCCGCCACTCGGCCAGGTAGTACTGGGTGAAGGTGAACGAACCTGTGCTGATCACCCAGCCGGCGCCATCGGTCCCCGCGAACGTTCCGTTCTGGGCCGTCCAGCCGGCCGCCCCGCTCTCGACGTCGTCCGACCAGACGGTGGTGCCGTCCATGGTCACCGACAGGTCGTCGGCGAACCAGCCGCGCTCGAGGAACCCGGCGTCGGTCGCAGCGCGGAGTCGGAGGTCGATCGTCGTCCCGGCGTACGGCGTCAAGTCGACATAGTCGTGGCGCCAACCGCCGCTGCTGCCGGTCAGGCCGTTCTCGAGGCCACCGTAGTCGACAAGCCGGCCGTGCGGGTCGTCATCCGTGGAGACGAGCGCGCCGGCCTCGTCGAACACTTCGAGCTGGACCCACGTCGATCCCCCGTCGGTGGACACCTCGATGAAGCCGTAGTCCCACAGCTCCTCGAGGATGTGGTTGTTCCAGGTCCAGAACCGGACATCAATCCCGTCCGGCACGTCGATCGTCCGGGCGAGCTTCACGTCGGCCCAGTCCTGGTCGTTGTTCGACCACCACATGTTGGCGCCGGAATGCGCCTCCGCGAGGTTGACCTGCTTGGGTGGCAGGTTCACCCGGACGCCGTCCTTCGTGCCTCTCGGCGTGTTCGACGACTGTCCGAGCTGGACCGCCCGGGGGGCGGCACCGACGGCGAAGATCTGCGGGTCCGCCCAGCCGAGGACGAACTTGTCCCAGAGGCCCATGTGGGCCGGGATGGACTGGAAGATCGGACCGGAGTGTGAGCCGGTCGACATCAGGTCCCAGAACTCGACGTCCGAGTCCCCGCCTCCGCTCGTGTCGTAGAGGTCGGGGAGCCCCAGGTCGTGGCCGTACTCATGGGCGAAGACGCCCACGCCCGCGTCCTCGGGCTGGGCGATGTAGTTGAAGACCTTGGTGTCCGTCCCGGGGATCGTGTAGCCGCCGGTGACGGGATCGACGATCGACGAGTGCGACCACACGGCGTAGACGCCCTGGGCCCCGCCGCCGCCCTCCTCGCCCGCGCCCGCGTGGACGATGACGAAATGGTCGATCACGCCGTCAGGCTCGAAGACGTTCCCGTCGCCGTCCAGGTCGCCCTGGTCCTCGATGTCGTAGTCCTCCCACGGGAAGTCAGGATCGGCGGCGGCGATGACGTCGACCGCATCGACGATCATCTGGCTGACGTCGCGTGGGTTGTCGGGGTGGCCCTGCATGCTGGCTCGGCCACCTTCGCAGGTGTCGGCCGCGTACCAGGCCTCGGAGTGCGGGAGCTCAACCCAGCCGACGACATCGCCGTCGATGGTGTAGGCGCCCTTCGACATCTCCTCGTACATGTTCTTGAGCGTGTACCCGGAGATATCGAAGCCCGGCTCCCCGTCGGGGCCCGTCAGATCACTGCGGACGCGCTCGGTGATGCCGTCATGCGTATACAGCATCTTCCGGAAGTGCTCGGCGTTGAAGTCCGGCACCCAGAAGGTGTTGTTGTCAATGGTGTCGGGCGTGCCATCGGTTCCGAAGACAGCCGGGTCATCCAGCTCATTGTGGAGCGGGCCGTTGAGCACGGTGCCGGCGGGCTCGACGACGCAGTCTTCCCCGGCCACGCTGTTGATGTCGATGATGCGGTTGAAGCCGGAGAAGTCGTCGTTGGCGGCCGGGTTGAACTCGACCAGGACCGTCAGGAGCTGTGCCTCCTGCGTGCCCTTCGCCTGTTTGATCTGGCGCGGGTTCTTCCCCGTCTCCACCGCCAGTGCCTCGAGCCTGGCAAGCTGTCGCGCGCTGCGCGGGAAGCCGTTGGCTCCCTTGCGACTCTGCTCGGCCCACCACTGGCTGAGGTCGCTCAGCGGTCCGAACTCATCCGAGCCGACGTCGGTTCCCTTCTTGACCTTCGTGTCGCGCGACACGTCGTTCAGCGCGCGCGGTGGCGCGAGGTTGAAGTAGTAGTCCCTGGCCGATGCCGGGAGGACCTCAGGGTCCAGTGCCGGCGAAACTGCCTGCCGCATGACGACGAGCGCCGACGCGAGCAGCGTCAGGATCACGAACGGGATGAGCAGCCGCATGGCGACGGTCTGCGTCGAGGGTTTCACCAATCTCCTCCACGGTTGGCTGGCGATGGACCTGGACAACCACCATAGCGCGGGCATGACCGCGGTGTGCCGCTGAGCACCTCCTGTGTGGCGTTGCGCCGACGCTCGCCGATCGAATACGGGGTGGCGGGCACCGGGTCTTCTACTCGCCTTCGCAGTCCTCCTGGTGACGGCCCCGCGACCAGGTGACACCGTCGCGAGCCCCGCCACTTCCAAGGCCGTTCCTGCGGCTGGGCGTATCGGCGCGACCGTACAGCCGGTCGTGAAGGGCGGTCAAATGGCAGATCGGGACAGCTTGGCCGGCAACCGAGCGTCAGCGAGTTCATCGCGCGAGGTACGGCGGGTCATGGCATGAGATTGCGGTGCGCCGACGCACCGAATGCGACCATCATCCCTCGCGGCGGATGCGAAGCAGCCCGCCAAGGCAGCCGACGACGACGACCGCGAGCACGAGGTGCTCGGCGCGAAACGGGCCGGCGACCGCGGCGTCCCGCCACGTGAATGCCACGACACCGCGGGCGATCGCCCACAGGGCCACGCCGGTCAGGAGGGCAGCCCCGTCCCTGTGCCCGAAGGCACCGGACCGGAGACCGAGGGCCACGAGGACGATGACGACGGTCGTGGCGATCGCCTCGTAGACCTGCGAGGGGTGGGACGCGACATCCGGGGCGAGGCTGGCCCACGGACCCGCTCCGGCGTAGGTCGTGGCCCAGGCCAGGTCGCTCGGCAGGCCCTGGCCCTCGCCGGCCAGGACGCTCGCGAGCTTGCCCGCGGCGAGGATGAAGAGGACGGGCAGGACCCCGGCGTGCATCCAGCGGCCGGCGGGCGCGCCCGCCAGGCGGGCGATGACGATGCCGCCGACGGTCCCACCCGCGACGCCGAGCGCAAGGCCGAGGCCTCCCTGAC
>Ga0154723_1023_pt4 | contig 10546 bp, 9 predicted proteins | sample Rifle2008BG16ft_FD_105731 | JGI IMG/M metagenome (GOLD analysis project Ga0154723, IMG submission 105731) | Chloroflexi bacterium RBG_16_70_13
GGCAGCTTCGCCTGATCGGCAAGCGCGGCCACGAGCCGCGATCCCGACCCCTCCACACCGTCGCGGTCCTCGCGCCACGCCCGGTCGACACCCTCGAGGACCTGGCGGAAGCTCGGCAGGCCGTGCCTCGGCTCGGGCGGGAAGTACGTGCCGCCGTAGAACGGCCGGCCCTCGGGCGTGAGGAACACCGACATCGGCCAGCCACCGCCGCCGGTCATGGCCTGGACGGCGCCCATGTACACCTGGTCGAGGTCGGGGCGCTCCTCGCGGTCGACCTTGATCGGGACGAACCGGCCGTTCAGGTACGCCGCGAGGTCCTCGTCCTCGAACGATTCGCGCTCCATGACGTGGCACCAGTGGCAGGCGGCGTAGCCGATCGACAGGAAGATCGGGCGGTCGAGGAGCTTCGCCCGGGCGAGCGCGTCCGGGCCCCACGGCGACCAGTCGACCGGGTTGTGGGCGTGCTGGAGGAGATAGGGGCTGGTCTCGCCGGCCAGGCGGTTCGTGTGGCGCGGCTCGGGTAGGGACGCCGGCTCGGACATGGGCCGATGGTATGCCAGCCCGCCAGCCCGCCAGCCCGCCAGCCCGCCAGCCCGCCAGATCCCGAGTCGCCCGATCGCCGGATCGCCCGATCGCGGTACCGTGAGCGCATGCGATCCACGGCCGTCCCCGGTTTCCTCCCCTCGCGGAACGGGTTCGCCTTCCAGAACCGCTGGCCGGCGGGGCCGGCCTTCGAGCTCCGGGCTCGCTACCTCCGCGTGGGGATCGGCGAGGTCGCCGAGGGCCTGTGCGGCGGGATGTGCTTCGCCGCCGCCGACCGGTTCCTCCGCGGTGAGCTGCCGCCCGCGGACGCCGCGCCGCCGGCGCAGGGGACGCCGCTGTTCGATGAGATCGCGTGGCGCCAGCTGGTCTCGCTCGAGCTGGGCCGGACGCCGCTGCGATTCTGGTGGGCGGCCGCGCGCTGCGGGGCCGGGCTCTGGTCAGCCGGCGACCAGGTTCGGGCATGGCGGGCGATCCGCGCCGACCTCGATGCCGGACGGCCGGCGATGCTCGGCCTCGTCCGCTCTGCCGCGGTCAACCCGTTCGCGCTGACGAAGAACCACCAGGTGCTCGGCTTCGCCTACGAGGCGGGGCCGGCCCGGGCGACGATCCGGATCTACGACCCCAACCACCCGGGACGCGACGACGTCTCGATCGAGCTCCGGATCGCTGGCCTGGCGACGCGGGACGTCCCTGCCCAGGCCACCGCAGGCCCGGCTGCCAACGCGGGCCCAGTCAGCCTGGCGCAGACGACCGGCGAGCCCATTCTGGCGCTCCTTCGGCTACCGTACCGCCCCGCCCCGGGATGACCACAGGGTCCGCCGGCGACGCGGGCTCGACCGGCACTGCGAGCTCGGGGGGCACCGCCAGATCGGCCGGCACGACGAGCTCGTCGGACACGGCGGGCGCCATCGACGCCGGGCGGAAGGCCGTCCGGATCCGCCGGTACCAGGCGTAGCCCGCCAGGCCGGCGACGACGCTCAGCGCGCCGCCGACGGCGACGGCGATCGGCACGCCGAAGGCCGCCGCGAGGCCGCCGGCGATGAGCCCACCGACCGGCGTGGAGCCCGCGAAGACCGTCGTGTAGACGCTCATGACCCGGCCCCGGAGCTGGTCGGGCACGTTGAGCTGGATCGTCGTGTTCGCCGTCGCGGCCATGCCGATGCCGCCGAGGCCGACGACGAACATGGCGACGAGAGACAGGCCGTACGAGCCCGAGAACGCGAGCACGAGCTCGGCGATCCCCAGCGCCGCGCCACCGAGGCCGATGAGCGCCGGCCGGGTCCGGCGACCGAAGGCGATCGCCAGGGCGACGATGAGCGAGCCCACCCCGCTCGCAGCCATGAGGAACCCGAAGCCGGACGCGCCGACGTGGAGGATGTCCCGGGCCAGGGCCGGCACGACGACCGAGAAGTTCATCCCGAAGGTCGCCACGAGCCCGAGGACGAGGATCGGCAGGAGTACGAACGGCGTCGTCCGGACGTAGCGAAGCCCCTCGCCGAGGTCCGCGACGACCCCGCCGACGGTCGTGGGCCGGGCCAGCCGGGGCGACATCGCGATGGCCCGCTCGTCCATGACGACGTACGCCGCGATCACGGCGAGGAAGCTCAGGCCGTTGATGAGGAAGGCGACGGAGATGTCGGTCAGGCCGATCGTGATGCCGGCAATCGCCGGACCGAGGACCCGGGCGCCGTTGAAGACGGCCGAGTTCAGGGCGACGGCATTGCCGATGTCCCCGCGACCTACCATCTCCACGGCGAACGCCTGGCGGGTCGGCATGTCGATCGCGTTGACGCAGCCGAGCAGGAGGGCCAGGACGAGGATGTGGTTGACGTGGACGGCGTGCGTCGCGGTCAGCCCGAAGAGGACGAAGGCGAGGATCATCGAGATCGTCTGGGTGGCGATGAGCGTCTGACGCTTCGGCAGGCCGTCGGCGATGAGCCCGCCAAAGAGCCCGAGGACGAGGACCGGCCCGAACTGGGCGGCCGCGAGGAGCCCGAGGTAGAAGGGGCTGCCGGTCAGCTGCAGGACCAGCCAGGCCTGGGCGACGGACTGCATCCAAGTCCCGATGAGCGACACGAGCTGGCCGGCGAAGAAGAGCCGGAAGTTGCGGTGGCGGAGGGCCCGCCAGCCACGGAAGCCGAGGATGGCGGCGCGGGTGGGCCGCCCGATCGTCATCGCGCTACACCGCCGGATTCGTGCACGTGGCGAGGCTCACGGCCGGCGTCGAGGTCGGCGAGGTGCTCCGCGATATGACGGCGGCGCCCCTCGGCCTCCGCGATCATGGCCCGGAGACGACCCTCTTTCTCGCGCAGGATCGCGACCTGGTCGTCGATCCGGACCAGGGCGTCGGCCAGCGCGGCGCGGCGCTCGGCAGGGTCTGTCGCGGTCCTGAAGCGCTCCCGGTTGCGAGCCCGCGCCGCCTCGTCCTCGAGCAACCGCCCGATCTCGGCCAGGCTGAACCCTGCGTCGTCGCGGAGGGCCCGGATGAATCGCAGCCGCTCGACGTCGTCGGCGTCGTAGAGACGGTAGGCGCCCTCCGAGCGAGCCGCCGGCTTCAGGAGCCCGAGCTCCTCGTAGTAGCGAATCGAGCGGGCCGTCAGGCCGACCTCGGTGGCCACCTCGTTGATCTTCAGGAGGCGAGCGCCGGTGGGAGTTTCGACCTCGATGCTCACGGCCGCATCCTACTACAACCTTGCCGTTTACGTAAACGTTATGGCAGGCTCGGCGTGCCGCCGGCTCCGGCCGGGCGCTCGTCGTAGCATCCGAGGTGATGGACTATGGGCTGATCCTCCCCTCCCTCGGCGACGACGCCACCCGCGAGGGCATCGATGCCGCCGGCGAGATCGCCGAGCGCCTCGGCTTCACCGACGTCTGGACGACCGACCACCTCCTCGTCGACGCGAGCGCGGCCGAGGACTACGGGACGATCTTCGAGGCGGTCACCACCCTCGCCTACCTCGCCGGGCGGACGTCGACCGTCCGCCTCGGGGCGAGCGTCGTGGTCGTCCCGATGCGCAACGCCGTGGTCCTGGCCAAGGAGCTGGCGACGATCGACAACCTGTCGCACGGCCGGCTCATCGTCGGCGTCGGCGTGGGCTGGAGCCGGGCCGAGTTCGCGAACGTCGGTGTCGCCGAGCGCTTCGAGGTCCGCGGCGTCTACACGGACGAGACGATCCGGCTGTGGCGCCATCTCTGGTCCGGCGCTGACTGGCCCTTCCACGGCAGATTCCATACCTTCGACGATTTCGTCTTCGGGCCGCTGCCGGAGCAGGGTGGCCATGTGCCGATCTGGATCGGCGGCCGCCAGGAGGCGGCCCTTCGACGGGTCGGCCGCCTGGCGGATACGTACCACTCGTCGGCCACGAGCCCGTCCGCGTACGAGCCCCGGCTGGCGGTCATCCGGGCGGCCGCCGAGGAGGCCGACCGGCCGATGCCGGCCCTGTCCGCCCGGGTCCGGGTCCGCCTGAACTCGAACGAGCCGGACGACGGCTACGCCATGCGCGGAACGCCCGAGGAGGTCGCGTCCGAGGTCCGGACGTTCGCTGCTCTCGGCGTGGGCCACCTGGCACTGACGTTCCCGACCCGCGAGCCGGAACCGCTCGCCCGCGACGCAGAGGCATTTATGCGCGAGGTCGTTCCGCTGGTCTAGCTAGCCTCGGAGCCGTGTCGCTTGGACGGATCGTCGGACCGCTGCCCGCCCATTCAGATGAGAGACGCGCCGGATCCGAGCCCGCCTCCCTGGCGCGTGCCGCCGCTGCCTGCTCCAGCGCAGCCCAGCTGGCGGCTGCACGATCGGCGCAACCGCGAGTCCCGGCTCGAGGATCGCCCCGAGGACGGCGCGCGTCGTCGTCTCGACGGCGTCGTGGGCCGTCCCCTCCCGCCGGACTGCGAGCTCCTCATAGATCGTCGGTGTCGTGAGCGCGAATGCCTGATCAGCGGCCATGTCAGCGGTCTGTCCGGCCCGGAGCCGTCCTTCAGCCTCGAGCTGCCTGACGATCGCCCAGTAATGCGCATGCCGGAGGCGGTCGATGAAGTCCATCTCCCGCGCCACAACGGGATCGATCCTCCGCGACCGGAGCAGAAACTCGACGTACGGCCAGGCGCCATCCCAGAACGAGACCGTCGCCTCGATCATGCGCCGCATCGCCGTCTCACCGTCCGGGCTCCGGAAGACCTCCCCGAACGCCTTGAACAGCCCGCGAGATTGCTGGATCTGGTTCACAACGGCGATCAACAGGCCGCCCTTCGAGCCGAACTGGTCATAGACCGTCTGGATGGCGACGCCGGCATGTCGGGCGATCGCGCTGACCGGAAGCGAGGTCTCCGCGGTTGGGATGAGCTCCTGTGCGGCCGCGAGGATTCGCGCTCGCGTCTCAGCACGACCGGCAGCCCGTCGACTCTCCCCGGTCTGGGATGGCCCGTCTGTCATGGACACGATATTGACAGGTAGAATGCCATTCTGCTATAAGAACGCCATTCTACCAACGGTCGCTGGGGCAGGAGGTGCGAGATGGGAGCCTCGTTCGAGGTGCGACTTGGCGCCGTGGCCGGCTGGATCGCTTTCATCGGTGTGACGGTCGCGTTGATCGTCGTCCCGATGGCGCTCGCGGGACAGCCCCCGACCGTGCTTACCGACCCCGCTGTCGTCATGGCCTACTTCAGGCATCCCGAATTCGCCCTCATCAACGGCGTGCTCGCCGTGTTCGTCGGGATCCTGGCGATCCTGGCCTTCGCCTACGGCCTCCGATCCGTCCTCGTTTCGGGCGGCGACGCTCGCGCCCGGACCTTCGCGGATCTCGGACTGATGGTGCTCATCGTGACGGCGCCCGTCTACCTCGTCTCGGGGGCGCTGGGGGCCATGCTCGTGCAGGCCGCCGACGGCGATCCCGCTACGTTCGCGACGCTGTTCCGGCTGTACGACCTGATCTACAACGGCGGGGCCGACGTCCTCGAAGGCGCATGGATCGGTGCGTTCTCCATCGCGGCCCTCGGCGGGTCGCTGCCGCGTTGGCTCGGCTGGCTCGGCGTGCTCGTCATGATCTCCCGCTGGATCAAGGCCTTCGTGCCCGTCGCGCCTGTGCCCGAGGCCATCATCCCGATCGGGGGCGTGCTGTTCGTCGCGTGGTTCCTGGCCGTGGTCGTGCTCATGACGCGGGAGGCGCAGCGCTCGGGCGCCGGCGTGTCGACCACACGGGTGGCGACTGTCTGAGGTCGGCGATGGCGCCGTGGTTCAGACCGGCGGCAGCTCCTGGAGGTCCGTCTGGGCGCCGGCGAAGAGGTCGCCCACGGTCGCAACCCGGTCCAGCATCGTCCGGATCGTCCAGGAGTTCGGCTTGAGGTCGGGGTCGTCGAGCTCCTCCCAGGCGATCGGCGCCGAGACGGGGCCGCCCGGGGCCGGTCGCACGGCGTACGGCGAAACGAGGGTCTTGATCGGCGAGTTCTGGGTGTAGTCGAGGCGGGCCCGGCCGCCGCGGTTGCGCTTCGACCACTCCCACGACACCAGGTCCGGGACGACCGCGCCCACCGCCCGCGACACCTTCTCGACCCAATCAGTCGTCTGGCCGTGGTCGTACTTCGGGACGATCGGGACCCAGACCTGGATCCCGCGCTGGCCCGTGACCTTGGGGTAGCCGCGGACGCCCAGGTGGCCGAGGGCCGTCCGGAAGAGTCGGGCCAGGGTCAACGTCTCGTCCCAGGTCGTGCTCGTCCCGGGATCGATGTCGATGAGCGCGAACGTGGGCCGGAAGGGCGCATCGAGGCGTGACGTCCAGGCGTGGACCTCGAAGGCCGCCTGGTTGGCGAGCCAGCAGAGCGTCGCGACCCGGTCGGCGACGACGTGCTCGTTGGCCTCGCGGGCCTCGACCCCGACCTCGCGCCAGCGTCGGAGCCAGGACGGGTCGGTGGGCTTGAGGTCCTTCTGCCAGAAGCCGCCGCCGGCGGCCCCGTCCGGGAATCGATGGAGGTTCAGGGGTCGCTCGGCGAGGTGGGGCAGCATGACCGGCGCGATCCGGGCGAAGTAACCGATGAGCTCCCGCTTCGTGATCGGGCCGGCCGCCTCGTCGCCCTCGACCGCCGGGAAGAGCGGCTTCTCGAGGTTCGTCAGCTTGAGATCCTCCCCCCCGATCCGCCAGAGGCCTTCCCTGCCGAGCTTCGCCAGGGCGTCGAGCTCGGTGTCCGTGGCTGCCCAGGGGTGGAGGTGGGTGTCGGCCATGGCGCCAATGGTCGCCGGTTCCGTCGCCGGCAGTTGGGATTCGACCTCCCGGACCGTCGCGGACGTGGCGACCGCGCGTTCGCGCGTGACCTCGAGTGGGTCCCTGCCCGCCTCGATCCCCTTGAAGGCGGCCTGGCGGACGATGCCCTCGCGGGTCCAGCCGCCGAGCTCGGCGCGGATGACGAGCTCTGGGCGGACCCAGGTCACGCCGGCGAGATCGCCGCCCCAGCGGCCGCGATAGTCCTTCGGCGGCGGCGGGTCGAACGGCAGGCTCGCCGTCTGGAGGTCCGCGAGGCGGCGACGGAGGTCGGCCCGGGTCTTGCCGGTGAAGCCGGACCCGACCTTGCCGGCAAACCGGAGGCGGGGCGTCCCCGCACGTTCCGTGCCGGCCGCGCCGTCCGTGCCGGTGCCGCGCGCACCGTCGCCGTCGCGCTCGTAGTACCCGACGACGAGCGCGCCGAGGTCCTTCGCGTTCCCCTCGCCCGGCGTCCAGCCACCAACCACGAGCTCCTGCTCGGGCCGGATCTTGAGCTTCAGCCATGCCCGCGAGCGGGTGCCCGGCTCGTAGACCGAGCGGCGGTGCTTGGCGATCGCTCCCTCCAGCTCCTGGGCGGCGACTGCCTCGAGGAAGGCAATGCCCTCGGTCTCGACGTGGCTCGCGTAGCGGACCCGGCGATCCTCGCGAAGGACCGCGCGGAGGAGCCGCTTGCGATCCTCGAGGGGCACGCGCAGGAGCGACCGGCCGTCGTGGTAGAGGAGGTCGAAGGCCTGGTAGACGAGACCCGCTGCGGCCCCGCCGCCCGGCCCCTTCGTCCCGAGGCGCTCCTGGAGGAGCGAGAAGGCCGGGCGGCCGGCCTCGTCCACGGCGATGACCTCGCCGTCGACGATCGCCTCGCGAGCCTCGATCCAGGTCGGCGGGACGAGGAGCCGGGGGAAGTACGTCTCGCCGTCCTTGCCGTTGCGGGTGTACGTCCGGACCTTGCCGTCGCGGACCACGGCCTGGAGGCGGTAGCCGTCCCACTTGACCTCGAACAGCCAGTCTCCGTCACGGAACGGCCGGTCGGCGAGCGTCGCGGCCATCGGCTCGATGAAGGCGGGCATCGGCGCCTCGATCGCGTTCGCGAGGTCGATCCGGGCGGTCGCGGCCGGCGCCTCGCTGACCCAGACCGCGTCGCGATTGGCGAGGACCTCGTCATTCGTCCGGCCGGTCTTGACGCTCTGGGGGTGGTCTTCGGCGTCCCAGCCGGGGCTCGACGTCTCGCCGCGCTTGTGGATGAGGAGCCACTGCTCGGCCTCGTCATCCTCGAAGGGCCGGGCGGAGGGGTCGTCGGCGCGCCCGGCGCCACCCCGGCCGCGCCCGCTCGTCCGGACGATCGTGAAGCGGCCCTTGAGCTTCTGTCCCTCGAGGCTGAACTTGAGCTCACCGTCGGTGACGCCCCGCCGCCCGTCGGGAGTCTCCGCCTCGGCCTGCCAGGTGCCCCAGTCCCAGACGATGACGTCACCGGCACCGTATTGGCCCCTCGGGATGACGCCTTCGAAGTCGAGGTACTCGATCGGGTGGTCCTCGACGTGGACGGCCATCCGGCGGGCCTTCGGGTCCAGAGTGGGACCGCGGGGCACTGCCCAGGAGACGAGGACGCCGTCGATCTCGAGGCGGAAGTCGTAGTGGAGGCGGGTGGCCCGATGGCGCTGGACGACGAAGCGGCCGCGCGACGCTGAGGCGCCACCCGCGGATGGAGCGGCATCTCCGGCCGGCTCCGGCGTCCGCCCGAAGTTCCGCTTGCGCCGGTACTCCTGGAGCGGCATCCGGCGTGGCGAGGGCCCCGGGTGGGGCGTCAGGCGCTCTTCCGGCGGCGGGCGGGCTTGGCCTCCTCGGCCTCCTCGGCCGGGGCGCTCGCCCGGCCCTTCGCCGAGTCGGCCTTCTTGGCCTTCGCCTCGGCCACCGAGGTCGGCGGCGGCGTGCCCGCTTCGCGAGCGGCCTTGGCGGCCTTGACGCTGGCCTCGAGGGCGGCCATGAGGTCGACGAGGTTGGACGGCTCCTCGGCTGCCGGGACGGCGACTACTTCCTTGCCCTCGACCTTCGACTCGATGATCTGCATGAGCGCGGTCCGATACTCGTCCTGATAGCCGGCCGGGTCGAACTCGCCGGTCATCGAGCCGACGAGCTGTTCGGCCATCGCCTTCTCGGCCGCCTTGACCTCGGGCTCCTCCTCGGGCAGGTCGAGCTCGCCCAAGGCCCGGATCTCGTCCGGCCAGTAGAGCGTCGAGAGGACCATCGTGTTCTCGTACGGATCGAGCGCGGCGAGGGCCTCACGGTCCTTGATGACGACCTTGCAGATCGCGGTGAGGCCCTTGTCCTGGAGCACCGCCTTCAGGAGTGCGAACGCCTTGCGGCCGATCTTGTCGGGCTCGATGTAGTAGGCCTGCTTCACGAACTTGGTGTGCGTTGCCGCCGCCTCGGATTCGACGAACTGCTCGATCTCGATCGAGCGGACGGTCTTGAGGGGCAGCGACTCGAGGTCCTCGTCGGTGATGACGACGTACTCGCCCGGCGCGTACTCGAAGCCCTTGACCGTGTCGGCCCGGGAGATGATCTCCTCCTCGACCGGACAGAAGATCTTCATCTGGATCCTGGACAGGTCCTCGGCGTGGAGCATGTTGAAGCTCACCCCGGCCCGTGACTCGGTGGCGACGTAGAGCTTGACCGGGATGGTGACGAGGCCGAACTGGATGGCCCCCTTCCACATCGAGCGCGCCACGGCAGGTCCTCGTGCTCAGCGGCTCCCATGGACGGCGGAGCCGGGACAGGACGATACCACCCGATCGCAATTGGGCCGACAACAGCGACCGTCGCGGCGTTGCGGCCGGACACGCGTCAGCGAACTGCGGCGATCTCCCGTTCCGCCGCCCGGATCTGGGCGAGGATCCCGTCCCGGAGCCTGTCGAGCGCGGCCGCGACCTGGCCGGCGGTCGTCCCGATCGAGGTCAGCTGGACCTTCATGCCGCGGATCGGCTCGAGCTGCTCGCAGATCGCGATGAGGGCCTCGCCGATCGCCGCCGCGTCGACCTCGGCCTGGCGCTCCCGGAGGCTCGCCAGGGCGAGGAGCCTGGCAAGCCGGACCGCGGCCTCAAGGGTGGCTGCGTCGGGCGCGATCGGGTCGATAACACAGTAGACATCGCCGGCTCGAACGTCGAAGGGGGCGATGCCGGCCGGGGCATGGTCGGGGGTGAAGACGACGAGCCCGACGGCCGCGTCGCGGTTGGTGCGGGCCTCGCGGAGCTCATCGCGCATCTCGCGGCCCGACATCCGGCGGTCTTTCGCCTCGATCACGACCCGCAGGTCGGCGCCGTGGGTGAGGTTCGGGTCGAGGGTGAGGACGAAGTCGCCCTTCTTGGACCGGCCCTTGTCACCGGCGTCCGTCGCTGTCCGGTCGAGGAGATCGTTGGCGCCGCGGGCGATCTCCGCCAGGAGGTCCTCGAGGAGCGCCTCGAAGTCGCCGCCCTTGGCCGCGGACTTCGCTCGCTCGCCGGCGCGCGCCGTGGCCGCGGCCTCGATCGCGACGAGCTTCTCCTCAATGGCCTTGAAGCCGGCCGCCATCTCGCTCCTGAACTGGTGGAGCGGCGAGCCCATCCGGGTCGGGTCGAGCAGCGTCGCCAGTCGCGAGGCGTCGCCGTCGAAGTAGGCCTCGAGCATCCTCGAGAGCCGGCCGAGGGCCGAGTCCTTGCGCTCGGGGTCGAAGAGCTCGCGGACCGTCGCCTGGAGCTTGCCCCGATCGCCGAGGAACGCCTCCA
>Ga0154723_1092_pt19 | contig 10213 bp, 5 predicted proteins | sample Rifle2008BG16ft_FD_105731 | JGI IMG/M metagenome (GOLD analysis project Ga0154723, IMG submission 105731) | Chloroflexi bacterium RBG_16_70_13
CAGGCCGAGATCGGTTGGCTCGACGATCGTGCCCCGCCGGTCGTGGGGATCGGGCAGGCGGCGGATCAGGCCGGCCCGCTCCATCCGGTCGAGGCGGTTCGTCATGGCGCCGCTGGAGAGCCGCAGGTCGGCGGCGAGCCGGCCCGCCGAGGTTCGATAGGGCGGGCCGTACTTGCGGAGCTTGCCGAGGAGATGAAACTCGCGGCGATCGAGGTCGTACTCGACGAGCGTCTCGTCGAGGACCTGGTTGAAATTCCAGGCGAGGATCTGGATCCGCTCGATGATCCCCTCGGTCAGCCTGTCGAGCCCCGGAATCTCGCGCGCCCAGACGTCGAGCATCTCGTCGACCTGATCGCGTGCGGGCGCCTTGGCTGCCATGGCGCGATCAGTCTCCCTCGTCGACTCCTCGATGTCAAGTATGTTTACATCGAACCTCTTGACATCGGGTTTCATTCCCTCTAATCTCTTGATATCGAGAGTTTCGAGGTCAAAGTGGCCACGAACGAGAAACGGAAGGAAGGAACGGGATGACGACCTTGGCGAGAGGGCTGCCGGCGCTGACGCGGGCCGCCTCGGCCGTCGCTCCACTGGAGCTTGCGGCCAGTCCCCGGATCGCGGTCGACTTTGAGGCGCCCGCGACGGAGCGCGCCTTCACTGCGGGCAACGCCGAGCGGCGGGCGGTGCTTCGCGATCACGCATGGGTCGAGGCCGCGGCCATTGCCGCGACCCGGATGCCGCGCGGCTGACGCCGAACCGACCCCGAGCCGGAGTGTAGAGGGCGCCCGAACGGGCGCCCTCTACGTCTATCCTCAGGGCTCGCCTCGTTCTAGACGGGGCCGCCAGCGAGGCACCGCCGACGTGAACTGCTCGACCTGCGGCACCGAGAACCGGCCCGGTGCGATCTGCATGGAATGCGGGACCGGCCTTGCGGCGGGCTGCCCGTCGAGCGGCACGGTCAACCCACCCGGGCGCCAACTTCTGGACGACGCCGAGCGGGCCGAGGCGCTGCCGTGACGCGGGTGCGATCAGGATCGGCCTGACCGCATTCGATCAGGGCGCCCCCACCACGATGGATGTTCGGGGCACGAACGCCAGCATCTCGGGCGCCCCGCTGAGCTGCATGACTGCGGGCTCCCAGGTGTAGGTGCCCTCGCCGACGACCCGAGCCACGTACCGGAGGTGGACGCTGTCCTCGCCGTCGACGTCCTTCCCGGCACAGAACACGACCTCCTGGCCCGATACGCGGAACGGCGTGGTGATCCCGGTGTCGTCCCCGAAGTACGTGTCCTCGACAGGCGCCAGCCCCGAGGGCACCTGCTCGACGACCTCGTAGCAGACGCTCCTGGGAGCGCCGGCCCCGATGGTCGCCACCAGGTCCACGACCACGAGCCGTCCTGCCGGGATCGGGCCCGACGGAGCGGCGCGCTTGAGGGCCACGTCCGGGCTAGGGTCGAGGTCGGCGACATCTACCGCGACGTGGGCTTCGATCGTCACCCCGACGGCCCCCGACAGGCGCTCGAGGTCGAGGTCGGCGACCTGGCCGGCGGTGAGCTCGAGGCTGAAGGTCCTGCCGCCCGCCAGCTCGACCACCCGACGCTGGCCGCCGATCGAATAGGCGAACGAGGCATCGACGGCCGGGCTCCGCGCGATCATCCGGCGTGCGATTGCGGCGAGCTCTAGGGCGTAGGTCGCCTCGCGGCTCGGGTTGGCGGCCACGTACTCGGCCATCGCCGCGGCGAGCGGGTCGCCGACGCTCGCGGCGACGAGGCTGAGCCGGGCGGTCGCCTCGAGCGTCTCGTCGAGGCTCGTGCCGGCCCGCAGTCGCACCCATTCGCCGAGGCGCTCGCAGGATTCGGCCAGGAGCTCCCGCTCGATCTCGAGGGCCGCAGCGTCGTCGCCGATGGCCGCGAACCCGAGGGCGAGATGGATCCGCTCCCCGGTCGTCAGGTCCGGCAGCGCCCGAATCGACTCCAGGTCGGCCCCGACCGGCTCGCCGAGGGCGGCCAGGGCCGCGACCGCCGCGATCGCCAGGTCGCGCTCGGTCGAGGGCGCGTCGCGGATGTCCTCGAAGGTCGTCCGGATGTCCGCGCCGGCCCAGGCCTCGGGCGCGCCGATCACGACGCGGACCGCGACCCACGGATCGACCCCGCCGTAGGGCAGCAGGCCGGTTCCGGTCATGTCGTTGCCGTTGCCATCCGACATCGTCCCGCTCGGGTAGGCGGAGAGGTTGAGCTCGACCTCGGGGAGGTCGGCCGGGTCGTACCCGAACTCGTCGATCAGGACCGAGCGGGCAACCCACCGTGCCAGCGACCGGTCGAGGCGCGGGCCGGCCGGCTGGAGCAGCTCCCGGAGGAGGGGCAGGTAGCGGCCCCGCCCGGCGTCGCTGAAGGTGTAGGTCGTGATGCCGGCCGATGCCGGAGGATCGGGCAGGTCGCCGAGCGTGCCGTAGGCCGCCTGGACCTCGGTCAGGCGCGACCCGATGACGTCGAAGCGGGCCAGGAGTCGGTCGCCAAGCGGCTTGCCGTCGGCGCCGAGGCGGGTCGTCGTCGCGCTCACGTCGAGCGCATGGCGCCCGAGCGAGAGGACCGGCAGGCTGAACCACACTGGCTGGAAGGCCGAGCCGGAGACCTTCGTTGCGGTGATCTCGAGGCTCGCCGAGGAGATCGTGAACTCGACGCGATCGCCCGCCCGCAGCTCGCTCCCGAAGGCGCGCAGCTGGACCGCGGCCCGATCCGAGACGAGGTACGAGTCGGCGACCGTCGCCTCAACGAAGAACGGCAGGCCCACCGGGACGAGCAGCTCGCCGACACCCGCCTGGAGCGCGTCCGTGATCGCCGTCGCGGTCACGCGCCACGAGGTGAGGTCGTCTGAGAGGCCAACCGTGAGCGAGGCCTTGCCCGCGGCGTCGGTCGACACCGTCGAGACGAACAGGGTGTCGCGGAAGTCGCTGCGCGGACCGCCGCCGGTCGTGTCGCCGCCCTCGCCCTCCGGCCCCACCCTGGTCGGCATCTGGTGGGTCGAGGTCATCCGGAGGATGCCGCTGTCGACACTGGCGTAGAGGTCGCCGAGGGGCTCGGGGGTCGACGCCCCACCGATTGCGTAGAGCTTCTCGTCGACCGCCTGGAGTTCGACGGTCGAGGCCACGGGATCGCCGTCGGCGTCGGTCGTCGTCACCGTCAGGGTGACGGATTCGCCGGGTCGATAGCGGGCCCGATCGGCGCGGACGGTGACCTCGATGGCGCGCTCCTCCTCGTCGAACCAGGCCCAGCTGGCGGCCTTGGGCGCATAGGTCGTGCCGGTGAACCGGATGCCGAGGACGAAGATGCCCGGGGCGTCCGCCTCGGCGAAGGCATGGCGGAAGGTCGACGAGGTCGTGATATGGGTGCTCCGGAGGCCCCGCTGGGCGACGACGTAGAGATAACGGTCGCCGGCGCCCGACGGTGCGGCCTCACGGGCGTCGGTGATCGTCCAGGTGAGCTGGTCGCCGATCCGGAACTCGGTCGAGCCGGCGAGCGTTCCATCGGCCTGTTCGAAGACAGGCCCCCGGTCCTGCCACCAGGCATCCTCAACGTCCTGGCCGACGACGAGGCTCCGGGCCTGGACCCGGCCCCGATCGTCGGTCGTGGTCAGGATGATCTCGTACAGGTGGCTGGTATCGGGCACGGCGAGCGACAGGGCGAAGGACCCGTCCCCGACCGAGGTCGCCCGGAGGGTGGCCAGCGCCTTGCGCGTCGTCGTGTACTCGTAGCGCGGCCGGACCACCTTGTCGATGAAGTCGTAATCGTCACCCACCCTGGTCCGAACCGTGATCAGCTCGGTGACCGCCACACTGATCGGCTTGCCGGGCACGACCGCACCGAGGCCCGCGCCTGGGACCAGGCCCTCCCAGGTCCCGGCCCCGAGCGACCGGTCCACGGCGGCCAGATCGACCAGGTTGAGGGTCCCGGTCACACCGAGCGTGCTGTTCGTCAGGGTCCCGGATGCCCGCAGGGCGTAGGCCGTCGGGAACACGAGGACGGTCGCCTGGCCGTAGATCGCGCCGCTCTCCGGACCGGTCGGCTGCACGTCGACGTACCAGCTCTCGGAGTCCTCCCAGCGACCGCCGTCGCCGCCGTACGACGGCGCCCTCGCGGCAAGGGTCACGGACGCGACGCCGGCGGCATCGGTGGTCGCGACACGCTCGATGTCGGAGCCGTACGCCTGGTCCCGGAACCGGAGCGGAACGTGGGCGGCCGGCGTGCCATCGAAAAAAGTCGCGGTCGCTGTCCACTCCACGGCCGTCCCGACCACGACCGCCCGCTGATCCGGCACGAGGCTAAGCTCGTAGGCCGGCTTGCGGATCACGGCGACTTCGATCCAGAGCGTGGCCACGACATCCCCGTCCACGACAGCCTGGAGGGTGTACCAGCCGGTGGGCATGCCCGCCAGCTCGAGCCTGGCGCCGTACGCGCCCGTGGCCACGGTGGCGGCCGGCACGGTCGCAGCGCCGGTACGCACGGTCGTCTCGACGATGGCCGGGGCGCCGACGTCGCGGCCGCTGCTGCCCTTGACGACGCGGAGGGTGACCGAGGCCGGCACGTGACCGTCGTCGCGGTCCCGCAGGTACCCCCAGACATCGATCCGGTCGTCGCTCCGGTAGAACCCACGATCCGTGTACAGCAGCGACCAGTAGGTCTCGTTGGCGGGGGTCGACTTCTCATACCACTCGCCCCGGTACCCCAGGTCGCCGGCCACCCCGAATGGAACGAGGACCGTCGCGCCCGATGGCGCGGTCACCCGGAGGATCGGCGCGGTCTCGGGCGGCGAGTCGGAATCGGCGTTGCCGCCCTGCGCTGCGGGCGGAACGAGCGCGGCCGGCGTGCGACCGATGGCCAGGCCGGAGGCGTCACTCCGGGCCAGCGTGCCACCGCCCTGGATCGTCACCGTCGCGTCGGCGACGGCGGTGCCAGTGACGACGTCGTTGACCCAGATCACGGACCGGTCGCTCAGGATCGAGGCCCAGGCGGACACCCGGGTGACCTGCAGGAGCGCCTGGGCCGCGGACGCTTCGCCCAGCTCCACGACGTACCAGCCCGGCTCGAGCGCCGCCGGGAAGCGGATGACGAAGATGTCGCCGTCCCGGAACGGCTCCAGCGCCGCGGTGAAGGTGGCGGCGACGGGCAGTCCCCGGGTGACCATGTGCGGGCGCGTGTACTGGGTCCAGTGGGGCTGGGTGAGGAAGTCGGCCAGGACCGTCGCCGCGGCGTCGACCGACGGGAGGCGGTAGGCCTTGACCCCGATCTCCGTCGGCGGGGCGCGATCGTCGAGCGGCGGGACGTAGACCGCCATGACGGGGGCCTCGGCGGGACTCGTCTCGACGACCTCGCGGGCGGGCAGGATCGGCTGGGGTGGATCCGTCACGCCGCGGGTCTCGAACTTGAAGACGACATCGGACGGCAGGGTCAGGTCCGTCCCGCTCCGGGCCAGGCCCTGCGTGATCGTCACGGTGTAGAGCGTTGCGGGCGCGAGGGAGCTGGGCACGAAGACCTGGGTCAGCCCGTGCTCTTCGAACCGGCCCTCGACTGCCGGCGCGATCGCGAAGTGGCCGGCCATGCTCTCGACGCCAGCCTGGTTGAAGGTGACCTCGATCCCGGTGTCGACCGGCACGTCGCCCGCCGCGTTGCCGGGGATCGTGCTCGACACGGCGATCGGGCCGCGGACCCGAAAGGCCCATGAGCCCGCCACGGCCCCGTCGGGCGTTCGGAGGGTGAACCGGTAGCCCTGGTTCGGGGCCAGCGAAGTCGCCGGCCGGATGCGCACAAGATCGGCGGCCGTGCCGGGCTCGTCCGCGGTCACGACCTCCAGGGTGGCCGCTGGCGAGACTTCGAGGCGGGCCACCATCGCCGCGGCCGGCTCGCCGGTCAGGCTCCGCAGGGTGAAGCCGGTGTCGGGGGCGATACCGGACGGGTCGGACTCGACCGGCTCGAGGGTCGCGGCTCGTTCGACCGCCAGGAGGGTGAGTGCGGCCCACGGCTCCGGGCTGGCGCTGGCGGCGCCCGCCGGGCTGGTCGCAGTGGCCGCGCCGGACGGTCCCGGCGAGGTGCCGGGCGAGCCAGGTCGCGACTGGAGCACCAGCCCGGCCGAGATCGCGATGACCGCGACGGTCGCCATCATCGCGGCAGCCTGTCGACGGCTGGGACGTCGGAAGGTGGTGGTCACGCTCATGGCGCGCCTCGTGGGCTGTGCGTGGACGCGTGTCGATCAATGCATGAGACGGACGGCGGCAATGTCCGTTACGTCGGGGCGCCATCGCCGGCGGGTGCCGATCGTCCTGCCCGGCGCGCCCGTCCCGCCCGGCTGGAGACGGCCGCCGAGCCCGGCGTGGCCGTCGAGCCGTCCCTGGCCGGGCCGGATCGCCGGGGTGACCCACGACCCGCTGAAGTCAGCCGCGGCGGCGCGTCTTCGGTGCGCTGACGATCCGGGCGCTGCCGGCAGCCGGCCGGACCGTGCTCTCGTGGCCGTCGTCCCAGCGAACCCGGTATCGGGTCCCATACGACGCCTCGATGACCTCGAGGATCTCGCCTTCGCGGGTGGCCTGCCCGACCCGCTCGGACTCGACGACGATGCGATCTCCGGCCTTGCCGGTCATCTGACCACCTCCCGGTGTTCGACCAACTCCGCGAGCGACGGCCGCTGCCGGGTCACAGTCTCCCGCCTGGCAACGGATCGGGCAAGGGACGATGGTCACGATCGGGGATCGCTCTCGGGCTGGACGATTCGGTGGCAGGGCGTACGATGCCCCCGGAAACCCCCAGGCGAACTGCGCGGGAGAGATCGCCGGCTAGGCGAGGCGGAAGCCTCGCCCGTGACCGGCGACGCCGACGGAGCAACGGCCCGGAACCTCTCAGGCACCAGGGACCGCGCAGGGATGGGGACGCTGGAGAGCGTTGCGGACGGGAACGATCCCGCCGAGCGCGCGCCGACGGAGGAACCTGCGGTCGCAGATGCGCCGCGGGGACGCTCTCAGGCACCAGGACAGCGGGGCACCGAGGAGGTGCTGTCGCCGATGTCCGATCCCTTCACCGAGCCGGGGTTCGTCGACCGGCACAACGGGCCGGACGAGGCCGACGTCGCCGAGATGCTCCGGACGATCGGGCGGGCCTCGCTCGACGACCTGATCCGGGCCACCGTCCCGTCGGCGATTCTCCGCGACCGCGGAAGCGCTCTGGACCTGGGTGCCCCTCGCTCCGAAGCCCAGGTCCTCGCCGACCTCCGGGCGATGGCTGGCGCCAACACGCCCCTCCGGTCGATGATCGGGATGGGCTACCACGACACGATCACGCCGTCGGTCATCCAGCGGAACATCCTCGAGAACCCGGCCTGGTACACGGCCTACACGCCGTACCAGCCCGAGATCGCCCAGGGCCGCCTCGAGGCGCTCATCAACTTCCAGACCGCGATCGCCGACCTGACCGGGATGGAGATCGCCAACGCCTCGCTCCTCGACGAGGGAACCGCCGCGGCCGAGGCCGTCAGCCTCGCCCACAGCGTCTCCTCGGTCGCCGACGGCAACCTCGTCCTCGTCGACGCCGACACCCATCCCCAGACAATCGGCGTCCTCCGGACGCGGGCCGGGGCCCTCGAGATCGAGGTCGTCGTCGCGCCGCCGGCCGAGCTCCTCGCCCTCGTCACCGAGCCCGGCGACGGCCGGCGTCCGTTCGCCATGCTCCTCTCGTATCCGGGCTCATCCGGCGCGGTCCGGTCCCTGACCGCCGACATCGAGGCCGCCCATGCCGCCGGTGTCCTCGCCATCGTGGCCACCGACCCGCTGGCCGCCGTCCTCCTCGAGAGCCCCGGCGCCCAGGGCGCCGACGTCGTCGTCGGCAACAGCCAGCGCTTCGGCGTGCCGATGGGCAACGGCGGCCCGCATGCCGCGTTCATGGCCACCCGCGAGGCGTTCAAGCGATCGCTGCCGGGCCGCCTGGTCGGCGTGTCGGTCGATGCCGACGGACAGCCCGCCTACCGGCTGACCCTCCAGACCCGCGAGCAGCACATCCGCCGCGAGAAGGCGACCTCGAATATCTGCACCGCCCAGGTCCTCCTCGCCGTCATCGCGAGCATGTACGCCGCCTGGCACGGTCCCGACGGCCTGCGGGCCATCGCCGAGCGGGTCCATGCCCGGGCCGCGGCCCTCGTCGCGGGCCTCGACGGGCTCGAGGGCCTGGCGCGGCGCCACGAGACGTTCTTCGACACGATCGCGATCGATGCCGGCATGCCGACCCGGGCGGACGCCCTCGTCCAGGCCGCGGCCGGCGCCGGCTACGAGGTCCGCCGCCTCGACGCGACGGGCATCGCCGTCGCCTGCGACGAGACGACCTCCGAGGCCGACGTTGCCGCGCTCCTGGCGGCCTTCGGCGGAACGGCACCGAGCCCGAGCGGCATCGAGAAGGCCGCCGAGGCCGCGCTGCCGGCGGCCAACCGCAGGACGGACGCGATCCTGACCCATCCGGTCTTCTCGCTCCACCGGTCCGAGACGGAGATGCTCCGCTACATCTTCCGGCTCGCCGAGAAGGACGTGACCCTGACGCGGTCGATGATCCCGCTCGGCTCCTGCACCATGAAGCTGAATGCCACGACCCAGATGATGGGCATCGGCTTCGAGGGCTTCGCCCGGGTGCATCCGTTCTCGGATCCTGCGCGCCTGCCCGGCTATGCCCGCCTCTTCGCCGACCTCGAGGCCTGGCTCGCCGAGATCACCGGCTTCAGCGCGATCAGCCTCCAGCCAAACGCCGGCTCGCAGGGCGAGTACTCCGGGCTGCTCGCGATCCGCGGCTGGCACCGCTCCCGTGGTGAGGGCAACCGGCGGGTCTGCCTCATCCCGGCCTCGGCCCACGGCACCAACCCGGCGAGCGCGGTCATGGCCGGTTACCGGGTCGTCGTCGTGGCCACCGACGAACACGGCAACGTCGACCTCGGCGACCTCCGGGCGAAGATCGCCGAGCACGCCGCCGACCTCGGCGCGCTGATGATCACCTACCCCAGCACCCACGGCGTCTTCGAGGCGGCGATCGTCGAGATCTGCCGGCTCGTCCACGAGGCCGGCGGCCAGGTCTACATGGACGGTGCGAACATGAACGCCCAGGTCGGGCTGTCGCGGCCGGCCGACATCGGAGCCGACGTCGGCCATCTCAACCTGCACAAGACGTTCGCCATCCCGCACGGCGGCGGGGGACCGGGCATGGGCCCGATCGGCGTCGCCGCCCACCTGGTGCCGTTCCTGCCCGGGATCGGCCTGGACGCCCCCGGACGGGTGTCGTCGGCGCCGTACGGCAGCGCCAGCATCCTGCCGATCAGCTGGGCCTACATCGCGATGCTCGGGCCCGCGGGCGTCCGGCGCTCGACCGAGCTCGCGATCCTCAACGCCAACTACCTTGCGGCGCGGCTCCACGACGCCTTCCCGACCCTGTACGTGGGGGCCAACGGGACCGTCGCCCACGAGTGCATCATCGACGTCCGCCCGGTGACGGCGTCGAGCGGGGTGACGGTCGACGACATCGCCAAGCGGCTCATGGACTTCGGCTTCCATGCCCCGACGATGAGCTTCCCGGTCGCCGGGACGCTCATGGTCGAGCCGACCGAATCGGAATCGAAGGCCGAGCTCGACCGCTTTGCCGACGCCCTCCTCCAGATCCGGGCGGAGATCGCCGAGATCGAGGCGGGGGCCGTGCCGCTCGAGGCGAGCGCCCTGCGGAACGCTCCGCACACCGCCGCCGACCTCCTCCGCGACGAGTGGGCGCGGCCGTACACCCGCGAGCAGGGCGCCTTTCCGCTGCCTTGGGTCCGGGCGCGCAAGTACTGGCCGCCCGTTCGCCGGATCGACAATGTCTACGGTGATCGGAATGTCGTCTGCGCCTGCCTCCCGGTCGAGGCCTACGCCCGCTCGGCGGGGGAGACGCAGCTCCTCGCGACGGTCGGCTAGGCCGGGGCCACCCCCAGCCGCGCCGTCATGCCGGGACCGGGACCCAGGCCCCGGTGCGGAGCTCCGCGGCGATGCCGGCGGCCCAGGCGTCGATCTCGGCCCACGGGCGGAAGTCGCCTTCGGGCGCCCGGACGGCGTCGACGATCGCCCGCTCGGCGAGGCCGAGGCGCGCCCGCTCGAGCTTCCCTGCGAATAACCGGTGATCCCGGGCGCGGACGATGGCCATCGTCTCTGGGATGTCCAGCGGCTCGCCGG
>Ga0154723_1033_pt5 | contig 10125 bp, 10 predicted proteins | sample Rifle2008BG16ft_FD_105731 | JGI IMG/M metagenome (GOLD analysis project Ga0154723, IMG submission 105731) | Chloroflexi bacterium RBG_16_70_13
CCTCGCCGCCGGCGCCGTGGGTCCCACGAGCGAGGCTGCGGAGAGGTAGGTCGGCGGTCGATCAGGCCTCGCTGGCGCGGACGACCGCATCGTCGTCCTCCAGGAGGATCCCGTAGCGGCCGGCGGCCCGGATGATCCGATGGGCAGCCGCCTTCTTCGCCGACTCGTCCTCGAAATCGGTCTGGCTGAAGCGCGCGATCGCGTTCCGTACGTGGGCCTCGTCGTGGATCGGGAGCTTCCGCTCGCCGGATGAATCCATAGAGGCGAAGTCGTCGTTCTCGAGGCGGTCGCGGCGCTCCTCGGTAAGCTGCATGGCGTGCACCTCCGGCGACCATGGTGGGCCGCTGGAGGTCGCACGCGCGCCGCCCGGAACGGGCCTCGCCTTACGGCGACGTTGCCGGGGGGTGAGCCTGTGGCGGCACGCTCCGGCAACGCGATCTTGTGACCCGCCCGACGCCACGCGGATGCGGTAGCGTGGCTCGCCATGGACCAGCTGCGGCCGCGGATCTTGGGGTGAGCTTCGATCGGTCTGCCTCGAGCGACGGCGGGACGCGGGCCCGGGTGCTCTGGGCGAGGTTCATCGACGAACCCGCGTACCCGGCCTCGGCCGGCGACCGGCGGACGTTCCGCCTCGTGGGGCTGGAGCTGCCTTTGCGGGCGACGACGGCGCTCGTGGTCGCGACGCTCGTCCTCCTCTTCGACTTCACCCGGACGGCGATCCCGCGCGAGGTCCAGGACATCGGCCGGGCGGCCGAGGCGCTCCGCTACCAGGCGCTCGAGCGGACGATCCTCTTCGGCCTGGTACCGGCGCTCGTCGTCGTCCTGGCGTTCCGCGATCGCCTGACGGGGTACGGCCTGGGCGTCGGCGACTGGCGCTGGGGCGCGGGGCTGGCCGTCGCCGGCTGCGCGGTCATGACCCCGATCGTCGTCGCCCTTGGCTCGGACCCCCTGTTCAGCGCTTACTACGGGATCTCCGGGGCACCCGTCGACTACCTCCTCGTCACGCACCTCCTCGACCTCATCCCGGCCGAGTTCCTCTTTCGCGGCTTCCTCATGTTCACCCTCATCCGGGCGATCGGGCCGGTCGGCGTCGTGGTGGCCCTCCTGCCGTTCGTCTTCGCCCACCTCGGCAAGCCCGAGATCGAGCTCTTCTCGACCCTCGCCGGCGGCACCGTCTTCGGCTGGCTCAACTGGCGCACCCGCTCGATCTGGTGGAGCGCGCTCGGCCACGTCTACATCCTGACCCTCGTCGTCGCGGTGGCAGGGGCGGCGCGGTAACCGGGCCCCCGGGGCGACGGTCTGGCCGCGGGCACGGCGCGAGCGCTGCGGGTATCCTTCACGCGGCCCCGGATCAGGCAGCGCGGCGACGCGGAGGGCGGCGTCGAGCCGGCACGGCGGCGGCCCACGCATGACGTTCGTTGCCCAGACATCAGGTGGTGCCCATGAAGATCGGAGTCGCCAGGGAGACCGCGCCCGGAGAGCGGCGCGTGGCCCTGGTCCCCGAGGCGCTCGGCAAGCTGACGGCGGCCGGGCTCGAGATCCTCGTCGAGGCCGGCGCCGGCGTCGGCGCCCTCATCCCCGACTCGGCGTACTCCGACGCCGGGGCGCGGGTCCTCCCGACCGACGAGCTGTACCGTGAAGCCGACGTCATCCTCCGGGTCCAGAAGCCCAACGCCGCGGAGGCGGTTCGACTCCGTTCCGGCCAGGCGGTCATCGGGCTCCTGCAGCCGCTCCTCGACCCGCAGCTCATGGCGGCGCTCGCGGCGGCCGGGGTCACTGCGATCAGCCTGGACGCGATCCCGCGGACCCTCAGCCGGGCCCAGACGATGGACGCCCTCTCGTCGCAGGCCAACGTCGGCGGCTACAAGGCGGTCCTCATCGCCGCGGACACGTTCGGGCGCTACTTCCCGCTCCTGACGACCGCCGCGGGCACGGCCAAGCCGGCCAACGTCCTCATCCTCGGCATTGGCGTCGCCGGCCTCCAGGCGATCGGCACGGCCCGCCGCCTCGGCGGGGTCGTCAAGGCCTACGACGTCCGGCCTGAGACCCGTGAGCAGGCTGAGTCGCTCGGCGCCAGCTTCGTGACCCTCAAGACCCGGATCGATGCCACCGGCGCGGGGGGTTACGCCCGCGAGCTGACGGCCGAGGAGCGCGCCGCCCAGCAGGCCGAGCTCAACGAGGTCATCGGCGGCATGGACATCGTCATCACCACGGCCCAGGTCCCGGGCCGCAAGCCACCGGTCCTCGTCACCGCGGCGGCCGTGGCGCTCATGAAGCCCGGCTCGGTCATCGTCGACATGGCCGCCTCTGCGCTCGGCGGCAACTGCGAGCTCTCGAAGGCCGGCGAGGACGTCGTGACCGACAACCTCGTCACGATCATCGCACCCGAGAACCTGCCGGCCACGATGCCGGTCGGCGCGTCGGCGTTCTACGCCCGCAACCTGTCGGCCTTGCTCCTTCAGCTCGTCAAGGACGGGGCCCTCGCCCTCGACCCGGCCGACGAGATCGCCGGGCCGGTAACGATCACCCACGGCGGCGAGATCCGCTCCGAGGCCGTGAAGAAGCTGCTCCAGCCGGGCGGAGGTGCCGCATGAACGCCGAGCTCCTGACCGCCCTGACGATCTTCGTCCTAGCGATCCTGTGCGGCTTCGCCGTGATCAGCAAGGTCCCGGCGACCCTCCACACGCCGTTGATGTCAGGCGCCAACTCCATCCACGGGATCGTCGTCGTGGGCGCGATGTTCATCGCCATCGAGGCGGACGAGCCGATCGCCTACCTGCTCTCGTTCATCGCCGTCGCCTTCGGGACGATGAACGTGGTCGGTGGCTACGTCGTCACCGACCGGATGCTCCAGATGTTCCGGCGCAAGCCGGTAGCGCCCGCGGCAGCGAAGGCCGAGAAGGCGGAGGCCTGACCGTGGAACTCTCCGTCCTCGAGACCCTCGTCCGCGTCGCCTGGGTGGCCGGCGCGGTGGCCTTCGTCATCGGCCTCATCCGGATGAACTCGCCGGCCACGGCCCGGAACGGCAACCTCCTGTCGGCCGGCGGGATGACCGTCGCGATCGTCGCGACCGCGGTCTTCCTCGCCCTCGAGCGTGGCGGAGAGGCGTTCAACGTCACCGGCTGGATCATCGTCATCGCCGGCATCGCCCTTGGCGGCGGCCTCGGGCTGTACACGGCCCGGACCGTGAAGATGACCGCGATGCCGCAGCTGGTGTCGCTGTTCAACGCCGTCGGCGGTGGCGCGGCCGCCCTCATCGCGATCGACGACTACCTCCACCTGAGTGCGACATCGACGCTCCCGACGCTCCAGGTGAATGTCGCGACCGTCCTCGACATCGTCATCGGCTCGGTCACGTTCACCGGCTCGCTCATCGCCTCGGGCAAGCTCATGGGCCTCCGGATCACGCCGTCGAGGCCCGTGAAGATCCCCGGCGGCCAGCTCGTCACCGCAGCCCTCGCGCTCATCGTCGTCGCCGGCGCGGCCTTCCTCTGGATCCCGAACCTGAGCGTCCCGGTGATGCTCCTCATCCTCGCCGCGGCCCTCGTCTTCGGGGTCACCATGACCCTCCCGATCGGCGGCGCCGACATGCCCGTGGTCATCAGCCTCCTGAACAGCTTCACCGGCACGGCCGTGGCGATGGCCGGCTTCGTCCTCGACAACCCGGTCCTCATCATCGCCGGGGCCCTCGTGGGTGCCTCGGGCGCGATCCTGACCAAGCTCATGGCCGATGCCATGAACCGCTCCGTGATCAACATCATGGTCGGCGGCTTCGGCGGCGGCGAGGGCACCGTGGGGTCGGTCGGCGGGGCGGGCCACTCGGTCCGTGAGCTCGGGATGGACGACGCGGCGATCCAGCTCGCCTACGCCAGCTCCGTGATCGTCGTCCCCGGCTACGGCCTCGCCGTCGCCCAGGCCCAGCACGCCCTGCGCGAGCTGGCCGAGCTCCTCGAGGCCCGCGGCGTCGACGTCAAGTACGCGATCCACCCGGTCGCGGGCCGGATGCCGGGGCACATGAACGTCCTCCTGGCTGAGGCCAACGTCCCGTATCCCCAGCTCCGCGAGATGGAGGAGATCAACCCCGAGTTCGACCGGGCCGACGTCGCCCTCGTCGTCGGCGCCAACGACGTCACCAACCCGGCCGCGCGCAAGCCCGGCTCGCCAGTCTCGGGGATGCCGATCCTCGACGTGGACCACGCCAGGGCGATCATCGTCATCAAGCGCAGCATGGGGCGCGGCTACGCCGGGATCGACAACGAGCTGTACGGCAACCCCAAGACGGGGATGCTGTTCGCCGACGCGAAGGCCGGCCTGACCGAGCTGGTCAGCGCGGTCAAGGCGCTCTAGGGTGGCCGACGAAGCCGCTCGCCAGGGCGCCTCGGGCGAGAAGGGCGACCCCGCGAAGGGCGCAGCCTCGACCTCGACCGCGACCGAGGCGACCAGGGCGGCCGACCCGACCGACGACCTCGTCGAGCGAAAGCACAGCCTGACGATCGGCCGGAAGAAGCTCGCCTACACGACCTCGACGGGTCGGATCGTGCTCCGCGAGGAGGTCATCGAGGACGGCAAGTTCGCCGGCTTCAAGCCCAGGGCCACCGTCTTCATCAGTGCCTACACCCTCGACGGCGTGCCCAGCCGGGAGCGGCCGGTGACGTTCGCCTTCAACGGCGGGCCGGGCTCATCGAGCGTCTGGCTCCACCTGGGACTGCTGGGTCCGCGGCGCGTCCGCTCGGGCGACGTCGACGACCACGTGCCGCCACCATACGACGTCGTCGACAACCTCGAGACGCTCCTCGTCCACACCGACCTCGTCTTCATCGATCCCGTCGCGACGGGATTCTCGCGGGCGGTCGACGGCGTCAAGCCGGCCGACTACCACGGCTTCACCCGGGACATCGAGTCGGTCGGCGAGGTCATCCGTCTGTGGGCCTCGCGCAACGGCCGCTGGCTGTCGCCGAAGTTCCTGACCGGCGAGTCGTACGGGACGCTCCGCGCCGCGGGGCTGGCCGCGTACCTCCAGACCCGCCACGGGATGTACCTCAACGGGATCGCCCTCGTGTCGTCCGTGCTCGACATCGGGACGATCCAGTTCAGCGAGGGCAACGACGTCCCCTACGTCCTGTTCCTGCCGACGTACGCGGCCGTCGCCCACTACCACGGCAAGCATCCTGGGCGAGCCCTGCCGGACGTGGTTGCCGAGGCCGAGGCGTACGCGGCCGGTGACTACCCGCGGATCCTGGCCCGGGGCTCGCGGTTGTCGGCCACCGAACGGCGGGCAGCCGCCGCGAAGCTGGCCCGCCTGACCGGGCTCCGTCGCGAGTACGTCGAGCGGGTCAACCTCCGGATCGAGCACCTCCGCTTCTTCGCCGAGCTGCTCCGTGACCGCGGTCTCGCCGTGGGCCGGCTGGACGCCCGGTTCACGACCCCCGAGCCGGACGGCGGGCGCGAGCACTTCAGCGCGGATCCCTCGTACTCGTTCATCCAGGGCCCGTACTCGGCCGCACTCAACCAGTACGTCCGCGAGGAGCTCGGCTACGAGAACGACCTGCCCTACGAGATCCTGTCGGGCGCGACCAACGAGGCCTGGTCCTACAAGGAGTTCGAGGGCCGCTCCATCTCCGTCGTGGAACAGCTCGGCGGGGCGATGCGCGCGAACCCCGACCTCCGTGTCCACGTCGCCTGCGGCTACTACGACGGGGCGACGCCCCACTACGCCGCCGAGTACGTCGCGGCCCACCTGCCGATCCCGCCGGAGCTGCAGCAGAACGTCGAGTTCGCCCACTACGAGGCGGGCCACATGATGTACGTCCACGAGCCGTCGCGGATCCGCCAGTCGGCCGACCTCGCCGACTTCATCCGGAGGTCCGTGCCGGGGGCCTAGCGTGGGCCAGGGGCGTCGCCGACCCGGGGTGCCGTCAGCCGCTCCGCCACGGCTCAACGCCGCCGCGTCTCAGACGGTCACCGGGGGACAGTCGGAACGTGAATCCGGTCCATCAGTGCCGTCGGCGGGCGCGGTCGGGCCGCTCGAGCGTCCAGCGCGGGCTGAACCGGGTGTCAGGCGCATCTCGGCGTCTGCACGATCCAACGTTCCGCGGGAGACCGTCTGACAGGAAACGTCCGGGGGACGCGGAGGTGCCCGACGCCGGGCCCGCGGGTCGGGCCGCATCGTCACGGGCGGGACCTCAGGCTGTGGCAGCCGGAGTCGTCAGGGTCGGCCCGAGTCGTCAGGGGTCGGCCCGAGTCGCCAGGCGGGGAGTCAGGCCGGCACGTCGGGAAGGGCCCTCAGGCCGGCTCATGGGCGTGGTCGTGGGTGTGCTCGTGGGCGTGGGCCTGGCCGGCGAGGGCCATCGCCCGGTCGGGGCGGAGGGGCGCCAGGGCGCCGAGTGATTCGGCCAGGACGAGGAGGTCGTCGTCGGCCTGCAGCCGGAAGTCGGCCGACGGGTTGACGAACGTCTGGTGCTCGCGGCTGACGGCGAGGAGCGTGGCCCGGTGCTCGCCCCGGAGCCGCGCGCTCACCTCGTCGATCGTCAGGCCGAGGTAGGTCGCGGGCAGCTCTACGCGGTAGAGCTCGGAGCCCTCGCCGCCGGAAACGATGTCCGTGACCAGGGAGGTGAGCCCCGGGTACAGCGCGGACCGGGCCAGCAGACGCGACGCCAGTCGCGACGTCACGAGGATCTCGTCGACGCGGGTCCGCTGGAAGTGCTCGACGTGACGCGGGTTGTTGACCTCGGCGACCGTCCGGACGCCGGGCGCGACGGCCTCGATCGCCATGACCGTGAGGATCGAGTGCATGTCCGCCTCGTTCGTGGGCTGGGACGGGAAGACGAGCGCGGCGGCCGCGTCCTCGATGCCCGCCCGGCGGAGGTCCTCGTCGGACGTCGTGTCACCCCGGACGAAATAGACGCCCTCACCGGCGGGGTTCTTGTCAACGTCGGCAAGCACCACGACCCTGGCCTTGTACTCGTCGCTCCTGAGCTCGGCGATGAGGTCGCGCGCGGTTGCGTTCCAGCCGCACACGACGATGTGGTCCCTGTATCCCGACGCGCCCAATCCCTGGCCCTCCTTGAGCAGGAAGTCGATGACGAGGGCGACGAGCGCCCCGGTGATGGTGCCCACGATGGCGACCCCGAAGAGCACGAGCGCCCAGCTGACGACGAAGCCACCGGCCGATACCACGTACCCGGAATCGCCCTGGCCGAGAATCGTGAAGATCGCCCAGTTGAACGACTTCCCGAACCACTCGATGGCCGAGCCGGGTCCCTCCGTCCAGGGCTTCTCGAGCAACGTCACGAGGAGCGCCGCAACGGCCACGAACGCGGCCGCCCCCTCTGCCAGGCTCAGGAAGAACCGCCGATCGACCGCGCCCGCGATCCGCCGCGTGTGCCACGCCACGCGCCGCATGAGCGGGTTGGCGAGGAGCACGACGAGGGGATTGAATCGACCCACGGATGACGGCCTCCCCGGTTGGACCTCGCGCCTGCGTTGATTCCGCTGCTCCGCGATCCTGCCATACCCGGACGCGATCCGGCGGCCTCAGCCGCGGCGTATGCCCCGGTATCCTTCCGGGGCGTCCCGTCCCGGCCGTCCCGCAGGCGAGGTCATCCTTGTCCCGTCGCGCCGCCCATCCCCACCGGAACGTGTTTCGCGCGATGATCGCCCTCCTCCTCGGCGCGCTCACGGCCGCGGCCTGCAGCGGGTCGACGACCAGCAGACAACCGGCCAGCCTGGCTCCCGGTCAGTCCGCCGGCCGGTCCGACGTGCCGACCTCCGCCGAACCGGTCGCGCTGCGCCTCCAGGTGAGCCTGACGCCCGAGGAGCTCGTGACGTTCCAGCCGGCGATCGAGGCCCTCGATGTCGCCCACCCCGAGTGGGAGGTCGAGCTCGAGACCGTGCCCCAGGGTTCCGAGGTCGAGAAGGTCGCGGCCGACCTCGCCGCCGGGACGCTCCCGGACGTCCTTCGTGTCCAGGGCCTGAACGTCCAGCAGTGGATCCGACGGTCGGCCTTCGTCGACCTCGACGACCTGATCGCGGTCGATCTCGAAGGCGCGGCCGACTTCTATCCCGGCCCGCTCGAGCAGTTCACCTGGGGGGGCAACGTCTGGGGTCTGCCCGACACGGCCAGCCCCGAGGTCGTCTTCTACAACACCGCGATGTTCGATGCCGCGGGCCTCGCCTACCCGAGCGAGGCCTGGACGTACGACGACATGCGGGCCGCGGCGATCACCCTGACGCTCGATGCCGCGTCCCGTCATCCGGGCGACGCGGGCTTCGACCCGGCGACGATCCGCCAGTGGGGCTGGAACGGCGGCCTCACCTACTTCTGGCAGAACGAGCTCGTCCGGGCCCTCGGCGGCGACCTGTGCCTCAACGACGACTGCACGACGATGTCCTTCACCGACCCGGCGACGGCCGCTGCGATCGAGTGGTGGGTCAGCCTCGTCCGCGACGATCACGCCGCCCTGTACGACCCCTACGGCGGCTCGCAGACCGGGGTCCCCGGCGATCCGTTCCTGGCCGGTGCGGCGGCGATGGGCTCGAACGGCTGGTTCGCGGTGGGCCAGCTGAACGCCGCGGGCACGATCCCGTACGACGTCGTGCCGCCGCTCCTCGGCGTCGACGGCGAGCGCCACACGCCGCTGAGCACGAACGGCTACGTCATCAGCGCGTCGAGCGCCCACCCGGCCGAGACCTGGGCGCTCGTCCGGGCGCTCGTCGCGCCGGGCTTCCTCGAGGCGACGTGGGGCCGGCCGGGCCATGCCGTGCCGGCCCGGATCTCGGTCGCCGGCTCGGCGATCGATGCGGGCCATCCCCCGGCGAACCAGGCGGCCGTCCTCGACGCGATGGCCGTAGGCCGGGTCTTCCGCCCGTACACCGCGTCGGCGTTCGCGGCCTTCGGGACGACGGTCGATCTCTTCACGAGGCTCAACACCGGGGAGCTGTCGCTCGAGGACGGCCTGGTCCGGCTCGAGACGGCCGCGAACGACGCCCTGGCCCCGGACCGCGGCCAGTGACGACCCGGGGCGCGCCACGCCGGCCGTGGCGACCGGCCATCCCGAGGCCCGGTCTACGCCCGCGCGAGCGCTGGTTCTACCTGCTCATCGGCCCGTGGCTCATCGGCCTCGTCGTCTTCCAGGCGGCGCCGGTCGCCGGGGCCGCGGCCCTGGCCTTCGCCGAGTGGTCGCCACCGCTCCCGATCCAGTGGGTCGGCACCGCCAACGTCGAGGCGATGCTCGCCGACCCGAGCTTCTGGCAGGCCCTCGGGAACACGCTCGTCTACGGGGTCGGGACGGTGGTTCCCGGGCTCGCCATCGGCCTGGGCCTGGCGATCCTGCTGCGCGGCCAGCGCCGTGGCGGGTCGATCCTGCGAGGGGCCGTGTTCCTGCCGGCGGTCGTCTCGGGCGTGGCCACGGCGCTCGTCTGGGGCTGGATCCTCAACCCGAGGTTCGGGCTCCTCAACGCACTCCTTGGGCTGGTTGGAATCCAGGGTCCGGCCTGGCTCCGGGACCCGGCCTGGGCGATGCCGGCCCTCATTGTCATGGGCCTCTGGAACGTCGGTATCAACGTCATCGTCTACCTCGCCGCCCTCAACGCCGTCCCACGCGAGCTCCACGAGGCCGCTGCTCTCGACGGCGCGGGGCGTGCCGGCCGGTTCCGCCACGTCGTCTGGCCGGCCCTCACGCCGGTCACCTTCTATCTCGCGATCGTGAACGCGATCGGCGCCTTCCAGGTCTTCACCCCGACGTACCTCCTGACCGGCGGGGGACCCGAGAGCTCGACCCTGACGCTCGCCCTGTACACCTACCAGAACGCCTTCGCCTACGGCCAGCTGGGCTACGCCTCGGCGCTCGCGCTCGCGCTCGTCGCCGGGCTGGTGGCCCTGACGGCCCTCCTGTTCCGGCTCGCGGGGCGGCGGGTCGCCTACGTGGGTGCGGAAGTGGGAGCGGACGGGTGAGCGAGGGGATCCTGCCCGTCGGCAAGCGCTTCGCGACGGGCGACCCGGCCACCCGCGAGGGCATCGATGCCGCGACGGACGAGCCGCTCCACCGCGGCGGTCGCCTCGGCGTAATCCGGACGGCGCTGGCCGTGGTTGCCGTGCTGCCGTTCGCCGTCCCGTTCCTGTGGCTC
>Ga0154723_1100_pt2 | contig 10083 bp, 10 predicted proteins | sample Rifle2008BG16ft_FD_105731 | JGI IMG/M metagenome (GOLD analysis project Ga0154723, IMG submission 105731) | Chloroflexi bacterium RBG_16_70_13
ATTCTTGCGCCGCGCCGAGCCAGACGTCGCAGCGCGTCTCGTCAAGCACGAATCGTGGACCGGGAGTCTTGGCCAGCAGTGGCACGGAAGCGGCCAGGCTACGTGGGGCGTCGCCGTAGCCCCTCGGTTGCACCCCTCGCGACCCCGCGCGTACCATCGGCCGCGATGATCCACCCGCCCCGCCGGGCTCCCCGGGCGCGCCACGACGCCGCCGGCGCGGGTCACTCCCCGACGCTTCCGGAGATCGCCTGACCATGGCCGTCGGCTCCTCCAACGACTTCGATCTCGTCGTCCTCGGCGCCGGCACGGGCGGCTACTCCGCGGCCTTTCGCGCCGCCCAGCTCGGGCTCAAGGTCGCCCTCGTCGACGAGGACAAGATCGGCGGCACGTGCCTCCATCGCGGCTGCATCCCGACCAAGGCGCTCCTCGAATCGGCCGCCTTCACCGAGCGCATCCGGCATGCGAAGGACTTCGGCATCGAGGCCGGCGACCCCGTCGTCGACTACGCCCGGATGGCCGCCCGGCGCGACCAGGTCGTGAAGCGGATGTGGACCGGCCTGAAGACCCTCGTCGACAAGAACAAGGTCACCTGGATCGCCGGTCGGGGCCACCTCGACGGCCCGACGACCGTCCGGGTCCAGATGCACGGCGAGGACGGCACGCCCGGCGCCGGCGGCGAGCGGGTCCTCAGGGGCACGGACGTCATCCTCGCCACGGGCTCGCGGGTCAAGTCGCTGCCCGGCCTCAACCCCGATGGGAATCGGATCGTGACCTCCGACGAGGTCCTCCTCGCCGACAGCCTGCCGAAGGATGTCATCGTCGTGGGCGCCGGCGCCGTGGGCGTCGAGTTCGCCTCGATGTACCACGACCTCGGGGTGGCCGTGACGCTTCTGGAGTATCTCCCGGCCGTCGTGCCCGCCGAGGACCGCGAGGTCAGCCAGCTCGTCGAGCGGAGCTTCACCCGCCGCGGCATGACGGTCATGACGAACGCCCGCTTCGATGTCAAGTCGGTCAAGGCCGGCAAGGACGGCGTCAAGCTGACCGTCGGCCCCGAGGGCAAGGAGGCGGCCGAGATCTCCGCCGAGCTCCTCCTCGTAGCCACCGGCCGGGCACCCAACGTCGAGAACGTCGGCCTCGAGACGACGAAGGCAGAGCTCGACAAGGGCTTCGTCAAGGTCGACGGCCGGATGCGGACCCGGGAGCCGCATCTCTACGCCATCGGCGACATCGTCGGCGGGCTCCTCCTTGCCCATACCGCCGCCCATGAGGGGATCGTGGCGGCCCACGTGATCGCCGGGGACAAGGACGTACATCCGATCGACTACGTCGAGCAGCCACGGGCGACCTACTGCCGCCCCGAGATCGCCTCGGTCGGCCTGACCGAGCAGCAGTGCCAGGAGCGGGGCATCCCGTACAAGGTCGGCAAGGTGCCCTTCCAGGCGATCGCCAAGGCCATCATCGGCGGCGAATACGAGGGCTTCGCCAAGGTCATCGGGCACAAGGAGACCGACGACACGCTCGGCATCCACCTCGTCGGGCCGCACGCCACCGACCTCGTCGCCGAGGCCTCGCTTGCCTTCCAGCTCGACGCGACCCCCTGGGAGATCGGCGGGGCGACCCATGCGCACCCGACGCTTGCCGAGATCGTCGGCGAGGCGGCCATGGCCGTCGACGGCCGGTCGATCAACTTCTGAGCCCCCACGGCGGGCGACGATCGATGGCGGTGTCCCGGAAGAGCCAGACGGCCCTTGCGCAGTCGGTCGGCCTGACCGACGTCGACCTCCTGGCGATGTTCAGGACGGTTGCCCTCGCCCGGGCCGTCGACGAGCGGATGTGGATCCTCAACCGGGCCGGCCGGATCCCGTTCGTCATCTCAGGGCAGGGCCACGAGGGTGCCCAGGTCGGAATCGCCTGGCCCCTGGAGCGCAGGAAGGACTTCATCGCCCCGTTCTACCGCTCGATCGCGACCTGCCTCGCCTTCGGGATGACGGCCCAGGACATCCTCATGGCCCAGTACGCCAAGGCCACCGATCCGTCGTCCGGGGGTCGGCAGATGCCCGGCCACTACGGCAACGCGGAAAACAACCTCCTGTCCCTCTCGTCGCCGGTCGCGACCCAGATGCTCCACGCGGTGGGGATCGCGCTGGCGGCGAAGATCCGGGGGTCGGGCCAGGTCGCCCTGACCACGATGGGCGAGGGCAGCTCCAATCAGGGCGACGTCCACGAGGGCCTGAACTTCGCGGCCATCCACCACCTGCCGTTCATCCTCGTCATCGAGAACAATGGCTACGCGATCAGTGTCCCCGCCGCCCGCCAGCTCGCGACCCCGAACGTGGCCGACCGGGCGTCCGGGTACGGGATCCCCGGCGTCGTCGTGGACGGGTCCGACGTCCTGGCCTGCTACCGCGCCTCGAAGGAGGCCGTGGACCGGGCCAGGCGCGGTGATGGGCCCACGCTCATCGAGGCCAAGGTCATCCGCCTGACCGCTCATTCGTCCGACGACCAGCAGACGAAGTACCGGCCCGAGCAGGAGCTCGCCGAGCTCCGGTCGCACGACGCGCTGCCGCGCTTCCGCGACGAGCTCCACGCGGCGGGCGTCCTCGACGACGAGGCCGAGGCCCGGATCACGGCCGAGATCAAGGCCGAGGTCAACGCCGCCACGGATCACGCCGAGGCCGAGCCGGACCCGGACCCGTCCACGGCGATGCACTGGGTCTTCGCCGAGGACTGGCCATCCGAGACGCCGCCGGCCTGGGGCTTCGGCGGCGGCCATGGCCTGGCCGGCCACGAGGGCGACGCGTCCGCCGCCGAGGGCGCGAGCGACTGATGGCCCTCAAGACGTTCATCGAGGCCATCCGCGAGACGCTCGCCGAGGAGATGCGGCGGGATTCGTCGGTCATCGTCCTGGGCGAGGACGTCGGGGTGAAGGGCGGCGTCTTCCTCGCCACGGACGGGCTGTGGGCCGAGTTCGGCGACGATCGCGTCATCGACACCCCGCTCTCGGAATCGATGATCGTCGGGACCTCGATCGGGGCAGCCGTGAACGGCCTCCGGCCGGTGGCCGAGATCCAGTTCGCCGACTTCATCTTCCCGGCCTTCAACCAGATCCTGTCCGAGGCCGCACGGATGCGCTACCGCTCGAACAACGGCTTCGGTGTGCCGATGACGATCCGCGCTCCCTACGGCGGCGGAGTCCACGGCGCGCTCTATCACAGCCAGTCGGTGGAAGCGTTCTTCACCCACATCCCGGGGCTGAAGGTCGTGATTCCGTCGACGCCGTACGACGCCAAGGGACTCTTGCGCTCGTCCATCCGCGACGACGACCCGGTCCTCTTCTTCGAGCACAAGAAGATGTACCGGTCCGTCCGGGGGGACGTGCCGGACACGGAGTACGTGGTGCCCCTGGGTCGCGCGGCGATCACCCATCCGGGGACGCAGATCACGGTCGTGGCCTACGGGTTGATGGCCCATTACGCGCTGGAGGCGGCCGACGTCGTGGCCGACGAGGGGATCAGCGTCGAGGTCGTCGACCTCCGGACGCTCCGCCCGATCGACAAGGAGACGCTCCTGACCTCCGTCCGCAGGACCGGCAAGTGCCTCGTCGTCTACGAGGACAACCGGTTCGGCGGCTACGGGGCGGAGGTCGCCGCGATCGTGGCCGAAGAGGCCTTCGACTACCTCGACGGGCCGGTCACCCGGATCGCTGGCCCGGACGTGCCCGGTGTGCCCTACAACCACGTCCTCGAGGACTGGTTCATGGTCAACCCCGAGAAGCTCGCCGACGGCATCCGGAAGCTCGCCGCGTACTGACCGATGGGCGATCTCGTCGCAGTCGAGAAGCGGCTGCGGTCGATCCTGGAGCAGTACCGCGGACGGCTCGAGGAAGGCACGATCTACGGTATCCCGATGCTCCGCCGGCCCGGGGCGAAGGCCCACGACTGGTTCGCGGGCGTCCAGCCGGCCGATGGCTACGTGAAGCTCAACTTCCTCCCGATGCACGGCCACCCGGAGCTGCTCGAGGGGATCTCGCCGGCGCTCCGGCGACACAAGACCGGGGCCTCGGTGTTCCGGTTCGCCGACGTTGACGAGGCACTCTTCGCCGAGATCGAGGTCCTGCTCGCTCGCGGCTTCGACGTGTACGTGGGCGGAAGTTGACGTGGCGGACTTCCAGGCCGTCGAGGCGCGCCTTCGCCGGATCCTCGAGCCGTACCGCGAGCAGCTGTCGCTGACGAAGGAGGGCCCCGAGGGCATGGTCCTCGAACTGCCCGGCTACGAGGGCAGGCCGTGGGGCTACGTGGCTGGCACCCGGATCGGCAAGAGCTACGTCAGCTTCCACCTCATGAGCGTCTACACCGACCCGGAGCTCATGGCATCGATGTCGGCCGGACTTCGCCGTCGGATGCAAGGCAAGTCCTGCTTCAACTTCACGAAGGTCGACGAGCCGCTGTTCGCCGAGCTCGAGAAGGTCACCGCGAAGGGCATCGCCCGCCATCCCGAGATGGTCGCCGCCGCCCTCGCCGCGAGCCCGAAGCGCCGCTGACGTCGGCGCGCTTCACCGGCGGCCCACTTCGCCGGCCCGCCGGGTCTGTTGGCCGCCCACTTCGCCGGCCCGCCGGGTCTGTCCGCGGCCCGTCACCTACGATCCCGGATCGTGCAAACGACCCGCAGCGCTCGATCCGGGTTCACCTACGATCCCGGATCGTGGTATCTCGCCGGACGGCCTCAGACGACGGTGCCGGCCCCTCGCCCCCTGTGTATCCACGCTCAGAGTCGCCGCCGGGCGGTCGGCGGATCCGCTTGCGGCTGACAGGGCGCTGCCTACCACGATCCCCGGTCGTAGGTGACGGCGGTAGGAACAGGAGGCTGCCGGGCGAGCCCGTCGGAGACAGGAGTCAGGACCTGACGCCGGTCCCACGTAGCGGGTAGGCGCGGCGCAGGACCTCCTCGTGCCGGCGGACGCGTCGTCGCGGCGTTGAGAGATCTGGCAGGACGAGGAGTCGGGCGACCGCCCGAGGGTTCCAACCGAAACGGTCCCCGACGACGCGCGCGGCGAGGCGAACCTTGGTGTCGTGGCGTCGCAGGGTCTCCTCGACGGACGTCAGCTCGGTCTTCACTTCGACGATCAGCAAGGTCGCGGTTCCCGGATGCCAGCCGACGAGATCGATCGATCCGGATTCCCGATAGACCGCAAACGTCACTTCGAGCTCGGTGTGCCAACCGCACCGTTGCAGGAGCCCGGCCGCGCCGCCGACGACGGACGCGTGTCCTTCGTCAAGCAGGCGGTCGAGGTCGCCGCCGCGCCATCGCAGCCCGACCGCGAGACCGGCGCCAACAGCCCGAGCCAGGGCTCGGAGGGTGTCGACCTGCATTCGGCCGATCAGCCCGCGCTCGGCGAGCGAGACCTCATGCTGACTGACATCGGCCGCGTCGCCGAGATCCTCCTGACGCCAGTCGCGCCGATGCCGGAGCGCCCGCAGCGCCCGACCGATCCGAACGTCGTCCACGGGCGCAGTCTCGATACCTGCGCTTATCGCTCGATCACCGACGGATGCATGCGCGGTGCTGGCACGGCCACGGCGGATGGGGGACACTAGGCGCCGCGCGCCGGCGACGACCGCCGCTGCGCAGACGGGATCGGCGTTCCACTCCGTCGAGGAGGTTCCATCCGTGGCCAAGGTGACGATGCCCCAGCTCGGCGAGAGCGTGGCCGAGGGGACGATCGGCAAGTGGCTCAAGCAACCCGGCGACCACGTCGCGAAGTACGAGCCGCTCCTCGAGGTCATCACCGACAAGGTCAACGCCGAGGTCCCGTCGCCGTACGAGGGCGTCCTCAGGGAGATCCTCGTCGAGGAGGGCGCGACGGTCCCCAACAATGCCGAGATCGCGGTCATCGAGGAGGTCGGCGCGGCCGAATCCGCGGCCCCCGTCGCCAAGCCAGGGACCGCTGCCGCGGCCGCTCCGGCGGCACCGACCTCCGGCGCTCCCGCGGCATCGACCGAACGGACGCCCGCTCCCGCGCCGGCCGACGCCGAGACACCGGCGCCCGGGCCCGCAAACCCGGCCTCCACGGTCACGACCGCGACCGCCACGGCGGCCGCGGTCCCGGCGGCCGCGTCCTCGAACGGCCCAGCCGGCTCCGACGAGCGAGCCCTCAATGAGCTGCCCGGCAATGCCGATGCCCGCATGACCCCGGCGGTTCGCCGGCTCCTGCGCGAGCACGGCCTCAGCGCCGCGCAGATCGTCGGCACCGGCGGCGGTGGTCGGATCACGCGCGAGGACGTCACCGACTTCGTCGAGTCGCAGCGAACCGGCAGGCCGGTCGGCCGGCAGGACGCCGCCGGGGCCGCAACCGGCCCGACCGCGGCCACCGCCCCCGTCGCCCCGTCCGGCCCGCAAGCGGCCGCCGCGCTCGCTACCGCGGCGGCCGCCGTGCCCGTGACCGCCACCCGCGCGGCGCCGGGGATCGTCTTCCCGGCCGGTGCGGACGAGGTCCTCGTCCCGATGACCCAGATGCGGAAGGGGATCGCGGCCCAGATGACGCGGGCCCTCCAGGTGCCGCATGCGTACGTCCAGATGGAGGTCGACGTCACGAGCCTGGTCCGCTTGCGGGATCGGAGCAAGAAGGACTTCCAGGCGCGCGAGGGCGTGTCCCTGAGCTTCGTGCCGTTCGTTGTCAAGGCCTCGGCCGAGGCCCTCACGCGCAACCCGACCTTCAACGCCCACTGGACCGAGAACGGCCTCCTCGCGAAGCGACGGGTCAACATCGGCATCGCGGTGGCCGTCTCGGACGGCCTCATCGTCCCGGTAATCCGCGACGTCGACGGCCTCTCGATCGCCGGCATCAACCGCGCGATCGCCGAGGTCTCCGACCGTGCCCGGGCGAACAAGCTCAGGATCGACGACTTCGGCGGCGGCACGTTCACGGTCGACAACACCGGCTGGCTCGGCACGAACATGGTCATGCCGATCATCAACGTGCCGGAGGTCGGGATCGTGACCATGGACCGGATCACGAAGCGGCCGGTCGTCGTCGAGACGCCCGAGGGCGACGTCATCGCGGTGCGTTCGATCATGAACATGGTCCTCGGCGTCGATCATCGTGCCAACGACGGCGCCGGGGGCGCTGCGCTCCTGCGCGACATCAAGGCCTGGCTCGAGGCCGTTGGGCCCGACACGGCGATCTACTAGGACCCGGCTCGCGGTCGACGTCGGCGTCCCGTGACCGAACCCGAGAAGCCGAGGCGGATCCGCTCCCGGACGAAGCGGGCGTCCACGCCGCCCGGACCGGCGAAGTCGCCTGAGGTCGAGGCTCCCGCGTCCGATGTCGAAGCGACCGCCCCCGAGATCGAGGCACTCGTCCCCGACATCGATGCTCCGGCGACGGTCGCCGAGTCAGCCGCCGGGCCCCGCGCCCGGCGCCGCATCGTCGTCACCGGCGGCGCTGGCTTCGTGGGCCGGTACGTGGTCAGGCGACTCCACGAGCGCGGCGACCAGGTCGTCGCGGTCGTCCGCGACCGGAGCCGCGTGCCATTCATCAACGATCTCGTCGGTGAGGGTCTCGAGATCGTCGAGGACGACCTGTCCGACGTCCCGCGCCTGACCGAGCACCTCCGCGACGCCGACGGCGTGATCCACGCCGCCGGGCGCTACGCGGTCGGCATCCGCCACAACGAGCGGGGCGCGATGTGGGACGCCAACGTCGGGGCGACGACCGCGGTCCTCGATGCCGCCGAAGTGGCCCGCGTCCCGCGGATCGTGTACGTCTCGACCTGCGGCGTCTTCGGCAACACGCGGAGTCAGGTCGTCGACGAGTCCTACCGGCGCGACCTCCGCGACGGCTTCGTGTCCTGGTACGACCAGACGAAGTACGGCGCCCACGAGGTCGCCGATCTGCGGATCCGGGCCGGCGCCCCGATCGTCATCGTCCTGCCGAGCCAGGTCTATGGGCCGGGCGACCACTCGGACGTCGGCGAGCAGCTCCGCCGGGCCGCGGCGGGTCAGCTCCGCTACGCTGCGCTCGACGACGTCGGACTCGGGTTCGTCCACGCCGGGGACCTGGCGATGGGCATCGTGGCGGCCCTCGACCTCGGGCGGGTCGGCGAGGCCTACGTCCTGTCCGGCCCGACCATGAGGCTTCGCGAGGCGATCCAGGTCGCGGCCGCCGTCGGCGGCCATCCGCCACCGCGGCTCCGGGTCCCGAACGGCCTCGTCCGCGCGCTCGCCCGGATCGGCGGCCTCATCGGCCGGCCCGGCCTGCGCGAGATCGTGAGTGCCGGGGCCGGCGTCACGTACTGGGCGTCGGCCGCGAAGGCCCACCGCGAGCTCGGCTTCAGCCCGCGGGGCCTCGAGGAGGGCTTCCGCGACACGTTCACGAGGGCCTGACTACACTCGACGTGCGATGGCACGCGAGCTCCCGATGTTCGAGCCCCCGGGAACGGGGCATCTCCACGGCCAGCACGACCCGATCTCGATCGCGATGGGCGGGGGCCTCGCGTCGCTCCCGGCGACCGGTGCGGACGGCCGCGCCGCGCCACGGCGGCACCCGGACTGGATCAAGGCCCGAATGCCCGCCGGCGAGACCTACCACGACCTCAAGCGGCGGCTCCGGGGCCTGAACCTCAACACCGTCTGCGAGGAGGCCCACTGCCCGAACATCGGGGAGTGCTGGGACCAGCGGACAGCCACGATCATGATCCTCGGCGACACCTGCACGAGGGCCTGCGGCTTCTGCAACATCAAGACCGGCCGCCCGACCTGGTTCGACGACGACGAGCCGCGCCGGGTCGCCGAGGCCCTCGACGGCCTGGGCCTCGAGCACGTCGTCGTGACCTCGGTCGCCCGCGACGACCTGCCCGACGGCGGCGCCCACGTCTTCGCCGAGACGATCCGCGCCATCCGCGGGCGGATCCCGGGCATGGGCGTCGAGGTCCTCATCCCGGATTTCAACGGCCAGGAGGCCCCGCTTCGCGAGGTCATGGCCGCCGGGCCCGACATCCTCAACCACAATCTCGAGACGGTGAAGCGGCTCCAAAAGCCGGTCCGCAAGCGGGCCCACTGGGACCGGACCCTCTCGGTTCTCGAGCGGGCCAAGGCCTACGCAGCCGAGCTCGGCCACGACGCCCACACGAAGAGCTCGCTGATGGTCGGTCTCGGCGAGACCCGGGCCGAGATGACCGAGGCCTTCGAGGCGCTGCGGGACGTGGACACGGACATCCTGACCATCGGGCAATACCTGCGCCCGTCGGAGAGGCACCTCCCGCTCGAGCGCTACTACCACCCCGACGAGTTCGCCGAGATGAAGGTCGAGGCCCTCGCCCTCGGCTTCAAGCACGTTGAGTCAGGGCCGCTCGTCCGCTCCAGCTACCACGCTCGCGACCAGGTCCCGGGCGCGGAGCTCAGAGCCCTCCGGCGCCGCGCGACGCTCGACGCCGAAGGACGGGTCATCCCGCTCGCGGGGTAGCGGCCGCCGAATTCGCGTACGGCGCCGGCGTTGGAAAGCTCAGCCGCCCGACTTGAGGGTGGCGAGGCGGGCGTCGACCTCCTGCTCGTCCTCCGCGGACTCGAGCGAGGCGAACTGGTCCTCGAGGGAGGCCGCTGAGACCTCCTCCATTCCGCGAACCTGGGCCTCCTGGCGACGGATGCCCTCCTCGAAGCGAGCCAGCTCGCTCGTGGGGTCCATCACCGAGACGCTCTTCATCGTCTTCTGGACCTGCGCCTGCGCCTGCGCCATCTTGGCCCGGGCGACCAGCTCGTCGCGCCTCTGGACGAGCTCCTCGCGCTTCACGCGGAGCTTGTTCAGGCCATCCTTGAGCTTGTCGGCGAGGACCGTCTGCTGGGCCGCCTGCGTCTCGAGCGTCTTCGCCTGGCCCTCGTAGCTGATCTGGCGGCGGAGGGCGATCTTAGCCAGCTCGTCGAAGCGGTCGGCCTCCTTCGCACTGCCCTTGGATCGCAGCTCGTCGGCCCGGCGCGACGCCGCGGCGGCCTTGCCGCCCCACTCGGCGACGGCCTCGCGCGCCTCCCTTGCGTCGTCCTCGACGAGGCGCAGGTTACCGATCGTCTGCGCGGCGGCCTCCTCGGCCTCGG
>Ga0154723_1028_pt2 | contig 10022 bp, 5 predicted proteins | sample Rifle2008BG16ft_FD_105731 | JGI IMG/M metagenome (GOLD analysis project Ga0154723, IMG submission 105731) | Chloroflexi bacterium RBG_16_70_13
CGGCCGCGACCTGGGCTATCCCGTGGCCGCGTCCGGCCGGGAGGATCGGACGTGAAGATCGGCCTCGTCACGCCGTACGTCTACCCGCTCCCGGGTGGGGTCAACCAGCACGTCCGGTACCTCTACGAGAACCTCCGCCTGCGGGGCCACGACGTCCGGATCATCACCAGCTCACACGGGCTCCAGCGAGCCTCGGAGGGCGACGTCATCCGGATCGGCAAGGGCTTCTCGATGCCCACGAACGGCTCGGTCGGGACGATCACCGTCTCGCCCCGATACCTGTCCCAGGTCCGGGAGGTCCTCGAGCGCGAGCAGTTCGACCTGCTCCACTTCCACGAGCCGTTCGTGCCCTTCCTGTCGCTCATCGTCCTGCGCCTCTCGACGAGCGTGAACATCGCGACCTTCCATGCCTACGGCGGCTTCTCGCCGGCCTACGAGTTCGGCTCGAAGGTCATGGGCTCGTACGCCGAGCGGCTCCACGGCCGGATCGCGGTCTCGGCCGCCGCCCGCCACTTCATCGACCGCTTCTTCCCGGGCGACTACAAGGTCATTTCCAACGGCGTCGACATCGCCCGCTTCGAGCGGGCGGTCCCGATCGCCCGCTGGCAGGACGGGACGCGGAACATCCTGTTCGTCGGCCGCTTCGAGCCGCGCAAAGGCCTCCTCGACCTCCTCAAGGCCTACCGGATCCTGCGCAAGACCGGCTGCCCGTGCCGCCTCCTCGTGGTCGGCGGCGGACCGCAGGAGCGCGAGGCGCGGCGCTACGTGATGACCCGCGGTTTGGGGGGCGTCGAGTTCCTGGGCCGTGTCTCGGACGAGGTCCGTGACGCCCTCTTCAAGACCGCCGACGTCTACGTCTCTCCGGCGACCGGGCGCGAATCGTTCGGGATCGTCCTGCTCGAGGCGATGGCCAGCGGGACGGGGATCGTGTGCAGCGACATCCACGGCTACAAGGGCGTGGTCCGGCGCGACCGCGACGCGCTCCTCGTCCCGCCCCGCTCCCCGAAGGGCCTGGCCGCGGCGATCGGCCGCCTCGTCGCCGATGACGAGCTCCGGGCCCGCATGGCCGCCTCGGGTCGCGAGCGGGCCCTGGAGTTCAGCTGGGAGCGGGTGACGGCGAAGGTCGAGGACTACTACGGCTTCGTGATCCGCCGGCTCGACGTCCAGGGCGGCCTGCCCGCCGGGTTCCGCGCCGAGGTGCCGTCCGCCCGACCCGGCCCTGCCGCCGGGTCGTCGGCCATCGAGCCGGGCGCGTCCGCCCAGGAGCCGGACGCATCGTTCCTGGCGTCGGCGTCGTCCTAGGCCGGCGCGTCTGATCCCGGGGCGCTCGTCGGGGGAGCCTCGGTTCGAAGGTAAGCCTGCTCGGCGAGCGTGATCCTCCAGACCCAGGCCGCGTACCCAACCGTCAGGCAGACGCCGGCGAGCGTCACCAGCAGGAGCGCCGGGCCGATGGCGAACAGGGACGGCCCGGCGACGTTCCGGTCGATCGTGCTGACCGGGAACTGGAAGGGGTAGACGTAGGTCGGGATGAACCCCTGGTAGGCGTTCGAGAGAGCGCTCGGCAGCGGCAGGCCGCTGATGTTCGGGTACCACAGCACGAACCAGCCGGCGATGGCGACGACCGCGCCGACGACGAACCGCCGGGCGTCGCGGGCGGTCGCCACGAAGGCGGCGATGGGCAGGAGGGCGATGGTGACGACGAGCGCGATCGGCTCGACCGCGACCTTCGTGGCGGTGATGAGCGGCGTGTCGTCGAAGAACACCGAGGCCACGATGAAGGCCAGGCTCACGCCGACGGCGGTGAGGATGGCCGTGACGAGCCGCGAGGCCAGGCCGCGCCGGGGCCCGGCCGGCAGCGGATCGTCCGATTCGGCAGCGAGGGACAGCAGGAGCCGGACGAGCAGCAGGACGCCGATGCCGACGACGACCGCGATCGCCAGCGCTCGTCCCGTCAGGACGAAATCCGGGATGAGGGTCGGGCAGGCCTGCGAGCCCTCGTTCACGTCGAGGACCCGGACGAACCCGCACAGCGGCCGGTGCAGGAGCCACATCGTGGTGGGGGCGAGAACCGCCGCCCCAGCCGCCAGGCGTGCCAGCAGCCAGGTCCGGCGCGACGCCCCCCGCCACAGCTCCGCCAGGAAGTAGGCGAGCGCCAGGAACACGAACGGCAGGCTCGTGTAGTAGTGGTACTGGAAGGCGGCCCGATCGATCCGGGCCCAGGCGATCCACTGGGCGGCGAAGGCGATCGTGACGAGGGCCAGCGGCGCGCTGCGGCGGACGAAGGCCTGCCAGGCCGCGAACGCCATGGCGGGAACCGCGAGCCACCACGCCACGAGGTTCCCCGCGTCGTAGATCGCCGCGCTCGTGCCGCCGGCGAACGACTCCTGGTAGAACCACACGGGCTTGAGGTCGAAGACCCAGGCCCACCACGGCGACGAGGCCGCATGCGCCGAGCTCAGGTTGTTGTGGTAGGCGTACATCGACCCGGTCAGCTCCAGGAGCGTCTGGTCGTCGTGGCCAGGCGGCCAGCCGGTGAAGAGCTGGTGCTGCTCCATGAGCGCCCACGGGATGTAGGACGCGACGTACAGCCCGATCGGCAGGACGACGAGGCAGACGACGATCCAGGCAGCCGGCAGCCCGAACCCGCTCCCCAGGCGAAGCCAGCCCTGCGGGGCCGGGGCCGGTGGCTCGAGAAGCGTCGCCGGATCGTCATCGGGGAGCGGCGCCGCCATCGGCCCGAAGCCCCACCGACCGACGACCGAGAAGATCGTGTAGACGGCCGCGCTCAGGACCACGAGGGCGAACGCCACCTCCTGGGGCGTGAGCGCGATGGGGCCGAGCGTCAGGCGGGCGTCGGCCGCCCCGAGGGCCAGCGCGCCCAGGAAGGTGGCCACGCCCGCCGCCGCCGGCCCGAAGACCGCGAGGCGCTGCTCCTCCCATGTCCATGCGATCGGATGGAGGATGCTGGCCACGACCGCGACGAGGGTCAGGGCGACCATGATCGCGAGGAACAGGTAGTTGCCGCCCGTCTCGCCCTCGGGCACCGAGATCGCGAGATACCCGAGGGCGGTCGTCCCCACGACCAGCCCCAGGATCAGGAGGATCCTGCCGAGGGCGCTCCGGGTCAGGACCAGGATCCCGAGCGCCCCGATGGCGTAGGCGGCGACCCACTTCGCGGCGAGGGCGAAGCCGAGGAGCCCGCCGATGAGCGGCATCCCGATGGCGAAGGCGAGCCACTGCCGCCGGCTCCCGCCGGGCGAGCGCCAGAGGGCCGCGAAGACCGCGTACGCGGCCACGATCCCGAGGCCCACGTAGGCGTCGTTCATGCCGATCCGGCTCTGGGCGAAGAGCATCCCGTCGAGGGCGACGAGCAGGCCGACGAAGACGGCGATCTCGCGCCGCCGGAAGAGCAGGCGGGCCAGCACGTACAGGAGGAGGGCCATGAGGACGCCGGCGAGGACGCCCGGCAGGCGCCAGGCGAAGGCGTGCTGGCCGGTGTCGACGATCGCCACCGAACCATCGCCCTCGAAGGCGAGGAGCTGCTCGCGGTCCGAGCTCGGATAGCGCTCGTTCTCGTCGAGGACGAGCGCGCCGGGCGCGAACGGCAGCGTCGCGTCGGCATAGACAGCGTCGGCGTGGGGCTCGATGACGTAGACCGTCGGGGACGCGCCGCCGGGGGTCGACCCGAGGACGTGGACCATTTGGGTCGCGAGGTCGTAGCCGACCCAGCCGGCGGCCGTGCCCGGCAGCTGGAAGGTCGGCTCGAGGGTCGGTTCCGCGGCGTTGCTCGGGACCGTCACCGACGCGACCCGCGGGCCCTCCGGCCCGATGAACGAGACGTAGACCCGATCCTTGTCGAGGTTCGTCGCGTAGGCGAGGCCTTGGGCCGGACCGTCCAGCTCGACGCTCGAGGCGACCCCCGCCGTCGCGAGGTCGAGGAAGGTGACGCCCGTCGCGTCCGCCAGCCCAACGATCCCGGCGCCGGCGTTCGCGATCTGGGTGATCCCGGCCAGCCGGATGCGGCCCGTCTCGGTCGCGGCTCTGGCATCGATGACCACGACGTCGGCCTCGGCGGCCTGCCCAACGCCGGCGCTCCCCTCGCCGCCCGTGCCCGCGCCGGGTTCGAGGACGGCGACGATCGAGGTGCCGTCGGCCGAGACGAGGATCCGTTCGATGGGCCCGTCGACGCTGGTGAAGGCACGGGCCCCCGCGGTCGGCGTCCCGCCGCCCGAGCGGGCGAGGTCGAGGGCGGCGGTGTCGATGAGCCGGATCTCGCCGTCGGTCGTCCCGACGGCCACCCGGTGGCCGGCCCGATCGACCGCCACGGCGCTCGCCCCGGGGACCGGCAGGCTGACCTCGAGCCTCCGGGTCGTGAGGTCGTAGGCCCGGACCTGGGACCCCGTCGCGACCCAGAGGCGGTCACCGGCGATCCGGCTCGAGGACCGCCCGTCGTCCCAGCGCGGCTCCACGGACGCGCTCCGGACCTCCACCCCCAGGTCGCTCGTGGCGACCGTCCGGTCGTTGCCCCAGGCGACGATCCCGAGGGCCATCCCATACTTGGCGAGGTGCGGGTGGGTCCATTCGTAGATGTTGTGGGAGATCCCGTAGCGCCAGAACTGGAGGAACTCGGTCGCGGTCCGGGGGTGGTAGACCTCGTCGAAGTGCATCTGGGAGGGCTCACCGAGGCGCCATACCCGGCCGGTCAGCAGGACGGCCGCGAGGACGACGATCATCCAGAGGTCCAGCCGATCGAGTCGGCCGGCGGGCTCGTGCTCGAGGCCCGGGGTGCGGGCGGGGCGGATGGGCCGCTCGAAGAGCCGGCTCCGGAGCCAGCCGAGGACCCCCACCTCGCCCGACGACGGGCGGCTCTCCCAGGCCGGCATCACGGCGACCTCGCCGACGGCCGCCTGGAGGGCGGTCGTCGGCCCCGGGATCGCGCCGGGCGCCGGACCCGCGAGCGTGGCGAGCGTCGTCCCGGCGGTCATCGCCGGGGTCGTCGAGCCCGGCCGTGCCGACCGCCCGCGCGCGGGGATCGGCCCGGCGTCCGGGGTCCGGGCGTCGTCGTCCTCCTCGGCCCACCCGTCGTCTGCCACGGCGCTGGCGTCGATCTCGCGTCCTAGACGCAGGCTCGCCGAGCGGCGCAGCTCGGTGACAGCGACCACGAGGACGAGGGCCTGGGTCACCGACGCCACGGCAATCACGCCCCACGAGCCCAGCCACGGCCCGATGCCCAGCCAGTCGTCGATCCGGGGGTTGTTCGGGTAGAGCGTCGTGAGGACGTAGTACATGTTGGCCAGCGTGGCCAGGCTCGAGGCGAGGTAGACGACGAGCCAGCGGAGGGAGACGGCGGCGAGGATCGCCCCGATCGCGACGAGCGGGAAGAGGTACCGCTCGTGGACCCGGGTCGGGACGACGAAGAAGACGAGGGCCAGGACGGCCAGGCCGACGAGCATCGTCCGCCGGTCCGGGCGACGGGCGACGAGGACGCTCACGGCGATGAACAGGGCGATCGTCAGCGCCGTCCCAACGACGACCGCGGGGATCGCCCCGAAGGCCACGCCCTGGGGGCAGCGCGCCGCGGTCGTCAGTCCCGTGTCGACCATGTCGCAGACCCAGGCGTGGTTCTCGGCGATGCCGCTGCCGTTGAGGCTCACCAGGGCCCACGGGTTCCAGGCGTTGACCGAGACGTAGGGATAGCCCCCGGCCGTCTTGAAGATCTGGTCGACGAGGCCCCACGGCAGGCTCAGCCCGAACGGCAGCGACAGGAGGGCGGCCGGCAGGAGCCCGGCGAGGCCGGTCGTGATGATGCGGACCGGGCCGCGGGTCCTAGCCTCCCAGTCGGTCGTCGTCCGGCGGCGCTCGGGGGCGTCCTCATCGCCGTAGCCACCCGCCGGCCAAAGGGCCCGCCGGATCGTGACCGCCGCGACGATCGGGACGAGGATCCCGAGCTGCGGCTTGATCATCGCCCCGACGACCGTCAGGATCGCCGCCCGCTCGGGCCGGTCGCGCCACAGCTCGCGAAGGCCAAGGAGCAGGAAGATCACGCCGACCGAGTCGACCTGGCCCCAGACGACGCTGTCGATCCAGGTGATCGGGTTGACGGCAACGACGACGGCGCCGAGGCGGGCCGCCCAGCGCCCGGCGCCGAGCTCGAGGGCCATCGACCAGACGAGGTAGGCCAGGGCCAGGTCGGCGAGCATCGGCGGGACCTTGATCAGGTCGCCGACCCCGCCGAAGAGCGATCCGACCGCGCCGACGGCCCACAGGACGTACAGGTAGCCGGGCGTGTAGTCGTGGAGGAAGGGCCGCTCGTAGAAGCCGTTCAGGCCGGCCGTGAAGAGGTCGTTGGCCCAATACCTGAAGCTGTTGAGGTCGGTCTCGAAGCCGGAACCGGGCAGGAGGTATGCGATGATGGCGCGGAAGGTGAGGGCCAGCGCGAGGAGGATGAGGATGCCGCCGACGTCGTCCCGGGCCGCCTCGGCACGCGTCGCGTCTCCGCCCCGAACGGGCTCACCCGACACGGGGCCTGTCAACCGGTTCGGCCTCCTGCACGAGCGATGAGGTGGAGGGCAGGGTAGCACAGGGCCGGTCCTCCACCGGGGGCTCGCGAAATGATCCGCACTGGCTCGACCTCCTCCCGTCCGCGCTCATCGGGGCCGGTCTCGTCGCCGCCGCGCTGGCCGCCTACTGGCTCCCCGGCTCGGTCCGGATCTACAACCATTTCGTGTGGCAGGCGGCCGCCTTCCTCGATGGTCAGGCCGCCATCCCGTGGCCGGTCCCGGGCAACAACTTCCAGGACTTCTACCCGCTGACCGATGCCGCTGGACGTCCGACGGGATTCGGGCTCCTGCCGTTCCCTCCGCTGCCGGCGATCGTCCTCATGCCGTTCGTCGCCGTGTGGGGGCTGGCGACCGACGAACGGGCGGTCTCGGTGGTCGTGGGCGCGATCGATGTCGGGCTGTGCTGGTGGGCGCTGGGCCGGCTGCCGGTCGATCGGCTGGTCCGGCTGGCGGTCACGATCTTCTTCGGCTTCGGCACCGTCGCCTGGTACGCGGCCGGGCTCGGCACGACCTGGTTCTTCGCCCACGTCGTCGCCCTCGCGCCGCTCCTCGCCGCCGTCGGGCTGGCCCTGGGCGGCGACCGCTCCTTCGGCGCCGACGCCGAGCCCGAGGCGCGGGCAGACCACCGCGAGCCCGAGCCCACCGACGAGACCGACGGCGATGAGGATGGACCGTCACTCGGGATCGCGATCTCGGACGCCCTGCGCGAGGCGGGGACCGAGGTCGTCGGTGCGCTCCGGGCCCCGCTCGCCTATATCGACCGGCGCCAGTTCGTCGCCGGGCTGCTGTTCGGCCTCGCCTGCACGGCGCGCCTGACGATCGTCGTCGGAGCGCCGTTCTTCATGCTCGTCGGGAGCGGCGGCTCGCTTGCCCGGCGGTCGATCTCGGCCGGCCTCGGGGCGATCATCCCGGTCGGACTCCTCCTTGCCTACAACCTCGTCACCACCGGACAGCTCTTCCACCCCGGCTACGAATACCTGTACCAGCTCGAGGCGAACGGCTACCGGGCCCTCGGCTACCACCCCGAGTGGGCCATCGAGGACGTCCGCTACCTGCCCCAGAACCTGGGGATCATGTTCCTCTCGACGCCCGCCGTCCTTCCGGCCAACGCGCCGGATGCGTTCGGCGGCATCGGGCGGGCCCTGTGCACCTTCGAGGGCGCCGTCCGCGGCCTGTTCGACCTCGAGTGTCCGATCGCGATGCCCCGCGCGATCGGGATGAGCATCCTCCTGACGAGCCCGGCCTATCTGTTCGTCCTGCCCGCCCTCTTCCAGCTTCGCCGGTCTCGCCTCGTCGCCGGCGCCGCCCTGGCGCTCGCATCGATCGCCGTCGTCAACCTCATGCACTTCAGCCAGGGCTGGGTCCAGTTCGGCTACCGCTTCAGCAACGACTTCGTCGTCTTCGCCCTTCCCCTCGTGGCCCTCGGGATGGCGCGGCGCGGGGGCGTCGGCCTGCTCGCCGGCTGGCTCGTCGGCGCATCCGTGGCCATCAACTTCTGGGGCATGACCTGGGGGAACCTGCTCGGATGGTGAGCTCGATCCGGGCGGCCCTCGGCCGCGGGCCGCGCCTGCCCCCGGGGGCCCTCGCCTGGCTGGCGCCGCCCGGGATCGTCATCCTGGCCGTCGTGGTCATCGCCGGTCCCGGGCTCATGCCCGGCGTCGGCTACTGGGACACCGGCGAGTTCCAGACGGTCGCGCCGGTCCTCGGGACCGCCCATCCGACCGGCTACCCGACGTACGTCATCCTTGGCTTCCTCGTCAACCTCCTGCTGACGCCGCTCGGCGAGCCGGCCTTCCGAATGAACGTCTTCTCGCTCCTGTGCGTGGCGATCGCGGCCGCGGCAGCCGTCCGCCTGACGATCCGGCTGACCGGCTCGACCCCGCTCGGGATCGGCGTCGGCCTCGCGCTGGCAACGACGCCGGTGGCCTGGAACCTCGCGACTCACGCCGATCCGCACACCCTCCACCTGGCGCTCGTCGCGGTGCTCTTCGCGGTCCTCCTCCGCTGGGAGCACGCACGTCGCGACGCCGAGCCCGGCGCCGACCGGTGGCTCGTCGGCGCGGCCCTGGCCTTCGGCCTGTCGGCCGGAAACCATTCGCTGACCCTCCTCCTGGCCGCCCCGGTGGGCCTCTACGTCCTGAGCGTCCACCCGGGGGTCGTCCTCAGACCACGCCTGATCGCCGCCTGTGTCGCGGTCCTGGTCGGGTCGCTCGTCCTCGTCTACCTCGAGCTGCCGATCCGGGCCGGGATCCTGGGGGCCTTCCGGGCCCCACTCGTCTACGCCAGCCCGGACACCTGGGACGGCTTCTGGTACATCGCCCTCGCCGAGCAGTTCCGGGGTTCGCTCGACGACCCGCTCGGCGACGTCCCGCGCAAGCTGGGCGAGGCCTGGGCGCTCGCCGGCGCCCAGTTCGGCCTCCTCGCACCGGCGATCGTCGTGGGCCTCCTGGCCACCGCGGTGCGCCACCCGCGCTACGCCCTCCTGACCGGTTCGGCGATGGTGATCACCGTGCTCTTCAACGCGTCCTACTCGAACGCCGACATCGGGCGCTACTACCTTGGCCCCGTCCTGTGGGCCTGGAGCTGGCTCGGCGTCCTCGGGGGGGTCATCGTCGAGCAGCTGACCGCGAGGGACCGCATCCAGCCCGAGCCGGCCGAGGTCGGGGTTGCGGTGGCGGAGACGGACGAGGCGGTCCAGGAGACGGCCACGCCGAATGCCTCCGGCCTGCCTTCGCGCGGGCTCGGGCTCGACCGGGTCCTGCCCGGCGTCCTCGGCGCGGCGCTCGGCGTCCTCCTCCTCCTGCCGGCCGCCACCGAGTTCGAGACACGCCTCAGCGCCGCCGACCGCAGCCACGACACGTCGGCCCGGCGCTGGGCCACCGCGGCCCTGTCGCAGATCGAGGAGGGCGCGGTGGTCGTCAGCTGGTGGAGCACGTCGACCGTGCTCTGGTATGTCACCCTCGTCGATGGCGAGCGTCCGGACCTCACGATCATCGACGATCGGACCCGCCTCGACCTTGGCTATGGAGAGGCCACCGACGTGATCGCGCGCTTCTTCGGCAACCGGCCCGTCTACGTCATCCGGGCCAACGCCTACGACCTCGGGCTCGTCCTCGAACGGTACGTCCTCGAGCCCCTGACCGCCGAACCGGCTGGGAACGTCTACCGCGTCGTCGGGGTCCGGGGGTCTGGCTCGTGACCGGGCCGGCACCGGCCCGCGTCCCGGCGCTCTCCTACTTCTTCCCGGCCCACAACGAGGAGGCCAACCTGCGCGGCCTCGTCGACGAGGCCCTGACGACACTGCCGGAGCTCGCGGAGGCGTTCGAGATCGTCATCGTCGACGACGGCTCGCGCGACGCGACACCGCAGATCGCTGACGAGCTGGCGGCGGCCGACCGCCGGGTCCGGGCGGTCCACCACCCCCGCAACCTCGGCTACGGCGCGGCTCTCCGGTCCGGCTTC
>Ga0154723_1014_pt1 | contig 9859 bp, 9 predicted proteins | sample Rifle2008BG16ft_FD_105731 | JGI IMG/M metagenome (GOLD analysis project Ga0154723, IMG submission 105731) | Chloroflexi bacterium RBG_16_70_13
CTCCGCCGGGAGATCAGGTGGTCGTCAGGCGCTGCCCCAATCTCCGAGCGAGCTCGGTGACCGCGGCACGGTCGGCTCGGGGTGCGGCCTCGTCGCTCAAGTGCCACGGCACGTCGTCCGGCGTTCCCGCGTGCCGGGCGAAGACGTGCTCGTGGAAATGGGCGATGCCTCGGCCGATCACCGCGGCGAAGACCTGTTCGACCGCCAGTTCGGCCCGGAGCGCGCCGGCCAGGCGCGTCCGGAGCCGGCCGAGGGCGGCGGCCTCGGTCTTGTTCAGGTTGTCCAGGTACGGGGCGTGTCGGTCGCTCTCGATCAGCAGGTGGCCGAGCGAGGCGAGGCCATCCTTGCCGGCCGGGGCGTGGTAGATCCAGAAGCCATCGATCCGGGTCACGAGCTCGCCACCGAGCGGGCCCTCGCCGCGGTGCTTCGCGCAGATCTGGCAGTCGCTGCCCACGAGACGGCAGCGTACAGCGCGGTCCCCGCGGAGCGAAGATAGCCCCATGCCCGCCTACCCGGAGGCTTTCCGCGCCTACGTCGTCAACCGCGACGGCGACCGCTTCGAGCGCGGCCTCCGGAGCCTCGTCCTGGCCGACCTGCCCGAGGGCGACGTCGAGATCCGGGTCGAGTGGTCGTCGGTCAACTACAAGGACGGCCTTGCGGCGACGGCCGATGGGAAGGTCGCCCGGGCCTACCCGCTCGTGCCCGGCATCGATCTCGCGGGGACGGTGATCCGGTCCGCCCGCCCGGCGTTGCGGCCCGGTGCCCAGGTCATCGCTCACGGCTACGACCTCGGGGTCAGCCGCCACGGTGGCTTTGCCGGGATGGCTCGGGTCCCGGCGGAGTGGGTCGTGCCCCTCCCGCCCGGGCTCACCCTCCGGGAAGCGATGGCGATCGGGACCGCCGGGTTCACGGCCGGGCTGTCCGTCGTCGAGCTCGAGGACCGGGGCCTGGAGCCGGCGGACGGCCCGGTCCTTGTCACCGGCGCCACCGGTGGCGTGGGCAGCACCGCGGTCGCCATCCTCGCCGAGCGCGGCTACGAGGTCTGGGCGGCGACCGGCAAGGACGACGAGCGAGCCTGGCTCGAGACCCTCGGCGCGGTCGGGTTCATGACCCGTGACGAGGTCACCGCCGAGGGGCGGCCCCTCGAATCCGAGCGCTGGGCGGGAGCCGTCGATTCGGTCGGCGCGGCGACGCTGCCGTACATCCTGCGAACCCTCCGGCGCGGGGCGGCGGTCGCCGCCTGCGGCAACGCCTCGGGGCCGGCGCTGGTGACGACGGTCTTCCCGTTCATCCTTCGCGGCACCGCGCTCCTCGGCATCGACTCGGCCTACCTGGCGATCGAGAAGCGGCGCCGGGTCTGGGAGCGACTGGCGACCGACCTGCGGCCGAGGTCGCTCGCGGAGCGGGTGACCGAGGTCACCCTCGACACGCTCGAGCCGGCCCTCGACGCGATCCGGGCCGGCGAGGCCCGCGGCCGCTGGGTGGTCCGGATCGGGGGCTGATGATCAGCGGCTGAGCGCCCCGCAGGCTCGTCGGCGGGGTGGTGCGCGGTGGCCCCATCGTCCCGGCCTCGACGGGACCGTCTGGTGGGTTGCCGTGACGACCGTCGCGGGCGAGGCTCGGGTCATGCCCCGCTACCCGCGTCTCCGGAGCCATCAGCTGCTTCGACTCGTGCTCGCCATCGGCCTCGTCGCGGCGACGTTGCCGGCCGCGAGCCGACCGGCTGCCGCAATCGTCGTGCCGTCCGCGTCGGTGACGAGCGAGCGCCTCGGCGGACCGGATCGATACGCCACGGCGGTGGCCATCTCCAGGCGGCTCTTCCCCGATGGCGGGGCGCCGGTCGTCTACGTCGCCTCGGGCGAGACGTTCGCCGACGCCCTCTCGGCCGGTCCGGCCGCGGCCCGAGCCGGCGGAGCCGTCCTGCTCACCGCGAGGCTGTCGCTGCCGGCGGTCGCCGAGGCGGAGCTGATCCGGCTCGCGCCCGATCGGGTGGTTGTCGTCGGTGGAGCCTCGGTCGTCACGAACACGGTGGTCCAGCGGATACGGGCGGTCCTTCCGTCGACGTCGATCGAGCACATCGCCGGCACCGATCGCTACGCCACGAGCGCCCGGCTCTCGGCCGCGACGTTCCCGGCCGGTGAGACGGAGATCGCCTTCGTCGCGACCGGCACGAACTTCCCGGATGCGATCGCCGCGGGGTCGGCCGCGGCGTCCCTCGGATCCCCGGTCCTGATCACACGGCCGGATACGTTGCCCGCCTCGATTGCCACGGAGCTGAGCCGCCTCGCCCCAGAGCGAGTGGTCATCGTCGGCAGCACAGCGGCAGTGTCGAGCGCGGTCGGCTCGGCGATCCAGGCGATCGTCCCCGATGTCGGGCGCTCGGCCGGCCAGGACCGGTTCGCGACCGCCGTGCAGATCGCGGCTGACCACCTGCCGGATGCCACTTCGATCGTCATCGCGACCGGCCTCGCCTTCCCCGATGCCCTCGCAGCGGTCCCGCTGGCCGGCGCCATCGGAGCCCCGATCCTCCTCGTGGAGCCGGAGAACGTGCCGGTCGTGACCCGGGACGCCGTCCGAGCCCGGGCGCCGAGCGGGATCACCGTCGTCGGCGGGCCGCCGGCCGTCGAGCGCATCACGCTCGGCGAGCTCGTGGGCTGGGCCGACGGTCGGCTCGCTGTTCCGTCTGCGGGGCCGACCTATCCGGGCTACGACGCGCGCTACCACGACTACGGCGAGATGCTGACCTACATCCGGGCCGCCGAGATCGCCTATCCGGACATCGTCCAGGTCCTTTCGATCGGGAAGAGCCACGGGGGCCGCGATATCTGGGCGGCCAAGATCTCCGACAACGTCGCGGTCGACGAGGACGAGCCCGAGGTCCTCTTCGACGCCCTCCACCACGCCCGCGAGCACCTGACCGTGGAGCAGGCGCTCTACCTCCTCAAGGCCCTTTCGACCGGCTACGCCTGGAGCCCGACCATTCGCCAGCTCGTCGACGAGCGCGAGGTCTGGATCGTCTTCGCCCTTAATCCCGACGGCTGGGCCTACGACCTGTCGGGCAGCCCGTACGTGGGCTGGCGCAAGAACCGTCAGCCGAACGCCGGGACCTCGGCCGTGGGGACGGACCCCAACCGCAACTACGGCTACCGCTGGGGCTGCTGCAACGGCTCGTCGGGCAACCCGTCGGCCTGGAACTACCGCGGCCCGGCGGCCTGGAGCGCGACCGAGACTCGAGTCCTGCGCGATTTCGTCCTGGGCCGGGTCATCGACGGCGAGCAGCAGATCCGGACTCACGTGACGCTCCACACGAACGGCGAGCTGATCCTCTGGCCGTTCGGCTACACCCGGACGGACATCCCCGCCGACATGACCCTCGACGACCACGCCGTGTTCGTGGCGATGGGCCGGGCGATGGCGGCCAGGAACGGCTACACCGCACAGCAGTCGAGCGATCTCTACGTCACCGACGGCGACCAGATCGACTGGATGTACGCGACCCAGGGCATCTTCTCGTTCACCTTCGAGCTCTACCCGACCGAGCAGGTCAGCTCCCACGCCGACCACGAGCCGCCCGACGAGGTGATCGCGGCTCAGACGGCGCGGAACGGCAGCGCCCTGCTCTACCTCATCGACATGGCGGCCTGCCCCTACGCCGCGATCGGCAAGAGCGCGACCTACTGCTGAGCCGGCGCCAGCCGCCCGGGCGCGCGGCCGGTCAGTCGAGCTCGCCGCGGAGCTGGGCGAGGGCGCGGTCGAGGGGCTCGATCGAGCTCGACGGGTCGTAGGGCATCGCGGCGAGGGCGGCCGCACGGTCGAGCTCACCGGTGTGGAGCCTTCGGGCGACGGCCGCGACAGCGTCGAAGTCGGCGAGCTGGCGCTCGACGAAGGCCCGATCACCGATGGAGCCGTGGCCGGGGACCACCGGGCCGCTCACGAGGTCGAGGAGCCACCCGACCGTCGCCGGCCACTCGAGGGGATAGGCGTCGCCGAAGTAGGGGACCGCGTCGTTCTCCAGGAGATCGCCGGCGAAGAGGATCGCGGCGTCGGGCACGACGACGATGACGTCGGCGTCGGTGTGGCCACGGCCCAGGTAGGCCAGCTCGACGCGGCGGCCGCCGACCTCGACGGTCGTCGCAGGGTCGAACGTCCGGTCCGGCGGATCGATGACCAGCGATTCGAGGGCCGCGGCGAGCGCCGGCTCGGTCTCGGCCACCCAGGCCCGCTGCCGTTCGCCGTTCTCGAGGAGTCGCGATCGGCACCGCTCGTGCCCCCAGATCGTGGCCGGCCGGAAGTCGTGATTGCCGAAGAGGTGGTCGTAGTGCCAGTGGGTGTCGACGACCTGGCGGACCGGGAACGGGGTCAGGCGGCCGATGTCAGCGATGAGCTCACGGGCCTGGCCGGGGCTGCTCCGAGTGTCGATCACGAGCGCCTCGCCGTCGCCGACGACGACACCGATCTGCTGGTCGTAGAAGCGGTACCGCCGGGTGTAGACCCGGTCACCGACCTCGAGCCAGCCCGCCTCGTCGCGCATCCGGGGGATGGTACGCGGCCGGACCTCCGGCGGGCCGCGGCGCCGGGCGATGCCGCGGACGGGCGAGGTCGCCGTCGGCCGACGTCGCCAGCGAGCGTCGGCGCCGCGGCACCTGCCTCGGAATCGTCATCCAGAACTGGGCTGACCCCTCGTCGACGAGCAATCGTCGGCCAGTCCCGCCGCGCATGGATGACGATGTTTCGGCAGCTGATCACGCAGGGGATGGCGCGTGCGACCGCCCGACCCGATGACGTCCAGTCGTCTGGGTACTGATTGGCAGGAACCAGAGCCCGTGGATCGTGCCGGACGGTTGCTCCACGAACGTCCGTGCCTCTGCGGATCGCGCCGGCAGGTGGGTGGCGAAGGTCGCTCCGACGGCCTGGACGCGGCGGCGGTTGGTCCGCCCCTCGGCCGCGACGAGGATCGTCGCGACCCGCTCGCTCCTCCATCCACGGTCGCGGGCGATCGCAGGTCCCAGCCGGACCTTACGGTCGAGCGCTGCGAGCGTGGCCTGGATGTCCGGGATGACTGACTTCACCTCGACGACCAACAGCGTCCCCGTGGCCTCGTGAAGGGCGAGGACATCGATGGATCCGCGCTCGCGGCCGATCGCGAAGGTGACCTCGACCAGGCACCGCCAGCCGTTCGCCTGGAGCTCGCGAACGACACGCTCGACGAGCGAGGCGTGATCGGCGTCGAGGAGCCGATCGAGGGCCTCCCCATGCCAGTCGACCCGGATGGTGAGTCGCGCCCCGTGCGCGTCGCAGATTCGCCGGAGAACGGCGGGCGTGACGCGATCGGCACCGCCCAGCTCCACCCGGGCGATGAGCGACTGCGACACGCGTGCGCGGTGGGCGAGCGTGTCCTGGGTCCAGCGAAGGCGACGGCGAAGGGCACGGATCGAGAGGCCGAAGCGAACGGAGTCCATTTCCCAACGATGACGAGCGGTGCTCATCGCCCGTTTTATCGGCGGGTCGGCCGAGAATCGTCATCCAGCACTGGGGCGACTAATGGTGCATGAGGAATCGGCGGCCACCCGTCTGGCGCATGGCTGACATGTCGCTAAGCCCAGCGCGAGCGTGGCGGGTGTCGCGAGCGCGGCCGAGGACTGGACGAAGAGTCGCTTCAGTTCTGTTTGGAGACAGGCGCCGGCGGTTGGGCGGCGTGAACCGCCGCGGAGTACGCTCGTGGTGATGGCCTCGCTCACCGACAGCGCGACGACCCGCGATGGCGTGCGCCTCCTGACGCGGCACTGGCCGGCCAAGGCGCCGCGGGCCGGCGTCCTGCTGGTCCACGGCCTGGGCGAGCACAGCGGGCGCTGGGAGCACGTCGGCGACCAGCTGGCCGCGGCGGGTCTGGAGACATTCGGCTGGGATCACCGCGGGTTCGGGGCGTCGGGCGGAGAACGGGCCTGGGTCGATCGATGGTCACGCTTCCACGACGACCTCGAGGATCGCCTGGCGGCCATCCGGGCCGCGCTGCCCGGGCTGCCGGTCATCCTGTACGGGCACTCGATGGGCGGCCTCATCGCCCTCGGCTACTGCGTCTCGGACCGCGCGGGCCTGCGGGACCGGCCGCTGCCCGACCTCCTGGTCCTGTCGGCGCCGGGCATCAACGACAACGCCCCGCGCTGGAAGCACGCCCTCGCCCCGCTCCTCGCCCGGCTCGTGCCGCGGCTCCGGATCGCCAACGGCGTTCCCCCGGAGATGCTGTCGCGCGATCCTGCCCGCCAGGAGGCCGCCCGGACGGACCCGCTCAACGTGAGCACCTCGACGACCTGGTTCGGGGCGCGCTTCTTCGAGGAGCAGGCCCGTGTCCGGACGGCGGCCGCCGGCCTGTCGGTCCCCACGCTCGTCATCCATGGCCTCGACGACCCGATCGTGCCGCCGCGCTCGACGGAGCTGCTGGCCGATCCCCCCGGCATCACCCGCCGGGCCTACGCCGGGATCCGCCATGAGCTCCACAACGAGCCCGAGGGACCGCAGATCCTGGCCGACGTCATCGCCTGGATCGACGACCAGGTAGCGGCGCTGTCGCCCGCGACGACGTCGGTGTAGGATCGGTTCACAACTGAAGATCGCCTCCGGGGAGCGCCGCAGCGCTGAGAGTGTGGCCGGGGCCACTGACCCGCCGAACCTGATCCGGCTCGTACCGGCGAAGGAAGCAGGCCCGTTCGAGCTCGATGCCGCCTTCCCGAGGGGCGGCGTCTCTGTTCGGAGGAACCTGCAGCCATGACCACGACCACCGCCGGATCGACCGGGGCCCCGGGCCTGGCGATCGACACCCGCTGGCGAACCCGCGACATCCTGGTGACCGCTGTCATCGGGGTCGCCTTCGGGGTCGCCTTCGTCGCCCTCAACACGGCCTGGGGCATCCTCGCACCGGCAAGCGCCGTCGCACCCCTCGGCGCGTTCCTCATCTACGGCGGCTGGCTCGTTCCCGCCGTCCTCGCCCCGCTGATCGTGCGCAAGCCTGGCGCCGCCCTCTTTGCCGAGCTCGTGGCGGCCGGCGTGTCCGTCCTTCTCGGGAGTCCCTGGGGCCCAGACGTCCTGTTGTCGGGGTTCGTTCAGGGAGCCGGGGCTGAGCTCGTCTTCGCCTTCACCCTCTATCGAAACTGGTCGCTTCCCATCCTCGTCGTGGCCTCGATCGCGAGCGCCGCCGCGGCGTGGATCCACGATTGGGCCCTCTATTACGTGGGCTTCGCCATCGACGTCCAGATCGCGCGAGGCATCGCGATGGCGATCTCGGCTGTCGTGATCGTGGCGCTCGGGTCGCAGGCCCTCGTCCGCTCGCTCCGGCGAGCCGGCGTCCTGGAAGGGTTCCCCGACTGACCGCAGCGCCGCGGGCGGGAGAACCGCTTCCGCTCGCCGCCGACGGCGTCCGGTTCCGTTACGCCGGGACGGAACGGCCCGCCCTCGACGGGATCGATCTCCGTCTCGACGCGGGCGGCGTCCTCGTCATAGTCGGGCCGTCGGGGTCCGGCAAGAGCACGCTCGCGAAGGCGATCGCGGGCCTCGTCCCGCGCGACGTCCCCGGGGAGTGGCAGGGCTCGCTGCGGGTCGGTGACCTCGAGGTCGCAGAGGCGGAGCCGGCCGAGGTCGCCGCTCGCGTCGGGATCCTCTTCCAGGATCCGGCCAGCCAGCTGGTCATGGACCGAGCGGCCGACGATGTCGCGTTCGGGCTGGAGAACCGGGCCTGGCCGCTGGAGGCGATGCGGGCGCGCGTCCCGGAGGCGCTCGCCGCCGTGGGCCTCGGTGGGTTCGGGCAGCGACGCGGGACCCGTCTTTCGGGGGGCGAGCAGCAGCGCCTGGCGCTTGCCGGCGTCGAGGCTCCCGCGCCCGCCGTCCTCGTCCTCGACGAACCGACGGCGAACCTCGATCCGGCGGGCGCCGACGCGCTCTTCAGGCGCATCACGGAGCTCCGGGCCGCGCGGCGGACGACGATCGTCCTCGTCGAGCATCGCGCAGACCTTGCCTGGCCCCTCGCCGACCTGGTCCTCGCGCTCGACGAGCGGGGCTCGCCGATCGCCCTCGATACACCCGCCAGGCTCCGCGCGCGATCCGGCAAGCGCCTCGCACGCGAAGGGATCTGGCTGCCGGGCGACTGGACGGGCGGCGACGGTCGGTCGAGCAGGCGGGGCGAAGCCGAAGTCCCGACCGGGACGGTGCCGGGACCCGGGGCGTGGCCCGGGACGGCCGGGTCGGGGAACCCGCTCGTTGACCTCCGGCACGCCCGATACGCGTACGTCCGCGGCGGGGAGCCGGCCGTCCGCGACGCCGAGCTCGAGATCCGGGCCGGGGAGCGGGTCGCGATCGTCGGCCCGAACGGCAGCGGCAAGTCCACCCTCCTGCGGCTCGTCGGTGGCCTCCTCCGCCCCTCGGCCGGCTTGATCCTCGTCGGCGGCGCGGATCCGCGGCGCTTGCCGGCGCCGCTCCTGGCGCGGCTGGTCGGACTGGTCTTCCAGGACCCCGAGCTCGGGTTCCTCGGGGACACCGTGGCCGAGGAGATCGCCCTCGGTCTCGACCCGTCCCGGGCCTCGGCGGCCGCCGCGCTCCTCGAGCGGCTGGGAATGCCCCTCGAGACCTTCGGCGAGCGGAACCCGTACCGCCTCTCCGGCGGCGAGCAGCGTCGTCTGTCCGTCGCCACGGCCCTGACCCGGCGGCCACGGGTCCTCCTCCTCGACGAACCCACGTTCGGCCAGGACCGGCGCGGCTGGGAGGCCCTCGCCTCGATCCTCGATGAGCTCGTGGAGCAGGGGACCGCCGTCCTCGCCGCGACCCACGACGAGCGATTCGCCGCGCGTGTCGCCAGCCGCCGGGTCGAGATGGCCGACGGCTGGATCGTCGCCGACGACGGGCCCGTAACCGACGAGAGCTCCGGAGCCCGTGGGCTCGAGCCGCTCCCCGCGCCGAGCGTGTGATGCTGGCCCCGATCGACCTGACCGACGCCCAGGCCTCGAGCCTGCTCGGCCGGACGAGCCCGCTCGTGAAGCTGGCTTTGGCGGTCGCCTGGCTCGTCGGGCTGGCGGTCATCGGCGAGCCCGGCCCGCCGCTCGTCCTGGCCGGCCTGGCGATCGCCGCGGGGCTCTCGATCGGACGGGTGCCGCCACGGAATCTTGCCCGCGGCCTGGCCCCGCTGGTCGTGGCGGCGGCATCGATCGCACTTGCCAACCTCCTGTGGGCTGGCGCCAACACAGATCCATCGGCCACGGAGCTCGCAAGGCTGGGGCCCATCCGAATCGCGCGCGAGGCGGCCGAGACCGCCGCGGCCCTGGCGGCCCGGGTCCTGGCGATCGTGGCTGTCGGAGCCGTCTTCGCCCAGACGACCGATCCCACCCGCCTCGTCGATGCGCTCGTCCAGCAGGCCCGCGTCCCGGAGCGGTTCGCCTACGGTGCGCTCGCGGCGTACCAGGCCGTCCCGGGCCTCGTCGAGGACCTCGTCACGCTCCGACAGGCGCGCCGGATCCGCGGCCTCCGGGGCTGGCATCCACGGCTCCTCCTGGGGCTCCTCGTCCGGGCCATCCGGCACGCCGACCAGCTCGCCCTGGCGATGGATGCCCGGGCGTACGGCAGCGGCCCCCGCTCGACCTTCCGGCCCATCCACTGGGGCTGGCCGGACCTCGCCGTGGGCGTCGGCGGCCTCGCGGCGCTCGCGCTCGCGCTCGCGATCTGACCGTCGACGTCGAGCCGCCCGTCGGCGCCCCGCGGCGACTCCCGGCGCGCCCGAACCCCCAACCGCGATGTCGAAGGCTCGCGGGCTGGAACGGCCTTCCGCGGCAGGCGCACAATGTCCTGACATCCCTCGATCGTTCGTGCGCGCCCGATCGGC
>Ga0154723_1108_pt2 | contig 9844 bp, 12 predicted proteins | sample Rifle2008BG16ft_FD_105731 | JGI IMG/M metagenome (GOLD analysis project Ga0154723, IMG submission 105731) | Chloroflexi bacterium RBG_16_70_13
CTTCGTCGTCGAGGGCGACGAGAGCGACCAGGATGCCGACGGCGGCGACGGCGCGAGCCCCGAGGTCGCCGGGGCCGACGAGGTCGAGGCCGCGCGCTGGGACGCGATGCTCGCCGCCGCGAGCGACGACGAGCCACCGGCGATCGCGTTCGTGGGGCGGCCCAACGTCGGCAAGTCGAGCCTCCTGAACGCGCTCCTCGGCGAGGAGCGGACGATCGTCAGCGAGGTTCCCGGAACGACGCGGGACGCGATCGACAGCCGGATCGCCTGGGGCCGGACCGAGGTCGTCCTCATCGACACCGCGGGGATCAGGAAGCGCGGCAAGGTCGCCTCGGGGACCACCGCCGAGCGTTACTCGACCCTCCGGAGCCTCAAGGCGATCTCGCGGGCCGACGTCGCCGTCCTGCTCGTCGATGCCGTCGACGGGCTGACGGCACAGGACGCCCACATCGCGGGCTACGTCGTGGAGGAGGGCAAGGGGCTCGTTGTCGCCGTCAACAAGTGGGACGCGGTCGAGGACAAGAAGGGAAGCACGTTCGACCAGTACGTCGAGTGGATCCGGCACGAGGCGCCGTTCCTCGACTTCGCCCCGATCGTGAGCATCTCGGCGAAGACTGGCCAGCGGATCGGGCGGGTCCTGGAGCTGGCGGTCGACGTCTGGGCCGAGCGGCGCAAGCGCGTCCCGACCGGCGAACTCAACCGGATCGTCGCGACCGCCTCGGACCGCCAGCAGCCGCCGCTCGTGAAGGGTCGACGCCCGAAGCTCTTCTACGCGACCCAGGCCTCGGTGGCGCCGCCGACGTTCGTGTTCTTCGCCCGCGATGCCGGCTCGGTCCACTTCAGCTACCAGCGCTACCTCGAGAACCGGCTGCGCGACGAGTTCGGCTTCCTCGGCACCCCGATCCGCCTCGTCTTCCGCGAGCGGGCCGGGATCCGGGCCGAGCGGCGGGCGACGAAGCGCCGGGGCGGCGGTGGCGGCGGCGGTGGCCGGGCCGCTGCGGCGGGCGCCAGGCGGGGCCGATGACGGACGCCGTGTCGCGAGTCGCGGTCATCGGGAGCGGGGCCTGGGGCACGACCCTCGCGCTCCTCGTGGCGCGCGCCGAGCCGGTGACCCTGTGGTGCCACTCGGCCGAGACCGCGGCCCACCTGCGCCAGACGCGCCGGAACGGTCGCCGGCTGCCCGGGATCGAGCTGCCGGAGGCCGTGGTACCGACCGCGGATGCGGCGGCGCTCGCCGGCGCGGAGCTCGTCATCGTCGCCGTCCCCTCGGCGTACGTGCGGGTGACGGTCGCGCGCCTGGCGCCGGCGATCCCGCGTGGGGCGGACGTCCTCTCGGTCGTAAAGGGCCTCGAGCGGGGGACGCTCCTCCGGATGACCGAGGTCATCGCCCACGCCGCCGGGATCGACCCGTCCCGGGTCGCGGCCCTGTCGGGCCCGAACCTGGCCCTCGAGATCGCCCGCGGCCTCCCGGCCTCGGCCGTCGTCGCGGCCGAGGACCCGGCCCTCGCCGAGCGGATCGTCGCGCGGCTCGGGCGCCGCGAGTTCCGGCTCTACACCAACACCGACGTCCTCGGCGTGGAGCTCTGCGGGGCCCTCAAGAACGTCATCGCCATCGCCGCCGGGGCGGCCGACGGCCTCGGCTTCGGCGACAACGGCAAGGCCGGGCTCATGACCCGGGGCCTGGCCGAGATGATGCGGGTGGGCATCGCGGCGGGAGCCAACCCCTTGACGTTCGCCGGCCTTGCCGGGCTCGGTGACGTCATCGCGACCTGTGGCTCGAAGCTGTCGCGCAACCACCGCCTCGGCGAGGAGCTCGCCAACGGCCGGCCGTGGTCGGAGATCGAGGCCGGGCTGCCGGGCGTCGCCGAGGGCGCCTACACGGTGGATGCGGCGCTCGCCCTGGCCGACCGGCTCGGTGTCGAGATGCCGATCGCCCGGGAGGTCCACAACGCCCTGTTCGAGGGCAAGAGCGTCCGCCGCTGCCTCATCGACCTCCTGGCCCGCGAATCGAAGGACGAGCTGGCCGATTTCCAGGCCTGGGTCGAGCGCCTCGGGGTCGCGACCGAGTGACGAGCCGTGGGTCGAACGCCTGTGGCTGCTAGACTCGCCCTTCTGTCGGGGCGTGGCGCAGCCTGGTAGCGCACCTGAATGGGGTTCAGGAGGTCGAGCGTTCGAATCGCTCCGCCCCGACCCCTCGATCCGAAGGTGAAACGAGGCCCTCGGGACGTCCCGAGGGCCTCGGCGATTCTCGAGGTCAGGCCTCGATGGTCAGACCGGTCGCGGTCCGTGGGTCGCGCGTCCGGTCATGAGCCGGGCGACCACCACGGCGGCGATCCCGACGATCAGGCCACCGAGGAGCGACTCGTCGAGAGCCAGGCCGTCGATGATCGGCTGGAGCTCGCCCTCCGTCATCTTGCCCCAGATGAGCTCGCTCGCGACGAGGCCGCCGACGAACCAGCCCACGGCGGCGACGATCCACATCCAGCGGTTACCGCCGCTCACCACAAGCTGCGCGGCGACGCCGAACGCGAGCGAGATCGCGACCAGGATGCCGAAGCCCGTGAATCCCAGGTCGAACTGCATCTTCCCACCTCCATCTGGACGCCCTCGACCGGTAATCGTCGGCGCCGGCGGGCGTCACCGCCAGTGCCGCTCGTCCCGAACGGGACGTCGGAACGGACGGGACGGCGGGCGACGCGCGTTCCGCCATGCGGGAGCGTCTTGGCTGGTGGCCGCGTCGGTGATGGCGGTGGTGGCGGCCGTGATGGCTCCGACCGCCCGCTTCTTCGGGGCCATGGCATTCGCCTGGGCTCTCGTGTTCGGGGCGCTCGCCTATGGCGTGGGCTCGTGCGAGAGCAGGTCGGCGGCCGGGATCGCGGGATCCCTCTTGCTCATTGCGGCCGGCGACGCGATCCTGACCGAGCGTTCGTGGCAGTATCGATCCGCTGCTTCGGTCGCCGTCGTGATCGCGCTCGCGATCGGCTCGCTCCCGATCATGGCCCTCAACTCCGGGCAGCATCCTGGCGGGAACGTGAGGCCGCCCGAGGGATCAGTGTCTTCCGAGTCGTCCAACCACCCACCTGGCGTACAGCTATCGGGCAGTCCCCGATAACGAGCACCGTCGGAGCTCGAGAGAGGAGCAGCGGATGGACACCGCCTCGCCCGTCATCATCCCCGACCTTCTCGCCGAAGCCACGGTCCCGCAGCGCGGCATCCTCAGCCAGACGCTTTCGAATACCGGCGGCATCGAGCTCGTGATCTTCGCCTTCGCCGCCGGCGAGGCGCTCGCGGAGCACACCTCCGCGCGGCCCGCGATCATGCACGTGCTTTCAGGCGAGGGCGAGCTCAGCGTCGCCGGCCAGGCCCTGGCGGCCGGACCGGGCACATGGGTTCGCATGCCGCGCGATTGCCGGCACAGCGTGACGGCGACGACGCCGCTCGTGATGGCCCTCTACCTGCTGCCGATCGGCGACTGACGAGCGGGGTCGAGCCTCACCGGGCCCGCGCCACGGCCTCCCGTCCCGCGGCACGCAAACGTCCGAACGGCACGAGCCAGGCCAATCGAGGGCCGGTTGCTCCTGTCAGCGCTTCAGGAGGTCCTTCGGGAAGAACAGCCAGAGGTTGAAGGCGCCGATCGAGACGACGAGCGCCAGCCGGACGATGAGCGGCCAACCCGATTCCCAGATCCAGAGCCCGATGGCCAACGGCAGGACGAGGAGCCAGATAATGCCCTGGACGACGATGTGCTGGCTTCGCGACCATGCCCAGACGCTGTCGAGGCTGCCCTGGCTGGCGACGAGGGCATAGGCAAAGAGCGCCCACAGGACGAAGAAGAGGGCGAAGATCGCGACGTTGAACAGCTGCTCCATCAGGGTGGGCTCCTTCCTGGTCGCCTCGCCCTCGCGAGCGGCAGCGATTCCGGTTCCTTGGGTCATGACCATCGACCTCCATCCGCCCTCGGACGACGATCGCGACCTCGGGCCCCCTGTTCATAGGAGCTCACGCGCCTTCCAAGTAGGGCCGAATCGACCGACACGACAGGTCGGAGGGATCGACGGAGCCCGCGACTCGAGGCTCCAGCGGCGACCGTTTCCGCACGGCGGGCCGAGGTGCCTGCCAGGAATGTGCCGTTCGGCACGGTTCGGCACCCGCGGTGACCAGATAGCGTCCGGGGTACAGGAGACCCGCCGGCGCGCCGCACCGATCCCCCCTCGGTGGCAGGCCCCGCGGGTCTCTGTGTATCCCCGAGACTCGAGACGACCGGCGGCCCCGGGTCTCGGCCCGCGATTCAGCCGCGGCCCAATATCCAGCGTCCCGATCCCGGCGGCTTCAGTCCTCGCCGATGTCCTCGTTCCAGACGTCGGGATGCTCAGAAACGAAGCCCTGCAGCAGCTCGTAGCACGCCGGCGAATCCATGTTGATCACCTCGACGCCGCGGGTCCGGAGGAGGTCCTCGCCGCCGACGAACGTCCGGTTCTCGCCGATGACGACGCGCGGGATGCCGTAGAGCAGGATCGCCCCGGTGCACATGTCGCACGGCGACAGCGTCGTGACCATCGTCGCCCGGTGGTAGGCCGACGCCGGCAGGCGCCCGGCGTTCTCGAGGGCATCGGTCTCGCCATGCCGGATGGCGCTCCCGAGCTGGACGCGGCGGTTGTGGCCGGCCCCCACGACCCGCCCGTCGATGACGAGCACCGCGCCGATCGGGATGCCGCCCTCGGCCCGCCCGATCCTCGCCTGCTCGAGCGCGACGTCCAGGGCCTCACGATCGTCCATGTGTCGAGGATAAGCGGCCCGTCCCAGTGTCGAGGCCCCGGCATTGCGGGCTAGACTCCGAGGGTGACCGACCTGGACCCGCAGCAGGTTGACGGCCTGACCGACCTCGGTCCGGAGACGTTCCGCGCCGCCCTCCATGCGGTTGCCGATGTCATGGCCGACTACGCAGCCCGGGTGGAGTCCTATCCGGTCTTCCCACCGGTCGAGCCGGGAAGCCTGGCGGCACTCTTCCCGGCCGAGCCACCTGACGGGCCCGCCCCGCTCGGCCGGATCCTCGACGACTACCGGGCCCTGATCGAGCCCAACGCGACCCACTGGGGCCACCCCGGGTTCATGGCCTACTTCGCCACGCCGGCGTCGGCGGCCGGGATCCTCGGCGAGATGTTGATCGCCTCGCTCGGCCAGAACACGATGCTGTGGCGGACGTCGCCGATCGGGACGGAGCTCGAGGCCGTCGTCGTGAGCTGGCTCCGCCAGGGCCTTGGCCTGCCGCCCGAGTTCGATGGATTCGTGACGGACACGGCATCGACGTCCACGCTGATCGCCCTGGCCGGGGCTCGCGACGCCGCCGGGTTCGCCTCGGCCGGCGACGGCGTGGCGGGCGCGGGGGCGGCGGGGCTCGGATCGCCCCGGGTGTACGCCTCGGCCGAGGCCCATTCCTCGATCGAAAGGGCCTGCATGACCCTGGGCCTCGGCCGGGCGGGCCTCGTGAAGATCCCGACCGACGACGCCTACGCCATGCGCGCCGATGCGCTCGCCTCGGCGATCCGGGACGACGTCGCCGCCGGCCGGCGGCCGATCGCCGTCGTGGCCACGATCGGCACGACGTCGTCGACATCGATCGATCCCGTCGCCGCGATCGCCGACGTCGCCGCGCCCCACGGCCTGTGGCTCCACGTCGACGCCGCCTATGGCGGCGCAGTCGCCCTGCTGCCGGAGCGGCGCGGCCCCTTCGAAGGCTGGGAGCGCGCCGATTCGATCGTCGTGAACCCCCACAAGTGGCTCTTCGCGCCGCTCGACGCGTCGCTCCTCCTGACGCGCCGGATGGGTGTCCTGCGCGACGCGTTCTCGCTCAGCCCGGAGTACCTCCGGACCCTGGATCGCTCGACGCCGGTCCGCGACGTCAACGAGTACACGCCCGTGCTCGGGCGGCGGTTCCGGGCCCTGAAGCTGTGGCTGATGCTCCGCTGGTTCGGCCTCGACGGGCTGCGGCGCCGCATCGGCCACCACCTCGAGCTGGCTCAGATGCTCGCCGGCTGGGTGGACGCCGATCCCGACTTCGAGCGCCTGGCGCCGGTCCCGTTCTCGACGGTCTGCCTCCGCTACCGCCCACGTGCCGTCGTCGGCCGCGAGGCGGAGCCCGAGGTCGCGGCCCGCCTCGACGATCTCAACGCGCGCCTGATGGACGCGGTCAACCGGACGGGCGAGGTCTTCCTGTCCCACACCCGCCTCGCGGGTCGGTTCACGATCCGGGTCGCGCTGGGCCACCTCCGGGGCGAGGAGCGCCACGTGGCCCGGGCCTGGGAGCTGCTCCGCCGGGAGGCGGCCGCGCTCGGGTGACGAGGCGCCGAGGCACGCCTTCCATCCTGGCGCGTCGACCTCGACCGCCCGCCGCGTGGCATCATCTCAACGCCGACCGCCACGAACGAGGACCGGACCAGGACCGTGCCACCGATCGACGAGCTTTCCCGCATCGAGCCCGTGCACCTCGAGCGCCTCGAGCGCCAGGGCGTCTTCACGACGGGCCTGCTCCTCGAGGTCAGCGAGACCCCGACGCGACGCCAGACCCTCGCCGACCAGGTCGACGCATCCACGAACGACGTCCTGGCCTGGCGCGACGAGGCCCTGATGCTCAACCTCGCAGGGTTCGGGGCCCCCGAGCACCGTCTCCTCAGCCAGTCCGGCTTCGAGGGTCTCCGCGACATCCTGGCCGTCGACCTCGATGGCTTTCGGGCAGCCGTCGCCCGCGGGGCGCGGGAGCTGAACCTCGAGCCACCGCCCGAACTCGCGCTCGAGGGCTGGTGGGAGCAGGCGCGCACGCTCGAGGACGAGTAGCGCCGCCTGGTCCGGGCGGGCGTCCGCGATGCCCGGGATACCATGGCCCTCGTGAACGCCTCTTCCATGGGTACCCGGCTCGGGATCGTCGCCGTCGCGATGTCCACGGCGCTGGTCGTCGTGGCCCTCGCTGTGGCGCCGTTCCTGAGCCCGGCCTGGGTGGCCTTCGAGCAGGGTCGCACCGGGGCTGCGGAGCTGACCGGGTTCTCCGAATCGCAGCTCCGGACGGCCACGGATGCGATCCTTACGGACCTAGTCCTTGGGCCCCCGGACTTCGACGTCACCGTTGATCGCTTCCAGGTGCTGACCGAGGCCGAGCGATCCCACATGCGCGACGTCCGCGACACGTTCGCAGGCTTCTTCACGGTGGCCGCCGCCGCGCTGGTCGTGCTCCTCACGGCGTTCTGGCTGGCCGGCCGGAACGGTTCGCGCTGGACACGCCGGGGGGCATGGCGCGGCGTCCGGCTCGGGGCGCTCGGGCTGACGATCGGCACCATTGCAGCCGGCGTCATCGCCCTCGTTGCCTTCGACGTCGCCTTCGAGGTCTTCCACCGGCTCTTCTTCGCGAGCGGGACCTACCGCTTCGATCCCGCGACCTCCCGGCTGGTCCAGCTCTTCCCGGACGCCTTCTGGTCGGAGACGTCGATCGCCGTGGGTGGCGTGATCCTCGCCCTCGCCGCGGGCACGGCCTGGTTCGCAGGGCGCCGCGCCACGGCCAGCGCGGGCGCGGCGGTCGCGTCCGCCGGAGGGGCGCCCGAGCGGCTCGATTCGCCGGGGCAACCGGCCGGCGAGCGGGGACCGGCCCGATGATCGGCGTCCCGGTCGCCCGGCTCCTCGGCATCGAGATCCGCCTCCAGCTCGGCTGGGTCCTCGTCGTCGCCCTCGTCGCGGCGATCGCGGCCGTCCAGGTCTCCGTCGCCGATCCGGCCGTGAGCCCCGTGCTGCAGTGGGTCCTCGGCGGCGTCGTGGCGGCCGGCTTCTTCGCGAGCGCCCTCATCCATGACCTGAGCCACGCCATCCTCGCCAGGCGGCGGGGCGTGGAGGTCGGGTCGATCCTCATCTCGTTCTTCGGCGGCACGACCCCGCTCGACCCGGCCTCGCCGGATCCTCGCGACGACCTCGTCATCGCGGTCGCCGGACCCGTCGTGAGCTTCGCCCTCGGGGCGGCCCTGGCCCTGGCGGCCGTGGCGGTCGCGGCCGCGGGCGGGCAGGCGGCGGATGTCGCGGCCCAGGTCCTCGTCGTCCTCGCGGTCCTCAACCTCATCCTCGGGGCCGTGAACGTCATCCCGGCCTACCCCCTCGACGGCGGGCGGATCGTGCGGGCGATCGCGTGGCGCCGAACCGGCCGCGAGAAGGACGGCTGGCGCGCGGCCGGGGCCGCCGGCCGGATCGTCGGTCTGGTCGTCCTGGGCATCGGGCTCGCCGTCGTCGTCCTGGCCCGCGATGTCACGAACGGCGCGATGATCGCGTTGAGCGGCTGGTTCCTCGTCCTGTCGGCCCGCGCGATCCGGGAGCGAGTCAAGGTTGACGAGCTCATCGGCGATCTTCACGTCGGGGATGTCATGGAGGTCGACACGCCGACCGTCCATCCCGGCCTGACGGTCGACACGTTCGCCGGACAGCTCCTCGATCGCGACGTGCCCACGACGGCGATCGCGGTCGTTCGCGGCGACGAGGTCGTCGGGATCCTGGGGGTCCGCCAGGTCCAGCGCCTGCGACCGGCCGAGCTGGCCGCGAAACGGGTCGAGGACGTCATGGCCCGACCGCCGCGGCTGCCCGTCGTGCAACCGTCCGACGGCCTGGTCAGCGCCGTCCAGCAGCTCCAGCGGGCAGGCCTCGATGGCCTCCCCGTCGTCGAGCATGGCCGGCTCGTCGGAGTCCTCACGAGGCGCTCGATCGGTCTGGCGGTCCAGGCGAGGACCGGCGGCCCTGGCGGGACGGGCGATGCCGGGAGCGACGCCGCTGAGGACGCCGGCGGGGGAGCGGACAGCGGCCCGGACAACGGCACGGACGGCCCGGACGCGGAGGCCGGACCGGACTCGGGGGCCGGCCCTTCCGGCCCGACGCCGGGCGCTCCTGCCTGACGGCGCCGCGATGAGCTCGCACTCCGCGTCACCTGCCGGCCAGGCGACCAACGGCCTCCGCTCGGTCGAGGCCACCCTCGAGATCGTCCTGGCGGCGATTCCCGGGCCGACCGAGCCCGAGATGGCGTGGATCCACGATGCGCTCGGCCGGGTCAGCGCGGATGACGCGCTGGCGGACACGGACCTGCCGCCGTGGGACAACGCGGCGATGGACGGCTACGCGATCCGGGCCTCGGACATCGCCGCCGCGACGGAGGCGTCACCCGTCTCCCTCGAGGTCATCGGCGACGTCGCCGCGGGCGCCGATCCCGACGTCGAGGTCCGGCACGGCACGGCGGTCCGGATCGCGACCGGCGCCCGCGTCCCGCCGGGCGCGGATGCCGTCGTCCAGGTCGAGCTGACCACGCCGGCGGATCGTGACGGCCGGTCCACGGGTCCCCGGGGCCGCCACGGCGCGGAGCCCGCGCCGGATCGCTGCCTGGTCCACCAGCCCGTCCAATGCGGCGCCTCAATCCGGGCGGTCGGCAGCGACCTGCGACGCGGAACCGTCGTGGTTCCTTCCGGGACCAGGGTCGGCCCGGCGGCGGTCGCCGTGGCCGCCGGCGCTGGCCTTGCCCATCTCGCCGTCCGCCGCCGCCCGATCGTCGGCGTCCTCGCCACCGGCAACGAGCTTCGCGACCCTGGCTCGGTGCTCGGTCCCTCGGGCATTCCCGACGCGAACGGCCCGGCGCTGATGGCCCTCCTGACCGAGGCCGGTGCCGAGGCCCGGAACCTGGGGATCGCCCGGGACACGCTCGAGGACGTCCGGGCGCGGATCTGCGCCGGGCTCGCCGAGGCCGACGCGCTGATCGTCTCGGGAGGCGTCTCGGTCGGGCCGTACGACCACGTCCGGGCGGCTTTCGAGGCCTACGGCACGATCGACCTGTGGC
>Ga0154723_1111_pt10 | contig 9800 bp, 10 predicted proteins | sample Rifle2008BG16ft_FD_105731 | JGI IMG/M metagenome (GOLD analysis project Ga0154723, IMG submission 105731) | Chloroflexi bacterium RBG_16_70_13
CCTGACGGTCCATCCACCCGGCCGCCGGCCGGCATCCGGACCGCCCACGACCGCCGCCGCGCCCACCTGATCAGGCCCGCCTGCAGGCCCGCTGGCGCCGCGGCGCGCTCTGAACGTGGAAAGAGGCCCGGCCAATCGTGCTTGACGCCCGTTTGAACGTGCGTCTACCCTTGCCCGAGCCTCGCACCGCGAGGCGGGCGCCACGAACGAGGAGAGTTGGGCTTGCCGGTCGCGGACCACCGCGTCGCGCTCCCCGTCGGGGAACGGCAGTACCACATCGATCTCGGCCCCGGCGAGCTGGCCGAGTACATCCTCCTCCCCGGCGACCCCGACCGAACCGCCCAGATCGCGACCCGCCTCGACTCGATCGAGCTGGAGCGACGCCATCGAGAGTTCGCCAGCGTCACCGGGTCCTACAAGGGCCTACGGGTCTCGGTCGTCGCCACGGGCATCGGGACCGACAACGTCGAGATTGTCGTCGCCGAGGCGCTCGCCATCACCCGGCGCCCCACCTTCATCCGCGTCGGCTCATCCGGTGGGCTCCAGCCGGACATGGCACTGGGCGATCTCGTCATCACCACCGGCGCCGTCCGCCTGGAGACGACGACAAACTGGTTCGTCCACGACGGCTATCCGGCCGTTCCCGACTACGAGGCCGTGTGCGCGCTCATCGAGGCCGCCCACCGCCTGGGGCACAGGTATCACGTGGGGATCACTGCTACCGCGCCCGGCTTCTTCGGGGCGCAGGGACGTCCGATCCCCCAGCTTCCCATCCGATACCCTGACCTCGCGGAGGACATGGCGCGGCAGCGCGTCATGAATTTCGAGATGGAGGCATCGGCACTGCTCGTGCTCGCGGGCCTGGCGCGTTGCCGCGCGGGGGCTGTGTGCACGGTGTTCGCGCAGCGCAGCACCGGCGACTTCGTGGTCGGGGCTGCGAAGGAGGCGGCCGAGGCGGCGTGCGTGGAGACGGGGCTGGAAAGCCTCCGGATCCTCGCCGAGATCGACCGTCGCAAGGTTGAGGCCGGCACGGAGCACTGGCGACCGTCGCTCGGCATCTAGTCAGATCGCGACTCCGGGCACAAGCCCGGGGCGCAGGGAGCCCGAGGAGGAGCTGTACCGATGGCACAGGCCTACTGCGTCAAGGACAAGATGAAGGTCGAAGTCCAGAACCCGCAGATGATCACCATGAAGAATGGCAAGCCGGCGCTCTCGGGCACCTGTCCGAAGTGCGGCACGAAGGTGTTCAAGATCGGGGGCTGACGTCCCTCATCGCCAGCCTCGAACCCCCCGCCGGGTGACCTGCGGGGGGTTCCTCGCTGCCCGGGGCCGGTATTCTCGTCGCGTGTCCCTCCCGCCGGCCGCCGATCACGTCCTGGCCCTTGATCTCGGGGCGAGCCGGATTCGGGCGGCCGTCGTCGCCGCGGACGGCGGGGTCGTCACGCGGCGCGAAGGGCGGACACCTGGCGCGGACGGACCGACCGCCGTCGTCACGACCTGCATCGAGCTCCTCACAGCGGTCCGGGACGAGGCCGGCCCGGCGATCGCGGCTGGCCTGACCGGGATTGGCCTGGCGGCGCCCGGGCCGGTGGATCCACGATCGGGGACCCTCGTCGAGCCCCCGAACCTGGGGCCGGGCTTCCGCGACGTCCCGTTCGCCAAGCCGATCGGGCTGGCCCTCGGCCTCCCGGCGGCCCTCGAGCGGGACACCCACGTCGCCGCCCTCGCCGAGCTCACCTTCGGCGCCGCACGGGGCTGCCGGGACTTCCTGTACGTCACGGTGTCGACGGGCTTCGGCGGCGCGATCGTGATCGGCGGCCGCCTCTACGGTGGTCCGGATGGCGTGGCCGGCGAGCTCGGCCACCTCGTCGTCGACCTCGATGGCCCGCGCTGCGGTTGCGGCGGTCGCGGCCACATCGAGACCGTCTGCTCGGGCAGCGGGATCGCCCGGCTGGGGACCGAGGCCGCCCTCGCCGGCCGCTCACCTGCCCTCGCCGCCCGTCTCGCGACGCGGGGACCAGGCGGGCTCGAGGGGACCGACGTGGCGGCGGCGGAGGAGGCCGGCGATCCGGTCGCCGGCGCGATCCTGGACCGGGCACGAGCGGCCTTCGCGGCCTTCATCGTCGGCCTCGTCGACGTCTTCGCCCCGGAGCGGATCGTCGTCGGCGGGAGCTTCGCCGCCGGCCAGGGCGAGCGCCTCCTGGGGCCGACCCGCGACGCCGTCAACGAGACCGCCTTCCGGATCCCGCGCGAGCGCGTCGCGATCGTCCCCGCCGCCCTCGGCGACGATGTCGGGCTGGTGGGCGCCGTTCCCCTGCTGGCGCTGAGGCGCTCCGGCGCAAGAGCCGACTGACCCCGAATCGGCACCCGGCCGCAACACGCCCGACGCCATCGGACGGGAGGGGGCCACGGGGGCCTCTGCTAGACTCGGCCCGTACCACACCGTGTTCAACTCGGGCTCGCCCTGCCGCCACGGCGGTGTGCAGCGGCCCGATGGGAGGTTCCCGAACCATGTCCGTTCGCGTGGGGATCAACGGGTTCGGCCGCATCGGCCGCCAATCCCTCAAGGCCATCCTGGAACGCGCCCCGGACGTCGAGGTCGTGGCCGTCAACGACCTCGTCGAGACAAGCCTGAACGCCCTCCTGTTCAAGCACGATTCGACGTACGGCGCCTTCCCCGGCACTGTCGATCACACCGACGACTCGCTGATCATCGACGGCCGCGAGATCAAGGTCCTCAAGGAGAAGGACCCGGCCGCCCTGCCGTGGGGCGAGCTGGGCGTCGAGGTCGTCCTCGAATCGACCGGCATCTTCACCTCGGCCGAGAAGGCCCGGGCCCACCTCGACGCGGGCGCCCGGAAGGTCGTCATCAGCGCGCCGGCGAAGGGCGAGGACATCACGATCGTCCTCGGCGTCAACGACGCGGCGTACGACCCGACGACCCATCACATCATCAGCAACGCCAGCTGCACCACGAACTGCCTCGCTCCGGCGGCGAAGGTCGTCCACGACACGGTCGGCATCGAGCGCGGCCTGATGAACACGATCCACAGCTACACCAACGACCAGCGCATCCTCGACGTGGCCCACAAGGACCCCCGCCGGGCGAGGGCCGCCGGCCTGAACATCATCCCCACCACGACCGGTGCGGCGAAGGCCCTGGCCCTCGTCATCCCGGATCTCAAGGGCAAGTTCGACGGCTTCAGCCTCCGGGTGCCGACGCCGACCGTGAGCGTCGTGGACTTCACCGCGACCGTCCGACGCGAGACGAGCGTGGACGAGCTCAACGCGGCGTTCCGGGCGGCCGCGGCCGGGCCGATGGCCGGCATCCTCGGCGTCTCCGACGAGCCCCTCGTGTCGTCCGACTTCCGGGGCGACGCCCGCTCCTCGATCATCGATGCCGCGAGCACGATGGTCCTCGGGGGGACGATGGTGAAGGTCATCGCCTGGTATGACAACGAGTGGGGCTACAGCTGCCGCTGCGCCGATCTCATCGCGCTGATCGCGGCGAAGCTGCCGACCGGGGCCGCCGCCTGACGTCCCTGACCGCGACCTGCCACCCCCTCGCGCCCCCGCACAAGAGACAGACAGGACCCACATGGACAAGCTGACGATTCGCGACGTCGATGTCGCCGGGAAACGCGTCTTCGTGCGCGTCGATTTCAATGTCCCCCTCGAAGACGGCAAGGTCACCGACGACTCCCGGATCCGGGCCGCCCTGCCCACGATCCGCCACCTTCTCAGCCACGGCGCCAGGGTCGTCCTGGCCAGCCACCTCGGCCGCCCCGACGGCAAGGTCCAGGACGGCCTCCGCCTGCGGCCGGTCGCGGAGCGCCTGACCCAGCTCCTGGGGCGCAACGTGCCGGTCACCGGCGATGCGCTCGGGATAGGGACCGTCGACGCCGTCAAGCGTCTTCGCCCGGGCGAGGTCCTCCTCCTCGAGAACCTCCGCTTCCACGCGGCCGAGGAGAAGAACGACCCAGCGTTCGCCGAGCAGCTCGCGGCCTACGCCGACATCTACGTGAACGATGCCTTCGGCACGGCCCACCGGGCCCATGCCTCGACCGTCGGGATCGCGACGCTCCTGCCGTCGTATGCCGGCTTCCTCATGGAGCAGGAGATCGCCCAGCTCTCGAACCTCGTTGAGTCGCCGGCCCGGCCGTACGCCGCGATCGTCGGCGGGGCCAAGGTGTCGGGCAAGCTCAAGGTCCTCGACAACCTCGTCGGCAGGGTCGACGTCCTCGTCCTCGGCGGCGGGATGGCGAATACTTTCCTGCTCGCCCAGGGCAAGGCGGTCGGCAAGAGCCTCGCCGAGCACGACATGATCGACGAGGCCCGGCGGGTCCTGGCCTCGGCCCAGGCCAAGGGCGTCGAGGTGATCCTGCCGGTCGACGTCATCGTCGCCAAGGAGGTCACCCGGGGGACCGAGTACAAGACCCTCTCAGCAGAGAAGATCCCCGCCTCGTGGCACATCGTCGACGTTGGCAAGGCAACGCTCGATCTCATGGAGGCGGCTCTCGCGAATGCGATGACGGTCTTCTGGAACGGGCCCCTGGGCGTCTTCGAGATCCCATCGTTCGCCCATGGGACGAAGCAGATCGCCCGCTTCCTGGCCGACCGCTGCGACGCCGGGGCGACCGTCGTCGTGGGTGGCGGGGACAGCGTGGCCGCCATCCAGCAGCAGGGGCTGGCCTCGCGCTTCAGCCACATCTCGACCGGGGGCGGCGCAAGCCTCGAGTTCCTCGAGGGGCGCGAGCTGCCCGGCGTCGCCGTCCTGCCCGATCGGGTGGGGGCGCCGGCATGAGCGTCGACACCTCGATCACCTTCGTCGACGCCCGCGAGATCCTCGATTCGCGGGGCAACCCCACGGTCGAGGTCGACGTCGTCCTGGCCGAGGGCTCGATCGGCCGGGCGGCGATCCCGTCGGGCGCCTCGACCGGCGTCCACGAGGCGGTCGAGCTTCGCGACGGGGAGAAGGAGCGCTACGGCGGGAAGGGCGTCCGGAAGGCCGTCCGCAACGTGACCGACGAGATCGGCCCGGCCGTCGTCGGGCTCGATGCCGCCGACCAGGCCGGCCTGGACACGGTCCTCATCGACCTCGACGGATCGCCCAACAAGGGCCGCCTCGGGGCGAACGCGATCCTCGGCGTCTCGCTCGCCGCGGCCCATGCCTCGGCCGCAGCGCTGGACCTGCCGCTCTACCGCTACCTCGGCGGCGTCGGCGCCCGGACCATGCCGGTCCCGATGTTCAACATCCTCAACGGCGGCAAGCACGCCCAGGACTCCACGGACTTCCAGGAGTTCATGGTCATGCCCGTGGGCATCGCCACGTACGCCGAGGCCCTCCGGGCCGGGGCCGAGATCTTCGCGGCGCTGCGGACGCTCCTCCACGACGAGGGCCATGCCACCGGCCAGGGCGACGAGGGCGGCTTCGCGCCGTCGCTCGGCTCCAACCAGGCCGCGGTCGAGGTCATCCTCCGGGCCATCGAGGCCGCCGGCTACCGGCCGGGCGAGGACGTCGCGATCGCCCTCGACCCGGCTACGAGCTCGATCCTCGAGGAGGGGACGGGCGTGGAGGGCGTCACCGGCCGCTATCGGCTGGTGCGCGAGGGCCGGACGCTCGATTCGGGCGAGCTCATCGATCTCTGGGCGGACTGGATCGCGCGCTACCCGATCGTGTCGCTCGAGGACGGGCTGGCCGAGGACGACTGGGCCGGCTGGGTCGAGCTGACGAGGCGCCTCGGCGACCGGGTTCAGCTCGTCGGCGACGACATCCTCGTGACGAACCCGGCGTTCATCGCCCGGGGGATCCGCGAGCGGGCGATGAACTCGGCCCTCATCAAGCTCAACCAGATCGGCACCCTGACCGAGACGGTCCAGGCGATCGAGACGGCCCGTCGGGCCGGCTGGACGGCCGTCGTCTCGCACCGCTCGGGCGAGACCGAGGACACCACCATCGCCGATCTCGTCGTCGGGATGGGGACCGGCCAGATCAAGACCGGCGCCCCGTCGCGCTCGGAGCGGGTCGCCAAGTACAACCGGCTGCTCCGGATCGAGGAGGAGCTGGGCGAGGCCGCCGTCTATCCCGGACGGGCCGCCCTCGCCGGCGGCGCGTCGCCCGGGTGAGCGCGGCCTTCGGACGGGCCCTCGGTCGGATCGTCGACCGCGGGGCGATCACGGCCGCCTTCGTCGGGATCGGCATGGCGGTGACGATCGGGGTCAGCTTCCTGCTCGTGATCCCGATCGAGCCGATCTACTGGTACCTGTCAATCCCGGCGGGCCTGCTCATCGGCTACTACGCCGATGCCCGCTCCGGGCGTGGCCGTGGTGCTTGGGTCCGGATCATGGCGAACGCGACGTTCGCCGGGCTCGTCACGGGGCTGACCCTGGCCGCGCTGCTCCTCGGCGTGAAGGCCCTCTTCTTCGCGGCCGACGACGGCTACCGCGATCCCGGCCTGGGCGGGAGGATCAGCTGCCAGCCCGGTGGCGACTGCGTCTACCGCCGCTACCTCGAGGAGCAGCCCGACGAGCTGCGCTCCGCCGGGGTGACGGACGCGGTCTCGTTCTCGAGGTTCTACTGGGCCCAGCAATGGACGACCGCCGGCCTGCTCCTGGCGCTGTCGACCGGGTTCGGGGTCGCCGGCGGGCTGCTGTACGGGGTCACCCGTCCGAAGCCGGGCTGAGCCCGGCCCCACCCCCGGATGCCGGAACGCCCCGGCGGACCGCCGGGGCGTCGTGATTGCGAGCTTGCCGCCGGCGTAGCCGACTGCGAGGTCAGGCCTTGGCCGCCTTCTTCGCCGGAGCTTTCGTAACGGCGCTGGCCTTGGGCGCCGTCGCTTTTGCCGTCGCTTTTGCCGCCGGTTTGGCGGAGGCCTTCACGGCGGGCTTGGCCTTCGGCGGCGCCTTCGCGGCCGTTGCCTTGGCCGCCCTGGGGGCCTTCGCCGCGGCCGCAGCGGCGGCCGCCTCGGCGCGAGCCGACTTGCTCAGGGCGGCACGGGCCTTGCCGGCAGCCGTCTGGGCGCCCTTCGCCTTGTCGGCCTTGGACGCAGCGATGCGGGCCTTGGCGGCCTTCTGGGCGGCGGCCCGACCGATGGTCTTGGCGACGTGCGAGCCGGCCGCACCCGCGCCGACGCCGGCAGCGTTGACCTTCCGGACGAGCCGCGACTTGCGGCGCGCGGCCGCGTTCGGGTGAATCGCGCCGACCTTGGCCGCGCGGTCGAGAGCGCTGATCGCCTCGGTCAGGGCGACCTGCGGATCGACGTCGGCGGAGGGTGCGGTGGCCGCGGTGAGGGCGGTCTTGACGAGCGTCTTCGCGGTGGCGCGGCGGGGCCCGAGGATCGCGTGCCGGCGCTCGGACGATCGGACGCGCTTCAGGCCCGACGGCGAGCGAGCGCCAGTCCATTTCCGGGGCGTCTTGGCCAAGGTGCGAACCTCACGATGCGGGTTTCGGATGTCGACGTGCGCGGGCGCGAGGCGCCGGGCGCGGACGAGGCATGGTACCAGAGCCCCACGGACCCGGTCGCCGACTCGGAAGTCGACTGGCCAAGGCGGCCGCCTCGGATACGGCCCGGCTGTGCTCCCCGCGACATTCGACCCAGGGTCGGGCGCCGATGAACTGGACTGGCGTCCCGATGTCAGTGGCGCCAAGCGGCCTCGCCCAGCCCTGTCAGAATCACCGGGTGATCGCGATCGTCGGCGGCCTCGGAGCGGCCGTCTCCTGGGCCGTGGCCACGCTGTGCTCGTCACGCTCGAGCCGGATGATCGGCGCGAGCTCCGTGCTGGCGTGGGTCATGATCGTCGGCTTCAGCGTCGCGATCGTGCCGGCCATCCTCGAGGCCCCGACCGCCGCGCCGCTCAACCCGACCGTCGCGGTCGGCCTCTTCGTCGTCGGGCTTTCATACACCACCGGCCTGCTGCTGGCCTACCTCGCGCTCACCGTCGGCCGCGTCTCGATCGTCGCCCCGATCACCTCGACCGAGGGCGCGATATCGGCGATCGTGGCCGTCGCGATCGGCGACCCGATGAGCCTCGAGCTCGCGATCGTGCTGGCGGTCATCACGACCGGGATCGTCCTCGCCGCGATCGAGCGATCGGCGGATCCGGCCCCCGAATCGCCGGCCGGCCGGCGGACCCATGACCCGGCCCAGAACCGGCGGGCCGTGATCCTGGCGATCTCCGCGGCCGCGGCCTTCTCGATCGGCCTCGTCATCAGCGCCCGCCTCGGGGCGAGCGTGCCGCTCAGCTGGATCGTCGTCGCGTCGAGGGGGGTCGGCATCGCCATCATCGCGCTGCCGCTCGTCCTCCGAGGCCGCCTGCGGCTCTCCCGCCGAGCCCTCCCGCTCGTCCTCGTCTCGGGCGTCCTCGAGGCCGCCGGCCAGGTCCTCTACGTGATCGCCGCGCAGGACGGCATCGCGACGGCGGCCGTGCTCTCGTCGCAGTTCGCGGCGATCGCCGCGGTCGTCGCGTTCTTCCTGTTCGGCGAGCGCCTGACCCGGGTCCAGGTCGTCGGCGTCGTCGTCATCGCCATCGGCGTGGCGACGCTCTCCGTCCTCCGGGCCTGAGCCGCCCGGACCCGTCTACACTCCGGCCCCGTGACAACCCCCCAGGACCGCCTCCGCAACTTCTCGATCATCGCCCACATCGATCACGGGAAGTCCACGCTCGCCGACCGGCTGCTGGAGGCGACCCACGCGATCGACCCCCGCCAGATGACGAGCCAGGTCCTCGATTCGATGGACCTCGAGCGGGAGAAGGGGATCACGATCAAGGCCCGGGCCGTCCGCCTCGAGTACACGGCTGCCGACGGCCTCCAGTACGGGCTGAACCTCATCGACACGCCCGGTCACGTCGACTTCAGCTACGAGGTCAGCCGCAGCCTCCAGGCCTGCGAGGGCGCGATCCTCGTCGTCGACGCGGCCCAGGGGATCGAGGCCCAGACTCTCGCCAACGTCCATCTCGCGCTGCGCGAGGGCCTGACGATCATCCCCGTCCTGAACAAGATCGACCTGCCGTCGGCCCAGCCCGAGGTCGTCATGGAGGAGCTCGAGAGCGTCCTGGCGATCCCCCACGAGGAGGTCATCCTGGCCTCGGCCAAGGAGGGGACGGGGATCGGCGAGATCCTCGAGGCGATCGTGACCCGCATCCCGCCGCCCAAGGGTGACCCTGCCGCGTCCCTCAAGGCCCTCGTCTTCGATTCCCACTACGACCCTTACAAGGGCGTCGTCGTCCACGTCCGGCTGGCCCAGGGCACGCTCCACGCCCACGACCGGATCCGGGTCATGGCCTCGGGCGCCGAGGCCGACCTCCTCGAGCTCGGCTTCTTCCGGCCCCAGCTCGTCCCGGTGAAGGTGATGCGGGCGGGCGAGGTCGGCTACGTCGCCACCGGGCTCAAGAACGTCCGCGAGGCCCAGGTCGGTGACACGATCACGACCGTCGCGGCGCCCGCGACGGAGCCCGTGCCGGGCTACCAGGAGGCCAAGAGCCTCGTCTTCGCCGGGATCTACCCGGTCAGCGGCGAGGACTACCCGCTCCTCCGCGACGCGATCGAGAAGCTTCATCTCAACGACGCGTCGTTCACCTACGAGCCCGAGAGCTCGGTCGCCCTCGGCTTCGGGTTCCGCTGCGGGTTCCTCGGGCTCCTCCACATGGAGATCGTGCAGGAGCGCCTGGAGCGCGAGTTCGACCTCGACCTCATCGCCTCGGCGCCGTCGGTCGAGTACCAGGTCGTCCTCACGAACGGACGAGGGATCGTCGAGGTCGACAACCCGGCCAGGATGCCGGCCGTCAACGACATCGAGGAG
>Ga0154723_1090_pt11 | contig 9406 bp, 8 predicted proteins | sample Rifle2008BG16ft_FD_105731 | JGI IMG/M metagenome (GOLD analysis project Ga0154723, IMG submission 105731) | Chloroflexi bacterium RBG_16_70_13
TGCCGGGAGGGCTCGCAGGGCGGTCATCACGGCCGCCGGCACCGGTCCGGTCGGGAGATGGTGGCGCGGCTCCCATTCGCCGGTCCAGAGGAGGTTCGCGACCGCCGGGTACGTGCCGCGCTCGACGAGATCGCCGATCCGGTAGCCGCGGTACAGGAGGCGCCCGGCGGCGCCATCCACGTAACCGAGCGCGGTCTCGGCCGCGACGATGCCTTCGAGGCCCGGGGAGTAAGGGCGGGGCGCGGGCATCCCCGCCGCCCCAGCCGGCGCTGCGTCCGGCGGCATGCTGTCGGTCATGGCGGCGATGGTAGCCCCGGTCGCCGGAACACGGCGTGCCGAAGGTCCCGACACGACGATCCATGCGTCGCTTCCCAGCACGGTCGGAATCGTCAGCCATGACCCAGGCGACTGTTCGTCCGCCCCTCGTCGTCAGCCAGTCGGGGCGCGAATGAATGCCGACGCCAGGGGGACGCCCCCCGCACGGGGCGAAGACGGTGACGGCCCGGATGGGTGACGAGCAGGTCGCCTCGGTGCTGATTGACGAACCCCGGGGCCCCGCCCGAATCGATGGACCTCAGTCGAGGAACGCCTCGACGGCGGTGACGAAGGCCTCGGGGTGGGTGTGGTGGGCTGCGTGGGCGGCACCGTCGATTCGGGTGATCGACCCATGAGCCAGGCGGGCGTCGAGGGCGGCGGTCGCCTCCTGGAAGGTCGCGACGCTGCTGGTGCCAAGGACCTGGAGGACCGGGACCGCGACGGAGCCCAGGGCCTCGAGCGATGCGGCCGGCGAGCGCTCGGCCTCGAGCTCGCGCGCGATGGTGTGGGCCGCGACCACGCGCAGCGGCCAGACCGCGTCCGCCCGAAAGCGGCCCATGCCCGCGTCGTCCCGTCCCACTACCTCGCGCATGAACGTGTCGAGGGCGGCCTCCGGATCGCCGGCCTCGATCAACGCTCGGAGCCGGGCAGCGAGATCGTCGCGCTGGTATGGCCGACCGGTCGGGGCGGGCGCTCCCTCGTAGCAGACGATGCGGCGCATCGACGGCGTCAGCAGCGCAGCCCCGAGCGCGCAACGGCCGCCGTACGAGTGCCCGACGACGTCGACCGGACCCCCGGCCTCCGCTGCCAGCGAGCCGGCGACCGCCGCGACGTCCTCGAACTCGCGCTCGATCGAGTAGGGAAGCGTGTCGCCGGAGGCGCCACGGCCACGCCGGTCGATCGCGAACAGGCGCCGCCGTCGGCCGAGCATCGGCCCAACGATGCGGAACGTCGAATGGTCGGCGGTCGTGCCGTGGACGGCGACGAGCGGCCGCGTGCCGACCGTGGCCGCACCGGATTCGAAAACCGCGATCTTCGTCCCGTCGGGCGACCGCACGAGCCGGTCCGGGGCGCTCACGCCATGCTCGCCCGGCCCAGGTACGGCGGCAGGAGGACCGCAGCGGCTTCGTCGAGGATCCAGACGGCCCCTGGTCGGCGGACGAGGAGGGCCGGGAGCTCGCGCGGGTCGCGACGCTCGCCGAAGATTCGACCCACGATCCCGGCCTTGCCGGCGCCGTGCGCGACCGCGATCGGCAGCCGCGCGGCCTCGAGGATCCGGGGATGGAGAGTCACCCGCTCGACGTGTGGCTCGATGTGGGTCGGGGCGGGGACGGCCTGGGCCCAGGCCGGATCGTCCCACGTCGCCGAGCCGGGGAAGACCGACAGGAGGTGCCCGTCGCCGCCGATGCCGAGGAGCACGACATCCAGGATCGGAAAGCCCGCGGGGTTGAGCGGGACTGCCCCCGCCCGCAGCGCCTCGGCGTAGCGAGCCGCCGCCCAGGCCGCCGGCTGCCCGCGCTCGAGCGCCTCGCCGACGGGCATCGCGTGCACCTGCGCGTCCGGGATCGACACATTGGGGAGGAGCAGCGCTCGGCAGTCGCGGCTGTTCGAGAGCGGCCCGTCCGGCGCGGCAAATCGGTCGTCAGTCCACCAGACGTGGACGCGGTCCCAGGCGACGGCTTCGCGCAGCGGGGACGTGGCGAGGGCCCGATAGATGGGGCCGGGGGTCGACCCGCCGGTCGTGGCCCAGTGCGCCACGCCCCGCGCGGCGACGGCGGTGCTGAGCGCCGCGGCAATCCGCCGGGCCGCCGTCGCGGAGGCTGCCTCGCCGTCGGGGAGGACGACGACCTCGGGCTCGCCCTGGTCCGCGGCCGTGCTCGTCGCCGTGGTCACCCACGCCCCCCGAGCTCGGCGGCGGCCAGCAGGGCCGCGGTGGCCACGCGATCCCGGCCCACCGACTCGATCGTCTCGGCCAGGAGCTCGACCTCCGTCCGGCGGGGCGCCATGAACCGGCGAACCGGCAGCTCTGCCCCGTCGAGCGTGGCCCGGACGATGACGGCCTCGGCCTCCGCGGTGACCCGCACCTCGAGGCCGCCCGAGCGGCGTCGGGCGGTGAGCTCGACCGCGAGCGTCGTCCCGGAGGGCATCGGCGATTCCACCGGGGCGAGGCCAACTGGAATGCGCCGCCGCCCGGCCCGCAGCGTCCCGGTCATCGGAGGCCCCAGCTCCGCCGAGTCGTCCGCGCCGCCGCCCGAGCCGGCATCGGCGTGGATGGGCGGGTGGAGGGGCTCCACGACGATCATCCCGAGTCGCGAGGCGAGCCAGGCGGCGTGGTAGAGCGGCTTGATGACGTTCGTCCCGCCCGGCCCGGCGCCACGATGCGCGGCATAGCGGACGGTGATCGAGCGGATGTCGCCGAGGAACGGGCGGAGCTCGGGCCGGTCGAAGCTCGAGGCGAGCGCCTCGCGCCAGCGTGACTGGCGGAGCATCGCGAAGTCGGAGACGGCGACGTGCCCGTCGCCGAGGTTCCGGTCGGCGACGATCCGGGCCAGCGCCCCGAGTCGGTCCAGGCCGTCGCCCGACCAGGCCGAGCCATCGACGACGAGCCGGTCGGCCATCTCGAGGAGCTCGATCGCCTGGCGGGCGGCGAGCGGCGGGTCGCCCGGCCACCACAGCATCACCGGCAGGTCGTGGATGAGGAGTGGCGCCACGATCGCCGCGAGGTGGCGGCCGCTCTCCCCGCCGGCCGTGAGGGTGATGAGCTCGGCGCACGTTTCCGCCGCGTCGGCCCGGGGCAGGACGCAGTGGGCCTGGATCTGGGCGTCCAGCCAGGACGGGCCGTCGGGGTCGGCGCTGGCGACGATGAGGGTCCGCGACGGGTGGCGCCCGGCGAGCATCTGGATCACCGCCGCGGCGTGCTCCCCGATCTCCGGCCGGCGGGCGATGACCACGAGATTCATCACGCTCGTCCGGGCCGCGACGTGGCGCTCCGGCTCGCCGCCCTCGCCCTCGGTCGTGAGCGGCGCCTGGGCCCAGATGCGGTTCAGCTCGGCCTCGATACCGTCGATGGTGTGGGTTCGCGACGACCAGCGCAGGACGGGCTGCCCGACCGTCGCGGGGGCGTCGAGCGAGCCGGGCGAACCCGTCGGGGCCACGCCGTCCATCCTCAGATCCGTCGCCAGCGGCGCCCGTCGCGTTCGATGAGCGCCTCGGCCGTGTCGGGACCCCAGGTCCCGGCCGGGTAGTTCGGGAACTCCGGCGCCGGCGCGTCCAGCCACGAATCGACGATCGGCGTCGCGATTGCCCAGGCGGCCTCGACCTCGTCGGCCCGGGTGAACAGCGAGGCGTCGCCGAGCATCGCGTCGAGGATCAGGGTCTCGTAGGCGTCGGGCGAATCGACGCTGAAGGCCGAGCCATAGGTGAAGTCCATCGTCACGGTCCGGATGTCGAGGCCCAGGCCCGGGACCTTCGAGCCGAAGCGCAGCAGGATGCCCTCGTCGGGCTGCACCCGGATCGCGAGGAGGTTCGGCTCGGGGTCCACCGCCGCGTCCCGGAAGAGCCGGTGGGGAACCTCCCGGAACTGGATCGCGATCTCGGTCGCCCGCTTCGGCAGGCGCTTGCCGGCCCGGAGGTAGAACGGGACACCCGACCAGCGCCAGTCGTCGATCTGGAAGCGGGCGGCGAGGAAGGTCTCCGTCTCCGACAGCGGATCGACCGCGTGCTCCTCGCGATAGCCCTCGACCGGCTGGGCCGAGACCCAGCCGGGGCCGTACTGGCCCCGAACGACGTTCCGGGCGGCGTCGGCCCGGGTCGGGACCGGGATCGCCCGGAGGACCTTGACCTTCTCGTCGCGCAGGGCGTCGGCCTCGAACGTCGCCGGCGGCTCCATGGCGACCAGGGTCAGGAGCTGGAGGAGGTGGTTCTGGACGACGTCGCGAGTCGCGCCGGTCTCCTCGTAGAAGGCGCCCCGCTCCTCCACGCCGATCGATTCGGCCATTGTGATCTGGACATGGTCGACGTAGCGCCGGTTCCAGAGCGGCTCGAAGATCCCGTTGCCGAAGCGGAAGACCATGAGGTTGCGGACGGTCTCCTTGCCCAGGTAGTGGTCGATCCGGTAGACCTGTGACTCGCGGAAGACCTTGCCGACCTCGCGGTTCAGGCGGCGGGCCGAGTCGTAATCCCGCCCGAACGGCTTCTCGATGACGATCCGGCGCCAGCCGCCGCCGTGGACCTCGTGGTCCAGCCCGCACCGACCGAGCTGGCCGACGATGAGCGGGAAGGCCGACGACTGGGTCGCGAGGTAGAAGAGGCGATTGCCTCGGGTGCCGTGCTCGCGGTCGATCTCGTCGAGGCGGAGGGCGAGGCTGTCGAAGGCGGCGTCGTCGACGAAGTCGCCCTGGTGGTAGGCGATGCGGCCGAGGAACTGGCGTGCGACCTCCGGCTCCAGCTTCACCCGGCTCCACTGGTCGAGGGACTTGCCGATCTCGGTCCGGAACGTCTCGTCGTCATACGGCCGCCGTCCGACCGCGACGAGCATCCAGTCCTGGGGCAGGAGGTTGGTCCGCCACAGCTGGGCCAGGGCCGGGAAGACCTTCCGGTGCGAGAGGTCGCCGGTGGCCCCGAACAGGACCATGACGTGAGGATCGGGGACCCGTTCGAGGCGGAGGCCCTCGCGGAGGGGATTGCCTTCCACCCGGGGGGCGTGCCGGCGTTTGCCGCTCCGCTCGAGGCGGAGCTCGCGCGTCGTGCGGGGCGGGGTCCCGGGCGGGGTCGCGGTCCGGGTCATGGCCGTTTCAGCGCCCGCCGCCTAGCTCGGCTCCACCGCCTGAATCCTCGGACCGATGGCTAGCAGGGGCGTCGCCTCGGTCCTCGGAGAGCGGGCAGCGGTACATCGAGGAGGTTGCCTTCAGCTGGACTTCACTGCGTGGCCACCAAACTCGTTCCGGAGGGCGGCGAGGACCCTGGCCCCGTAGCTGTCGTCCTGGCGCGACCGGAAGCGCGTCTGCAGGGCGATCGTGATGACCGGCGCCGGGACGTCGTGGTCGATCGCCTCCTGCACGGTCCAGCGGCCTTCGCCGGAGTCGGCGACCCAGCCCTTGAGCTGCTCCAGGTCCTGGCCCTGGCCCTGGTAAGCACGGCCGAGGAGCTCGAGGAGCCAGCTCCGGACGACCGAGCCGTGCATCCACAGGTCGGCGACCTTCGCGAGATCCAGCTTGTAGTCCGACGCGTGAAGGATCTCGAAGCCCTCGGCGTAGGCCTGCATCATCCCGTACTCGATGCCGTTATGGATCATCTTCACGTAGTGACCGGCGCCCGGCGCCCCGGCGTGGAGGTAGCCATCCTCGGGGGCCAGGCTCCGGAAGATGGGCTCGAGGGGGGCGACCGCCTCGGCGTCTCCGCCGACCATGAGGCAGAAGCCGTTGGCGAGGCCCCAGATCCCGCCCGACACGCCGGCATCGACGTAGCGGACGCTCTGCGTCGCCAGCTCGGCGTGGCGTCGGACGTCGTCGTGGAAGTTGGTGTTGCCGCCGTCGACGATGGTGTCGCCCGGCTCCAGGAGCTCCATGAGCTCGAGGATCTGGGCCTCGGTCGCGTCGCCGGCCGGGACCATGATCCAGACCGTCCGCGGCGTCTCGAGCTTGCCCACCAGCTCCGCGATCGTGAACGCCGGTTCCGCGCCCTCGGTCGCGATCTCGCGGGTCTTCTCCGGGCTCCGGTTGTAGGCCACGATCTCGTGGCCGTCCCGGAGGAGCCGGCGGACCATGTTGGCCCCCATCCGGCCGAGGCCGATGAACCCGATGCGCATATCGTTGGGCCTCCTGGGAGCTGGGCTGCTGGGCGCTCGTGATGGCCGATGGCGGCCTGTGCCCAGTCTACCCGTGGCGCGGATGGCCCCGGCGCAACCACGTGGCCATCAGTCCTTATCGTGCCCTCGCGAAAGGCACCTTCATGGTTGATGCCCGTGCACGCATCAGAACGAGCGCGCGGTCCGCTCGCCGCGTGCAGCTCGATGCCTACACGCGCATCAGGCAGGGCCCCGGCCTCCTCGCAGCGAGCGGCCTGATGCGTACACGCGGATCAGAAACGGAGGTGGTTTTCGGCAGGGGGCGGGGCAGCCGGGCGCCGGAGCGCGGCGCCGCGGCCCGCGGTGCTCCGGCCCTGTCAGCCCCCCAGCGCCCTGTTGAACGCCCGTTGCAGCATTGCCAGGTCGGCGGCTGCATCGCGGCCAAGCCGCAGCCGCAGAATCGGCAGACCGTGCGCAGCAATGGACTCCGCGTCGCCCTGGGCCTGGGCATCGATGAGCCGCCCGAACGAATAGGGCCAGCCCGGGATCTCCCGGTCGTCCGGGTGCTCCTCGGTCAGTTGGAGGAACCATCCGATCGGGGCACCGCCCTTGTGGAGCTGGCCGGTCGAGTGGAGGAAGCGCGGGCCGTAGCCGGCGGTCGTGGCGTACCCGGTCCGGTCGCGGATCAGCGCCCGCAACCGATCGAAGGCCGCGTCCCGTTCCGGCGAAGGGGCGATGAAGGCCTGGAGCCCCACGTATCGCCCGGCCTTGCGGGCGCCCAGGCTGGCCGCGACCGCCTCGCCCAGAGCGACCTCGCCCAGCTCCTCGATCCAGAGGAGCTCCGGCCCGGCCGCCGCGGCGGCGGCGGATGCAACATCGGTCCCGGCCAGGACTCCCACGGAAGCAGTCGCGAGGACCCGCCGGGTCCGCTCCTTGGCCTCCTCGACGTTGGGCTGATCGAAGGGATCGATGTCCAGGACGGCACCGGCGATGGCCGTCGCCACCTCCCAGCGGACGAATTCCCCGCCGAGGTCCATCGGGTCATCGATCACGAGGCGGATGACCGGGTGGCCCGCGGCGGCGAGCGCGTCGAGGAGCCCGCTCGACGGATCCGGCGCTCCTGCGAGCGAGAGCCGCACGAACGCCCGATCGGCCCCATACGAGCCGGCGTCGCCGAGCGGCTCGCGGTCGACCGGGACGATGCCGACGCCGTGCTTGCCGGTCGATTCGGCGATGAGCTGCTCCGCCCAGGCCCCGAAGCTCGCGAGCGTCGGGTCGGCGAGAAACGTCAGCTTGTCGCGGCCGGCCCGGCCGAGCTCGCCGAGGGCGAGGCCGAGCAGCAGCCCCGGGTTCCGTTCCGGGTCGGGCTCGCGGCAGGCCGCGAGCATCGTCGACGCCGACGCCAGGAGCGCGTCGAGATCGAGGCCGATGAGCGACGCCGGCACGAGCCCGACGTACGACAACGCCGAATACCGTCCCCCGATGTCGGGCGGGTTGAGGAAGACCTCGCGCAGCTCGTCGTGGTGGGGGATGGCCATGACGCTGCGCCCCGGATCCGTGATGGCCACGACGAAGTCGCCCGGCCGCTGGTCCGAGCCCGAGGCCTCGAGCGCCGCCTCGAGGCGGGCCCAGGCATCGGCCAGGAAGGCGAGCGGCTCGGTCGTCGCCCCGGATTTCGAGGCGACGATCCAGAGCGTGGCCAGGGGATCGAGGTCGTCGACCGTGGCCGCGACAGCGGCCGGATCGGTGGAATCGAGGACCCGCAGGTCGAGGTAGCCCTCGGCCGTCCCGAACGTCCGGTGGAGGACCTCCGGGGCGAGGCTGGAGCCACCCATCCCCATGACGACCGCCGTCCGGAACCCCGCCACGCGGATGCCATCACCGAAGCCCTCGAGGGCGGCGATCTGGTCCGTGAAATGGGCCGGCGCGTCGAGCCAGCCGAGGCGCTCGGCGATCGCGGCCCGGGCAGCGGGCTCATCGGTCCAGAGGCTCGTGTCGCGATCCATGAGGCGGCGCGCCCAGTCGTCGCGCCGCGCATGCGCCGCAACCGCGGCGAGACGCCCCTCGTCGGCCGGGGCCAGGCGAAGGTCGAACTCGGCGCTCATCCGTGCGCCTCCCCGGGGACGGCTGACGAGCTCGCTCGATCCATCAACCCGAAGTCTACGCGGCGCGGCCCCTGGCGCCGGAGAGCCGACTATCCTGATCCGGGCGCGTCCATGAGCGGGACGGAGGCATTCGATGACGGCGACGACCATGCCCGGCGGGTCCGGCTACCCGGTCCGGGTCACCATCGACCGGGACCAGGAGATCAACCGCCTGTGGGGCATCCCGCTCCTTGGGTTGCTGGCGCGCTGGATCCTCCTGATCCCGCACTTCCTGATCGTGTGGATCCTCGGCGTCCTCTCCGGGCTGTCGATCCTCGTGACCTGGATCCCGATCCTCATCAACGGGCGCTTCCCGGGCTGGGCCATGGACCTCTACGAGACGACGTACCGCTGGTCCGCCCGGATCGCGGCCTACGCCATGCTCATGGCGGGGCCCTACCCACCGTTCTCCTCGGACGTCCCGTACCCGGTCGACGTCACGGTCGACGCGCCGCGGGAGATCAACCGCCTGTGGGGCATCCCCATCCTCGGGATCTGGGTCCGCGGGCTCCTCGTGATTCCGCACGTGATCATCCTGTTCTTCCTGGCCATCGTGGTCTGGTTTGCGCTGTGGGTGACCTGGATCCCGGTGCTCCTCAACGGCCGCTTCCCACAGCTCGGCTACGACCTCGTGGGGGGATACCTCCGCCTCTCGACCCGGGCCTCGATGTGGGCGCTCCTGGTCCCGGTCCCGTACCCACCGATCGGCACGAGCGAGTAGGCCGCGGCTGGGCGCGGCCGGGCGGGGCCGGGCGCGGGAGGAGTGCCTAACCCTCGGCCTCGATTGCGAGGACCTTGTCAAGGCGTCGGCGATGGCGCGGCTCGCCGGAGAACGTCGCGCCGAGGAAGGCGACGACGCACTCGAAGGCGGGATCCGGGCCGATGACACGGGCACCGAGAGTGAGCACGTTCATGTCGTCGTGCTCGACGCCCTGGTGGGCCGAGTACGTATCGTGGCAGACGGCCGCGCGGACGCCCCGGATCTTGGTGGCAGCCACCGACGCTCCGACGCCCGAGCCGCAGATGAGGATCCCGCGGTCGGCGTCGCCGTCGCGAACGGCCTGGCCGAGGCGGCGGGCGAAGTCCGGGTAGTCGTCGTTCGGGTCCGAGCCGTCGCCGCCGAGGTCGAGGAGCTCGTGGCCGATGGCGGCGGACCCTCCGA
>Ga0154723_1073_pt6 | contig 9384 bp, 7 predicted proteins | sample Rifle2008BG16ft_FD_105731 | JGI IMG/M metagenome (GOLD analysis project Ga0154723, IMG submission 105731) | Chloroflexi bacterium RBG_16_70_13
GCCTCATGGTGGGCGCGGATCTCGCGGCCCGCCTCCTCGGCGACATCCCCGTCGGCGTCATCACCGCGGTCATCGGGGCGCCGTTCTTCCTCGTCCTCCTGCGCCGGGCCCGAACCGGCTACGAGCTGTGATCCGCCTCGCGGGGGTGACGGCCCGCTACCGGGACCGCGCCGCGCTCCGCGATGTCGAGCTCCACGTCGCGGCCGGCGAGCGAGTCGCCGTGATCGGGCCGAACGGAGCGGGGAAGTCGACCCTGCTGCGGGTGGTCGCCGGACTGCTCCGGCCGGTTGCCGGCAGCGTGGAACTGGGCGGCGTGCCCATCGAGCGGTTGAGCCGCCAGGCCGTTGCCCGTCGGTTGGCCGTCGTGCCGCAACTTCCCACGCTGCCGTTCGCGACCTCGGTCGAGGAGGTGGTCGCGCTCGGACGATTGCCACACGAGCACCCGGTCCGGGGGATGCGCCCGGGCGACCGTGCGGCCGTCGCGGCGGCCATCGACCGGGTGGGGGTTGGGCACCTGCTCGGCCGCGATGCGCGCGAGCTGTCCCTCGGCGAGCGGCAGCTTGTGCTCCTGGCGATGGCCGTCGCCCAGGCCGCTCCGGTCCTCATCCTCGACGAGCCGACCGTCCACCTCGACCTCCGCCACCAGGTCGAGGTCATGGAGCTCGTCGGCGACCTCAACGCCAGGGATGGCACGACGATCGTGGCCGTTCTCCACGACGTTGGGCTGGCGGCCCACTTCTTCCCCCGGCTCGTGCTCCTCGACCGGGGCCGGATCGTGGCCGACGGGCCGCCGGCCGAGGTCCTCTCGCCGGGCCGCATTCGGGAGGTGTTCGGCGTGGATCCGGGGTTCGTGCGCCTGAGCGGCGCAGAGCACGGCCCGGCCACGGCTGTCGCCGAGGGAGCGCCGTAGCCGAGCGACGGAGCGCCGTAGGCGACCGCTGGCACCCGTCGGGGCCTGACGCTCGGTCCGCGCGTGCTACGCTCGGGCGGTGATCCGAGCGCGCGCGGGCCACGCGGATCCGCGTTCGGCCCGGTCTTCCCATCCGCCACTCACCTTCGCCGCGATCGTGACGATCGGCGCGATCCTCGCCGCCTGCAGCGGCGGCCCGTCGCCCGCGCTGACGACGCCGGGACCGGGCACGTCCCCGACGGGCTCGGCCGTCGCCACGAGCTCCGACGCCCCGACGGGAACCCCCGCGCCGACCGAAACCGCCGGCGGCACGCCGACCCCCGAGCTCACCGGGCCGCCGGCCACCACGCCTGCGGGCGCCTGCAGCGGCAACGACGACAACCGGGACTTCTTCGACGACGCCGCGATCGCCATGAGCTGGGCGGTCTACTGCGCGGTCCTGCCCGACGGCTGGTTCCTCGAGACCGGCTCGTACCGGCTCGCCGACGGCGGCATCCTCGAGGTGACCTACCGCGGTCCTGCGGACGCGCGCCTCGCCCTTGTCGAAGGCAACCTGTGCGACGGGGCCGACGTGGAGACGTGCGCCCCACGCGACACCGTCATCGGCCCGGCCAGCTTCGGCGATCGCGACGGCGAGCTGGGCCGTTTCGCCAACAGCCTGGTCCTCGATGTCGATCGCGGGGCGACTCCCTCGTGGCGAGCGACGGGCCTCGGGCTCACGGAGGAAGGCTTCCGCGCCCTGGGCGCGGCGCTCATCCGCGTCGACGGCTGACGGTTCGAGGCGCTGCGTTCGAGGGCCCGGCGCATCTTCGCCCTCGAACCTAACCTGCCCGGTCGATCAGGTCCCGAGCGCGGCCTCAGCGAGCGCCGCAGCGGCATCCGCCGTGCGCTCCGGATGCCGCCACGCCCGACGCGGATCGCGGTGGCTCCGAACCCGGCGACGGGCGCGGTGGGCCAGCCAACGAGCACGAACGGGCCGCGCATGGGCGGAGAAACGGCGTCGGGCCTTGCAGGAGCATCGGATCGCGCCGCGTTTCCCGGCAGGCCATGATGCGCACATGCGCATCGCCGACTTCGAGCTCGAACGTTACTTCGCGCGCTGGGAGTTCGCCGTCCGGCATCTCCTCTGCGCCAGCGACGTCGAGGGCTGGCCGATGGCCGACCTCCTCGCCCTCGCCGACGACGAGACGGCCGCCCTCTGGCGCGACCTCCGGCTCGGCTACACGGAGTCCACGGGCCACCCGCTTCTCCGGCGCGAGATCGCGGCCCTGTACCTGACCGCCGAGGCCGACGACGTCCTCGTCACCGTCGGGGCGGAGGAGGGGATCTTCGCCCTCGTCAGCGTCCTCCTCGGGCTGGGCGACCACGCGATCGTCACCTGGCCCGGCTACCAGAGCCTCTACGAGGTCGCCCGCGCCGCGGGCGTGGAGGTGACCCTCCACGAGCTCCGCGAGGTGGACGGCTGGGCCATCGACCTCGACGAGCTGCGCCGCCAGGTCACGCCCCGAACCCGGCTCATCGTCGTCAACGCGCCCCACAACCCGACCGGGATGCTGCCCGACCGGGTGACGTTCCAGGCGATCGTCGCGATCGCGGCCGAGGCCGGCGCGACGCTCCTCTCCGACGAGGTCTACCGCTACCTCGAGCACGACGAGGCCGACCGGCTCCCCGCAGGCGTGGACGCGGGGCCGCACGTCGTCTCGCTCGGGGTCATGTCGAAGTCGTTCGCGATGGCCGGCCTCCGGATCGGCTGGCTGGCGACCCGCGACCGCTCGATCCTCGATCGGGTGGCCCGGATGAAGGACTACACGACCATCTGTTCCTCGGCGCCGTCCGAGATCCTCGCCCTCATCGGGCTCCGGGCACGCGAACGCGTGCTCGCACGATCGAGGTCGATCGTCCATGGCAATCTCACAGCGCTCGACGGCTTCTTCGATCGCTGGCCCGGCGTGCTCTCGTGGGTCCGCCCGCGGGGCGGCTCAATCGGCTTCCCCCGGCTGCGCGCCGACCTCGATGCCGACCGCTTCTCGGCGGAGCTCGTCGAGGCAGAGGGGGTGCTGCTCCTGCCCGGATCGCGATTCGGCCACCCGGGCAACCACGTCCGGATCGGTTTCGGGCGGACGGACCTGCCCGAGGCGGTCGCCGGCCTGGAGCGTCACCTGGCGAGGGTGGTCCGCGACTGATCTCCGGCTTCGTCGAGCCGGTGCCTGGCTGGCATTCTCAGACGATCACCCGGGGATCGTTGGATCGGCCCACCGGCCCTTCAACGACCGCTTCGTCTCGAAACCGCCCTCTCAGACGGGTGTGCTGAGCGCAGGCGTCGCCGCCCGGTTTCGGTGATGCAGGGATCGCCCGTTCCAACGTTCCTGTGGGGGATTGTTTGACACGGCCGGCTCGATGGCAGACCGGTCGAACCTGCCTGCGGCGGACCACACCCGGGCGGGCCGCTACCCTGACCCAGCTCGATCATGGTCGGCGAGGTGGGCCCGCTCGATTCGATTGTGGAGCGCCTCGCCGGGACGTGATCGTCCGTGCGCCAACTGCTCAGCCCGACGCAGGAATTCGCCCGGAGCGCCCGGCGATCGCCCACCCGATCGCCGCTCCCAGCCAGGCAGCGGCGGGCTGGATGCCCAGGACGGCGATCGCCGCGAAGACGACCGGGGCGTGGATCGGCTCCAGCTCCCCGATCGCGACGGGCGCCAGGATCACGGCTCCCGCGACGTCCCCGACGAGGACACCGGCAAGGAGCTGCAGCGGGGAGACCCGCAGTGCCCATCCGACGGCGAGGGCTGTCCCGAGCGAGACGGCCGCGACCAGGACGACGGTCAGCGGCTGCTCCAGCAACGTCAGCGGACCCACCGCCACGGACCGCTGGAGCCCGATGTTGCCCGCCCCGACGGCGAGCGCAAGCCACGACGTGACGCAGACGATGCCGGCAGCCGTCGCGATACGCATGGCCGTCGGACGCCCCTCGCCACGGGGTTGTGGCGGCCCCCCGGGATGGAGGGCCCTGTTTCGACGGGGCCGGAGTCCGAGCCGCGTCAGGCGCGCTTGCGCTCCAGGTCGAGGAAGGGGAGTGGCACAACGGTGGCGTCGACACGGCCGCGGCGGCCCTCGACGGTCCACTCGGCCTGGAGCTTCGTCCCGACCCGCTCGTAGGCCGCGGGCACGGAGGCGAGGCCGATGGCCTGCTTGAGGATCGGGCTCCAGCCGTGGCTGGTGAGCTTGCCGACCTGGCTGCCGCTCCGCCCGAAGACCGGCACGGCGCCCCGATTGACGTTCGGCGAGATCGACGGCGGCAGGTCCTGGGCCGAGTAGAGACCCTCGATCCCGTACCAGTCGAGGGTCACGCCCACGAGGCGCCGCGGTGGCCCACCCTTCGCCGCCTCGCGCCGCAGCGCCAGCTTGCCGACGAAGTCGGCCTTCTCGAGATCGACGAGCCGGCCCAGGCCGATCTCGGCCGGCGAGTAGCTCTGCTCGGGGTTGAGGGCATGCCGCGATGACGTGTAGTCGACCTCGAGGAGGATGAGCCCGGCCTCGAGGCGGACGACATCGAGGGCCAGCATTCCGGCCGGCCGGATGCCGTAGTCGGCGCCGGCGGCCATCAGGGACTCCCAGCCCTCGACCGCCCGGTCTGCGGGGATCCAGATCTCGTAGCCGAGGTCACCGGTGTAACCGGTCCGCGAGACGTCGACGTCGATGCCGGCGAGCCTCGAGGCCCGGCGCCGGAAGTAGCGGAGGTCCGCGAACGACTCGCCGGTCGCGGCCTCGAGGACCGCTCGAGAGAACGGGCCTTGCAGCGCGACGGCGGCGACCGCCTCGCTCTCGTCCTCGATGTGGACGTCCAGCCCGCGGGCGTTCATCGACAGCCAGCGGTACTGCGGATCGGCCGCGGTCCAGCGGTACTCGGTCTCGCCGAGGCGATGGACCGTGCCGTCGTCGATGACCTTGCCGTGCTCGTCGCACCAGGGCGTGTAGAAGACCTGGCCGACCTTGAGCTTCGTGGCGTCGCGGGTGATGACCCGATCGACGAGCCGGGGCGCGTCCGGCCCGGACACGCGGTACTTGTAGAGCGGCGTCACGTCGATGAGGGCGGCCGCCTCGCGGATCGCGTTGTACTCGATGTCGTGGGCGTCGGCGTAGACGGACGACGCGAAGTAGCCCGACCACTCGCGCCACTGCTGCTTGCGATTGAGGGGCGCCGTCGCGGGATGGAACGGAGTGCCGACGCTCACGTGCTCAGAGTCCTCCGGGGCGCTGCGGACCGCAAGTATGCATGGAACGTATGCATGCTGGATGCCCCGAACCGGGCGGCGGGACGGCCTAGCGCTTTGCGACCTCGTCGCGGCAGCGGCGGATGGCGGCCACCGACAGGTCGGCGTCGGCCTCGGTCGTGCTCCAGTTGGAAACCGAGATCCGCATGGCCGCCATGCCGTGCCAGGTCGTGCCGCCGAGCCAGCACGTGCCGTCGGCCTGGACGGCGGCGATGACCTCACGGGTGAAGGCATCGATGTCGGCGTCGGGTGCGGCCGTGTCGGCGCCGTCCGGCGGCGCGAGCCGGACGAGAACCTGGTTGAGGACGACGTCGTTGAGGATCGCCACCCCCGGCGCGTCGCGGAGTCCGTCGGCCATCCGGGTCGCGAGGCGGCAGCAGCGCTCGATGAGGTCGGCCAGACCCTCGCGACCGAGCTCGCGGAGCGCGGCGTAGATCGTGAAGCCGCGGGCGCGCCGCGACGACTCGCCGACGAGGCTGCCGCCGTCCCGCTCCATCCCGGCGCCGGGGACGTAGTAGGCCGCGCCGTGCGACATCGCGGTCCGATGGGCCTCCGGGTCGCGGACGATGGCGATGCCTGAGTCGTACGGCACGTTGAGCCACTTGTGCCCGTCGGTGGACCACGAATCCGCGCCGTCCACGCCGGCAACGAGGTGCCGCAGGGATGGCGCCGCCGCGGCCCACAGCCCAAACGCCCCGTCGACGTGGAGCCAGGCGTTCGGCAGCTCGCGGACGGCCGCGACGATCTCGGTCAGCGGATCGAATGCGCCGGTGTTGACGTTGCCGGCCTGGGCGCACACGAGGACTGGCCGATCCCGGACCCTCGCCAGCGTCGCCCGGATAGCATCGGGTCGCATCCGGCCCTGGTCGTCGGCATCGACCCGGAGGACCCGGCTCTTGCCGAGGCCGAGCATCTGGAGCGAGGCGTAGATCGTGGCGTGGGCCTCCGCGCCGGAGACGACGGCGATCTCGGGCGCCCCGGCGAGGCCCTCCTCCTCGACGTTCCAGCCGGTGCGCTCGAGGATCCGGTGCCGACCCGCGGCCAGACCCGCGAACGAGGCCATCGTCACGCCGGTCGTGAAGCCGACCGATGCGTCCGCCGGCAGGCCGAAGGCCTCGAGGAGCCAGCCTGTCGCGATCTCCTCGACCACTGCCGCGGCCGGCGACATCACGTAGGCGAAGCCGTTCTGATCCCAGGCCGAGGTCAGCCAGTCGGCGGCAAGGGCCGAGGGCAGCCCACCACCGATGACGAAGCCGAAGTAGCGCGGCCCGGCGCTGGCGACGATGCCGGGATCGGCGGCGCTGGCCAGGTCGGCCACGACCTCACCAGGCGCCTCGCCTCGGGCTGGCAACGGTCCGCCGAGCGCCGCGAGCAGCTCATCGCGCGTCGCGCTCGCGCAGACCGGCCGCGACGGCAGGCCGTGGAGGAAGTCGGCGGCGAGGGCCGCCGTCTGGTTGAGGAGCCTCGATCGGTCGTCCATCCGCGGAGGGTAGCGCGACTCGTGTGGACCCTCCACCGCCCATCGCGCGGGACACCTGGCGCGCCAGGCGGGACGTCGGGTAGGATGGCCAGTGCATCAATCGTATGCAGGCTGGATACGCGGCGCGGGTCCCCGGCGCCGATGCGAGGGAGACGCGTGGCGCAGCGCTACGACGCGGTGATCATCGGTGGCGGGCACAACGGCCTCATCTCGGCCGCCTACCTCGCCCGGGCCGGAATGACGACGCTCGTCCTCGAGCAGCGCCATGTCCTCGGCGGCGCCGCGGTCACCGAGGAGGTCTTCCCGGGCTTCCGCTTCTCGATCTTCAGCTACGTCGTCTCGCTCCTCCGGCCCGAGATCATCCGCGAGCTAAACCTGCCCGCCCACGGCCTCGACATCCTGCCCCTCGACGGCACGTTCACTCCGCTCCGGCCGGGCGAGGGCCCCAGGGCTGGTGGCGGCGACTACCTGTGGCGGGTCAACGACCACGGCCGGACGATCCGCGAGCTCCGCCGCTGGTCGAAGAACGACGCCGAGGCCTACGAGGAGTACGGCCAGCTCATGGTCGACATGGCCCGCTTCATCAAGCCGATCCTGTCGATGGTGCCGCCGGATCCGTCTTCCAACGACCCGCGCCCGTTCCTGCCGCTGACCACGCTCCTTCGAAGCTTCCAGAAGCTGAGCGAGCGCCGGCAGGCCGTCTTCGTCCAGCTCATGACGATGTCGGCCTTCGACTTCCTGAGCCAGTGGTTCGAGACGGACCCGCTGATTGCCACGATGTCGGCGTCCGGGATCATCGGGACCTACCAGGGCATCAAGGGCCCGGGCACGGCGTACGTGCTCCTCCACCACTACATGGGCGAGATCGACGGCGCCTTCCGTGCCTGGGGCATCCCCAAGGGCGGCACCGGCGGCATCTCGAACGCAATCGGGAGTGCAGCTCGGGCCAACGGCGCGGAGATCCGCACGGAAGCGCGCGTCGCTACGATCCGGGTCGGGGGCGGGCGCGCCAGCGGCGTCGTGCTCGAGAGCGGCGAGGAGATCGAGGCCGGCGCGGTCCTGTCGTCGCTCGACAGCCGCCAGACGTTCATCAACCTCCTCGAGCCCGGCACGCTCGACGCCGGCTTCGAGGCCGAGGTCCGGCGCTTCAAGTTCCGGGGCTCGTCGGGCAAGGTCAACATGGCCCTCGACGGGCTGCCGTCGTTCACCGCCCTGCCCGGGCCGGGCGAGCACCTCCGGGGCGCGATCTCGATCTCCCCGTCGACCGACGAGATGGAGCAGGCCTACGACGACGCGAAGTACGGCCACTGGAGCCGCCGGCCGTACATCGACATCATCATCCCGACGCTCGTCGATCCCTCGATGGCGCCGCCCGGCAAGCACGTCATGAGCTGCTTCGTCCAGTACGCGCCGTACCACCTCGACCCGTCCCTGGGTTCGTGGGACGACAACCGCGAGGCATTCGGGGACGCGGTGGTGGACCGGATCTCCGAGTTCGCCCCGGATCTCAAGTCGAAGATCCTCCACCGCAACGTCCAGACCCCGCTCGACATCGAGCGAACGACGGGCCTCAGCGAGGGCAACATCTTCCAGGGCGAGCTGTCGCTCGAGCAGCTGTTCTTCAGCCGGCCGGTGCCGGGCTGGGCCCGCTTCAGGACGCCCGTCCGCGACCTGTGGCTGTGCGGCTCGGCGACCCACCCCGGCGGCGGGATCATGGGCGCCAACGGCCGGATCGCGGCGATGGAGCTGCTCCGCTCGCGCGGCAAGCGGGTGGCCTGATGACCGGCTCGAACGCCGCGCCCACCGTGGCCACCTGGGACGCCGTCATCGTCGGCGGCGGGCACAACGCCCTCGTCACCGCCGCGTACCTCGCGAAGGGCGGCCTCCGGACGCTCGTCCTGGAGCGGCGCGAGCGCGTCGGCGGCGCGGCGGACACTTCGGCGCTCGCGAAGGGCTTCCGCGTTCCGGCGCTCGCCCACACCGTCGGGCGGCTCCGGCCGTCGGTCCACCGCGACCTCGACCTCAAGCGCCACGGCCTGGCGCTCATGGCCCCGGAGGTGCGGGTCTTCGCGCCCTCACCGGGCGGGCGGGGGGTCACCTTCTTTGACGACGTGGCCCGCACCTCGGAAGGGCTGCGGTCGATCTCGCCGGCCGACGCTGACGCGTATCCGGCCTTCGACAGGCTCGTCCGCTCGCTCGGGCGCTTCCTCGACGAGCTCGGCCGGTCGACCCCGGTCGACGTCAAGGCCCCGGGCCTTGGCGACGCGCTGACGGGCCTGAAGCTCGGGCGGACGTTTCGCGGCCTGGGCCGGCGAGATTCACAGACGATCCTGCGGGTCCTGCCGATGGCCGTCGCCGATTTCGTCGCCGAGGCCTTCGAGACCGACGTGGTCCGGGCGGCGCTCGCCTGGCGCGGCGTGCGCTATTGCGCCGTCGGGCCGTGGTCCGCGGGCACGGCCGCGATCCTGCTCATGGACGCCGCCGGCAACGACGGCGGCGCGGCTGGCGATTCCGTGTTCGCGCGGGGCGGGCCGGGGGCCCTCTCGGCTGCCCTGGCTTCCGCGGCGCGGGCCGCCGGCGCCGAGATCCGAACGGGCGCCGAGGTAACCGCGATCACGACCCATGACGGACGAGCCACCGGCGTCGTGCTTGCCTCGGGCGAGGAGATCGCGGCCCGCGCCGTCGTCTCCGGCGCGGACCCGAAGCGAACCTTGGTCGAT
>Ga0154723_1113_pt3 | contig 9384 bp, 9 predicted proteins | sample Rifle2008BG16ft_FD_105731 | JGI IMG/M metagenome (GOLD analysis project Ga0154723, IMG submission 105731) | Chloroflexi bacterium RBG_16_70_13
TCCCTGGGACCCGCCGACCAGGCGCTTCCGCGGCGAGAGGATCTGGCTGGGACGAGGGCTCGCGGGCGCATGATCGCGCGGACCAGGGCCCGCCGTTGCCCTATCGCCCGGGCACGGCGCAGACCGTGTCGAGGCGCAGCGCGCGGCTGATCGCGCGCCGGTTCCGGGCGACGATCGCATAGCAGATGCCGATCGCCCAGGCCGCCGGCGGCAGCCGCCCGAGGAGGGCGGGAATCCAACCGCCCGGCAGCCGGGCGGCGATCTCGAGCACTGCCCGGCCCCCGGATCGCACCGCCCCGCTCGAGGCCTCGAGGACATGCAGCTCGTCATGGAGCGGGTGCTGCACGGCAACCGAACGGACGAACGGGCGCGGGTCGCCCGCGGCCGACTGGAGGGCCAGCAGCTCGAGCCGGCCGCGGCGGTCCCAACGACGCACACGAGCCGCCGTCGCGGCGCAGATTCCGCAGTCCCGATCGAAGAGGACGAGCAGCCGATCGCTCACGCCGGCAACGGTACCCGCGATCGGCTCATGGCTCCCGAGCGACGAGGTCGATCCCGGCGGGCAGCGCGGCGCGGGCCGCCGCCAGGGCGGCATCCAGGTCGGCCCCGACGGGCCCGACGAGCTCGAGCGAGCGGCGCGTCGCCGCAGCCACCGGGACCGCCGGGGCCACCGGCACTCGCTCGGGCATCTCGTCCGGGCGCCGCCGCTGGTCGGCGCGGAGGAGGGATCCGTGATAGACGAGGGCGATGGCGGCCGTGACGACCGCCCCGATCGGCGTCGACAGCTCGGACACGGCGTTGCCGCCGAGGCCGGCGCCGAGGATCGACCCGACCAGGCGATACAGGATCAGTGTCGCGCTCGCGAGGGCGACGACCACGCCAACCCCGAGGGTCAGGTACAGGAACGCGCGGCGGATCGTGGAGTTTGCTTCGCCCTCCGGGTCCCGTCGGCGGCGGGCGAGGACGCTCGACCAGTGCCACGCCCAGACGATCAGGCCAATGATCGCCATGGGCACCCAGAGAGCCAGCTCGAAGGTCCACGGGACCCCGTAGAGATTCGATCGGCGGTCGCCGCCGAAGGCGATGTCGATCCCGATCCCCAGGAGCCAGCCGATGCCCGTGCCGCCGAGGGCAAGGGCGATCGCCGCCGGGGCGTGGGTCGCCAGCCGGACCTGGTGGAGGGCCCGGAGCGGGTCCGCCGCGGCCGGTTCGCGCCGCAGCCAGCGGACGTGTGGCCACCACACGAGGAGCCACGGGATCGCACTGGCGAGCGGCCGGACAAGGGCCGGGCCGGTCTGGTCCCCCTCGTAGGGAACCTCGCCGATCGCCGGCGCGAGGATCCCCTGCAGGAGCTCCGAGATCGAGGAGATCGAGAAGCCCACCGCCACGACGATCGTGGCGATGAACGCGGCGAGACGCATCCTCGAGACTTGCTCCTGGGCGCCCCGCCAGCCGTCCGCGACGGCCAGCCGCCCCGCGTAGAACCAGTGGGCGGCCCAGACGACACCCCAGGCACCGAACGTGACGCCGCCCTCGATCGCACTGAGGCGAGCGTAGCCCTCGTCGAACTCGGGGACGACCGTCAGCCCGGAGACCAGGGACTGCAGCCCCAGGATCGAGGCCACGAGCGCGCCGAGCGAGAGGCCGTAGAGGTAGAGGCGAGGGAGCCACGCGGCCGCGCCCTGGACCGGCCCGGCGGCGAGGTCGCCCCGCCGGACGACGCCGTGGTAGAGCCAGACGATGAACGCGACTGCCGCGGTCGAAACGCCACTGACCGGGTCGGGGAGATCGAGCCAGGCGAACGACGACCCGCTGCCCGAGATCGACCAGATCAGCGAGACGAGCAGGGTGCTCGCGGACGAGACCCAGAACAGCACGGACACCGTGAGGACGAGCGTCAGGTACCCGGCCCTGATCGCCGAGCCATGCTCGGCGAGTCGCTCGGGCCTGCCCGCGGCGAGGCCGCGCTGGATGAGCAGCCAGTGGATGGCCCAGACCGGCAGGCCGACGCCGAGCATCGCCACCGCCTGGCTGATCCGCTCCCGCGGCGCCGGCGCATACGCATTCGGCCCTCGATCGAGGAGCCCGCTCTGGGTCACGACGACCTCGACGAGGATGACGAGGCCCGTCGCGATCACCGCGAGGGTGATCCCCGACATCGCGTACAGGTACAACCGCCGTGCGGCCTGCATCGCCGACCTCCTCGCCCCATCCTCGCCCCAACCGACGAGCGGACGCCCGTCGGAGTATGGGACGCGGGAAGCCGGATTCGGTTACGGGATCGACTTCACCGCCAGGCGGATTTCGCGGCGTCGGGGTAGAGGCGCACTCGCCGGTAGGGCTCCCGGCCGCGCGAGCGAGAGACGAGATTGGCCCGCTCGGCCATCTGGTGCTGGAGGCGCCGGATGTAGGCGTTCTGGGGCGACAGCTCGACCGCCTCGGACCGCTGGAGGACGAGCCCGATCGCCTCCTCCGTCTCCCGGAGCGCCGCATCGCGCGGATCGATCTCCAACGCGAAGATCGAGGTCAAGGAGGCCTGCATCTGGAGGATCGTGTTCGTCTTCAGGACGTAGATCGGGAGGGCCCGCTCCTCGGCCTCGCGGAGGAGCGGCGTCTTCTGCTTGTACTCCGTCCGGAGGGTCATCACGACGTCGGCCTCGTCGACGTCGCGGGCGATGATCACCGGCAGCTGGAGCTCGCGGATCGCCTGCTCGAGGCGGCGGCGGCTGATGCCCTGGGGCAGGACGCGGAGCGTCGGCAGGCCCTCGGCACCGGCGATCCGCAGCGCCCCCTCCTCACCGGCCTCCTCGGCGCCGGCCGCGATCGCCCGGTCGGCGAGGGCTTCGTCGTCCGCCTCGAGATCTGCCGGGTTGACCGGGGCGGTTCCCTCATCCACGCGGAGCGCATCGATGGCCTTGGCCGCCGATTGTCGCCACTCTCGCTGCCGGGACAGCTCGCGGGCGTCACGCGCCCGGGGCTCGGGCGTCGCCACGCTGCCGCGCTCGAGCGGGCCGCGGTCGGCGATCTCGCCGGCCACGAAGGGCGCGTCGACGAGCGCTGCCGGCCCGCCGCCGCCCGGAACGCCCTCGGGCCCGCCGTTGCCTCGGCCGCCGACACCGCCGCGCGACGGCCGCCACGAGCCCGAGGCGCCGGGGCGGTAGCCGGCCCGGACCCCGCCGCGCTCGGCGCCGGGGAAGGCAGCGCTGCCGTAGCCGCCGGCGAAGCCCGGCCGGTAGCTCGACTCGCCACGCCAACCCGGTTCCATCCGCCACGACGAGCCGGCGCCGACGAGACCCGAGAAGCGGTCCGCGGCAGCACCCTCGCGCGGCGACGGCTTCGGTCGTGACTGGGAGCGATGGACGCCCTCCTCGTCGCGCCAGCGCAGCTCCGGGGCCACCGGATCGCCACGGAGGAGGTTGTCGACCGTGTCGGCGACGTCGGCGTGGACGAGGACCCGGTCGCGGTCCTGGATCTCGATGACGACGTCGAACGTCGGCGGAGCCTTCCGCTCGAGGACGCTCTTCTGGGTCCGCCGCCGGCGGGCCTCCTCGTCGCCGAGGGTCACGCTCTGGATCCCGCCGATGAGGTCGGACAGGGTCGGGTTCAGCATGAGGTTGTCGAGGTTGTTGCCGTGGGCCGTGCCGATGAGCTGGACGCCGCGCTCGGCGATCGTCCGGGCTGCCTGGGCCTCGAGCTCGGTCCCGATCTCGTCGATGACGATGACCTGGGGCATGTGGTTCTCGACCGCCTCGATCATGACCTCGTGCTGCATCGACGGCGTCCGGACCTGCATCCGGCGAGCCTTGCCGATGGCCGGGTGGGGGATGTCGCCGTCGCCGGCGATCTCGTTCGAGGTGTCGACGACGACGACCCGCTTGCCGAAGTCGTCGGCCATGACCCGGGCCGCCTCGCGGAGCATCGTCGTCTTGCCGATGCCCGGCCGGCCCATGATGAGGATCGACTTCCCGCTCTCGACGAAGTCGGCGATGATCTCGATCGTGCCGTAGACGGCTCGCCCGATGCGGCAGGTCAGGCCGACGATCTTGCCGTTCCGGTTGCGGATGGCGCTGATGCGGTGGAGCGTCCGCTCGATGCCAGCCCGGTTGTCGTCCCCGAACGTCCCGATGTGCTCAACGACGTGGGCGATGTCCTTGTCGGTGATCTCCCGCTCCAGGAGGGTCACCTCGGAATCCGGGAATCGAGCCTCGGGCCGCCGGCCCAGGTCGAGGACGACCTCGATGACGGCCTCGACCTCGGGCAGGGCGTGGATCGCCTCCACGATCTCGTCGGGCAGCGAGGAGAGCAGCGCATCGAGGTCGTCGATCGTCTCGCGGCGGTCGGGGCGTTCCTCAGGAGCCACGCGTGACCTCCAGGCTGCGGACGCCGCCCGGGACGAGCACCGGCTCTGCGACGCGGACGAGGGTTTCCCGAATGAGCAGAGTGACCGTCGAGACCGCCGCGAAACCGGTCGTCTCGAGCCGCCGATCGATCGGCGCTTCGTAGGTTCGCACTGGCGCGATCACGCCGTGATCGTCGGGCCGGTCGCCGCCCCGGCCGGTCCGCGACCGGATGTCGCCCAGGCCGAACTCGATGAGCTCACCGAGATCGACCCCCGGCCGAGCGAGGACTCGCAGGTAGTGCGGTTGCGCCTCGCGCGCCACCCCGATCTGGATGAACGCGTCGAGCTCCGGCGCGTCGGGCGCTTCGAGAACGTAGGCCTCGATATCGGCGAAGCGGAGAAGCGGAGCGAGGCTGCTCCGGGGCACGCGCCAGTTGGAGCCCTGGCGCTCCCAGTCGGGGATCCGGAAGCCCTCGAGGCGCTGGACCGGCGCCGGGGTGACGGACGCGTAGAGCTGCATCAGCGCGACCGCATCGACCGGCCGGGCGGCCCGGATTCCGGTGGCCAGCGCCCGCTCCTCGGACCACGGCTCGGGCAGCGGCGTCGCGGCCGGCCGGTGGAGGACCCGCTCCTCGCCGTAGCGGGCGAAGCCGGCCTGCATGAACAGCTCCACATTGCCACCGGCATCGGCGCAGGCGACGTGGAACCGGGCGGCGCCGCGCTTCTGGCCCTCACGGAGGACCTGCTGGACGAGCCGGAAGCGAATGTCGCCGGCGCCGGCCCCGGCGAGCCCGGCGATCGCGTCGAGCTCGACGATCGTCCAGTCGTCGCGGTGGCTCTCGCGCTCCACGCGGACGAGACCGGCGACGCGGCCATCCTCCTCGTAGACGAACAGGAGGTCGTTGGGGCGGAACGCACCGAGCGGCAGCCGGAACAGGCTGAAGACGCCGATCCGCGGACCGCTGACCGGCAGCCCCAGGGACCGACCGCCGGCCGCGTCGTCCTCGCACAGCCGGGACAGCTCACCGAGCGCGGCGAGGTCCGTGATCCGGGCTGCCCGGACCTTGCCCGACGGCTTCGCCGGCCGGAGGTGGGTCATCGGGCCATGCCCGTCCGGCGGGTGGGGTGGGGCCGGCGCCCGGAGCCCTCGCCGGGATCGTCGTGCTCGGCCGCCATCGTCGCGATGAGGCGGTGGAAGCGGGTCTCCCCGGCCAGCTCGGGGTGGAAGGCGGTCGCCACGACATTCCGCTCCCGGACCGCCACGATCCGCCCGTCGTCCAGGCGGGCGAGGACGTCCACCCCGGGCCCGACGCGCTCGACGATCGGGGCCCGGATGAAGACCGCGTGGACGGGCCGGTCGCCGAGCATCGGGACGGCGAGCTCGGTCTCGAACGAGTCGAGCTGCCGCCCGAAGGCGTTCCGCCGGACATCGATGTCGAGGAGCGGGAGGACGGTCGGGTCGCCGTCCGTGATCCCGCCGGCCAGCAGGATCATCCCGGCGCAGGTCCCGAAGAGCGGTACGCCGGCGCGGGCGAGCTCGAGGATCGGCTCCCGCAGCCCCCAGCGATCGATGAGCCGGCGCTGGGCGGTGGATTCGCCGCCCGGCAGGATCAGACCGCTGACGTCCTCGAGATCGGACGGCAGGCGGACCTCGACGCCCTCGACACCGATCGTGGCGAGGGTCGCGATGTGTTCGGCAAACGCCCCCTGGACCGCGAGGACCCCGATGCGCATCGGCCTGGCCCCGCCGTCGCCGGCGTGGCGACCTACCAACCCCTGATGGCCAGGCGATCAGATTCGGGCAGTTGCTCCATGGCGATGCCCCGCATCGGGGCACCCAGGCCCCGGCTGACGTCGGCCAGGATCTTGGGGTCGTCGAAGTGGGTCGTGGCCTGGACGATCGCGTTGGCCATCCGGGCCGGGTCCTCGCTCTTGAAGATGCCCGAGCCGACGAAGACGCCCTCCGCCCCGAGCTGCATGACGAGGGCCGCGTCGGCCGGCGTCGAGATGCCCCCTGCGACGAAGTTCACGACCGGTAGCCGGCCGCTCACGGCGACGTCGCGGACGAGGTCGTAGGGCGCCTGGAGCTCTTTGGCCGCGACGAAGAGCTCGTCCTCACGCATCCCCTGGAGGCGCCGGATCTCAGCCAGCACGTCACGTAGCTGGTGGACGGCCTCGACGACGTTGCCGGTTCCGGCCTCGCCCTTCGTCCGAATCATCGCCGCGCCCTCGCTGATCCGTCGGAGGGCCTCGCCGAGGTCCCGGCAGCCGCACACGAACGGGACCTTGAAGGCGTGCTTGTCGATGTGGTTCCGCTCGTCGGCCGGCGTCAGGACCTCGGACTCGTCGATGTAGTCGACGCCGAGGGCCTCGAGGATCTGGGCCTCGACGAAGTGGCCGATCCGGGCCTTGGCCATCACGGGGATGGTCACGGCGTCCATGATCGACTGGATCATCGCCGGGTCGGACATCCGGGCGACACCGCCCGCGGCGCGGATGTCCGCGGGCACGCGCTCGAGGGCCATGACGGCCACGGCACCCGCGTCCTCGGCGATCTTGGCGTGCTCGGCAGTGACGACATCCATGATGACGCCGCCCTTGAGCATCTGGGCGAGACCCTTTTTCGTCGCCCAGGTGGAGGTCTCGACGGTCATGTGGGACTGCTTCCTCAGGTCCTGCTGCGGGTCCGCCGGTCCGCCTGCCTCGGGGTCATCGCCCGTTCGGGCAGGGCCGGGTCGCCGCAGCGCGGCGATTATCGCACGGCCGTGGACGAGCTCCTCATCGAGCGATGGAGTACGTGCCACCCCTCGGTGGCCGGCTCGCCCTGGCCGCGCCGCGAGCAGGGCGATCGTCGGTGGCTGACGGGCTCTGGCGATCCCCCTCGTGCGCGGATGCAAACCTTGACGGCACGGGATGAAGATCTGGCATTTCGAGTGCCGGGGACACGCGGACGGCAGTCCGAACCTGGGAGGGCGTGACATGCGCCGATCGATCCGTTTCGGCTTGCTCCTTTCAGCGGCATTCGGCCTCACCGCCATCGCGCCGGTCGCCGCGGTCGAACGGCAGGCCATCAGCATCACGGCGACCACGACGTTCGACGAGATCGTCGACACGTTCACCGCCGATGGGCTGCCGGGCTGCGCGTCCGGCACCGTCGAGGATGGCCCGGCGCACGTTCAGTTCACGCCGGCACCGGGCATCTTCGCCGGCTTCAAGCTCTTCGACTGCGGGTCCGGAAACGGCTTTGTCCTCCGCCTGAACGCTCGCTTCGGCACCGACGGCTCGGTGGGAACCTGGAGCGTCGTCGACGCGTGGGGCTCCGTCGACGGCATGCACGGTGCGGGCGGGCTCACGGGCGACCCGATCGAGGGCGGGATCATCGACAACTACGAGGGCAGCGTCACGCTCTAGCGGGAATCCACGAATCCCAGGCTATCCGCCAACCGTTCGGACGACCCCCGACATCAGCTTCGTGGCCCGGCGCGCGGCCGTCGGGGAGAGCTTGCTCACGACCTCGACGAGGTCGAGGACGTCGTCGTCGGGCAGGCCGTCGAGGAGACGGACGAGCCGGAGGACCGTCGCGTCCGGGACCTCGCCGAGGAGCCGCAGGGCCCGCTCGAGCTCGCGCGGCTCGAGCCGGGGAACGAGCCCGACGGCCCGGTCGAAGAGCCGGACGAAGACGAGGAAGGTCGAGATCCACTCGCGGAGCGCCGCCAGGTCGCGATCCTCGGGGCTCGTGACCGAGGCCGCGATCACATCCTTCGCCGTCCGCTCCAGGACGTCGATGATCGGATCTCCCTCGCGGACCTTCCGCTCCGCCACGACTCGCCCGAGCCACCGCCAATGGTCGCCGATGGCCTGGTAGGCCGCCCCGGCTGGCCCCCGCCGGCCGACCCGCCTGGGCTCGGCGACGCGCTCGACGAGGCCCCAAGCCTCGGCGTCGGCGAGGGCCAGGCTGGCGGCCCGATGGGACAGCCCCAGCGCCTCCCGCACCTCGCGCTCGGTGAGCGGCGCCTGCCGCGTCATCAGGTAGGCGTGGACCCGGGCGATCGCCGGGGCGACCCCCCAGGCCGCGCCCATCTCGCCCCAGGCGTCGGCGAGGCGCAGCCGGATCTCCTCCGCCGCCGGCGACGGGGCCGCGACAGAAACATGCGACTTGACAGTAGCTGGTTCAGCGGTCATAACTTGCTATGACAAAGTAGCACAAAGGACCCTGATCGTGGCCGCACCCGGGCATCCTCGACACCCCAATCATGCTCCTGGCCCATCCCGGACGACTGACGTCTGCGTCACCTCCGTGGCCCTCGACAGTCGCTGAGAATGGACGCGGTCGCGCTGCTGTTCGGGCTCGGGCCGATCGTGGTCGTGCCAGTCGGCGTCCGACTGCTCGGGCCCGGAGCGGTCGGGCCGTCGCGGCGCGCGCGGCCAGTCGCTCTCGCGACGGGGATCCTGGCGGCCGCAGCGCTGGTGCTCCCGACGGGCGCGGTCGCCGCCGCGCTCGTCATCCCTTGGGCAACCGTCACCACGATCCTTGCCCTCGCGGCGGCAAGGCGGCTGGTCGCGTCGCGACAGCCGGTCGAGCTCGCGCACCTGGCGGCGGCAGGATTCCTGACCGTTGCGGCGACCTTCCTTGTCCAGGACCGGCTCGGGACGTGGTGGCCGCCTCACCTTGACCCGGTCATCGTCCGGCTCACCGCGACGCATTTCACGTTCGCGGGATTCGCGATGGTCCTCGCCGGGGCCCTCGCGGCGTCGAACGGCGCCTCAGCCGCAACGGTCGGTGTCGCGCTCGCGATCGCCGGAATCCCGTTGACGGCCGCGTCGTTTGTAGGGCTCACCCCGGCCGCCCTGCCGGGGGCGCTGCTTGTCGCCGGCGGTGGCCTGGCGATCGCGGTCGGGACGCTTCGGGTCGCCCGGGCCCCCGGGCCGGGCCGGCGGCTCCTCCGCGTCGCGGGGGCTTCGCTGCTGGTGAGCATGCCACTCGCCGCCGGCTATGCGATCGGACAGGCCTCCGGCTGGCCGTGGCTCGACATCCGGCAAATGAT
>Ga0154723_1118_pt8 | contig 9211 bp, 8 predicted proteins | sample Rifle2008BG16ft_FD_105731 | JGI IMG/M metagenome (GOLD analysis project Ga0154723, IMG submission 105731) | Chloroflexi bacterium RBG_16_70_13
TCTCGCCTCGGGTCAACCGGTGCGACCGCGGGCATCGCGCGCCGCGGCAGCCCGCTGGCGGTGTGCGCAGGATCCGTTTCTCAGACGGTCACCGGAGGACCGTTGGACGCGCCCGGCGGATCCGGGACAAGCACACCGGTGCCAACCCCCCGACGTTCGAGCGAGGCCGGGCGGCCGTCCTGATCCGGAGTGCCCGCCACGTGGCCCGGGCCCGATCCAACGTTCCCCTCAGGACCGTCTGAGAACGAAGGCCAGGCAGTCCCCGATGGCCGGGCCGAATCGCGGCGGCCTAGCCCTTGGGCTCGACCACCACCGTGACCTCGGGCGTCATGCCCGAGAGGACCTTGATCGCGACCTTGTACGTCCCGAGCGACTTGAGCGGCTCGTCGAGCTCGATCTTGTGGCGGTCGACCTCGATGCCCCGGCGACCCAGCGCGTCGGCGATGTCCTTGGCCGTGATGGAGCCGTAGAGCTTGCCGCCGTCGCCGACCTTGACGCCCATCGTGAGGGTTGTCGAGGCGATCCGGGTGGCCGCGATCTCGGCCTCGGCTCGCTCGCGATTCCGCTTTTCTTCGCGCGACGCGATGTCGTGCTGCCAGGCCCGGTAGGCGCCACCGGCCGCGGGGACGGCGAGGCGCTGGGGGATGAGGTAGTTGGTGGCGAAGCCGTCGGCCACCGACTTCATCTCGCCCGACTTGCCGAGCTTGGCCACGTCCTGCGTCAGGATGACCTTCACGCGATCGAACCCTCCTTGGCGACAGGTCCCCTGTCACTCGTGATCCAGGCCCGAAGTCTGGGGCCGAGCCCGGAATGCTGCAACGCCTCGCCGGCTGCGGCGATGAGTCCCGGCAGGCGGCGCATCGTGCGCCGGATTGGACCCGGCAGGAACCGCCGGATCCGGGCGACATCCTCCTCGAAGGCCGCTCGGTCGATGCCCAGGGCCTCGAGCTTCTCGTCGAGGACGTCGGGATCGATGCCGTCGAGGAAGACGTCGAGGGCGATGGCCACGACGACGAGGTCGTCGAGGCCGCCGAGGAGCGGGATGTCGTCGGGGACAAGGTCGCGCCCGAGAAGCACGTAGCCGAGCCCGCCGGCGAGCATCGCCTTGCGCGAGGCCGGCGTCCGCTCGTCCAGGACCAGCGCCCACACGAGGCGGGCGTAGAGCGGCGCCCGGCTCGCGAGCGGGAGCAGCGCCAGCAGCCCCAGGGCGCGACGAACGCCGCCGCCGGTGCTGCGCCCGCGCGACCGCCGGCCTCTGCGGGAGGTGTCGTCGCGATCCTTGCGAGCCATGGGCGGGGGGCCTCCGACGCCGCTGCCGCGGCAAGCGCTCCGGCTGCGCCGGGATCCGCGGGACGCGGAGTCTACCAGCCACGCCAGGCGGGGCCCGATGTCGGCGGCCCGCTGCCGCCGTGCCGGAGCCGGCGTCACGGCCCCCTTGACATCGAACGTCCGTTCGGTATCATGCGGGCAGTCGCCTCAGGAGGCCCGAGTGACCAGGCACGATGCCGATCGCAAGCTGAAGATCCTCCACCACATCGCCGGCACGCTCCGGGCGCGGGGCTACCCACCGTCGGTCCGGGAGATCGCCCTGGCCGTGGGCCTCAACTCGACGTCGGCCGTCCATCACCATCTCCAGGTCCTCGAGCGGGACGGCTACCTCGAGCGGGGCGCGGCCCAGTCGCGGGCCATCAGGCTGACCCCCACGGCCGCCCTCTCGCTCGGCCTCTCGAGCGAGCTCGTGCCGCAGTCGGCCGCGGCCGAGGCCCACGTCGTGCCGATCGTCGGCGAGATCGCCGCCGGCGGCCCCATCGAGGCCTACCAGGACGCGTCGGAGACGATGGCCATCCCGGAGATCCTCGCCCCCAGCGGCGACGCGTACGTCCTCCGGGTCCGCGGCGATTCGATGATCGACGCCCACATCGCCGACGGCGACTTCGTCCTCATCCGGCCCCAGAACACCGCCCGTAACGGCGACATCGTCGTGGCCCAGGTCGAGGAGAACGCCGTGACCCTGAAGACGTTCTTCAAGGAGAAGGACCGGGTCCGGCTGCAGCCCGCGAACTCGGCGTATCCGGCCCAGTACTACCCCGATGTCCGCATCCAGGGCAAGTTGATCGGCGTCATCCGCCGCCTCGACTAGCCGGCGCTGGCACGGCCGATGCGTGCGTCGTCGCCTGCGCGCCTTCGCTCACGCATGTGGAGTGCGCTCGCTCAGGTGCTCAGCTCCGCCTTCGCCTCGGCTCGCGCGAGCGCCGGCTGACTTTCCACAGCTGATCCACACCGCCGCACGGGCCGGTCCACCGGAATTCCGTGAGATCGCGAATCGCCCGGGGATAAGGCACTACCCGGAACTGCAGAGGCCCCCGACAGTGAGAGCGCGCGCTTCCCAGCGCGTCCAAGAGCCGATGCCGGAGCCCGCCGTGATTGATCGCCTGCCGCCCCAGAGCCTCGAGGCCGAGCAATCCGTGCTCGGCGCGATCCTCATCGACCGGGAGACGATCATCGAGGTCGCCGAATTCCTCCGCCCCGAGGACTTCTACCGTCAGGCCCACGGCACGATCTACCGGGCGATGCTCGACCTCTTCGAGCGGCGTGAGCCGGTGGACATCGTCACCACCGCGGAGACCCTGGAGCGCAAGGGCGAGCTCGAGGGAATCGGCGGGCGGAGCTACCTGTCCACTCTCTCGAACCAGACGCCCACGGCCGTCCATGCCACCCAGTACGCCCGGATCGTCGAGCGAAAGGCGGTCCTCCGGAACCTCATCGGCGCGGCCGGCAAGATCGCCGGCATCGGCTACGAGGACCCGGCCGAGATCCAGGAGGCGATCGACCGCGCGGAGTCGGAGCTGTTCCAGGTCTCGAACCGGCGGATCACGGCCGGGTTCGCCCAGCTCAAGGACCTCCTCCACGCCGCCTACGACCGCCTCGACTACCTCCACGCCCACCGCGGCGAGCTGAGCGGCATCACCTCGGGCTTCCCGGACCTCGATGCCCTGACGACCGGCTTCCAGAAGAGCGATCTGATCGTCGTCGCCGCCCGCCCGTCCGTCGGCAAGTCGAGCTTCGCCCTCAACGTCGCCGAGTACGCCGCCGTTCGCGAGCGGAAGAGCGTCGGCCTCTTCAGCCTCGAGATGAGCAAGGAGCAGCTCGTGCTACGGCTCCTGTCGAGCGTCGCCAACATCGATTCCAAACGCCTCCGGACGGGCTTTCTCGAGGAGATGGACTTCGCCCGGATCGCACCGGCGATGAACGACCTGTCCGAGGCCCCTGTCTACATCGACGACACCCCGAACATCACGTCGATGGAGCTCCGGACCAAGGCCCGGCGCCTCCAGGCGGAGGCCGGCCTGGACCTCGTGATCGTCGACTACCTCCAGCTCATGCAGGCGACCACCCAGAACCGCGACAGCAATCGGGTCCAGGAGGTCAGCGAGATCTCCCGGGGCCTCAAGGCCCTCGCTCGGGAGCTGTCCGTGCCGGTCATCGCCCTGTCGCAGCTGTCACGACAGCCGGAGATGCGCGAGTCCAAGGAGCCCCGCCTCTCGGACCTTCGTGAGTCGGGCGCCATCGAACAGGACGCGGACCTCGTCATCTTCCTGTGGCGCGAGAGGGAGAAGGCGGGCGAGGAGCAGGACGCGGACGGCGAGGTCGTCAACATCAAGCTCGCCAAGCACCGCAATGGCCCCACCGGCGACATCCAGCTCTGGTTCAAGAAGAGCCAGACGCGGTTCCAGAGCTACGCCGGCCAGCGCTACGCCGAAGCGTGACGCGATTCGCTGATCGGCCCTACGCGCCCGCGCGCGCCGGTGGCGGGGTGATCAGGCCCGCGCGAACCTTGTCGAAGCAGGTGCTGCAGTAGACAGGTCGGTCGGCGCGGGGCGCGAACGGCACCATCGCCTGGTTGCCACACGCCCCGCAGACCGCGGCGTGGTACTGCCGTGGCCCGCCACCGGCTCTGGCCTGCTTCGCTGCGGCCCGGCAGTCGAGGCAGCGCTGCGGCTCATTGGTGAGTCCCTTTTCCGCGAAGAAGCGCTGTTCCCCCGCCGAGAAGATGAACGCCTCGCCGCAGTCGCGGCAGGTCAGCGTACGGTCCTCGTACACGCTCTCCGTATCCTCCATCTCGGACGCGCGACCGAGATCGGGACCGGGGCGCAGGCGGGCAGAGATCCGGGCGGACGGACGTCCGCCGGTGGAGCTGCTCGCGCGCGCTCGGTTCCGCCCGGGCGTAGATGCCCGGGAAAAATCCTGTTCGCGAGGATACGCGCCCGGTCAAGCGGTTGTGCCCGATTCCCGCGACGTACAGGGGCGGGGGACGGCGAACCTCGAATCAGTCACGCGGGCAATTGTGCGGGGAACCCTCAAGGGCCCGCCCGCGTCGAGGCCCCCATGGACGTGTCCCTCGTCCCCGGTTCGACGCGCCCGGAAACCCGTGCTCGCGCTCGCCGGGCTCAGGGTCCGGTCGTGGTCGTCGCCCTCGCCGCTGCAGCCCTGGCCGCCTGTTCGGGCGCTGCCGGCCCGAGCCTCTCGATGGGGCCGGACGGCTCCCCGGCTGACAGCGCCGGCCGCGGCCCGACGGGCACGCCGGCGATCGGTGAGATCGACCATGCGACGGGTGCCGCCGATGTCGTCTTCCGGTTCGAGGAGGGCGGCGGCTTCGTGCCGATGGGCTTCTTCGCCACCGAGGCACCGATCTTCACCCTCTACGGCGACGGCACCGTCATCTTCAGGGACGCGACCGCATCGCCTCCCCCGGACCGGGACGGGATCGGCAGGATGCCCCCGTTTCGGACGGTCAAGTTGAGCGAGGACGAGATCCAGGCCCTCCTCGGCTACGCCGTCGCCGATGGCGGGCTCGGGGTCGCCCGCGCCCAGTACACCGGACCCGGAGCCGACCTGCCCACGGCAACGTTCACGATCAGCGCCGCGGGCCAGACAAAGACGGTGAGCGTCATGGCCCTCGGGATGGAGCGTGAAGCGGGCCCCGATACGCCCGTCCTCGAGGCCCTCGCCAGGCTCGGCGAGAAGGTCCGGAGCTTCGGCCACGAGGTCGACGACGAGGTTGCCTGGATTCCCGATCGGTGGCGCGGCGTGCTCACCCCCGACGCGTTCAATCCGCCCCGCGACTGGCCCTGGCCGGGTGTCGTGGCCGCCGACTTCGTCCAGCGCGCGGAGCCCGGCGCGCCGCAGTTCCCGGTCCGGACGATGACGCCCGCCGAGATCGATGCCCTGGGGCTCGACGAGATCGAGGGCGGCTTCAGCGGCCTGAGCCTGACCGGACCGGATGGCAAGGTCTACCTCTTCGCTCTCCGGCCGCTCTTCCCAGACGAGGCCCACTGAGCGGCGCCAACCCTCAGCCCCGACGGGCCGCGTGGCGGGACGATGTCTCCGCCGTAGACTGGTCGCGATCGAAGGCCGAACTGTTTGCTGGAGGAGGACACGCGTGGGCGTCATGATCATTCGCGAGATGGTCGGGACGAGCCCCACGTCGTGGAGCGACGCGGCCCGCCAGGCCGTCTCGACGGCATCGCGGACCGTTCGCAACATCCGGACGGTCGAGGTCGTGAAGTCGTCGGCCAAGGTCGAGGACGGCGAGATCGTGGAGTACCACGTCGAGGTCAAGATCGGCTTCGAGTACGAGGGCTGACGGCCAAGCCGGGGCCGCGGCACGAGCCCGGATCTCGGCAGCGCTCAGCGGATGAGCGCCTGAGGGGTCGCAGCTAATCGCCGGGTGAGCGCTACCCGCCACCATGCGGGAATGCCCAGCCCTCGACCGGCCGCGGTCGCGCGCCACGTCCCGGCTCCTTCCTCGGAGACCAGCGCCGAGGGCTCTCGGCGCGTCGATCCCGGTGGACGACGCGTTGACACCGCCGGACGCGCGTCCGTATCGTTCGCGCCGCCCGAGCCGCCGATGCGCGTGCCGGACCCGATGCGGCCCGCCCGGCCTGCCAGGCGGTCCGGGGTCCCGGTCGGACCGGGCCGACCGGCGATCGTCGCGCCCCAGAAGGGTTCCGGAGGCCCGCTCGGCACGATGTCCGAGTACCCGGTCCAGATCGGCAAGGTCCAGGCGCCGCCGCTGCGCGACGAGACGCTCGAGCGAACGCGCCTGCTCGATTGGCTCCACGTCAAGATCCATCGCCGGGTCGTCCTCGTCCTGGCCGAGGCCGGCTACGGCAAGACGACGCTCCTCGCCGACTTCAGCCGGCGGACACGTGTTCGGCCGTTGTGGTTCCGACTCGACCGTGGCGATCGTGATTGGGTCGGCTTCCTGGCCTATCTCGTTGCCGCCGTCCGCGTCCACCTGCCGAGCTTTGCGCCCGTCACCCAGTCCCTCCTGCACGAGACGGGAGGGACCCTGCCACCGCGTGACACGGTCGTCGACACGTTCATCCGCGAGCTGGGCGAGCTGCCTGCCGACCCCACGGCGCTGATCCTCGACGACCTCCATGCGGTGGACGACTCGATCGATGTTCGGACGATCCTCCGCGAGCTCCTGGCGCGCGCGCCCGAGCGCCTGACCTTCGTCCTGATCAGCCGGAAGGTGCCGCCGATCCCCCTGGCCCGCCTCCGGGCCCTCGGGGAGGTGGCCGAGCTCCGGACCTCGGAGCTCCGTTTCGATCCGACCGAGACCGACCAGCTCTTCCGCTTGACGTACGCGCTCGCGCTCGAGCCGTCGGTCGTCGCCGAGCTCTCCCGCCGCACCGAGGGCTGGGCCGCCTCGCTCCAGCTCGTCCGAACCGCCATCCGGGACCGATCTCCCAGCGAGATCCGCTCGTTCGTGAGCTCGTTGAGCGGCGCCGAGGGCGAGCTCTACGACTACCTGGCCGAGGAGGTCGTGGGCGAGCTCTCACAGGAGCTCCAGCAGTTCCTCATGCGGACCTCCCTGCTCGACATCGTCGAGCCGGTCCTCGCCAGCGTCGCCGCCGAGATCCAAATCGACGGGACGCGCGCCGCCATCGCCGAGGGCGAGCTCATCGGCCTCTTCAGCCGAATCGGACCCCAGATCCGCGACCGTGTTCGCGCGCACCCGCTCGTCCGCGACTTCCTCTACGCCCGGCTCGTCCGGTCCGTGGGCTCGGACATCGTCCAGGGCATCCACCGCGCCGTGGCCATCGCTGCGGAGCCACTCGACTGGCGGATCGCCGGCCACCACTACGTCGCCGCCGGCGACATCGACGAGGCGCGTCGAGTCCTCGCGGGCGCGATCGAATCGATCCTGGCAAGTGGCGCCTACGCGGCCGCAGAGGGTCTCGCGATCGCGCTCCCGCAGGCCGACGCGCCAGACGCCAATGTGCTCGTGGTGCTCTCTCGGATGGCCCAACAGCGCGGGCAAACCCCCGAGTCGCTTGAGCTCGCGGAAGCGGCCCACGCTGCGGATCCTTCGAAACCAGCGGTTGTGCTCAACCTAGTGACCGCACGCATGCACGCTGGCGATATCACAGGTGCTCTCGAGGTCGTCAAGGTGCTTGAGGAGGCGCCCCGTCGGAGCATCGTGGCGATGATTGCTAAGGCGTTTCGCCTCCTAATCGACTCCTCGGTAAGCGGTGACCTAGTCGCGGCGTCTGACGCGCTGGAGGCTCTCATCGGGTCCCTCCGCACGCGTGCTGAGTCCCACTTCCTAGGGGTTGCCCTGAGTGACTTAGCGTACGTCCGAAAGGCGCAGGGTCGCCCGCGAGACTGCTTGGACGTGGCGTCCGAAGCGATCGGCCTTCTCGAGAGCACGTCGGCCGGGATCGAACTCGTATCTGCGCGCCTGGCTCGCGCTTGGGCACTGGCTCACCTCGGCGACCTAATGGCGGCTCGACGTGAGATCGCGGAGGCCGCAGTCGCCGCACCGCGAGTCCAGGGCATCGAGGTCGCGTGGGAGGCCGCCGAGATCGAGCTGCTTTACGGTGATCCAGCGCAGGCTCACATGTGGACTGAGCCGTATTCCGAGAGCAATGCGGACAGCGACCATGGCGAGCAGATGGCACTGGTGGACATCCACGCCGACCTCTTGCTAGGTCGAGTTGAAGAAGCATCTGGCAGATTGCACGTTCTCAGGCACGGGACACTCCGATCTGCGTGCTCGTTCGAGGTCCGCCGCCTTCTCCTCGAGGCTCAAACTGCTTTGCTGACGGCGCAGCCGGACGCCCCCGCACGCGCAACAGCCGCTCATGCCTTGGCGATAGCGCAGCACGCTGACCTCTGGGCCGACGTCGCGTCGATCCAGATGTCGATCGCAGAGCCGAGTGCGCTCAACGCAGCGCTTGGGAGGGTCTCCCCGCGCGACCCGGGGATCCTCTCGATCTGCGCCGACGCAATCGCTGCCCGCTTGGACGTGCTTACCGACCAGGTTCGTGATGCTGTGTATGAAGAGGCAGGGCGCAGGCGCGAGCGATGGAGACCGGCACTTAGGCGGGCACTCGAGACTGGCAGGGAGTCTGCGCAGTTCGCCGCAGCGTTGCTGCTTGACCTGGTCGGTGCGGAGAAGGACGTGGCCCCTTTGAGGCGAGCGGCGCGCTCGCTTCGCGCCCACCCTGGATCCTCAGCTCTCGGCCGGGGACTTGCCAGGCAACTCGCGCCGCGGGTCCGCATCGACGACCTGGGCCGCGTTCGAGTCGAGATCGGCGACCGCGTTGTCGAGGGCTCGTCAATGCGTCGTAAGGTGCTTGCTCTTCTCTGCTTCCTCATCACGCGCCCTGCGCAGAGCGCCACACGGGAGGAGGTCCTCGAGGCGCTGTGGCCGGAGTTGGCACCAGCGACGGCGCTGAACTCGCTGAATCAGACGGTGTACTTCCTTCGGCGGGTGTTCGAACCAAGGTTCACCGAGGACCTCACGGCCGGTTACCTGGGGCAGGATGGTGAGACCGTGTGGCTCGATCGAGAACTGATCAGTACAACCAGCCAAGCCTGCCGGGAAATGATCCGGCGGATGCCTGGTGTCCCGACACCCGCGGATGTCCTCGACTTGGCACGTCGATACACCGGCCGGTTCGCCCTCGACTTCATGTACGAAGAGTGGGCGGGGGCATACCGGGACTCACTCCACGCGGCGTACCTACGGGTGGTGGAAGTGGCGCTTCGACTCGACGCGGATTCCGGACACTACGCGAGGGGCATCGAGATCGCCGAGCTTGCCGCGCAGGTGGAGCCCGAATCCGAAGAGCTCCAGGTGGCGCTCTTGCGGCTGTATCGGCTGGCAGGGTCCTTTGCGGCTGCTGCGGAACAGTAC
>Ga0154723_1128_pt4 | contig 8649 bp, 10 predicted proteins | sample Rifle2008BG16ft_FD_105731 | JGI IMG/M metagenome (GOLD analysis project Ga0154723, IMG submission 105731) | Chloroflexi bacterium RBG_16_70_13
CGTCATCGCCCGGCAGGGCGAGATCGGGACGGGGTTCTTCGTCGTCGTCGCAGGCACGGTCCGGGTCGTCCGCGACGGGGCCCTGCTGGCGACGCTCGGCCCGGGCGAGTTCTTCGGGGAGCTCTCGGTCCTCGACGGTCGGCCCCGCAACGCGATGGTCGCGGCGGAGACGGCGACGACCTGCCTCGCCATCGCCTCCTGGGACCTCGAGGCCGTCCTCCTCGCCAACCCGGCCCTCGCCCTCGCCATCCTGCGCGGGGTGGCCGCGCGACTGCGCGAGGCCACCGAGGCCATCCGGCATTGACGCCCCCGAGGATGGCCCTCCCCGACCCCCCGGTCGCCAGCTCGATGTCGGAGCCCCGCAGCGACCCGCCCGGCACGACGGACACGCTGGCCTTCCTCTTCTCCGACATCGAGGGCTCGACCCGCCTCGAGCAGGCCCTCGGCACGAGCACCTACGCCGCGATCCGGGAGCGCCATCGCGAGCTCCTCCGGGCGGCCTTTGCCGCCCACGGCGGCCGCGAGCAGGGCACCGAGGGCGATTCGTTCTTCGTCTGCTTCCCGGCCGCGAGCGATGCCATCGAGGCCGCCCTCCAGGCCCAGCAGGCGCTGGCCGCCGAGAGCTGGCCGGCCGGTGGCGACGTCCGGGTCCGGATGGGGATCCACGCCGGCGAGGCCGCCATCGTCGGCGGCAGCCTGGTCGGCCTCGCCATCAACCGTGCCGCCCGAATCGCCGCGGTCGCCAACGGCGGCCAGGTCCTCGTCTCGGAGGCCGTCCGGGCGCTGGCCGGGTCGGGCCTGCCGGCCGGCACCAGCCTCGTGGATCTCGGCGCCCACCGGCTCAAGGACCTCCGCGAGCCGGAGCACCTCCACCAGCTTTCGGCCGCGGGGCTGCCGGCTGCGTTCCCGCCGCTCGCGACCCTCGACGCCCGGCCCAACAACCTGCCCACCCAGCTGACCTCGTTCGTGGGCCGCGACGAGGAGCTCACGACGGCCTGCGGGCTCCTGGCCGCCAACCGGCTCGTGACCCTGACCGGGCCGGGCGGGACGGGCAAGACCCGGCTCTCGCTCCAGGTCGCCGCCCAGGCCGTCGACGACTTCCCCGACGGCGTCTTCTTCGTGGCCCTCGAGACGGTCCGCGATCCCGGGCTCGTCGCGTCGCGGATCGCCGGCGAGATCGGCATCGCCGAGACCGGCGGCCGGTCGGGCCGCGACGTGCTCGTCGAGTGGCTGACCGGCAAACGCGTCCTCCTCGTCCTCGACAACTTCGAGCAGGTCATCGACGCGGGCCCGCTCGTGGCCGACATCCTGCGGACGATCCCCGATCTCAAGGTGATCGCGACGTCGCGGGCGCCGCTCCACATCTCCGGGGAGCAGGAGTTCCCCGTCCCGGGCCTGCCGGTCCCGCCCGACCCGGGCCAGCTGAGCGGCTATGAGCGGGCCCGCCAGGGTCGTGGTGGCGTGCTCGACCCGGCGACCCTCTCGACCTACGAGGCCGTCCGCCTGTTCATCGCCCGGGCCGTTGCGGTTCGGCCCGGCTTCGCCGTCACGAACGAGAACGCCCCCGCAGTGGCGGCAATCTGCGCCCGTCTCCACGGCATGCCCCTCGCCATCGAGCTGGCGGCGGCCCGGGTCAAGCTCTTGAGCCCGGACGCGATCCTCGCCCGCCTCGAGCACCAGCTGAGCCTCCTCGCCGCCGGGGCACGTGACCTGCCGGCCCGCCAGCAGACGCTCCGCGGCGCGATCGCCTGGAGCTACGACATCCTCGACGAGCCGATGCGCCGGCTCCTCGACCGCCTGTCCGTCTTCGCCGGGAGCATCGATCTCGACGCCGCCGAGACGATCGCCGGCCCGTCCGACGAGCTCGGGATCGATGTCCTCGACGGGGTCGCCGCGCTGGCCGACCAGAGTCTCCTGAAGTCGCTCGACGTCGACCCACCGCGATTCCGGATGCTCGACACGATCCGCGAGTTCGCGATCGAGATGCTCGAGACACGGTCCGACGCGGTCGCCGTTCGCGAGCGACACACGAGCTGGTATCTCGCCCTCGTCGAGGACGCTGCCCCGCGGCTCGCGGGCGCCGACCAGCGGCTTCTCCTCGAGCGCCTCGAGACCGAGCACGACAACATCCGGGCCGCGCTCGACCGCTCCGCCGCGGCCGGCGATGCCGCCTCGACGATCGGCATCGCCTTCGCGATGTGGCGCTTCTGGCAGAAGCGCGGCCACCTCAACGAGGCCCGCCGCCGGCTCGAGGCCTACGCCGCCGAGCCGTGGTCCCGGACCGATCCCGTCCTCCGGGCGCGGCTCATGGAGGCCCTCGGCGGCGTCCTGTGGTGGCAGGCGGACATCGTCGCGATGAGCCTCGCCTACCGCGAGGCGGTCGACCTGTGGCGATCGATCGGCGACAAGGCCGAGATCGCCAACGCCCTCTACAACTTCTCGTTCTCGTTCGCCGTCCGGCCGAACCCCCGCGAGGATCCCCGCCTCGCCGACCCGGACGGCATCGGCCTCGCGGCCCTCGAGCAGGCGCTCGAGCTCTACCGGGAGCTCGGCGACCGGCGGGGCCAGGCGAACGTCCTGTGGGGTCTCGGCAATCGCGAGTACTTCCATCTCGAGTCGGGCGACTCGGGCGAGCCGCGCTTCCACGAGGCCCTCGAGCTGTTCCGCGCCGAGGGTGACGTGACCATGGAGGCCTGGTCGCTGCACATGCTCGGCAGCGCGCTGCTCCACCAGGAGCGGCCGGAGGAGGCAAGGCCCCTCCTGCGCCACGCCCTCCGCCACTTCCACGAGGCCAGCGACGCGGCCGGAATCTCCCTGGTCCTCGACGACCTCCACTCCCAGGCGGTCAGCGACGGCGACCTGCCCCGGGCCGCCCGACTCCATGGCGCTGCACGCCAGCTGGCCGCGACGACGGGCACGGCCCTGGCCGGCTTCGTCGACACGCAGTTCGAATACCGGTTCCGGGCCCACATCTCGGGACGGCTGCCGGACGAGGAGCTCGCGCGGTACGAGGCCGAGGGCGCCGCCCTGAGCCTCGACGAGGCCGTCGCCTACGCGCTCGACGTGCCCGTCGACGAGCTCGCCGCCCACGCCCACGACCACGACTGAGGCGGGCTACGATGGCCTCGATGCAGCCCCGGGCCCGGGATCGTCCCGCCCGGCCCGACCCATCGAGTTGCGTCCCGAGGAGGCCGCCATGGATGTTGCACCCGTGGCCCCGATCCGCCTCGTGATCCGGGCACCGGTCCCGGCCGAGGTCGCCTGGGCCTACGTCACCGACCCGGACCGGGTCGAGGAGTGGTTCACCGCGGCCAGCCCCGTCGGGGCCGTCGGGGAGTCGTACGTCCTCGACTTCGGCGAGGGCAGCGTCGTCCAGGGCACGATCGTGGAGCTCGAGCCGGGTCGCCGCTTCGCCCATCACTGGGCCTGGCTCGACGCTGAACCCCGCCAGGAGACCCTCGTCACCTGGATCGTCCGGCCGCTCGATGACGGTGGCTCGGAGATCGAGCTCGTCCACGAAGGCTGGGACGAAGCCGGGGCCGATGACGCCATCCGCGACGACCACGAGGCCTACTGGTCAGGCTATCTCGACGACCTCCGCGACCTCCTGGGGGACGTCGCGACGACCTGATGGACGCCGGCCGACCCGGCACCGGAGCGCAACCGGCGGGTCCCGGCGGGACGGACTAGACTCCAGCTCATGACCGTTCAGGCGTCCGGACGCGAGGTGACGGGGATCCCGAAGAACCCCGGCCGGGCCGACCTCGGCATGAAGGCGACGCTCCTCTTCCCGTCCCGCGAGATCGTCGAGCAGTACTACGTCCCGCTCATCTACACCGCCTGCCGGACGTGCTACTCGGAGCTGCCCCCGGAAGAGATCTTTCGGAAGGCGACCGCCGGCGAGATCGAGGTCGCCAAGATGCAGCGGCTCATCAACGGCGTGATCGAATCCGGGCACGGCTCCACGATCGAGCACGTCGTCTTCACCTTCGGCATCACCGGCGTGTCGCGAACCCTGTCACACCAGCTCGTCCGCCATCGAGCGGGCGTCGCCTTCGACCAGCAGAGCCAGCGCTACGTCACCTACAAGAAGGCGGCGACGATGCTGCCCCAGACGATCGCCGACGCCGATCCCGAGCTCCGGGAGCGCTACGAGGACCAGGTCGGGGGTTCGATGGCCCTGTACGGCGAGCTCGTCGCGGCGGGCATCCCGGGCGAGGACGCCCGGTTCGTCTTCCCCAACGGGACCCGGACGAACCTCGTCATGACGACGAACCTGCGGGCCCTCATCCACATGTCCGGGCTCCGCCTTTGCACGATGGCCCAGTGGGAGATCCGCCGGCTCTTCCAGCTCATCCGCCACGAGATCTTCAGCGTGTCGCCGTTCCTGGGTTCGTTCCTAGCCCCGAAATGCGTCCCGCTCGGCTACTGCGACGAGATGGGCAACCGGGACGGCCACTGCCCCATCCGCCCGCACAAGGATCGCGTGCTCGAGGCCTGGGCTGAGAAGGCCAGGGCGGCTCGGGCAGCAGGACGCGAGCTGCCGGTCCAGTCGTGAGGATCCGGCTCCAGTTCGACCGGATCGCCCCGGCCGTGGAGATCGGACCGCACCGTCACGGCGTCGAGACGATCGTCTATCTCGCCGCCGGCGAGCTCGTCTTCGAGCACGGTGAGGAGCTCGAGCGACGGGCCGTCGTGCGGGCCGGCGACGTCCTGTACGAAGCCCCGTCCGAGCACCACGTCGTCCGGAACGAGGGCTCGGTCGACGCCCTGGCGCTCCTCGCCGCGACGGACCCGGACCCCCGCCGGATCGGGACGATGCTCCGGCGCTGGGACTCGGCGGAGGAGCCGGTCAAGCGGGGTGGCGAAGCATTCGTGATCGCCGGCGAGGGGATCCGCCGGCGGCTGCTGGTGGGCCCGGGTGACTTCGGATCGGCGGCGTTCACGGTCACCGAGGTCGAGATCGAGCCCGGCGTCGCCGATGCGTGGCACCGCCATCCGCGGGCCGAGCACGCGATCGTGGTCTTCGAGGGCCGCGGCGTCGTGACGGTCGGCGAGGAGACCGAGACGCTCGAGCCGCTCAAGGGCATCAGGGTCGAGGAGGGCCGGCCGCACCGGGTGGAGAACACTGGCCGGACCACCCTCCGGTACCTCGTCTGCTCATCGCCGGGCCTGGATCCCCTCGAGGACCGCGAGACGGCCGAGGCGCCGCAGCGTCGTCTCGACGCGTAGCCGGCGCGCCCCGCTCCCAGCCGGGCCCGCCACGGTCACGGCGCCCGCGACCGCGGCCTCGGTCTACGGAAGATCCGTGACGAAGCGGCGGATGACGCGGGCGAGCCGCGGGCCGGCCTCGGCGCCGGCGGCGAGGACCTCCTCGTGGGTCAGCGGCTGGCCGCTGTAGCCGGCACCGGCGTTCGTCACGAGCGACACGCCCACGACCTCGAGGCCGGCCCAGCGGGCGGCGATGCACTCGAGGACGGTCGACATCCCGACCGCGTGGCCACCGAGCTGGGCCAGCATCCGGACCTCGGCCGGGGTCTCGTAGTTCGGCCCCAGGAGGCCGACGTAGACGCCCTCGGCGAGCTCGACGCCCTCCTCCGCCCCGGCGGCGTGGAGCCGCGCCCTGAGGCGGGCGCTCCAGGCTTCGGTCAGGTCGGGGAAGCGGGGCCCGATCGCGTCGGCGTTCGGGCCGCGGAGCGGGTTGAGACCGGTCAGGTTGATGTGGTCGCGGATGACCATCAGCGTCCCCGGCCCGAACGACGGGTCGAGGCCGCCGGCGGCGTTGGTCAGGAAGACGGTCCGAGCGCCGAGTCGGGCGAACAACAGGACCGGTTGGACGACGAGGCCCGAATCGTTCCCTTCGTACAGGTGGAACCGGCCCTGGAGCGCGACGACCGGCGTGCCGGCGAGCCGTCCCAGGAGAAGGCGCCCGACGTGACCCGGCGCGGTGGCCTCCGGCCAGCCCGGGAGGTCCGCGAACGGGATGGCGAGCGCGTCCTCGAGCTCGTCGGCCAGGCCGCCGAGCCCGGAGCCCAGGATGATCCCGATCCGGGGCACGAGCGACGAGTGGGCCCGGACCGCGGCCTCGAGGGCCTCCAGGCGGGTCGGCTGGTCAATCGGGCGGATGGGGATCGGGTGGTCGGTCGCCGGCCGGGGCGCGGTCACGCGGGCCTCCGTTTCACGTCCAGGGGGTCGACGGCCGGGGCCCGCGGCTTCTGCCGCCCGACGGAAGTACCGACACCGGGATGCCGGTCACGTCCCGCCGGGCGACCAACCCGGGGACGGCCACGATGGACCGTCGCGACCGGGTAATGAAGCGCCCGAAGCGACCGGTCCGGAACGGGGTCCCTTGATGCAATCTCGGTTCCTCGTCCCCTGACGGCCCCTTCGGGCAAGATGAACTGTACGCGCGGTGTCAGAGGCCAGCAACGCGGTTATCCACGAACACGGCGGTGCCAGCGGACACCGTGTCCACGAGTTTTCCTCACCTGTGGACGAGCGGTGGATAAGACCGCCCCGTTCCGGTAGCCCGCTATCGCGGGGGGTTCAACGCAAGCGGTCAGGTCCGTTGACGTCCGGGCCGTACGTCGCCGAGGCCGGACCGACGGACTGCCGGCGGGCGATGAGGATTCCGGCGAGCGCGAGTCCCAGGACGACGAAGAGTAGAAGCGGCCCGGACCCGCGGTCGCGGGTCGTCGCGGGCGCATCGGTCGGCGGCACCGTGGGTCCGGTGGTCGGACCGGCGCTCGGGCCGGCCGCGGCGGCCGTGATGTTCGCCGAGCAGATGACCAGGGCTCCGCCGCCGTTGGCCGAGCCGTTGCACTGGTTGATCGTGACCCCAAAGGCCGAGGATGCGGTGCCGGTCGCGGTGCACGTGAGGCCCACCAGCGTCCCGCCGTTGGCCGAGCCGTTGCACTGCGTGATCGTCGCGCCGGACGTGGTCGCCGGGAAGGGGTCGCAGCCGGTCGTGATGCCGTCTCCCGACCCCACGCACTGGTTCACGGTGGCCGCCGTGGTCCCGGGGTCCAAGCCGACGAAGGTGTTCGTCACCTGGACGCTGCAACGGAGGGTGCCGCCCCCGCCGTTGATCGCCTCGTTGCATTGCGTGACGGCGGTGACCGGCGCTGTCAGGACGGTCGTCTCGGTCGTACAGGAGGCCTCCGGGTCGCCTGCCGCGCCGTGGCACTCACGAACCGTGACGGTCGCGGATCCGCCGGTCGCGGTAATCGTGTTCGCGATCGTGACCTCGCAGATAAGCCCCAGGCCGCCGGTGTTGTCGACGCCGTTGCTGCACGTCGTGGTCGACGCGATGGTCGCGGCGCTCGCGCTACCGGCGAGCCCCAGCGAGCCGAGGAGCAACAGGCCGCTGGCCAACAGGATGGCGAGAGAGCGACGCATGTGGATCACCTGCCCTGCGAAGCTGGACCGGGCCGGTCCTCGAGGGATCGGCCCGGTCGGCGTTGGTCGCGCGTGATGGCCTGCCCGGGGCCCTGCCCAGGCTCAGCCGGCACCCCGGCGAAGTCCGCCCGAACGATTGAGCGCTCGCGCCACGAAGATGACCCCGATGGCCCCGAGCGTCGCGATGAAGATGCTCTCGAGGTTGATCCCGTCGACGGTGCCCATCTTCAGGACACTCGCCGCGACGAAGCCTCCGATGAGGCCGCCGACGATTCCCAGCACGACCATCATGACGAGGCCGTCCTTGGAGCCCATGAGCTGGTTGGCGAGGAAGCCGGCGATGGCGCCGACGACGATCCAGGCGATGAATCCCATTGCACTTCGTTCCCTTCATGGTGTGATCGACCGCGACCGGTCGTCACCGTTCGACATCGGTCAGCCGACGATCGGCACCTGTGGCCCGGCCGCGCCGAGCGCCGCCGGGAGCAGGACGAGGATCAGGAGCATCGCGATCGCGATGAGGGCCCCTCCCCGGAGCAATCCCGCCGCGACCGCCCGGACCAATGCCGGTCGCAGCGTCGCAACGGGGGCGGTCATGCCGGCGCGCGCCGGAAGATCCCGACGGCCCACAGGACGATGAGCTCGAGGATCGTCCAGCCGACGAAGGCGACGATCGCGGTGACGTCGAGGATCGATCCCGACGCGTGCAGAGCGTCGGTCCGGAGAATCCCCTCGAACGGGGCGACGAAGAGCTGGCTGATGTTGAGGATGCCCGAGACCAGGCCGTTCGCCTCGCGCGCGTCGAGCAGGAGGAGGACGAAGCGCAGCCCGATGACGACCTGGACGAGGCCGAACAGGAGGACGACGACGCGCCGGGTCATCTCCGACCCGCCCGGGCCGGACGCGGTGGTGTGGCGGCTCTCGGTTCGAATGGTCTCCGGGCCCGCCGCCGTCGCGGGCTCCGTGGTGACGACCTTCCGGTCGACTTGATCGATGGCCATGACATCTCCCTCTGCCTCGGAGATCCGGGGAAGCGAGCCGAATGGCCGCCGCGCTGAATGCCGGGCATGAGTGTCCGCTCGGTCGACCGTGGTGTCATGACGCCACGTCATCCGCACGCTAGGGTCGATTTCGCGTGCACGGCCGATTAGAATCGGGGGGCGTGCCTGAGGATCGGCACCCTAGGACCGAAGGAGTTTCGCGCCGTAGATGGACGCGCAGTCAACTGAGCCCCGGCGCGCGCTCGTCCTC
>Ga0154723_1083_pt1 | contig 8632 bp, 7 predicted proteins | sample Rifle2008BG16ft_FD_105731 | JGI IMG/M metagenome (GOLD analysis project Ga0154723, IMG submission 105731) | Chloroflexi bacterium RBG_16_70_13
TCGAGGGTCACGCGGGCTCCCTGTATCTGGCTCGTGTCAGTCCGGAACCGGGGACGCGGGGCAGCGGAGCCCTCGGGCGGTGGGACGGAGGCCAGTGTGCCGCGCCGGGTGCCCGCGTCGCAACTCGGACGGGCTGGCGCGGGGGGAGACGAGCGCCTCGGCCCGTGGCCGAGGAGCAACAATACGGGTCGAGGGCGGAGGCCGGCCACATCGGACGCTCCCCTGGGCGCCCGATGTTGACCCAGGAGCACGGAGCGCCTTCGTGGCGGCCCTCGCGGCCCGGCCGGCGGTAACGAGGACCTCTTCGGCCCCTCGCTGTTGACTCGGGGACACGACAGGGTCCGAGCCGCCGAGGGCCGCGGAATCGGCGCCGTTCACAGGAATCGGCGCCGCGGCTTGACGCGGGGGATCGCGCGGGCCGATCCTCATCCTATCCCGCCGACGTCCCGGTCCCGGCCGGCGTCCCGCGGCATGCCGAGGGTGAGAGGCGTGCAGACCGTCCAGGCCGCACCGACCGATCGAGCCGCAGACCGCGCGACTGACCAGCCGACGATCTCCGTCCGGGGCCTGTGGAAGATCTTTGGGCCGGCCGAGGCGAAGATCGCCGGCTCGCCGCTGCTCGAGCTCACGAACGCCGAGTTCCGGCTGCGCACCGGCTCTACGATCGCCGTCCGCGACGTGTCGTTCGACGTCCGCCCGGGCGAGGTCTTCGTCGTCATGGGCCTCTCCGGGAGCGGCAAGTCGACCCTCGTCCGGTGCATGACCAGGCTCATCGAGCCGAGCCTCGGCGAGGTCCTCCTCGACGGCGAGGACATTCGGGCGGCCGACATACAACGCCTCCGCGAGCTGCGGCGGCGGCGCTTCTCGATGGTCTTCCAGCACTTCGGACTGCTGCCCCATCGGCGCGTCATCGACAACGTGGCCTTCGGCCTGGAACTGCGGGGTGAGCCGCGCGAGGAACGCCACGCCCGCGCCCGCCAGATGTGCGAGCTCGTCGGGCTGACCACCCACATGGACAGCTACCCGGACCAGCTGTCGGGCGGCCAGCAGCAGCGTGTCGGGCTGGCCCGGGCCCTCGCCGTGGACCCCGAGGTGATGTTCTTCGACGAGCCGTTCAGCGCCCTCGACCCGCTCATCCGGCGCGACATGCAGAACGAGGTGATCCGGCTCCATGACGAGGTCGGGAAGACGATGGTCTTCATCACCCACGACCTGGCCGAGGCGCTGAAGCTCGGCGACCACATCGTGATCATGCGTGACGGCCGGATCGTTCAATCCGGCCGGCCCGAGGAGCTCGTCGGCGCCCCGGCCGACGACTACGTGGCCGACTTCGTCCAGGATGTCGCCAAGGCCAACGTCCTGACGCTCCGCTGGGTCATGCGCGACGCCCGGCCGGACGACGCCCTCGACGGGCCGGTCTTTCCGCCCACGACGATCATCCGGAACGCCGTCCACGCTGCAACGTCGACCGAGAAGCCGCTCCGGATCGTCGAGGACGGGCACATCGTCGGGGTGGTGGACCGCCGCCAGATCCTGGAGTCCATCGCCGGCGCGGAGGCGCACGAGTGACCACCGCCGTCGCGTCGATAAGCCGAGCCATGGTCCCGGGCTCGCGCCGCGCGTGGTTCATGCTCCTGGCGGTCGCCACGGTGCTCCTCTACATCCCTCTCGCCGGGCAGTGGACGCTGCCCCACGATAACGACGCTCCGGTGTTCGACGTCTTCAACGACCTCCGGGCCTGGGTCGACGCGAACCGCGCCTCCAACCCGATCCTCGTCGTCGTGGTGACCGGGGTCCGGACGATCCTCGGAGCGCTCTACGACGGGACCCGCGCGCTCCTGGCCGCGTTGTCGTGGCCTGGCCTGACCGCGATTGGCGCCACCGCCGGCCTCCTGGTCGGTGGCTGGCGCCTGGCCGCGCTCATGGCCACGGGATTCCTGTCGTTTGGCGTCCTGGGGCTGTGGGATCGAAGCATCGAGACGCTGGCCCTGACCCTGGCCGCGGTGGCCGTCAGCCTCGCGGCCGGGATTCCCATCGGGATCCTCGCCGGCAAGAGCGAGCGCTTCTACGACACGATTCGGCCGATCCTCGACGCGATGCAGATCATGCCGACGTACGCCTACCTCGCCCCGATCACGATGTTCCTCCTCATCGGCCCGACGTCGGCCGCGGCGGTGACGGTCATCTACGCGATCGCGCCGGCGATCCGGATCACGGCGCTCGGAATCCGCAGCGTGGCGCCGGCCTCCGTGGAGGCGGCCATGTCGCTCGGAACGACCCCTCGCCAGCTACTCACGAAAGTCGAGCTCCCGATGGCCAGCCGGACGCTCGTCCTCGGGGTCAACCAGACGATCATGATGGCCCTCTCGATGGTCGTGATCACGGCCCTCGTCGACGCTCCTGGCCTGGGCAAGGACATCCTGCGGGCCCTGATCAGCAACGACCCGGGGCGGGGGTTCGATGCCGGGATCGCGGTCGTGATCATGGCGATCATGTTGGACCGCCTGACGACCCAGGCGAGCGAGCGGCTGGACCCGGCCCGGGCGGGCCGTGCCCCGGTCGTCGGCCGGAATCTCCGTCGCGCCGCCCTCGGTGCGACCCTCGCGATCGTTGCCATCACGGTCGTCGCCGGTGCCCCGGAGTTCCCGTCGGCGATCGAGTTCTCCTTCGCCGACCCGGTCAATGCCGTCATCGACTGGACCTCCTTGAACCTGTTCTTCGCGACGAACTGGTTCAAGGATTCAATCACCTATGGCTTCATCAACCCCCTTGAACACGTCTTCACGACGGCCCCGTGGTGGCTCGTGACGGGGACCATCGCCGGGATCGCCTGGACCGTGGGAGGCCTTCGCGTCGCTCTTACCGCCGTGGTCTGCCTGCTCGGGATCGTCGGACTCCAGATGTGGGAGCACGGGATGCAGACGCTCACCCAGGTCCTCGTCGCGACGGCCCTCACGCTCGCGGTCGGACTGGTCCTCGGCATCGCGGCGGCCCGGAGCGACCGCGTCTCGGCCTTCCTTCGCCCGCTCCTCGACTTCGCCCAGACGATGCCGGCGTTCGTCTACCTTCTGCCGGCCGTGGCGCTCTTCCTCGCAACCCGCTTCACCGGCATCGTGGCCGCGATCATCTTCGCGATCCCACCGGTCATCCGGCTCGTCGAAATCGGCATCCGGATGGTCCCGCCGGCGATCCGGGAGGCAGGGGTCTCGTCAGGCGCGACGTCCCTCCAGCTGCTCCGCAAGGTCGAGCTGCCGGTCGCCCTGCCCGCCCTTCTCGTCGCGATGAACCAGGGGATCATCATGGTCCTGGGGATGGTCGTGGTCGGGGGCCTCGTCGGCGCCGGCGGTCTCGGCTTCGACGTCGTCGCGGGCTTCGTCCGGCGCGACTTCTTCGGGGAGGGATTCGCGGCGGCGATCGCGATCGTCCTGCTCGGGATCATGCTCGACCGCGTTACCCAGAGCGCGGGGCGCCGTCGGGCCATCGGAAGCGTCCTGAGGCGCGCAGCATGACTCGACCGGGCGGCGCACCATACGCCGATCGGTCGATGATGACGGAAGTCGTCGCCGCCGGCGATCGTCGGTGGCGGAGCAGTGGAGGAGAGCACGTGACCAGGAAGGGCAGGCTCGCACGGCTCGTCGGAGGCGCGTTGGTCGTCGCGCTCGCCGTCGGCGCGTGCAACACCGGTGGTGGCGGCAGCAAGGGCACCGTCAACATCGCGATCAACCCATGGGTCGGCTACACGGCCGACGCGGCGGTGGTCGGCTACCTCCTCAAGGAGGAGCTCGGCTACACGGTCGTCAACAAGGACCTGGCCGAGGATGTCTCGTGGCAGGGATTCGAGTCCGGCGAGGTCGACGTGATCCTCGAGAACTGGGGCCACCCGGACCTCGAGAAGACGTACATCGAGGAGAAGAAGGTCGCCCTCGACGCCGGCCAGACCGGCAACATCGGGATCATCGGCTGGTACGTCCCCGGCTGGATGGTCGACGAGTACCCCGACATCACGAGCTGGGAGAACCTCAACAAGTACGCCGACCTCTTCAAGACGTCGGAATCCGGCGATCTCGGCGAGTTCCTCGGGACGGACCCGTCGTACGTCCAGTACGACGAGGCGCTCATCACGAACCTCGGGCTTAACTTCAAGGTCCGTTTCTCGGGCAGCGAGGGCGCGACGGTTGAGTCGATCAAGCAGGCGGACGCCCAGAAGATCCCGCTCCTGCTCTACTGGTGGGATCCCCACTGGATCCACGCCCAGGTGAAGCTGGTTCGGGTCAACCTCCCGGAGTACACGGAGGGTTGCGATGCCGATCTCGAGAAGATCGAGTGCGACTACCCGAGCTACAACCTCAACAAGGTCATCAGCAAGAAGTTCAACGACGGCGGCGGCGACGCCGCCACCCTGATCAAGAACTTCAGCTGGACCAACGAGGACCAGAACCTCGTGTCTGACTACATCACGAACCAGGGCATGACGGCCGAGGAGGCCGGCAAGAAGTGGGTCGAGGACAACGAGTCCGTCTGGAAGGCCTGGATGCCCTGATCGCAGGGGGCCGGCGCCCTCTCCATCGAGCAGTATCGAGCCGGCGACGAGCCCCGTCGCCGGCTTTCGTTCGGTCGGGCCATCGGGTCGAGGCGACCGCCCCGGCGGAGTGCCAGCTGCGATTGCCGGCTTGACGCCCCGTTAACGGCGCGCCCAAGATGCGCATCGACGATGGCCCGGGGCTGGACGAACCCCGACCTCGCGGCGCGCCCCGATACCCCGACAACCGTTTCGGCGTTTCCGAGGCACCCCGCACCCGGCGGAGCCGTCCGGCGTCCCGTCGTCGCAAGGTGGGATCGCCCGCACCCGTGGTGGGCGAGCTCAGTTAGTTGGAGGAGGAGTTGACCACTACCCGGACGATGCCTCGCCTTTTCGTGGGCGGAGCCATCCTCGCGCTCGTCGCCGCCGCCTGCGGCGGTGGCGCAACCCCGTCACCGACCACCGCACCCACTGGGACGCCAGCCGCATCGGATGTCGTGGAGCCGACCGCCGACCCCATGGCGGCCCTCATTGCCGCCGCCCAAGGCGAAGGTACCCTCACCACGATCGCCCTGCCCCACGACTGGTGCAACTACGGGCCGCGTGATGGTGCCACCGGCCAGAACGTCATCGACGGCTTCAAGGCCGCGTATGGCCTCGAGGTCAACGAGCTCGACCCGCTTGCTGGCTCTGGCGACGAGATCGAGGCGATCAAGGCCAACAAGGACAACCCCGGCCCGCAGGCCCCCGACGTCATCGACGTCGGCCTGTCGTTCGGCCCGTCGGCCAAGGACGAGGGACTCCTCGAGTCGCACAAGGTCGCCACCTGGGACACGATCCCTGATGACGCCAAAGACGCCGAGGGTTACTGGTACGGCGACTACTACGGCGTGCTCTCGTTCGAGGTCAACACGGCCGCCGTCGCCAACGTGCCGGCGGACTGGTCGGACCTGCTCAAGCCCGAGTACAAGAGCCAGATCGCCCTCGCCGGCGACCCGCGGACGTCCAACCAGGCCATCCAGACGGTCTTCGCCGCGGCGCTCGCCAACGGCGGGTCGCTCGACGACGCCGCTCCGGGCCTCGACTTCTTCAAGCAGCTCAACGATGCCGGGAACCTCCTGCCGGGCATCGCAACGTCGCCCACGATCGCCTCCGGCGACACGCCGATCACGATCCGCTGGACGTACAACGCGCTGTCGAACCGTGACACCACCGCCGCGAGTGGCGGGCCCGAGATCGCCGTCGTCGTCCCGGCCAGCGGCCGCTTCGCCGGTGTCTACGTCCAGGCGATCAGCGCCTACGCGCCACACCCGAACGCGGCCAAGCTCTGGATGGAGTACCTCTACAGCGACGAGGGCCAGAACCTCTGGCTGGCGGGCTACTGCCATCCGATCCGCTACCAGAACCTCGTCGACACGGATGCCGTGCCGGCGGACCAGCTGGCGAAGCTGCCGGACGTCGAGGGCGCGGTCTTCCCGTCCCTCGACCAGCTCAACGCGGCCAAGGAGCTGATCACGACCCAGTGGGATACCGCCGTTGGGTTGAACATCCAATAGCCGAACGACCGCATCGCGGTACCTGAGCGAGCTTCGTGGCCGTCGCCACGAGCCAGGGCGGGCAGGGAGTGCCATCGGCGCTCCCTGCCCGTCGGCGCTTCAACCTGGCCTGGCTAGGGCTCCTGCCGTTCTTCCTGTTCTCGGTCGCCTTCATGTTCCTGCCGGCCCTCTACCTCGTCGTCGGCAGCTTCCGGAACGGCGACGGTGACCTGACGCTCGAGAACTACTCGGACCTCCAGACCGGGACCATCCCCGGGGCCTTCCTGACGACGATCGAGGTCAGCCTCGTTACGGCCGTGGCCGGCGGGGTCTTCGGCCTGCTGCTCGCCTACTCGGTCATCCTGGGTGGTCTGCCCCGCTTCCTGCGAACGGCCCTCATGACGTTCTCCGGGGTCGCCTCGAACTTCGCCGGCGTGCCCCTGGCCCTGGCCTTCATCTTCACCCTCGGCCAGCTCAGCTTCGTGACCGTGCTGCTCAAGGACCTCGGGATCAACATCTACCAGGGCGGCTTCCGCCTGACCTCAAAGCTCGGCGTCGAGCTCGTCTACCTGTACTTCCAGTTCCCGCTCATGGTCCTGATCATCGCGCCGGCCCTCGAGGGCCTTCGCCGCGACTGGCGCGAGGCGGCGGAGAACATGGGCGCGAGCACGTACCAGTACTGGCGCCACGTCGCTCTGCCGATCCTCACCCCTTCGATCCTCGGGACGATGATCCTGCTCTTCGGCAACGCCTTCGGGGCCCAGGCGACGGCCTTCCAGCTGACCGGCGGGACGCTCAACCTGGTGCCGATCATCATCGGCGCCCAGATCCGAGGCGACGTCCTTCACAACCCCGGCCTCGGCTATGCGATGGCGATGGGGATGGTCGCGATCATGGCCCTCGCGATCGGCTTGTACTCGTTGCTGCAGCGGCGGGCCGAGCGGTGGCTCCGGTCATGACCATCGAGACACGTGCCCCTGGGGCACTGGACGCACTCGTAGCCTCGGGCCGGCGGCGACGCCGCCTGCCGCGCGTCAACCCGTTCGCGTGGCTGATCTTCATCCTCGGCGTCCTGTACTTCCTGCTGCCTCTCGTCGGGACCTTCCTGCACTCCATCCGGACGCGGCCCGACATCTTCCTGGCCTACCGCCAGGTCTTCGCCGACTCGAAGTTCTTCGTCGGCCTCGGCTATTCGTTCGCGGTCGGCGTGATCACGATCGTCGTGAGCCTGCTGATCATCGTGCCGACCGCGTACTGGGTCCGTCTCAAGGTTCCCCGGCTGCGACCGGTGGTCGAGTTCGTGACCCTCATGCCGTTCGTGATCCCGCCGGTCGTCCTCGTCTTCGGCCTCATCCGGGTCTACAGCAGCAAGCCCCTGGTCCTGACGGCGACGAACATCGGCAGCGACTTCGTGCTCGTCTGCGCCTACGTGATCCTGTCGTTCCCGTACATGTACCGTGCGGTCGACACCGGTCTCGCCGCCATCGACGTCCGGACGCTGACCGAGGCAGCCCAGAGCCTGGGCGCCGGCTGGGCACGGATCCTGTGGCGGGTCATCTTCCCGAACCTCAGGACGGCCCTCCTGTCGGGGGCGTTCCTGACGATGGCGATCGTCATCGGTGAGTACACGATCGCGAACTTCCTCGCCCGAACCCAGGCGTTCGGTCCGTACCTGTCGCTGCTCGGCAGGAGCCAGCCCTACACGCCGGCCGCCGTATCGCTCATCAGCTTTGGCCTCACCTGGCTGGCGATGGGCGCGATCGCCTTCCTCGGCCGCGGCGCCCGAACACGCGTCCAGGTCGCCGGTGCCCGCTAGGAGTACGGAAACGACGATGAGCTTCCTCGAACTGACCGGCGTCCAGAAGCACTTCGGGCCGACCGTGGCCGTCGAGGACTTCAACCTCGCCGCCGAGCGCGGCGAGTTCGTGTCCTTCCTCGGGCCCTCGGGCTGCGGCAAGACGACGACGCTCCGGATGATCGCCGGCTTCGAGGTCCCGACAGCCGGCACGATCGTCCTCGACGGCACGGACATCACCCACCGGCCGCCGAACCGGCGCAACGTGGGGATGGTCTTCCAGTCGTACGCCCTCTTCCCGAACATGACCGTCGGGAACAACGTCGGCTTCGGGCTGAAGGTCCGGAAGCGTCCCGGCGACCAGATCCGGAAGCGGGTCCACGAGCTCCTCGAGCTCGTCCACCTTGGCGACAAGCTGGACCGCTACCCGTACCAGCTGTCAGGCGGCCAGCAGCAGCGGGTCGCGCTCGCCAGGGCCCTGGCGTTCGAGCCGCAGGTCCTCCTCCTCGACGAGCCGCTCTCGGCCCTCGACGCCAAGATTCGAGTCACCCTCCGCCACGAGATCCGGGCGATCCAGCGCCACCTCGGCATCACCACCGTCTACGTCACCCACGACCAGGAAGAGGCGCTCTCGCTGTCCGACCGGGTCGTCGTCATGAGCGAGGGCCGGATCGAGCAGATCGGCACGCCGTTCGACGTCTACAACTTCCCGGCGACGGGCTTCGTGGCCTCGTTCGTGGGCACGCTCAACGTCCTGCCGGCGGTCGTCGTCGATCCTGTCGG
>Ga0154723_1139_pt2 | contig 8365 bp, 7 predicted proteins | sample Rifle2008BG16ft_FD_105731 | JGI IMG/M metagenome (GOLD analysis project Ga0154723, IMG submission 105731) | Chloroflexi bacterium RBG_16_70_13
TCCGCCTCCTTGCGGAAGCGGATCTCGACCGCCTGGGCGTGGGCGTGGAGGCCCTCGGCCCCGGCGAGGGTCGTGATGGTCGTGCGCAGGCTCGCCAGCCCTTCGCGCGTGATCCGCTGGACCTGGATGAACTTGCCGAAGGTCTCGACCGCGAGCGCCCCGCAGCCGCGAGCGAGTCCGCCGGTCGGCAGGACGTGGTTCGCCCCGGTCGCGTAGTCGCCGGCCGATTCGGGGGCCCACGGGCCGACGAAGACCGATCCGGCGTTGCGGATCCCGGCGACGACGCGCTCCGGGTCCTCGACATCGATCGAGAGGTGCTCGGGCGCGTAGGCGTTGACGACGGCGATCGCGGCCTCGAGATCGGCGACGAGGACGATCCGGCCGTGCTCCCCGAGGGAGTGGGCAAGGATCTCGCGCCGCGGCGCCGCCTCGAGCAGGGTCTCGACGGCGTGGCCGACCTCGTCGGCGAAGTCGGTCGAGGTCGTGACCAGGATGGCCGGCGAATCGGCGCCGTGCTCGGCCTGGGTGATGAGGTCCGCGCCGACACGCAGCGGGTCGGCCGGGGGCTCGGCGAGGACCATCCCCTCGGACGGACCCGCCGGGAGATCGATCGCCGTCCGTCCCGCGAGCTCGAGCTTGGCCGCGGTGACCCAGGCATTGCCGGGCCCGACGACGAGGTCGGCCGGCTCGATGCCCTCGTCCGGTAGACCGAAGGCGAGCGCGCCGATCGCCTGGGCGCCGCCGGCGACGATGAGAGCGTCGACCTCGAGGAGCCCCGCGGCACCCAGGAGGACCGGGTTCAACGATCCGTCCGGCCCGGCCGGCGAGGCGACGACGATCGATTCCGCCCCGGCGACGCGGGCCGGGACGACGGTCATGACCAGCGACGAGGGGTACGCTGCGGCGCCACCCGGAACGTAGGCGCCGACCCTCGTGACGGGGACCCAGCGCCGCTGGATCTCGACGCCGCGTACGATCTGGGTGACGGTCGAGGCCGGCCGCTGGCGCCTGGCGAAGCGTCGGACGTTGGCGATGGCGCCGAGGAGCGCGGTCCGGACCGGCGGGTCGAGGGCGACGGCGGCCGCCGCCAGCTCGTCGCGCCGGATGACCAGCCGGCCGTCGGCGAGACCACCCCCGAAGCGGCGCGAGGCGTCGGCCACTGCCGGACCTCCGCCTCGCTCGATCTCGGCCAGGATCTCGCGGGCGGCCTGCCGGATCGCCGGGTCGGGGACCGCGCCGCGGCGAGCGAGGGCCACGAGGCGCTCGTCGCCCGTCGGGTCCGTGCCCGCGGCCCTGAGGTCGAGGCGAGCCAGGAGCTCCGCCGTTACGGCCCGTCGCCCTGTCACGGGACAATCTTCTCGATCGGGAGGACGAGGATCCCCGACGCGCCGGCGGCCTTGAGGCGCGGCAGCAGCCGCCAGACGTCGTCCGCGCCGACGACCGAGTGGATGGCGATCATGCCCTCGTGGGCGAGCGGGATCACCGATGGTGATTCGAGGCCGGGCAGGAGCGCCTCGAGCTCGGGCAGGTGGGTCGCCGGGGCGTTCATCATCACGTACTTCCGGTCACGGGCCGCGATGACGGCACCGATCATCGTGTCGAGGGCCTCGACGTCGCCGACCCGCCCGTTCGTCGTGTCCGCGTTCGCGACGAGAACGGCCTCCGAGGACAGGACGTCCTCGATCGCCCGGAGGCCGTTCATCTGGAGCGTGGACCCGGTCGAGACGAGGTCGACGATGGCCTCGGCAAGACCGAGGCGTGGCGCGACCTCGACCGCGCCGGACAGGGCAATGACCTCGACCGGGATAGCGCGGTCGCGGAAGAAGGCCCGGGTCACGTTGGGATGGGCGGTCGCAACCCGAAGTCCCGCGAGATCGTCCACGGCCTGGATCGGGGTGTCGCCGGGCACCGCCACCGCGAGCCGGCAGCGGCCGTAGCCGAGGGCGCGGGTGACCGGCAGGGCACGGCCGGCCTCGGCAAGGAGGTCCCGGCCGGTGATCCCGATGTCGGCGACGCCGTCACCGACGAACTCGATGACGTCGGACGTCCGAACGAAGAGGATGTCCAGGTCGAAGTTCTGGACGCGCGCGACGAGGCTTCGGTCGTGCTCCTCGAAGACCAGGCCGGTGTCGTGGAGCAGGGCGAGTGTCGGCTCGACGAGGCGACCCTTGTTCGGGATGGCCAGCCGGAGGCGGTCGCGCGTCACCGCTCCACGCCCCCGGTCGGGTAGGGGAGGGTGCCCCGCTCGTGCAGTCGTTCGAGCATCAGGCGATAGCCGCCTTCGCCGTGGTGCAGCCACGAGGCGATACGGGTGATCGTGGCCGTGCTGGCGCCCGTGCGATGGCTGATCTCGGCGTAGTGCATGCCGGCATCGAGCAGCCGGGCGACCGACCAGCGGAGGGCGAGGTCGCGAAGCTCGCCGAGGGTCAGGAGGTCGCGGAAGAACCGCTCGGCCTCGGCGCGGTCCTCGAGGGCCAGGATCGCGTCGAAGAGCGCCAGGGCGTCGTCGGTTCGCCAGGAGTCGTCGGCCACCATCGCTTCTCGCCCTCGCCCTCGCGTGATGCAGCCCGGCGTCACTCCGGCGCGCGTACTGCTGTGCTAACGTAGTAACGTAGTAAAACGTTAGCACGACGTGGAGCGGATGGCAACCTTCGATCTTCTGCCCGCGATCGACCTCCGCGGCGGCCGCGTGGTTCGGCTCCGCCAGGGCGACTTCGACCGGGAGACGACGTTCGGCGACGATCCGGTCGCGGTGGCCCGGGATCTGGCCGATCGGGGAGTCCGGTGGCTGCACGTGGTGGACCTCGACGGCGCGAGAACAGGGACGCCGCAACAAGCCAGCGTGATCGCGGCGATCGTCGAGGCCGTCGGCGGTCGTGTCGCGGTTGAGGTCGCGGGCGGGCTTCGGAGCGACGAAGCCGTCGACGCAGCCCTGGACGCGGGAGCCAGCCGCGCGATCGTCGGGACCGCTGCGATCGCCGATCCGGCGTTCGCCGCCCGGCTCGTGGCCAGGCACGGGCCCGGGCGGATCGGCGTGGCCCTCGACGTCCGCGGCGAGGAGGCGGTCGGCCATGGCTGGACGCTCGGCCGGGGCGGGCTGCCGATCGCTGCCGCGATCGCGACGCTGCTCGCCGCCGGCATCCGCTGGTTCGAGGCGACGGCAATCGACCGAGATGGCATGCTGACGGGCCCGGACATCGAGCTGCTCCAGCGGTGCGTCGCCGGCGCGGGAGCCTCCGCCCGGGTCATCGCGTCGGGCGGGATCCGCTCCGTCGAGGACATGCTTGCGACGTGGACGATCGGCTGCACCGGCGCGATCGTGGGTCGGGCCCTGTACGAGGGCCGGTTCGAGCTGGACCGCGCCCTCGGGGCAACGTCGGCGCAGGGCGACGCGCGACAGACGGAGTAACTGACCGGATGCGACGGCGGATACGATGACGGCCCGGCTCGAGCTCACGCGGACGGACGTCCTCGCCCACCGGCGGCGAGTCCAGGCGCTCGACGAGCGGCTGCCACCCGGCCCGTCGTCCCTTCGCCGGGCCGCCTGGGCGGGCCTCCAGGACAGCATGCCGAGGGCGGCGGTGCTGTCCATCCATGCCCGCGTCGAGGGCACGGAGCCGGCCACGTGGGAGGATCCGTCCCTCGTCCAGCTCTGGGGACCGCGGTTCAGCGCCTACGTCGTCGCCCGAGCGGACCGCGCCATCTTCAGCCTGGGGCGGCTCCCGGACGACGCCGCGGGCCTCCGGCGCGCGGAGGGGACCGCCGCCCGCCTTAAGGACTTCCTCGATGGCCGCACGATGACCTACGGCGAGGCCGGCCACGCGATCGGCGTCAACCCGAACGCGCTGCGCTACGCGGCCCCGACCGGGACGGTCCTGATCCGCTGGGAGGGTGCCCGCCAACCGACGATCTGGATGGTGCCGGCTCCGGCGGTCGACCCGGCCGAGGCTCGTCTCGAGCTCGCGCGCCGACACCTCCATGTGTTCGGTCCGACAACGCCTACCGCGTTCGCTGAGTGGGCCGGGATCGCGCCGGCGCGATCCCGGGTGGTCTACGACGGGTTGAGGGCGTCGCTGGCGCCGGTTCGAACGCCGGTCGGCGACGCCTGGATCCTCTCGCGCGACGAGCCCGCATTCCGGGCGCCGGCAGGCCCCGCCGCAACGGCGCGTCTCCTGCCGAGCGGCGACACGTTCTATCTCCTCCAGGGTGCCGATCGTGAGCTGCTCGTCCCCGATCCCGATTGTCGCCGCGTGCTCTGGACGCCGCGGGTCTGGCCCGGCGCCGTCCTCGTGCGAGGCGAGGTCGCCGGGACGTGGCGCCGGGCCGGCGCCGATGTGACCATTCAGCCGTGGCGCCGCCTCGGCGCCTCGGATCGGGCGGCGATCGACGTGGAGGCGGCCTCAATGCCGCTGCCCGACGCCGGCCCGGGCGTCCGCGTCCGCATCGATGACTGAGCCCTCGACGTCCCGGTAGCCGACCGCGATCTCAGACGATCGCCGCGGGAACGTTGGAGCGGCTCGCGGGCCGGTCGTGGCCCGGCGAGTGGCGGACCGTCCTCCGCTCGTCGCCGGGGGAGGTCGATGTGCGCGGGAAGGGGCACGCGGTAACCCGGACCGGCGACTGGCCGTACCGGCGATGGGTCCGTGCCAGATCCAACGTGCCCGGGATGACCGTCTGAGAACGTGCGGACCGTGGCGTCGCCCGCGGCACGCCGGCGGTGCGGCGATGTCATCCCACGCTCGGTCCCGGCACGCCCCCACGGCCAGGGCGCCGCCGAGCCGGCGGCTCAGTGCCCCGCCGAGCCAGCGGCTCAGTGCCCCGCGCCCGACTCCTCCTTGCGATGCGCCTCGATGACCTTCTCGGCGAGGTGCGACGGCACCTCCTCGTAGTGGTCGAGGGTGGCCGTGAACGTGCCCCGGCCGCCGGTGATCGAGCGCAGCTCGGTGGCGTACGAGAAGAGCTCGGCCTGGGGGACCGAGGCGTTGATGACCTGCATCCCATGGTCGGTGTCCATCCCGAGGACGCGGCCGCGGCGGCCGTTGAGGTCGCGGTTGACCTCGCCCATGAAGGCCTCGGGGATCCGCACCGCGATCGTCATGATCGGCTCGAGGAGAACCGGCTTGGCCTGGTGGACGCCGTCCTTCAAGGCCATCGAGGCGGCGATCTTGAACGAGAGCTCGTTCGAGTCGACGGTGTGGAAGGAGCCGTCGTAGAGGGTCGCCCTGAAGTCGGACAGGGGGTAGCCCGCCACGACGCCGTCGGCGGCCGTCTCACGGATGCCCTTCTCGATACCGGGGAAGAACTGCCGGGGCACGGACCCGCCGACGACCTTCTCGGCGAACTCCACGCCGCCGCCCGGGTTGGGCTCGATCTCGATCCAGACGTCGCCGAACATGCCGTGGCCGCCGGTCTGCTTCTTGTAGCGGCCGTGGGCCTGGGTCTTGCCCCGGATCGTCTCCTTGTACGGCACGCGCGGGGTCTTGGTGACGATCGCCGCCCCGAACTTCCGCTTGAGCCGCTCGATGATCACAGCGGTGTGGGCCTCGCCCATGGTCACCAGGATCTGCTCGCCGGTCTCGCTGCGCTCGACCCGGGCCGTCGTCTCCTCCTCGAGCATCCGCTGGATGGCCGTGCCCATCTTGTCGAGGTCGGCCTTCGTCTGGGGTTCGATGGCGAGCATGAGCGTCGGGGTCGGGAAGTCGAGCGGGGGCAGGACGAGCGGCTTCTCCTTCGTCGCGAGGGTATCGCCGGTCGCGGTGACGGTCAGCTTGGCGACCGCGCCGATCTCGCCGGCCTTGAGGTCGCCGATCGCCTCCTGCTCCTTGCCGTGGAGCAGGAGCAGCTGGCCGATCCGCTCGTCCTCGCGCTTCGTCGAGTTCCAGACGTGGGCCTGCGAGTGGAGCGTCCCGCTCAGGACGCGGAGGTAGGTGAGGCGGCCGACGAACGGGTCGGCCGCGGTCTTGAAGACCCGGACCAGGAGCGGCCCGTCGGGATCCGGGGGCACCTCCACGGTCGCCCCGGAACGGTCCTTCACCACGGCCGGTGCCTCGTCGGCGGGGGAGGGGAGATAGCGGACGATCGCGTCGAGGAGGGCCCGCAGGCCGATGCCGGTCGCGGCCGAGCCGATGAGGACCGGGGCGAGCACCGATTCCTTGACGCCCTTGCGGAGGCAGGCCTCGAGCTCGGCGTCGGAGATCTCCTCGCCCTCGAGGTACTTCGTCAGGACGTCATCGTCGGCCTCTGACGCGGCCTCGAGGAGCTGGTCGCGTCGGCGGGCCACCTCGGCCTCCAGGTCGGCGGGGATCGGGATCTCGGTCTCCTTCGCGCCCTCGCCCTGCCAGGCCTTGCGATGGACGAGGTCGACGAAGCCGCTGAACGTCTCGCCGGACCCGATCGCGATCTGGAGTGGCGCGATCTTCGTCCCGAACGAGGCCCGGATGGCGTCGAGGGCGGCCGACGGGTCGGCGTTCTCGCGGTCGCACATGTTGATGAAGAAGCAGGCCGCCGTGTTCGTGGCCCGACCGAGGGCGACCCCCTGCTCGAGACCGGCCTCGACGCCGCCGCGCCCGTCGATAACGTAGATCGCCCCGTCGGTGGCGTGGAAGCCCGAGACGACCTCGGCCGCGAAGTCGAGGTAGCCCGGCGTGTCGACGATCGTGATCCGGGTGCCGTCGCTCTCGAACGTCGCCACCGCGAGGCTCAACGATTCACGTCGCTTCTGCTCCTCGGGCTCGAAGTCCAGGTGGGACGTGCCGTCATCCACGCGCCCCAGGCGCGGGACCGCCCCGGCGCGATGCAGGAGCTGCTCGCCGAGCGTCGTCTTGCCGGAGCCGGCATGCCCGGCCAGGACGACGCTCCGAAGGTGGGGGAGGTCGACGTTCTTCATCGTCATCAGACGATCGGTCCTCTCTGCTGCAGGCGGCGATTCGGAGGGGACGTCGGGGCCGCGGCGGGGTGCCCGGCGGCGGTCCAGCCATGATAGTCCGGTATACTCCGGCCCGATGTCGGGACATTCCAAATGGTCGACGATCAAGCGCCAGAAGGGTGCCAACGACGCAAAGCGCGGGGCACTCTTCACGAAGGTCGCCCGCGAGATCATGGTCTCGGCACGAGCCGGCGGCGGCGATCCCGATGCCAACTACCGGCTCCGCCTGGCGATGGACAAGGCCCGCGCGGTCAACATGCCGATGGACAACATCAAGCGGGCGATCGAGCGCGCGACGGGCGCGGCCGAGGGCGAGCAGTTCGAGGAGATCGTCTACGAGGGCTACGGTCCCGGGGGCGTGGCGATCCTCGTCGAGGCGATGACCGACAACCGCAACCGGACCGCGAGCGACGTCCGATCGATGTTCACCAAGGCCGGCGGCCAGCTGGCCGGCAGTGGCGCGGTCGCCTGGCAATTCGAGCCGCGGGGCCTCATCAGCGTCTCGACGAACGGTCGCGACGCCGATGAGCTGGCCCTCGCCGCGATCGATGCCGGGGCCGCCGACGTCGATACCTCCGACCCTGCCCTCGTCGAGGTCTACACCGACCCCGGCGACCTCGAGCGGGTGCGCAAGGCCCTCGACGCCGAGCACGTCACGGTCGAGCATGCCGAGCAGACGATGATCGCCAGGACGACCGTCGAGCTCGATGCCCACCGGGCCCGCCAGAACCTGCGGCTCATCGAGCTCCTCGAGGACCTCGACGACGTCCAGCGGGTGACGGCCAACTTCGACATCCCGGAGGACGTCTTTGCCGAGGTCGCCGGTTGAAACGGGCGGCTCAGCCGAGGACAGCCGACGGCGGAGCCGGGGACCGGAGCGTGGGCTTTCCGAGGACCGAGGCGACGCCCCTGCGAGCCATCGGTCGGAGGATCCGAGGACCGCAGGCGACAACGCCCGGCTGGCCCGGCTCAGCCGTCCGATGATCGTCCTGGGCATCGACCCAGGGACCGCAGCACTCGGCTGGGGCATCGTCGATCGAACGGGGGGCACGCTCCGGCTCGTCGACGCCGGCTGTCTCGAGACCTCGCCCGACCTCGGGCTGCCCGAGCGGCTCCTGGCCATCCACCGGTTCCTGGCTGACCTGATCGCCCGGCACGACCCGGCGATCGTGGCCGTGGAGCGTTTGTTCTTCTCGCGCAATGCGCAGACGGCGTTCGCGGTTGGGCAGGCGCGCGGGGTCGTGCTCCTGGCGGCGGCCGAGACCGGTCGGGTCGTGCGGGAGGCGACGCCGTCGGAGGTCAAGCTCGCGGTCACCGGCTCCGGGACCGCGGACAAGGAGCAGGTCGGGCGGATGGTGGCGGTGGTCCTCGGTCTGGCGGCCGCGCCGCGGCCGGATGACACGGCGGATGCGCTGGCGGTCGCCATCTGGGCAGCGAACT
>Ga0154723_1138_pt13 | contig 8159 bp, 7 predicted proteins | sample Rifle2008BG16ft_FD_105731 | JGI IMG/M metagenome (GOLD analysis project Ga0154723, IMG submission 105731) | Chloroflexi bacterium RBG_16_70_13
GTCACCCGCGCGCCGCCGGCGCGTCGATCCCCGCCTCGGTCGGCGAGGCGCGAGCCCTCGTCCTGCCGGCGGCGGAGCGGCTTGCCGCCGCGGTCGCGCGCTGACGGTGGGTCGCCGAGCGGACGCGTCCGGGCTGGACGGCGTCCTCGTCCTCGCCAAGCCCGCCGGGCCGACGTCGCACGACGTCGTGGCCCTCGTGCGGCGCCTGACGGGGACGCGGCGGGTCGGACACGGGGGCACGCTCGACCCGTTCGCGACGGGCGTCCTGCCCCTGTTCCTCGGGGGCGCGACACGCCTCGTTGAGTATCACCTCGGCGACCGGAAGGGGTATCGGGCCACGGTCTGCTTCGGCGCGTCATCGACGACCGACGACCTCGACGGCGAGCTCACACCCGTTGACGGCCCGCAGCTCTCGGCCACCGCGGTCGAGGCGGATCTCGCCACGTTCCGCGGCGAGATCCGCCAGCGGCCGCCGGCGTTCTCGGCCATCCAGGTCGGCGGCCGGCGGGCCTACGCGATGGCCCGAGGCGGCGCGCCGGCGGAGCTGGGCGAGCGAGCGGTGACGATCCACGCCCTCGAGCTCGTCGCCTGGAACTCCGACGACCCGGGACGACCGGTCGCGATCATCGACGTCGAATGCTCAGCCGGCACGTACGTCCGGGCGCTGGCACGGGACGTCGGGGCCGCCCTCGGCAGCGGCGCCTACCTCGGGGCGCTCGTCCGCACGGCGAGCGGGCCGTTCCGGCTGGAGGACGCGATCGCCGTCGACGTCCTCCGGGCCGCGGCCGCCGAGGGCGCGGCAGCGATCAGCGCGCTCCTGCTCCCCGCCGACGCGGGCCTCGAGGCGATGCCCTCGGTCCACCTGGAGCCGGGCGAGATCGCCGAGGCGGCGATGGGTCGCTTCGTGCGACCGCTTGCCGGCCTGCGAGGCCTGCCGCCAGACGAGCCGGTCCGCCTCCTCGACGCCGCCGGCCGGATCGTCGGGGTGGGGGTCCCCGACGGCCGCCGGATCGCTCCGACGAAGATGCTCCCGAGCGCGGTCGCCGGCGTCACCGGCGCTGCCGACGATCGTGTCGCTGCCGGCAGGGATCGCGCCGAGCTGCGGGATTCCGCGTCGGGTGACGGGGTGCCGGTCGATGCCTGACGGCCGCGCCGGGATGGTGGTCGTGGCCGGGATCGATGCCCTGCGCGCCGACCTCGGACGCCTGTTCGTCGTCGTCGGCGTCTTCGACGGCCTCCACCTCGGGCACCTCTACCTCCTCGGTCGCCTGTGCGAGGAAGCGGAACGCCGTGACGCTCGCCCGGCGGTCATCACCTTCGACCACCATCCCGACGAGATCCTGACCGGCGCCGCGCCGCCGCTCCTGTGCGACCCCGACGAGCGCCTCGAGCGCCTGGCCGGCGCGGGCGTGGAGGTCACGGTCGTCCAGCACTTCGACGTGGCCCTTCGGATGACCGAGTTCGACGAGTTCATCCGCCGGATCGCCGCCGGCACATCGTTGGCCGGGTTCCTGATGACCCCCGATTCGGCCTTCGGCCACGAGCGGCGGGGCACCCCCGAGGCGGTGGCGGCCCTCGGCAACGCGATGGGCTATGAGGTCGCCGTGATCCCGTCCCTCGATCTCAACGGGCGTCCCGTTCGGAGCGGCGAGATCCGCTCCGACATCGCGGCCGGCGACCTGGCCGGCGCGGCCCGTCTCCTCGGCCGCCCATACGCCGTGGTGGGGGAGGGGAGGCCGACCGCGGGGGGCGAGGTCCGCCTCGTCTTCCCGATGCCGGTCGCCCTCCCGCCGGCCGGCGAGTACCCGGTGTCGATTGACGCGGGAGGGAGCAGCGCGACCCGAGGGACAGCCGCGGTGGGCGCCGACGGTCGCGTGACCGTGACGGGCGGACCGCTCGGGCCCGGCCGACGTCGGATCGTCTTCGGCTGACCACGCCGCGGCCCACGCCCCCGGCGTCCTCCGCTTCGGGCCGCTCGGCGCCCGCCCGGCCCGACGTTTGCCCGATGTTTGCCCGATCCACGTGCGGCTGGTACCATCCGCCGGTCAAAGTGCTCTAGGAACGCCATACAGTCACGTTCGTGTCGGAGGACCGAGTGCCGCTCGCGCGGGAAGAGAAGCAGGAGATCATCACGGGGTTTGCCGTCAAGGACGGCGACACCGGCTCACCGGAGGTCCAGGTCGCGCTCCTCACCGAGCGGATCAAGGACCTGACGGGCCATCTCCGGAGCTTTCCCAAGGACAACCATTCGCGCCGCGGCCTCCTCAAGCTCGTCGGCCAGCGCCGTCGCCTTCTCGCGTACCTCGTGAAGAAGGACAACACGCGCTACCGTGCCGTCATCGGACGGCTCGGACTCCGCCGCTAGCCTCGCTGCCACCGTGACCCCGGGCTCGCCCCGGGGTCGATCGCATCGAACGCCAGGCGGGCCGATCGGCCAGGATTCATTCGTCGCCTCCTCCACGACAGGAGGAACAGCAGCCCGTGTCCACCATCTTCGAGACCGAGTTCGGCGGTCGTACCCTGACCGTCGAGACCGGCAAGCTCGCCCGCCTCGCCGGCGGCGCCGTCACTGTTCGCTACGGCGACACCCTGGTGCTCGGCACCGCCAACCGGTCCGATCCGCGGCCCGGCCTCGACTTCTTCCCGCTGACCGTCGAGTTCGAGGAGCGGATGTACGCCGCCGGCAAGATCCCGGGCGGATTCATCAAGCGCGAGGCTCGCGCCTCCGAGGCCGCGACCCTGGCCGCCCGCCTCACGGACCGCCCGATCCGGCCGCTCTTCCCCGAGGGCTACAAGGACGACATCCAGCTCGTCATCACGGTCCTTTCCACCGACCAGGAGAACGAAGCCGACGTCCTGGGTACCGTGGCCGCGTCGGCCGCGCTGACGATCAGCGAGATCCCCTTCGCCGGGCCGGTCGCGGCCGTCCGGATCGGCCGGATCGACGGCGAGTTCGTCGTGAACCCGACCTTCAGCCAGCTCGCCGAATCGGACCTCGACCTCATCGTCTCCGGCACGCGCGACGCGATCATGATGGTCGAGGCGGGCGCCAGGCTCCTGCCCGAGGACGTCATGGCCGAGGCCATCCTCTTCGGCCACCGGGCCCTCCAGCCGCTCATCGACATCCAGGAGAAGCTCCGCGAGGCGGCCGGCAAGCCCAAGATCACGCCCTTCCTCGAGGCTGGCACCGGCTCGGTCCTGACGTTCGTGGACGCTGCGACGGCGGGCGACGAGCTCGTCGTCGTCGACGTGGAGACGACCGGCACCGATCCCAGGATGGCCGATCTCGTCGAGATCGCCGCGGTCAAGGTCAAGAAGGGCAGGATCATCGATCGCTGGTCGTCCCTCGTCAACCCGGGCCGGCCGATCGTCGGCAACCAGATGCACGGCATCACCGACGCCGACGTCAAAAAGGCGCCCTCGCCCGCCGAGGCCGCCAGGGCGGCCCTCACATTCATCGGCGACTCGGTCGTCGTCGGCCACTCGGTCGGGTTCGACCTCGCCTTTCTGGAGGCCGCCCTCGCCGACGGTACCCACTTCGAGCAGGGCCGCTACCTCGACACGCTGGCGATCGCCCGCGAGGGCTACCCCGACCTCGAGAACTACAAGCTGCCGACGCTCTCTGCCTACTTCGGCGTGGAGCTCGCCCAGTCGCACCGGGCCGGCCCGGACGCGGAGGCGACGGCCAACCTCCTGATCTGGTTCGGCAATGACCTGCCCGGCCGCATCAACGCCCTTCGCGAGGGGCTCGCCGGCGCCATCCGGGCTACCCGCACCGGCGGCGACAGCAAGGCCCTCCAGGAAGCTGCCCGCCGCGATGCCCGGATCAGCAAGGGCCTCTTCAGCCTGGTCAGCAAGAAGGTCGCCCGGAAGCTCGCCCTCGACGAGGGCATCCGGATGGACGGCCGGGGCCTGACCGAGCTCCGCCAGATCTCGGTCGACGTTGGCCTCCTGCCCCGGGCCCACGGCTCTGGCCTCTTCACCCGCGGCGAGACGCAGGTCCTCACGATCGCGACCCTCGGCGCGTCCTCAGACGTCCAGCGGATCGACACGATCAGCCCCAGGACCGAGAAGCGCTACATCCACCACTACAACTTCCCGCCCTATTCGACGGGCGAGAACAAGCCGATGCGCGGCCCCAGCCGGCGCGACATCGGCCACGGCAACCTCGCCGAGCGGGCCCTCATCCCGGTCCTTCCGACGAACGAGGACTTCCCGTACGTCATCCGGCTCGTCTCGGAGTGCCTGGCCTCCAACGGCTCGACCTCGATGGCCTCGACGTGCGGCTCAACCCTCGCCCTCATGGACGCCGGAGTGCCGATCTCGGCACCGGTTGCCGGTGCGGCGATGGGCCTCATCAGCGAGCCCGACGGCCGGTTCGTCGTCCTGACTGACATCCTCGGCAAGGAGGATGCCGTCGGCGACATGGACTTCAAGGTCACCGGCACCCGCGAGGGCATCACCGCCCTCCAGATGGACATCAAGGTCCGGGGCATCAACGAGGCGATCATCCGCGACGGCCTCAAGCAGGCCCTGGCGGCCCGCCTCGAGATCCTCGAGAAGATGACGGCGGTCCTGCCGGAGTCGCGCGAGTCGATGAGCGACTTCGCCCCGCGGATCATCACGATCAAGATCAACCCCGAGAAGATCCGCGAGATCATCGGCAAGGGCGGTTCCATGATCCGCAAGATCCAGGAGGAAACCCAGACCGAGATCAACGTCGAGGACGACGGGACCGTCGAGATCGCCGCGGTGAGTGGCGAGAACTCGCGCAAGGCGATCCAGTGGATCGAGAGCCTGACCCGCGAGGTCGAGGTCGGGGCCCTGTACCTCGGCAAGGTCACCCGGATCATGGGCTTCGGCGCGTTCGTCGAGATCCTGCCCGGCAAGGAGGGCCTCGTCCGGATCGGCGAGCTCGCCGACTACCACGTGCCGAGCGTCGAGGACGTCGTGTCGGTCGGTGACGAGGTCATGGTCGTGGTCGTCGAGATCGACCGCCAGGGTCGCGTCAACCTCTCGCGCAAGGCCGCCATGCAGCGACACCTGGCGAAGGAACCCGTATGACCCAGCGCCGCCATCGGCGGCGCCTAGAACAGCGCGAGCCGTGGGCACGTCCCGCGGCTCGTTCGATTCGCGGATCGCCGTCGGTGGCCGGACCGTCGGATACGACCGGGGATCGTGGTAGTTGGGTTCTGTCTCCGTGAACCGCAGGCCGTCACGGTCGCTGAGCTCGAACATCAGACCGATCGAACGGCGCAGACCCGCTCAGCGCCGGAACAACGTCGGCCAGTACATCCCGGATCGCAGGTGGTCCTGACTTCGCTCGTTCCCGGTGGTCGCACGATCCGGAGCGTAGGGGAACGGCATTCGCGTCGAGCGGCGTTGGGGCCGAGAAGCCGTGGTCCGGGAGGCCGGCGGGTCCGCTGATATACTCGGGCCCGTGCCCGCTGATCAAGAAACCCTGCGGAGCCATGCCCGGATGAGCCAGCGTTCCCGCCTCACGGTCGCGGTCGTCGGCGCCACCGGTGTCGTCGGTCGGACGATGGTCCAGGTCCTTGCCGAGAGGGACTTCCCGGTCGGGGAGCTCCGGCTGCTCGCTTCCGGGCGCTCGGCCGGCCGGACGGTCTCCGCTGCCGGTCGGACGATCGAAGTCGGAGAGGCCGTCCCCGAGGCGTTCGAGGACGTCGACATCGCCCTCTTCAGCGCGGGCGGCGACGTCTCGAAGGACCTCGCGCCGGCGGCGGCGGCGCGCGGCGCGACCGTCATCGACAACTCGAGCGCCTGGCGCATGGATCCGGCGGTCCCACTCGTGGTCAGCCAGGTCAACGCCGACGACCTCGAGTGGCACGAGGGAATCATCGCCAACCCGAACTGCTCGACGATGCAGCTCGCCCCGATCCTCATGGCCCTGCGCGACGCCGTCGGGCTCGACCGCGTCGTCGTCGACACCTACCAGTCCGTCTCCGGCACCGGTGCCGAGGCCGTCGCCGAGCTCGAGGGCCAGATCCAGGCACATGTCGCCGGGGCGCCCAAGGCGGCCGCCGTCTACCCCCACCCGATCGCCTTCAACGCCCTGCCAGAGATCGACGTCTTCCTCGACAACGGCTACACGAAGGAGGAATGGAAGGTCGTCGCCGAGAGTCGCAAGATCCTCCATCTCCCGGAGCTGCGCCTCTCGTGCACGGCGGTCCGGATCCCGGTCTTCGTGAGCCATTCCGAGGCAGTCCACGTCCAGACGACGCGGCCCATCACCCCGGATGCCGCCCGGGCCCTGTTTGCGACGGTCCCCGGCGTCGTCGTCCAGGATGATCCGGCCAGGCACGAGTATCCGCTCGCGACGAAGGCAGCCGGGCGGGACGAGATCTTCGTGGGCCGGGTCCGCCAGGATCCGTCGGTCGACGGCGAACGCGGGCTCGCCCTGTGGGTCGTCTCGGACAACCTCCGGAAGGGCGCCGCGACGAATGCCGTCGAGATCGCCGAGGCGCTCGTGGGGCGCGACTGGATCCGCGCCCGATCGCGGCGGGCCGGCCCGGTCGGGGCCCCGGCGTGACCTCGGCCTCTCGCTCGGAGGCGCTCGAGGCCCCGGCGTCCACGCCGGCCTCGCGCTCGGCGGCGCTGGAGGCCATCGCCGCGGAGGTCCGCGCCTGCACCCGTTGTCGCCTCCACGCCGGGCGCACCCACGCCGTCCCGGGTGAGGGCCACCCGGACACGGAGGTCGTCTTCGTCGGCGAGGGCCCCGGCCTCAACGAGGACCGCCAGGGGCGACCGTTCGTCGGTCGGGCCGGGGACCTCCTGGTCCGCTTCCTGGCCACGATCGGCTGGCGCCGTGAGGAAGTCTTCATCACGAACGTCGTGAAGTGCCGGCCGCCCGACAACCGCGACCCCGAGCCGGACGAGGTCGCCGCCTGTCTGCCCTACCTGCAGCGCCAGCTCCAGGCCCTCGACCCGGCCCTCGTCGTGACCCTCGGCCGCCACTCGATGGGGCGGTTCATCCCCGGCGCCCGGATCACCCAGGCGCACGGGACCGTCCACCCGGTCGATCCCGCCACCGGAGCCGGGTCGGCGCTGGTCTACGCGATGTTCCACCCGGCCGCAGCCCTGCGGGCCCCCGACGTCGAGCGCCAGAGCTACGACGACGCAGCCGGCATCCCGGCCGCTCTCCTGGAGGCCCGCCGCCGCCGCGTTGCCACGGCCGCCACCGCCGCCACTGGGGCGGCGACGGGCGAAGCGCGGCCCGAGCAAGCCGCGGCCCCCGAGGCGTTCCCCGCACCACCACCACCGGATGCGAGTCCGGTCGACACGGCGCTCGACGCGCCGACCTTCTTCTGATCGGAACCAGGCCCGCCATGCCCAGAAAGCAAGCACCACTGCCGACCGGCACGCCCCTCAGGATCATCCCGCTCGGCGGGGTGGGCGAGATCGGCAAGAACATGTTCGTCTTCGAGTACGGCGACGACATCGTCGTCATCGACTGCGGCCTGATGTTCCCCGACGAGGAGATGTTCGGCATCGATCTCGTCGTCCCCGACATCACCTATCTCCGGGACAAGAAGGCCAACGTCAAGGCCTTCCTCATCACCCATGCCCACGAGGACCACGTCGGCGGCCTGCCGTACATCCTGCCCGAGTTCCCCGGCGTGCCCGTCTACGCCTCAACGCTCGCCCGCGGCCTGCTCGGCAACAAGATCAAGGAGCACAAGCTCCACCACAACCCGATGCTCTCCCTGGAGCCCGGCGACGAGCTCCAGATCGGCCCCTTCACGGCGATCCCGTTCCGGATCGGCCACTCGATCCCGGACGCCATGGGCATCGCCCTCCGGACCCCGGTCGGGACGGTCGTCCACACCGGCGACTTCAAGTTCGACCACACGCCGGTCGACGGCAAGCTCAGCGACTTCCACATCCTCGCCAGGCTTGGCGAGGAGGGCGTCATCTGCCTGATGTCCGACTCGACCCGGGCCGAGAATCCCGGCTACACGCCCTCGGAGCGGACGGTCGGCGAGGCCTTTCGCGAGATCATGGAGCCGCTCGACGGCCGGGTCATCGTGGCGACGTTCGCCAGCAACATCGCCCGCGTCCAGCAGGTCCTCGACGCCGCGGCGACGTTCGACCGCCAGGTCACGGTCATCGGGCGCTCGATGGAGCAGAACTTCCGGATC